>OGJI01000163.1_pt1 | contig 90921 bp, 83 predicted proteins | sample 1572031 | NCBI WGS metagenome assembly OGJI01 (sample SAMEA2582119, study PRJEB24529) | metagenome | biome: Human gut stool | place: China | collected 2011
ATTTTGTCAAGGACAGGCAACTTGTGTTGTTTTAAGTTATTTCGAACTCACGTTATTTAACACGAGTTCAATAAGTATCACCTGAAAGTCACTATTCTCGTATAAATCTCGAAACTCTCAATTTCCGTTTGATCATAATTGTTTCATATTTCGCCAAAAATATAACTTTTTCGAAATCAGTTCCAAAATTTTTCAACTTTTTCGGAATCACTACCCGAATTTCATTGACCACTACCCCACAAAAACAATTTACCCACAAACAAAAAAGCCCTGGTATTCCCAAGGCTCAATTCTTTTATACAAAATTTCAAATCACTTCACCATCAAGTGTAACTTGAAATACTTTCTCATAAACAACACGTACCCTATTCCCAATACGGCAACACTTCCACCCAAACAGGCATAATGCATCCCCAGCATAGCCAGATAAACCGCCACGATCACGACTTGCACCACCATATATAACAAAGAAACCACCACGTGAGGAATCTTCAATTCGTTCGCCATCAACTGGTACATATGCTTCCGATGCGGTAACCCGATATTCTCGTGTAACATCAACCGATGTATGATTGTCAGTACACTATCCACTCCGTAAACTGCCAAAAATATAATATAACTCCAATCCCCCGTTTCCAGAATCAACCGCCCTAGTAAAAACAAAATCACGAAAGCAATGCTCACCGCCCCCACATCCCCTGCAAAACACTTCGCCTTCCGCCTGAAATTAAACCCATCAAACACCAACACCGCCACCATCATCGTGTAAATCATCCTCTCGTCAACAAAAGGAACACTCCATCCATTCACGTACGCCAATCCCCCCAACACCACCAAACTATATCCCCCCGTGATCCCGTTAATTCCATCCATGAAATTGTAAGCATTAATGATCCCCGTACAGACAACCAAAGCCACCACCACATACCACCAAGGTAACGACACCATTCCCCACTGATAAAACATCAATAACATCGCCACAAAATGTACCACCAACCTTACCCGCTGCGTCACGGACCGCACATCATCCACAAAACTCACCCCTGCAATCAACGTCAACCCCAGCATAAACCACGGAAAACTAAACCCACTAGCAACAAAATAAACCAAGGCCCCCACGTAAAACACAACCCCTCCTCCCCGCAACGTGATTCTTGTGTGAGAACTCCTCTCGTTCGGCTTATCAATAATATTAAAATGATCTGCCACCCGGAAATAGAGCAACTCCACCCCCAGTAGCACCACAAACACTACTAAATAATACAACATGGAAACTAAAAGTTAAGAACTAAAAGATAAAAGTATCCCGAAATTGAATGATCCTACTATTCAACAATCAGCTAATCGAAAATCGCTCAATTTAAAATCTAAAATTTACAATTAGTAAACGATCTTATCGTCTTCCTCAACCCTTCTATCGCCGTCACCGGCATCCGTTCAATACCCAAAGCTCGCTTGATCTTCTCGTTCGACACCACGTAATTTTCTGTCAATTTTCTCAACCGTTCCAAATTCAACGGCAAATGCAACAGCGTCCCCAACCCCGCACACTCCTTCATCAACCCCTTGTTCATCCGCCAAATATGCGCCTTCTTCCCCATCACCTCACACATCTCCCGTATCAACTCGTTCGTTGACAATGCCTCATCATCCGCCATGTGATAAATCCCCGACGGAACCTCTTTTTCAATCAACCCATTCACCACGTAACAAAGATTATCCACCGAAGTAAACGACCTCCTGTTCTCGAAATCCCCCAACGGCCACGGTAACCCCTTCTTCACCACACTATACAGCAAATTCAAGTTCCCCTTATTCCCCGGCCCATGAATCATGCAAGGCCGCAAAATATACACCTGCTTTCCGTGCATTTTCAATTCTCCATTTTCAATTTTCAATTGTTCAAGGATGTAATTCTCTGCCGCAATCTTGCTCTCCCCGTAAGGCCCCTTCGGTGTCGGGATCACCTCTTCCGTCAACTTATCCCCCACCACGAAATCCGCTACCGCCTTCACCGAACTGAAAAAGATAAATTTCTTTGCCGAAGATTTCAGAAAGTAATCAAAAACTTTTCGGGTCAATCCCGTGTTTATATCAAAATAAGTTTGCGCCACAGCCTCGTTTTTCGTATCATGCGCCTTCCCCGCCAAATGCACGATCGCATCTATCCCTTCCACTCCTTCCAACTCATTCCACGAATAAGTCTTTGTCACCCCCTCTTTTTCAGGAGAAACAATATCCAACCCATAAAGAATATGCCGCTCTTTTAAGGACAACACAAGATTAGAACCCACGAAACCATGGATACCTGTAACAAGAATATTCATAAAATACACTAATAAAACTATCGACACTCAAGAATTGAGCGTGCCATTTCTTCCATTATATTTTTCCGGGCAAACTTTCTAACAAAATTTCCCTGATCTTTATCACACCCTTCAAATTTTAATAATTGCGTCACCATACTCTCAACATCAGTTGGAGCAAATAAAATATAATTATCCAGATTTTCTCGAACAAACTGGCTGGCATACCCGCCTACACCTGCAATAATAGGTTTACCAAATGCTGCATATTCAAATAATTTTGACGGAAGAACTTTTTTAAATGCTTCCAAATCATTCAAATGCAAAAACAAAAAATCAGAATCATTATAATATTCTATTAACTTATCTCTTGATACCGGATCCAATAATTCCACATTATGAACCCCCAACTCTTCCACCTTATCTTTCAATAATTTTTTTATTCCCCCATCCCCAATAATCCTAAAGAAATACCGATTCCCAAGCTTTTGAGCTGCCATGGGAACCACTTTTTCCAACCCTTGTCCACTTCCAATATTTCCGGCATAAGTAATCACTTTCACCTTAGAATCTCGTTTGGTAGGCTTTGGAATGTTAAGAAAAATATCGTCGATTCCATTCGTAAAATATGAATAAACAGGCTTGTCGTATTTTTCAAAATACACCTTAAATCCTTCCGATACTAAATTAATATGCTTTGCTTTAGAAAAAGTATATCGTTCAATCCATTTAAAACAAATCCCTGCCGGAATCTGAATCATTTTCCTTCCCCGGAACACATCTTTTATTGTATCCACAAAAATATCGCGTATATCCAAATACAAAGGTATTCCTTGCCTCCCCGCGATCCTCCTACCTAAAAAGGCCGTGAATAATCTTGAAGACGAAGCATACACCAAATCATAACGCTCCTTCCTTGTCAATCTCAAAGCTTCTTTATAATACACCCGAAAAGACTTGGCCTGATCAATAAAACCACTTTTATGTTCCGGTATGCGAATCCGATTTATCCTGTAATTTCCCTTTATGACCTCTGCTTGTCCCTCAACATGGAAAGAATTATAACGATTAGGTTGCGTTGTAATCACATGAATCCAACCATTCACTCCTGCTTGTTGCAATAATTCTCTGAACAATGGCGTGTTACGAAATGATCCGGCACATAAATCCGGTTCGAAATAAAAAGTCAAGAATAAAATCCTCATTTTATAATAGTCTCTAACCTCCTGTCAAAAAAAATTCGAAAACTTTGTCGTTCCACTCTTTTATTAAATTCAGAAGCATACCAAGACGAAAACGATTCGATTGTACGCATACCATTCAACTCTATGCAAAAATCCGATCCGGTAAGTATATTTCCGTTTAAAATAATCTTTTCTTCAGGCATGAAATGCAGATAAGCACACCCCTCTCCGTCAATCTCGTCAACAATCCGGATGTTCTCTTCTATTTTCTCTACCCCACGAGTATGCAAAGTACCCAAACGCTTGTATCCATCATGTTGAGCTACCACCCGTTCCTCCTCATCACAAATAACTCGCACCCTTGCCCGACGGGCAACACGATGTCCGGCCCAAACCTGACTGGAATTTTGTCCGGACACAACAACCGTATTGTGAGCTGCCGTACTCCTTTCATAAAAACGAGTATCATTCACTTCGTATGTAGAGGTTCCCGTATCGACAATAACGGATCGTCCATTGATGTACAACTCAAAACTAAAAGTATCCGCATGCGCATGTCCAGGTTGATAATCCGGTCCAACTTCTCCCACATCCATCAACAACTCAAACTTCCCAAATTGTAATTTCCGATATCCGGACTCCTTCAATTTTACTTTTTTACAACATGTGATATCTAACCGTTGCCCGTACTCCATCAAATCTTTTGCCACGGGAGCAATTCCAAAAGCAGCATCATTTAATAACGGAATCTTTCCATCACGATAGATAATCTCCCTCAACCATCCCAACATGGCTTCTGCCTTCTCCCTCAAAAAAACTTCTAACTCTCGCCCGAACAAAGTATTGTTATGCACCAAATTGTAACAATCCAACACCCGATACAACATAATACAATGATACATCGGACTTCTTTCAAAATGCCCTCCATCTCCTAACACCTGTTCACGTAATTCCGGTACCAATATTGATTTTGCCTTTTTATAAAAAGCACTATCATTAAAATAATATGCTCCGAATAACAATGCAAAACCATTTTCCAGCAAATGATTTCCCAGCAAATGATATTCAAGCTTACCGAGCAACAAATTCAATTGTGTATACAGAGTCGAGTCTATATCAACCTCCTCTATATTATGACTCGACAAAAAACGAATCCAATTTACAGATCTTAACGACAAGGGATAAGGTTCCACTCCCATATTGGCTTTCGGAAAATGCTGAATAAAATCACGAATCAGTCGCATTCCCTCCTCCACGCTTATCACTTCCTGATTTAAAAATTCAAAATAATTCAAATTATACCCCCATAACCTCCCCAATTCAACACATTCCCAATCAACCTTCTCACCAAAAGACTTCTGCAAATTCAAGAAATTAAACGTATTATTTCCCAAATACGTTCTTTCATTAGATAGAGACGGAACAAAATTTAAACCCTGTGCAACCGGAACAATGTCAGAAATTTGCAAATATTGAGAGTGAAATCGTTTTCCCCACAACTTTACACGATAACGCCACTGGATCGGTTTTAAATACTTAACCGTATTCCATAATATATCAATCCTACTGAAAATTGACATTTATTTCAAAGAACAAGACGACAACAATTATCTGACCTCGATCCAGGCCTTTTTCTTTAAACTCTCGATACAAGCAAAAGAAGCTCGGGTTGTATTCACTATACTTTCATATGGAATCAACGCCTCTCCCCCTTTCAGAACCCGTTCATTCAAACTAGCCCACCACACACCTGTCATTATCCATCTCATAATATTTTTTTACACGATTTGTTTTTATAATCCGCATGGGATTGCCCACGACAGTACAATTATCAGGAATTGATTTATTCACAACAGAATTGGCTCCAATAATGACATTATTACCAATTGTAATATCCCCAAAGACAACACTTCCCGCACCAATATAAACATCATCACCTATTACAGGAACATTTTTATCACCAAAATTTCGACCTATGGTTACATTCTGTGCTATGGTGCAGTTATCACCTACTACTGTATTACTGTGAATTACAACACCTAATCCCCAATAACCTAATTTAAAATTTTTACCTACATTACAACTTCCAGGTATCCAAACCGAAAAAAGTAAACGGTTTAACCAAGACAGCACCTTAGCAGTTCTCTTCATATTATGGATATGAAGGAAATGAACAAATCTATAATTTAATACAGGCAGATTATTTTGCATATAGAATACTTTTTAGACCAGCATTATATCTTTCATTGCTTATCTCGTATTTTTTTGTTTGACAGGCACTTGTTAATGAGGTATAAAATCCAACATCATTCATTATCTTTTTTAATCCGCAAACCAAATCATTCGTGTCATTATGATTGACCGATATTCCAACTCCCCAATTCTCTACAATTTGAGACAAATAAGTATTTTTTGCAACAACAATAGGCAATTGACAAAGCACAGCCTCATACAATTTATTGGGCAATGCAATTCTAACATTTGGATTATCCGCATCATATACTGCATACACGCAATCTACCATACCATATAATCTTGCTATATCTTTATTGTAATTATATTTTCCCGTAAATGTAACATTATTTTTATTCTTACAATATTCCATTATCTGTTTATAATCGTCACTAGTCCCCCCAGCTCCAGCAAACAAAACATTACATCCAACACACTCGGCCGCATCAACAAGCATTTTCATCTGCTTTAGATAACGGATTCCACCAATAAAACCCACAGTAAATACTCCATTATTTTTTTTCACATAACTTTCAAAACACTCTCGATCAGGAACATTAGGCATAAAAATCATTCTATCTTTCGAAATTAGACGAGAATAGTGCATATCATAGAATTTTTCTGAAGTAACCACCAAATTATCTACACAAGCAAATAATTTTTTTTCTTGCCTTTTAATGATGAAAGATATAACTCGCGCAGTAAATGAACGAGGAATCTCTATGAAACTTTCCCTTAAATCAGCCACTTCATATATAATACGACATGGCGTTTTTTTCTTGTATTGTAACACAATACCAAGTGAATCCAACCCTTCCGTATATATCATATCTGGTTTATATTTTTGCAAAAAAGCAAAAGCTTCTTTTTTATACGTTCTTGAGGCTATAATTCTTTTAATGATTTGTCTTGCTGGAGGAAGATCCACATTAATGATTTCGTGAATAACATCCTTATAATATGGTTCCCAAATGTCTTGTGATGCCCGTCGGACACAAATAACTATAACTTCGCCAGAACATTTTGCCATTCTGATACGTTTGTTCATACGAGGATCTGGTACATGTGTTAGTAGAAAAGCTGTAATCATTTTATGTTAGATTAATATTATTTTTTTAAATTCTTTTCATGCGTATAGCAACATTATAAACATATCTCGCAAACTTTGACCCAAACATGAAAATAAAGAAGTAGACCATTCTCTCATATCTGTTACACGTAATAGTTTTGATATTATAGTATACAACTGTTTGACTGGATTTCCTAATATAGTTCATATGTCCCATAAATATATCAAATATTTTTTCACTTGGCCTATGCTCGAGTACACTCAGTGGAGAGTGTACTCGACAATAATTTTCAAATAATATACTATCTAGTAAATGATACAAATTGACTTTTTCACTTGCTTTATTACCGTCTTCTGTATATAAAATCTTTGTAGTTGTATAATTAAAAATACCTATGACCTCTGCATTTATCGCAGAAGTTGATATTGATGGAATATCATACATGGCTGTTATCCGTACACTTCCTGCAGTTGCAATGTTTACAGATAACTTTCTTACCAATTTTTCCGGTATGGGATATATATATCCGGTATTGACGATAGTAAGATTATCTGAATTATGTTTTTCTAATAATTTAATATCAACCGCAGGACCACCTATAAAAATAAGCAAGAACTGTTTATCTGGATGCATTCTGGAGTATCTGGGAATCCTTTCAAGCAAACTTCTAAAAAGAATTTTATCGGTTCTACCAATAGCTCCGATCACATAATCCACACGATTGCATAGTGTTATTAACGCTTCATCACAGCTAATATCCTTTATCGGGTCATCCGACATTGCTAACAGATATTGTTGACTATTACCTGTAGTACACTCAAAGTGCTTCAACATTAATCCTACTGAACATCCATTTATTCCCGCTAACTCGCCTCGCTCAGATTTAAATTTTATAAAATCGTATAGAGAGCGTTTTTTTATAGAAAAATCTTCCTCTAAAGAATAACACAAATGTTTAGCTCTCGTTCTTTCTGCTATGATTTCAGCCCATTGGCTCATCGTTATGGTCGATGACTCAATAATTGTATTGGAATCTATATGAGCCGATTCAATAATAGACATAACAATATCTGTTATCTTTTTTTTGCCAAACACACATGGAGAAAAGTATAATTCTCCATAATAAAAATTGGGACTCGTGAAATTCAATATTCTCTCTCCTTTATAAGACGTAATAATAAAAACACTGAAGCCCTGTTTTTTTAGAAAACAAGTTTTACTATACACATATTTTTGCGCTCCGCCTATATCCATAATTGTCGGAGTAATAAAAACATACTTATTCAACTCTCTTCCTCCTTCCATGTGTTTTACGATTCAGATATCCAGTGAACATCCCCAATAACAACATTGATGGATAATCTCTGAAGAAAATTGGAGATGCCAAACAATTTACACATATTGTCACTATATAAATTACAGCGGTATTTAGTAAAAATATTTGGTCGCTATTTACGTTCTTTCTTGTTCTAAAATACTTTTTAAAACCCAGTACTAATGGAATCATTATCAATATCACTCCAATTATACCAGTATCAAGCCACAACCACAGCCAACCATTATGTACCCAATTATCCAAATTACTTCCAGACTGATAGTAGCTATTCCCAAATCCTATTCCGAAAATAATATTCTCCTTTATTGCTGCAACGGATTGGGTTATTTCTGTAATTCGGTAACTCTCTTGAGAGAGCAATGCATCTTCACTAAATAAAATGTTGAAATTATACAATGCAACCTTGCTAATCGCATTAAATATTGACATTTTATCAGCTAAAATCGAAAGAACAAGAAAAAAAGCTAAAAGCACTACTCCGAAAATCAATAAGTTACGTAACGTTTTAATAATATTATTTGAATACAGAAATGCAGAAATAATAAACGCTATAAACACAGTTATATACGCCTGCTTAGAATATGACATCAAAGTTGCAAAACAAGATAAAAGGAACAAAATGATAACACATCTTTTCTTTACTGGTATATTATTTTTCAAACAAAATAACAATCCCGGTCCTATTCCAACAATTGAAAAAAGTAATAGGCGATAACCCTCCTGATCTTGACTTTGGACGATTGAAAATACAGTATTAAAAACATTGAAACAACTCACAATTATCAGTAAATTGATAATTATTGAAATGTTTTTAATCATATATCCATCATTAAATTTATAAGATAATACAACACCGTATGATACTAAAAAATAGAGAATTCCATAAATATCCTGCAATGCCTGCCTTGGTTTAACATCATTTATTAATCCATGAAATAAGCAAAACATAAAATAAACCAAACATATTAATATGTAAGGTCGCACAGTTACACGATGCCCTTTGGACTTTATATTTAAATAAAGTGCCAACAAAATTACCGGAAGATAAAGCCAATTCAAATAAACACCTAAGCCAAGACAAAATATGCCCACGGAAGAGAATAAAAGAAATGGAACAAACCATAAGATATTTCCTCTAATGCGATATTCATCTTGATCGGCAATTTGAACAATACTGTTTTTGTAATTAGTCATCATTATACTCCTTTTTCTTAACTGCAGGATTTCCGCAATAAAGCGAGTTTGCATCAGTATCGTGTGTCACAACACTCCCCCCTCCAATAATAGTTCCACATTTTACAGTAACACCGGGAAGTATAATTGAATCTGCACCTATCCAGCACCCATCTTCTATTGTAATAGCTTCTGCATAGTTTACACCTGCTCTTCTGTGACAAGTACCTATATGATGTGATTCTGTAATGAAATGTACGCCCATTGCAATGTAAACATTATTACCTATGTTAATTGGGGCACTATTATCAAAAATAACGTTACGATTAATATAACACCCCCTACCAATACTTAGTTCTTTGGTTGCAATCCTACATCCTGCCCCAAAAGTCTTTGAACTGCTAGTAATTCCAAACAATTTGTATATAACATAACGAACCCTTTTAGGTATGAACCAAATTGCAGCTACAACATTAACAAATAAAAAAAACATCTTGTTCCTCCAAGAAATAAAAAAAGTTTATGACAATCTCCGAACTACATCTATCAGTGGGTACAATTGATTTTTTATATTCCATTTATCTTTATCTGAATTTATATTATTGATGAACGCACATCTTACGCTTTCATCACGTAAAGAATAAATTGCTTCACGCAGTCTGTTTATATCAATTGACACAGCAATTCCATATTGATTGTCATTAATTATCTTTTTTGCTTCTCCATCCGGTAAAGATGCTAAAATCGGCAAACCAATATTGATATAATCATATAATTTTGCAGGAATACATGCTGAAAAATACTCTTTACTTAATGACAAAAAAGCAATGTCCACATTAGTTTGCATATAATTGATATAATCCACATGGTTCATTCTGTTAATCAATCGGACATTTGCACAATCTGCAAACCGCAATATTGGTTTATAATTCTGATACTTTCCAATAAACACGGCTTCTATACCATCGAGTCCATCGACTGCCTTTGCAAGAATCTCTGGGGACTGTGGCCATCCAAAGTTTCCACCGTATGCAATTCTCAATATATTCTCCGATTTCCTGTCCGATTTCTTTACACTCTCTATCCAACCGAAATGTGCATTAACTGCTCGGCCACATAAAAAAGGATATTTTTTTAATAATGCTTCAAGATACGTATCACAACACGTAACAACATAATCTACATTAATTAAATAATCACGCTCCGTCTTTTCACGCGATGCATGAGGTTTCCAATCATATTTATAACCATTCATTTTGGCATGCTTTATAGGATCATGAAAGTGAGCAATGTATTTACAGTTGTAACGTTTTTTCAATATACTGGCAAGTTTAATTGTACCAATCTCACCAACAGTCGTAGCAATAAGCAAATCTTCCTGTGTCAAATTTTCCTTTTTGAAAAACTCTAATCCAAAATTCACCCATCGATCTAAATAATCCTCCGTCAATCCCATGCGAGTCAATATCGAACCGACTCGGATATTCCACCCAATCGGTAAATATGTCACTTCACCGCTACATAGCGGTGTATCCTTGTCCGTGGTAGAAACAACTTTAACTTCGTATCCCTCATTACGAAATATTTCATATGTTGCCTTTGCTATAGTGCCTCCACTTGAATAAAGATGGCTATATGTTGCCATCAATATGTAGATTCTCATTTTTTTACATTTTTCATGTTCCATACTTTTGTTTCAATTCGCATTTTCATAATGCTATAAGCTCTCTGCATGAAAAATAACCATGACGAAAAGCCTGTTATAGACATCATTGTTTCACATATATCTTCACTCACGATTGATTGAACAAGTAATTCATCCAATGATACAAAAGTTAGATTTGGTTCACTTCGAAGTATTGAGAGCATCATATCAAGTTTTTTTACATTTCTCCTATTTACTTTGGGTGCATCCGGAGTTTTTCGCCAATTCAACAAGGAAAAGCTATGTGCAAACATTATGACCGGATTAACACAGTCTTCCAACACAAGACGCCGCACAAGATACCTGAACTCATTCATTGCCATATTTGCATCTAACTTGTCATTTCTACTGTACGCTCCCAATGTGAAACTTCTATATGAAGTAACAGGAAATTCTAACAACCCCGTTTTCAACCGTGTTACTTTACTATATGCAACAGGAGGTTCGATTTGGCACCAGCGTTGACCAACAAATTCAGAAAAATCACATAAATATCCATTTTCAGCTAATACATCAAGCGTATCGTGATTCGCACCATACTTCCCCGCACGAAAAGCCTTCGGTTTTTCCCCAAGAATTCGGATGTAAAAATCCGTACATTTCTTGATTATTTTCCTCTGTTCATCCTTAGTGTACTCCCATAAAAACAACCTTTTAACATCAGCCATATGGTCTGGATGGATGTGTACACCACAATCATGCCCTCGCTCTTTTATATGGCGAAGTACGGTAGCAAGCTTACCTTCCCCATAATCCCACGCCTCTGCCACATCAACAAAAAACAATGCTGTAATTTTATGACGATCAAAAATATCCATAAGTTTATCAATTCCATACCTTGAACCATCTACAGATTCCCCCATAATAAGATGTGCCACAGGATCTTTACCAACATGCCCCTCGACATCAACAGTCATAATCACTTTTTTCATCTGCAAAAAATTACTAATTCAATTTGATATACTCAATACTTTGATTACATAATCAAGATTATCGTTACTAATTTTACATATCTCTCAAACAATAAAAATTAATAACCGATTCATCATATCACCCCATTATTTTAGATGAATACTCTACCATCATTCTATAAACTTCTTTAAATTCCTCTCGACCTTTTGCATTAAACATATTTGAATGCCAATTAGTCACCAAAAGACCCTCATACTTTTTCACGGTATCTATAACCAATACTATATCTTTAAGAAAATCCTCTGCACCAACCTTGTTTCTTACAGACACTGAATCCATCACCATAAATGGATACTGTTTTATATTTAATTTCTTTCTTTCCGGTATGCAAAATATCGGATACGGATAACATACAGACGAACGGAATCCGTTGTGATATTGAAAACCAACGCCACTATCATATAATAACCCTAATCTATCCAAGTTTCGAAAGACATCAGGACTATAAATCAAACTGTGAGTACGTCCTCCATTTATCGCACATCCTGAAATCCCCTTCAACCTTTCATTCTCCATCTTTAATGCTTTATATGAATGAGGCGTGTTCTCCGTTGCATGTAAACCAATATAATGCCCTCTTGTTAGGATATTTTTAATTACCCTTACAACAAAATCATCACTAAGAGAATAAGTGAATCCTTCGTCCCCAATTATACAGGGCTTGAAATAAAAATGATTCTTAAAACCATACTGATCGCTAATATCCATCAATTCATCAAACGAATCAAAAGGATCAATTTTTTGTTTTCTATATGATATATAATCTCTTAAAATCCTTCGTGCTCTCTCGTTATCTCCCATTTCCAACATTTGATTGATATTATCACACAACTCCTCGTAAGAAGATAAAAAACATCTGTCAACATCATGAGTTAACATCACATCAAAATGGTACATTTTAAATCTATCTATACCACACCTCTTTAAAAGAACTTTCAGAAATTCAAGGATGTCGTTTACCAAACATCTCTTTTGCAACTTATTACGCACTACAAATAGCAATTTTTCGTCTATTTTTTCACGAAGACTCAAACCTTGCGATGCCTTAAGGACATATTCTTCCCATTGTGTCAAAAAAAAGAATGCTGTTGCCAAAACATCATTTCCGATGTAAATCTCCTTGTCATCAACAATACATTCATTAGTCCCCCAGACCAACGGAACATCCACTCCTAACGTGTTTTCAATCACTAAACTATCAGGAACATTTTTCATATTCAAGTAACTTAACGACTCTTTGAATTTAGAAAAAAAAGCATCTACAAAAATGACCTTTTTGTCTCCGATAATGAATTCATAATTAGCCCTCTCAACAAAAGAAATTTGTACAGGCACCCCTAATAAATCTTGAAAAAGAGTCGTCAATATATATTTCCTCTCTTCTCGATTATCCTCTGGACAAAAAATAAAGATATTATCCATCACTAAACATTTGCAAAACGATTCAATCCCATCTCCTTTTTAAAATCCCGAAGTAAATCTAAATAACTATATTCAGGATGATATCCTAATTCATCTATTGCATTTTGTACATCAATAACATAAGACGGTGTATTTGGTTTCTCTGGGTAAGCGATAATAACAGACTGTTGATTTTGAGGAGAGAACACTTTTACAATCCCCTCTAACATTTCTTTTAAAGTTGTTGGAACTCCTGTCCCCACGTTATAAAATCCTGAATTCCTATCAGTTAATAATGCACGCCATAACAATTGGCAATAATCTTTCACGTAAACAATATCTTTATACGACGAGGGATCTCCCCACATTTCTAATGATTTACCTTCACAAGCTAAATCAATTAGATGATGAAAAGTTCTATACCGTTTTTTACCATCTACATACCAGTATCTATCTGGACGATATTGATAAATCGTTGGTATATGAAAAATGAATTTTTTAATTCCAAACTCTTCATGATAGTATCGCAATAACTCTTCGCCCATATTCTTAGTTATCACATACATTGCATGGTCTCCCTTGTAAGGGAAATTTTTAAGCATATCAGGTTTTATTACATTCTCCACCCCGAAACTATTAGCGATATTACTCATTGTCTGGGTATAGATTATCCTATCTACATGAGAAGTTCGACAATATTCCAAAACATTTAAACAGCCATATACATTTGTATCTAAAAACTTATACGGGGACACAAAGCTATCATGGGTTGGTAATTGTGCCGAGGTCATGTACACGGCAAAAATATCGCGTGTCGGTAATTTATCAAAATCCTTCTTTACGGATACATCCACCTGTATGTACTTTATCCCATATCGTTGAAAAAATGGAGTCGATCGTCGCCCGACAGCTATTATTTCGTATTCTTTTTCCAACTTGGAAACTAGATAATCAATTAAATACACACCTGTATTCCCCGTTGCACCAAAAACTATAATCTTTTTCATGGCATTAAATTAATCTATATTTATCAAGCATTTCACTTATGCTTTCTTTTGAATTAAACATCAAAATATCCAACATGGATAAACCTCCAACAAACTCATTTTTGAATTGTTTATAAGGATAAAAAATGGAGTCTATAAAATACAATTGTATTCCATGATCTGTAAAATACTGTTTATCGTACAATTCCTGCCCTCCCTTGGGATTTATATAAATATCTGCATCCAAAATCTGGCAAATCTCCATGATTTTCACTTGACCATGATTCGAGTTATTTTTTTCTATAGAAGAAGACATCAAAAATTCCGTATTTAATTGAAGATAACAGGATATTTCTTGCAAACTATTCGCTATAAAATTAGCAACATTCCTATCCGGATAAACAATAATATGTTGTAACAGTTCATAAACCTCATCGAAATAAGGCGCTTTCTTATAAGCCATTTCAATCGTCCGCAAGAAATTTTGAAAATCATCACCGATTTCGATTTCGTTAATTAGCCTATTTTGACTCGCTCTATTTAACGAAATCGTAAATAATTGTGCCTTACCATTCACTAAAATATTATTTCTATTTATCCATCCTCTTTTTATAAAATTTACATCATCATAAACGACAAATTTATCAACAGCCTTAATCAATTGGAAATAACCTATATAAGGCAAAAAATAGGGTTGCATTATAGCTAGCGTCATTTTACTAATAAACTTAAAACTCGTGTTACATCATCTTGTGATAACTCGTGGTGCATTGGCAAGCAAATTACTTCACTTGCTAACCGGGTGGCCACAGGCAAGTTATTCTCCCCTGCCGATTCTAACCCCCTGTAACTTGAAAATGTACTGATTAAAGGATAAAAATATCTCCTTCCTAACACTCCTTGTTCTTTCATCTTGACATAAAGTTCATCACGAGTCATCCCATATTTGCAAGCATCAACGAATATTGGAAAATAAGAATAATTATGTCTTACCCCCGGAATGTCATCAAAGAACGTGATTCCCTCCACGTCACGCAAAGCTTCCCGGTATTTTATCACCACTTGACGACGAGCTTCTATCGCTTTATCAACTTGTTTCAAATTCAACAAACCGTAAGCAGCACGCACCTCATCCATCTTGCTATTAATACCAGGAGCAACCACTTCCGTTTCTCCCGCAAAACCAAAATTTTTTAAATAGTCTATACGTTTCTTAGTTTGTTCGTCATGCATGATCAAGGCACCACCCTCTATCGTGTTATACACCTTGGTTGCATGAAAACTTAGCGTGGACAAATCGCCTGCTTTCAATATGGATTCTCCGTTTATCTCTACCCCGAAAGCATGTGCCGCATCATATATTACTTTCAGCCCGTATTTATCCGCAACCTCTTGTAATGCATCTATATTGCAAGGTTTTCCGTAACAATGTACCGGCATAATGGCCGTTGTTCTTGGTGTGATAGCAACCTCTAATTTCGTGGGATCAAGATTGCAGGTTTCAGGATCAATATCCACGAATACAGGCTTAATACCATTCCACCACAAAGCATGTGTAGTTGCCACAAAACTATATGGAGTAGTTATAACCTCTCCCGTGATTCGTAAAGCTTGTAATGCAGTAATTAAAGGTAATGTACCATTAGTAAAGAGACTAATATATGGCACTTTCAAGTACTCTGCCAAAGCCTTCTCCAGTTCACGATGAAAAAGTCCATTATTCGTGATCCACTTGCTATCCCAAATTTGGCGTAACATCTGCTGTAACTCCTCTAAATCAGGTAACAACGGGGAAGTCACCGTTATCTGTTTGTTTTCCATAAACTAAAACGCTAAATACTATTTTTATTAACTATTTTCCGAGTAATCCCATCAATTCGTTCCACTCTTTAAACCGGAACAACATGGCAAACAGGATATAATAGATCATTCCGACCAAAACTCCCACAATTAATGACAATAACGATGGTAAAGCTAAAATATGAACAATACCCCAAACAAGTATTCCCATGGATAAACTCAAGATAAAAGAAGGTAACAAGTCTTTTACTTGAACGAGAAAACCTACATTGATCAACTTTCCTGTATAATGTGTATTTATTACTAAGCATAATACAGAACTAAACACGCTCCCAGTACACATCGCAATCAAGCCCATGGGCAACGTTATGCAAAGCACCAGCACTCCTAAGACCTTTTTTATAATTTCCAAACGTAAGAACAAATCTGATCGTCCTTTTACTTGCAAAAGATTCAAATTGATAGAATGAACCGGGTACCACATCATACTAAAGCAAAGTATGGGTAATAACGTGGCACAAAACAACCATTGTTCTTTCAACAAGACAAGGACAAGAGGGTGGGCCACTGCCGCTAACCCCATCATCAATGGGAAAATAATAAAAGCTGATACACGCAAGAGCCGCCTATAAATATTTGCTAATCGTGCGTTCTCATCTTTAATAGAACACAACACAGGATAGGTCACCCGTTGCATGATCCCAGTGACATTCGACGAGGGAAATTCTGAAAACTGATATGCTCTCGTATAGTAACCTAAATCACTTGCAGAAAAAACTTTACCGATAACAATCAAGTAAATATTCCTATAAAGCGTGTCCAGTAAACCAGAAGCCAAAAGTTTGGAACCAAAAGCGAAAAGCTCACGGAACGAATGCCATGAGTAACATAAAGAAGGATGCCAACGAGAAAGTATCCAAAGTAACAAAGTATTACACCCCAAGTTCACTAACTGTTGAGTAACTATCGACCACACGCCATACCCAACAGATGCCATCCAAATACCAATAATACCAGATAAAATAGCAGCAAACAATGCTGCCTTTGCTTGTGTTTTAAAATCAATTCTTGCCGTAAGCAATGCCCGCTGGACAACAACTAACGAATTTATGAACACACTTATACAAAGTACACGGGTGATGTTCACCAATACAGGTTCATCATAAAAATCTGCGATCAAGGGTGCGGCGAGAAAAAGCAGCGCATACAAGAATAATCCGATTGCCAAGTTAAAATAAAACACTGTCGAATTATCCGTCTCCGTACGATCTTGTTTCCGAATCAAAGCTTGAGAGAACCCACTATCTATCAATGATTGAGAGACAGCGATGAACACTGTTAACATTCCCACCAAACCATAATCTTCAGGTGTCAGTAGTCGTGCCATGATAATCATCACCAAGAATTGAATCCCTTGCACTGAAAATCGCTCCACGCTACTCCAAATAATCCCTCGTGCCGTTTTGTTTTTTAACGAACTTGTCATCCACGATCTCCCTTCAACAACTTTAATCAAATATTAATCGTGTTTACATTAAAAATACATAAGAAAAAAATAAAATAATATACTAACCATTATTCAAATTTATTTTGTCCCCGATACAATCCGCATACACGCTTTACCATCTCCATAAGGATTCACCGCTTTGCTCATTCGATCGTAATACTCTTGATCCTCTAACAAAACAGAAACTTCTCCTACGATTTTTTTAAAATTCGTCCCTACCAACTTTACAGTTCCTGCCTCCAGAGCCTCGGGTCTTTCCGTCGTATCACGCATCACCAATACAGGTTTACCCAATCCCGGTGCCTCCTCTTGAATCCCCCCACTATCTGTCAACACGATCATTGATTTCTCCATCAAATACACAAAACTTAAATACTCCAATGGTTCAATAAAGAACATATTCCCTAAACCAGATAAGTTTTCCCCAAACACCTCATGAATAGGTTTCCTTACATTCGGATTCAAATGCATTGGATAAACAAAATCCACATCCGGATATTTTTCTGTCAACATTTTTATTGCCTGACACATACTGATGAATCCATCTCCAAAATTCTCCCTTCTATGCCCGGTTATTAACACCAATTTCTTACCACCATTCAAACGTCCCACATCATACCCCGCCTTTACCAAAGAGCAGTTTAAACCAAAATCCAATGTCTTATCATTCTTTATCCGGTCGACCACCATGTATAAAGCATCAATAACCGTGTTTCCCGTTACAATAATCTTTTCCTCACGAATTCCTTCCTCTAACAAATTTTGACGACTTAAAGGTGTTGGGGCAAAATGATAGGTTGCAATCCGTCCAGTGATTTGGCGATTCATCTCTTCCGGCCAAGGACTATAGATATTATGCGTTCGTAAACCAGCCTCCACGTGCCCCACCGGAATTTGCTGGTAAAACGCAGCCAAGGCTGCTGCAGTTGAAGTGGTTGTGTCTCCATGTACCAAAACAACATCGGGTCTTGCTTCTTTCAACACGTCACGCATCCCGGTCAAAACCCGTGCAGTCACGTCGTACAGATCCTGACCTTGCTTCATTATGTTCAAGTCATAATCAGGATCGATTTCGAATATATGAAGTACTTGATCCAACATTTCTCGATGCTGACCTGTCACACAAACAATAGTCTGGAATTGTTCCGGATATTTCTGGAACTCTTTTACCAAGGGAGCCATTTTTATAGCTTCAGGACGGGTCCCAAAAACTAACATTATTTTTTTCATCACAAAAATCTATTTTTTATAAATACCACAAAAATCAAGAATTACTTTCTCGTCTGTCCAGGGTAATTCTCGGAACACATCGTGAGCCACCAACATTACCACGATATCTGCCTTCTCGTAAGCTTCTTTATAATTGGTTAATTTAAATACTTTATGCTCGTTCACATTCGGCTCAACCACGAGTATATCCGCATTACTACATCCCTGCATTACCTTCGTCGTGATATATTTAGCCGGAGATTCACGTAAATCATCAATATTAGGTTTAAAAGCTAACCCCATCATGGCGATAACAGGCGTGCGATGATGTTTTAATTGAAATTTAAGCATCTCGTTCTGCACTTTTTCTGCACACCAAAAAGCCTTGTAATTATTAATTTCCCGGGCATCTGCAATAATTTTAGACTCTCTCGGGAAATCTGCCGTGATAAAATAAGGATCAACAGCGATACAATGTCCTCCAACACCACATCCCGGTTGCAGAATATTCACGCGGGGATGCTTGTTAGCCAAATTAATCAATTCCCACACGTTAATTCCCGCTTTATCACAAATTAAAGAAAGCTCGTTAGCAAAAGCGATCTGCACATCACGAGAAGAGTTTTCAGTCAACTTACACATCTCTGCCGTACGAGCATTGGTACGATGCAAAGTACCCTGAACAAATTGCGAATAAAAAGCAATTGCTTTTGTTGTCGATTCCTCATTCATTCCCCCGATAACCCGATCATTATGCACTAACTCATAGATCACATTCCCAGGCAATACCCGTTCCGGGCAATAAGCAATATATATTTTATCCCGTAATTCCGGACGTTCTGTGTAAATCAAATTCATCATCTTTTCTGTTGTTCCCACAGGAGACGTTGACTCGATTACATACAAATCATTCTCTTTTAGCAAAGGCAACACGGCTCGTGTAGCCGCTTCCACGTAAGAAATATCCGGTTCATGATTTCCTTTGAAAGGTGTCGGAACAACCATAAAATAAGCCTCACTAACTTCCGGTTTCAAAGAAGCTTTTAACAACCCTTTTTCTACCACTTCCTGAAGATATTCCTCCATCCCAGGTTCTATAATATGTAATTTTCCTTGATTGGTTAGGGTAACAACTTCCGGATTTATATCCACTCCAACAACTTCAATCCCGTGTTTTGCGGCAATAATCGCCGTGGGCAAGCCAATATAGCCTAACCCCATAAAACAAGCTTTCATAAATTATTTTTAGATTAATGAATATTCCTTTAACGCTAAATTGTCAAAGCATAATGTTGAAACCGTCAAATTTTTACTATCAATATCTTTCCCAAACTGCTTCCAAAACTCTTCTTCAAGCATCAACATATTTTTTACCTTTTCATGTTTTTCTTCCCCAATGATATTCTCGTAAAATTCTTCTGCCCGATACCAATTCCATCTATTTTCCAATGGTTCTTCAACAGATTTATTGAAAATTTCCATTCCCCTCTCCTTGATAATCTCCCCCGCCAACTCTGCGCACCTCTCTTCTCCCGTAAAATAGTAATAACTACACAACAACCTACACATCTCCGGTGTTCGACAAGGTAATACAATCTCATCTCTACCCTCCGGGGATATAATCCCGTAAGCCGCATCCAACGCTATATCTAAAAAATCCATATCGGAATAAGTCAAATAAGCCTCCATCAAGTCGGCAATATATCCAACCCGATCTTCCAATGTCACAGACGGATCTTGTATCAAATCCGCTAATTCTCCCGCTATTTCTCGAATCCGTTCATGGATGTCCCATTGGCTACCATACACGTCTTCCAACCACGGGCTTACTCGCACAATGGAATAAACCGAGATATACCCATGCAATAAGCCGGACAATGCGGATGGGGGAAAATCCCCGATCGGGATGGCCGATACTTTCTTGTACAAATCATTAAGATTCATCGCCACTATCTCTATTTTATTTTTTCTAGGAATGAACCCGGAATGTAAGAGGTTGCCACAGAAACGACCCCTTCCAGGCGTACTATTACGCGTTTATGCCCCTTTATGCGGAGCAATTCTCCTTCAAGTCCAATTAGCGGACCTTTGATTACCCTTACCCGATCGCCTCGCTTTAACTCTTCATTGATCACCTCCACGGTGGAATCTGAAAAGTCAAGCAAGAACATAAAATCACGCATTTGCTTATCGGGAACTATCAGCAAATGACGAGTTTCTAAGTCTTTCAGGTAAACGACGTTTAAACCATGTTCATTAAGTAACGAGAAAGCTGTTGTTTGATCCGTCCGAATAAAAATCAAATGAGGGATCAAGATTACCCGCACGTTTTTCTTCCCGAAAGAAGTCTCACGCACCTCATCACGCATGGCTAGATAGTTTTCTATCGCCAAGTGATCTAATCGCTTTTTAATCGTTAATTCCTGATTGATTTTAGTGTACGCCGCATACCAATGCATTTTTCTCGTACCCTCTGACATATTTTATAGCTTGTGAAATCTGGAAATTCTCGTGATTGGTTAATAAAAATTCAATATATCACGATTAATATAGATACGCTTCGCGCACTAACCTGTAGAATCAGGCTTAACGTTTTATACCCATGTGCCTCACGCACCATCCTTAAACAGGTACAGCACGTAAAAACTGTCTTTGGGAAGAATTACATTCATCCCCATGCAAATAATCTGATTATACTGATTCTAGATATTGATCTAAAAAAACGATCGATTGATGATATTAACACATTTAATAATTTTTCATTTCGGGCAAATATGTCAACCGCTTGATGGTTAAAAAGAAAAAAAATATCTGCATTCCATTTGTAAGCATGAAAAATTAGTATATTTGCAACGCAATAATCGATCGTTTATTAACACAATAAACATTTTAAAATCAATCCTTTTTATTCTAATTTTTCCCTAGACAAATCTTTCGTTTCCCTATTGATACACAAATTTTAACTCACAAAAAAAACGGATGAGAAACATTACAATTATTCCCTCATCCGTGGTCATTTCTTAATTAAATATCCAGCCTCACGTTAATTTAAAATACCCCGAATCCGAAAAATGAGTACAATCCACCGAGCCAAAGAAATAAAAGAGATGGGCAGGATTTTGTTCCTGCAAAGGAAGCTCTACTATAGCACCTCCATCTCCCCGGCAATCGGGCAATCGGTCGAATAAAGAGAAACGAAACGTCTCGTCATCATACATCAGGAATAGATACAAATGATCGGTTCCCTCTCCCTGCAGTTCATCCATTCCCGTTTTCCACGTGATAACAATCCCTCTCCTATCTTCCACTTTCACACACACGCCCAACGGTAAACGCAAATCCCCATAACTCATTTTTAAACGAGAAAAATCAAGGATACCCCCTTTCAGATTAAAAGCCGAATAATTCATACGAATAAAGTTATGATACCCGGTCATGCCATCCGGACGGGGAGAAACCCGCCAAATTTCCCGCATAAATGTACCTTTAATAGCTCGATACAACATCACGACACACCGGAAACGAGCTCGCCCCAACTGTTGGCGGGGACTCACCACTTTTTTCTTTTTCGTATCATGTTTGATCCGCCGCACGTAACGACGATGATTCCGACAATAAAATAACAAATCGTCGATTCGCCCCAGAAAATTTTCCAAAGAAATAATATTCTTCTTATTCATACCATTATCAACTAAATAATTAAACTTACATCTATTCGTTATCTCCTCGTCATACTATCGCCAAAGCTGCCTTCCATAGAAACGAATAGATAACGACACCTTAACGAAAAGGATAACGAACAGATGTAAAAGGAAAACAAACCCAAGAACGTTCCTACCCAAGTATTACACAAAGGCAAGAATCTCCAAACACGAGGTCATTCTTTCAATAAATCATGAAACCGTTCCCACGGAAAAGCCGGACCCGGATCAAGTTTACGAGAGGTAATATCGGAATGGCCCACGATATACCGGATCGGGTAATTCCGTTTCAATACCCGACACACTTCCACCAATGCCTCGATCTGCACCGACGGGTAGGAATGCCAATAGGATGCACGTCCCTTTTCAACAGTCGTGAAGACTTCATCAGGCATGATCTGTTTGTTGAACCAAGTAAACCACCCCTGTCCCCGACGATGCAAAGGTCCGGCATTATCCAATTCGATCCCGAACGAGAAATTGTTCACGTTCTGCCGTCCCTCCAAAGAACTATACCCGGCGTGCCACGCTTTCACGTTGAAAGGTAATAATTGTAGGATCTGTCCCGAACGGGCAATCACGAGATGAGCCGACACGGAAGTATCTGCCCTCGCCAGTAATTGAGCCGACGACATGGCATTCCCGCCTCCGGTGTAGTGGATAACAATGGTGTCCGTGACGGGTAGCAAACTTGATTTTTTGTTACAATGCATCTGTTTCACGTTAGGTGCTACTAATTTGTAATTCTCAACTTCCATACTCACTTCTTTAAGAGGTTCTTGATTCTTTTACCTAATCCTTGAGATACCGATTCGAAGCTCCGACCGACAACATAACCACCTAACCCGATCTCCAACAGATCCCAGAAACGGGAACCATTATCAGGCAAAGGAAGCGGGGTGAATATCCCCAGTAACACGACAGAGGAAAACACGAGCATCACGATCGGACGCCACGAACGTTGCAGCCAGTTCCCCTGTGATTCGGAACGGATCACGGAAGATTGTTCCCGCTGCAAATCCGCCTCAAAACGGGAAAGCACTTCCGTCAAATTGGCTCGTAATTGTATTTTCTCTTTTGAAGAAAGGGTAAGCGAGTCAATCACGTCGCCGATCTCGCTTACCAAATTCGATAACATTTTCATCTTTTCATTTTTAAAAGTTCTACATTCGAGTAATAATTTCATTCCCAAAAATAGAACCCGTGAAAAGGGAAAATTGTATCATTTTATATTAAACACGCAACACCATGAATATTATCACATTACATGCAAAAAGTGATACATTCACACTCCACGCTAACTAATTGCCTTTCTGCACTTCTTCCTTATATTTCCTGCAGAAACGGTCCAAATTCAGAAAACGATTTTTACAATTAAAAACACGTTCTACCAGCAAATCCGGACGATCAGGTACTTTTATATTGAGTAAACGGCAAGTATCTTTCACTAATTGAGGCAAATTTATCTTACCGGAAACCCCTTCCAATTTTCGACACGCACACAACGCCACGCAAAAATGTGTTACCTCGGAAGTTTTACCGACAAAACGGTACGGGTAATCCGGAAAACAGTCGTCTTCCCCGATAAATGTCCGGATACGGTTAAGCGATTCCCACTGAACCTGCAGGAAAGGAAGGACCCGCTTTTGTAGTGCATCGGAAGGAATTACCCAAATGCCATTATTTTTCCTGCAAATCAAATCCGGACGAGTTATTCGTCCATTCTTTTTCTGTTGAAATTGATTCCTAATCGTCAAGAGATGAGGTACTAGCATCTTCCGGTACTCCTTACCGATCACGCCACAAGAAAAAAACTCCACCAATTCGTTCATCAATTTCAACTCCAAGATCATCAAATGAGTCCTGTAGGCAGCCACATCCCGATGATGGTTAAACACATAGGTACACGTCGCATCCTTCGTCATCAAAACATTAACAACGAGTAATTCCCGCTCATAGTCCTCGAAAAAATTTGTATTCATATCTACTGTTTTTTCACGAGAACGCCGGATTCCACAAGCCATATATCATTCCGCATCCCCCATTGACACGATGGATATACCTTCAATAACAAATTCTAATTTATCACCACAATTTTAAAGAAAAAATAGACTATACCATATCTATACAGACAGATTCTCGAATGAAACAAAGATATGATAATTCGATAGTGATTCCAAAAAAGAAAAGTAAACAAAATCTAATCTTGCTCGATTAACTCTTCCAATCTTTTAATCAATTCCCTAGTTGGCTGCATAAACGAATTTACATCTTCTTCTGTAAAATCAAAAAAATCATTATAATCACCAGATATTCTACTTTGAAGTAAACGAGAATACAAACGTCCATATTCTTTTGACAATCTTCCCGTAGTCACGAAATGTAGTCCAATTTGTCCTACAACACCATTATGAGATTGAGCTGGTATTTTATTTTTAAGTAACAGCGCAGAAGCCATATAATAAACAGCATAATACAAACGTTGAATCGTCAAATTCCAATGCGCATCCTTCATTGCATCATTAGCTTCCTGTAATGTTGCGTATGACTTTTGTCTACGATAAAAAATAATAGCATCTATCTCTTCCGAAGTCAACGTCATAATTCAATTCCCTCTTTTTTAACATTATGAAAAAATGGGGTAAAACTATACTTTAACCAATCTTTCAATGTATACATCACAGGACTAATACATTCATTTATCGTCCATCCAAACTCAACCAAAGGATAAGCAATATCATCATAATCAGAAGGTTCTAGACGAGATTTATCCACTAGAATTAATATATCCCAATCCGAATCTTTATGAGCATCTCCACGAGCTTGCGAACCGTACAAAATAGCCTTTGTTTCCGGTGCAACCGTTCGAAGGATCTCTTTAATCCGCCCAAGTATATATTCCCGTGTCTTTACCATTTTCAGTTTTCCATTTCTGCAAATATACGAAATTTTTACTTATTTCTTACTGCTGCTACTATTTTACCCCTCGTCTTCATTAATAAATAACAATAATTAGAATTATACAGGAACCTGAAAATGAGTTTATCATTTTCAGGTTCCTGTATTCATGATACTAATCTCAATAATTCTCTACCAGTAATTCAAAAAATCCTTGCGGATGGAGGCAAGCAGGACAAACTTTAGGAGCTACAGGACCTTCGTGAACATACCCGCATTTGCGACAATACCATTTTACCGTTTTTGGACGTTCAAAAAGGATACCGTCCTGCAAGTTTGACAAGAGTTTCCGATACCTCGTTTCATGATTTCTTTCCGCCTCGATAATCATACGGTACATCACGGAAATGTCCTTAAATCCTTCCCCTTCGGCTACTTTGGCAAATTCCGGGTACAAGTGATGCCACTCGTCATATTCACCTTCCGCAGCCTCAACCAGATTACTGGCCGTATCCAAGATAACCCCGGCAGGATAGGCGGCAGTGATCTCCAACATTCCACCTTCCAAACGACTGAAGAAACGTTTCGCATGCATCTCTTCTTGCAAAGCGGTCTCGTAGAATATGCCCGCTATCTGTTCGTACCCTTCTTTTTTCGCTACTTCAGAGAAAAAAGTATACCGATTTTTTGCCTGTGATTCCCCGGCAAACGATTTTAAAAGATTGGCCTCTGTTAAAGTACCCTTTACACTTTTGTTCATGGTTTTTCCTTTTCTTTACGAAAAGAAAAAGTTACAAGTTACAGGTTTGCTGGCTACAAGTTAAAATCTAGTTTGAGTCTAAATAACCTGCAACTTGTAACCTGCTAACTTGTAACACTACCACGGGACTTGTTCCCGTGGTAGTATAAATACCCCACATTTTAAGCATTTCTCTCCTTTAGTTGCAAAATATTAAGATATACTTTTGTATGCAAAAGAATTATGACGAGTAATTTTTCCATATAGAGTTAATTATGTCAGAGATTTTAAAGAAGTTACAAAAAGATATTCATTTCATCGAAGGGCTAAATAGCTGTATGAATTGTGGGGTGTGTACGGCAATTTGTCCGGCAGCTGAATTCTATAACTATGACCCGCGGGTGATCGTGGAAACCGTGCAACGGGGGAATGAAGAAGAGATCGAAGAATTATTGAAAAGCGACACGATCTGGTATTGCGGGGAATGTATGTCTTGTAAAACCCGTTGCCCGCGTTGCAACACGCCGGGCCTCGTGATCATGGCATTAAGAAAAATATCGCAAGAACTGGGATATTTTGTCTATTCGGAAAAAGGACGTCAACAATACGCGCTTAAACATGTGGTTGGGGAATCCATACTCAAAAGAGGGTATTGCGTTACTCCCGATTTGGTGAAACCGGAAATGCACCCGGAGCAAGGTCCCGTGTGGGAATGGATATACGAGCATCTGGATGACGTGTACGAACGTATGCACTCGAATTACCGCCAACCGGGAGCCGGAACGCTACGGGAAATGGATTCGGAAAGCATGGATGAGTTACGAAAAATCTTCGACGTGACCGGGGGAACCGAATTCTTGGAAAAAATTGACAGTTGCTCTCAACACGTGGCCGACGAAGAGAAAGTTGATCTGGAAGAGGCTTATTTCCTGAAAACATACATGGAAAACAGCGGGAAACACCAGTAGAAAGATAAAAGTTTAAAACTAAAAGATAAAAGTTTAAAACGAATTCAAGCAATTAACAGGAACTAAAATAGCGAGATGAATTTAGAGGGTAAACAACAGATATGGAAGGATTATCAGAAAGAGATAGCCGATGATCACTATTTTTACGCGAGAAGTTGTATTCGCCAGACTTTCTTCCCGGGTTCGGAATGGGCTTACCTGGATATTATGAAGAATAAACTGGCGAAAGATGTTATTGATGATCCGCGACACACGACTTGCACCGGGATCGGTTATCATTCGGACATCGTTCCAGCAGAGACAATCATGACGGTAGTCGCCCGACATTTTGCCCTTATGACCGAAGCCGGGTACGAAAATATGACTCCCTCCTGCATCACTTCTTTCGGTATTTATACCGAGATTCTGGAGACATGGCACCATCACCCGGAAGTAGAAGAAAAAATCAGGGAATTCCTTTGGAAAGCCACCAAACGGGAATTTAAAAAACCTAGAAATCTTGCTCACACATCAGACATAATCTATAAGTTCAGAAACGAGATCGCTGCCCAGGCAAAATACAAGCTGGTAGATGTTCACACCGGAAGGCCTCTTCGAGGGGTGGATCACATCGGGTGTCATTACTCGAAAATGTTCCCCACGAAAGGGATCGGAGGTGCCGAATTTCCGGCCGTGTTATCCGGTATGATTTATGCCTGGGGCGGCGATGTAATCGATTACCCGGAAAGAAGACATTGTTGCGGTTTCGGTTTTCGCCAATATCTCGTGATGGCCAACCGGGGATATTCCGTGGCCAACTCTAAAAAGAAATTTGAATCCATGCAACCTTACGAACCCGACTTTATCGTGGCAAACTGCCCGGGGTGCGCCATGTTCATGGATAAATGGCAATACACGATCAGCGAGATGGAAGGCACCACCTACGGACAGGACGGATACGGTATTCCCGTGCTGACTTACGAGGAACTCACGGCACTTGTCCTGGGGTATGACCCGTGGGAAATCGGGTTGCAGATGCACCAAGTTTCCGTGGAACCCCTGCTGGATAAAATGGGAATCCCGTACGATCCGGAAGCCAAATTCAAAAACATCCGGGGAGAGGACATCGGGGCTCCGAAATGTCCCACGTACTTGAGAGTCTCAAAATTATAATGTTAAACCACAAAATTGGAAAAAGAATCATGAAGTCATTCATTTTCAACTTTCAATTTTCAATTTTCAATTAATATATGGCAAAAGTCATCATCATCGGAGGAGGCCCGGCAGGCTGCGAAGCCGCACATCAACTGGCAAGTCAAGGAATCGACGTGGAATTAGTCGAGAAAAATAACGAGACTGGCGGTAACCTGAATAATTGGTATCAATTATTTCCTGACCGAAAATTCGCCAAGGACCTCAACGACATATTAAAGCAAAATTTGAATCATCCGAAAATTCAGTTGCATTTAGGCATGGAACCCCGGAAGATCGAGAAGAACAAGGAGGGGAAATTCCTCGTACCTCTCAGTGATGGCAGCTTACTTGAAGGTGACTCCCTGCTAGTTTCCACGGGATTCAAAATTTTCGACGCCCGCCGCAAGGAAGAATACGGATACGGAATATATGAAAACGTGATTACTTCCGTGGAACTGGAAAACATGTTCTACAACCATTCGATCAAGATGGCAAACGGGAATACCCCCAAACGTATCGGCATCATCCATTGCGTAGGCTCCCGTGACGAAAAGGTATGTAATTACCATTGCTCCAAGCTCTGTTGTATCACCGGGGTAAAGCAAGCTATTGAACTTCGGGAATTATTACCCGACACGGAAATCTTTTGTTTCTACATGGACATGCGTATGTTCGGACCGGGCTACGAGGAGATGTACCGGGAGGCTCAGGAAAAATACAATATCAAGTTCGTGCGAGGCAGATTGTCTGAGGCCGCTGAGAATCTCAACAAGCAATTACAGATCAAGGTCGAAGACACGCTTGTCGGGAAACCCTTGCGCATGACGCTTGACATGATGGTCCTGTTGGTCGGTATGGAATCCTCGGAAGGCAGTCGCCAGATGGCAGACACGCTAGGCTTGAACTTGGCTCCCAATGGCTTCATCAAATCCCAAGACCCGCACTATCGCAACAACAACACGAACGTCGAAGGCGTTTTCGTGGCCGGATGCGGAAGTGCCCCGATGAACCTGACCGACACGCTGGCTGATGCCCGCTCGGCAGCCATGAACATTATAGAATACGTGAAACTTAAAAAAATTTTGTGATTGTCGATTCCAGGATTCAGTGATTAAAAAGAGCGTTGGATAGAGGGGAAAAATCAATGAATCGGAAATCACTAAATCAAGAAATTAATAGGATTTAAAATTAAGAGATGATCAATTTTTGGGGTTATAGCATATCGGAAACACGAAGTATCAATTATGATACGAACGACAAATCCATGACGGAACATATTGCACGTGTCGTTCCCAGCAGCAAATTATGTATTGGCTGTGGCGGATGCACGGCAGGATGCACGGCAGGAAATCTCACGGACTTTAATATCCGGAAGATACAAATGCTCATGAAACGAGGCGAAAATAAAGAGGCGAAAGAGCAATTACAGAAATGTATGTTGTGCGGGAAATGTATGTTGGTCTGTCCGAGAGGCGTGGAAACCCGGAAGATGATTTTAGAAATGCTCAACTATATAAAAACAAAATTGAAAAGCTGAAACCAATTACTATGCAGCAATACGAATACACGAACAAAATATATTACGATCACTTTGTCCTGCCGTTCACGATCGGTCTGGTCGTGCTACTGGGGTACTTGTGTGTGAGATACTACAAGTGGATCAAGAGCTTTCCGAAAGAAGAACGTAAAAAAATTCGCAAAGGCTTGTTCAGCTTTAAAACCATTCGTTCCGGCTGGGAAATTTTCCGGGAAAGTTTGTTGCATCACAATATATTCAAAACGAACCCGATGCTGGGATACATGCACATGACCTTTGCTTTCGGATGGTTCTTGTTGATTGTTGTCGGGAAAATCGAATCTATGGTTTATCATACCAGTGCTTTCAACCCACCTTATTTCGCTATCTTTTTCCGTTATTTCCATCCGGCAAAAGAGACATTCCCGTACAGCGAGTTTTTCGCATTCTTGATGGACTTGATACTGACGTTCCTGTTAATCGGGATCTTACTGGCTGTCACCAAACGTTTCTGCTCCCGTATTTTCGGCATGAAGAAGACCACGAAACAACGGGCTTACGATTTGCTTATACTAACCGTACTCTGGCTCATTTTCCCGGTACGTTTTCTGGCAGAAAGTTTCACAAGCGGCCTGAATGGTGGGGGTAGTTTCCTCACGCACAATGCTGGTGACTTTTTCAGCGGATTTCTACCCTTGGAAAGTCTATCTTATCCTGCCTGGTGGCTTTACTCCTCCTTGCTTGGCCTATTCTTCCTACTATTACCATTTTCCCGGTATATGCATATCCCGACTGAAATGGTCTATATCTTCCTGAAAAACTGGGGAGTAAAACAAGGCAAGGAATATAACGGATTCAGTGAAATACAGGTTAATTCCTGTTCCCGTTGTGGAATATGTATCAACACCTGCCAACTGAACACGTCATGTAATATAAATGATACACAACCCGTCTACTTCCTTCGTCGCCTGCGTAATCACGAGGAATACACCGGGCAAGCAGAAGACTGCCTAATGTGCGGACGCTGCGAGGCCTCTTGTCCCGTGGGTATCAACCTGAATGCCATCCGCCAAAGCAAAAGACCGGATATATTAAGAGTTACAAAAGACACGTATGCTTATGTGCCCCAACCGAAAGTGAAACCTGCTAAAGTCGCTTATTTTGCCGGATGTATGAGTCATCTTACCCCAGGCATTATAAAATCCATGCAACAGATTTTCGAGAAAGCAAAAGCGGACTACACGTTTATTGATGAACAAGCCGGAGTATGTTGCGGGCGTCCATTAGCTCTTTCCGGGAACTGGAAAGCAGCACAAGTAGTCATGGACAAAAACCTGCAAATGATCGATGCCTCACAAGCAGACATTCTGGTCACCTCCTGCCCGATCTGTTACAAAACATTCAAAGAGGATTACCTGTTGAATATAAAAATCATGCACCACACGGAATATATCGACATGCTGATCCGGGAAGGAATATTAAAGGTTAACACGCTTGATTTGAAAACCGTATTCCACAATCCATGTGAACTGGGAAGAGGTTGTGATGTGGTGGATGCCCCCGAAAGTGTGCTGAAACAAGTAAGCCGGAAAATTTCGACTGCCTATGACGGGAAGAAATCACTCTGTTGCGGGGGTAGCTTGGCAAACACGGCCATTGATTCCACGCAAAAAACTAAAATCAGTAGCGATACCGTGAAAGCATATGCGGCATACCAACCGGATATAATTGTCACGGCTTGTCCCCTATGCAAAAAGACTTTGGGTAAAACCTCACTGGAAATCCCGGTAAAAGATATAGCAGAACTGGTTGCAGAGGCCTAAAAACAAAAACGGGATTCGAACAAGGAATCCCGTTTTTAATTTTACGAAAAAGAAGTTAATCCTCAAGTTCTTCTTTTACCCCTTCTATCTGTTCCACATTCAAATCACTTTCATTACTATTTGCGGCAATATCATAATGTGGAAGCGGATTTTTCTGCAATTCTATATTTTGTTCCCGATGCACGCAAACATCCATCGCCAAATAAAGAGCATTACGAAGTCCTTGTTCATCACCCAGATTTTGACCTACAATATCATAATGAGGATCGGTTAAAGACATTGAACAGATCACAGGTAACCCGGCAATATAACAAGCGGCACTTTCTTCATCCACTGACTTAAATGCCACAACCCCCTGATCGTAATACATGGCAAGAACAGCGTCAAATTTCTCGTACATTCTCTCCGAGAAGAAACGCTCGGCAGAGAATGGGCCAATGGCCATAATTCCCTCTTCCCGGGCTCGCTCTATCGCCGGAGTAATAATATTCACTTCTTCATCTCCATTCTGACCGCAATTTACCTGCGGGTTTAATCCCAGAACAGCGATTTTGGGTTTCAAAATAGTAAAATCCTGACGCAAAGTATCATCCAGCAAGGTTAACTTCTTGAAAATATTCTTTTGTGTAACCTGATGCGGCACATCCCGCAATTTAACCTGTTCGGTCACGAAACCCATCTTCATCTTTTCGCTCACCAAGATGGACATAATATCCGTGGTATTATAACGCTTACTCAAATATTCCACCAAAGACCCGGCCTCTTCCGTAAAGAATGCATTCGGTCCCTGGGGAGCCAGCGTCAACACATCAATCTCGTCCCGATCCAACTGATCCAAGGCATATTTCAAGGCTATCATGGTAGCCTGATCTGATTCGGGTGTCTCTTTTCCAAGATCAACCTTCACGTTATCATCCACGCAATTGATGATATTGGATCGTTTCCCGTTGGCCTCACCCGGCTCACGAATCGTATTTAAACTGAAGTTTTCAATATTTAATACCTTCCGGTAGTAGGCTGCCACTTTAGGCGACCCGTATAGAATAGGAACACACAACTCACAAATTCGATTCTCTGCCAACAATTTTATGATCAACTCATAAGATATTCCGTTTACATCCCCATGCGTGATTCCTACATTTAATCTGTTTTCCATAGTTCATTTCATTTCATACTATGGACAAAGATAACGAAAAAAATCATGTTATAAACAAAAAAAGAGGGCATTGCCCTCTTTTACTTTATTCTTGATTTTCTTTTCTTTCCGGTCTCGGCCCCCTGTCACGATGAGGACGATCTCCACGATCTTGTCTGGGTCCGCGATCTTGACGTTCGCCTCTATCTTGGCGCTCGCCGCGATTTTGACGATCATTTTGCTCCATACCTTCCGGTTTAGGCAACAACACCTTACGGGAAAGTTTGAATTTTCCGGTTTTCGGATCAATATCGATCAATTTCACACGTACCTTATCACCCTCTTTCAATACATCCTCTACTTTTTCCACGCGCTTGTGATCAATCTCTGACACGTGTAACAAACCATCTTTACCCGGCAAGAATTCCACGAAAGCACCGAAAGCGGTAATTGTCTTTACAACTCCCTCGTAAATCTCTCCGACTTCAGGTTTGCAGGCAATAGCCTTGATGCGGGCAACGGCGATATCAATAGCCTCTTTATTGGTTGCGGCGATATCCACGATTCCCTGATTACCCACTTCCTCGATAACGATAACCGCTCCGGATTTCTCCTGAATATCCTGAATAATCTTTCCACCGGGGCCAATGATCGCACCGATCTGATCCTTATCCACCGTAAGAGTAACCATACGCGGCGCGTGCGGTTTCAAATCAGGACGAGGTTCAGGTAAAGTTTCCTTGATAATATTCATGATATGCAAACGACCTCTCCGGGCTTGATCCAAAGCTTTCTCCAGAATCTCGTAAGGAAGACCGTCTACTTTAATATCCATCTGGGTTGCGGTGATACCGTCTACCGTTCCGGTTACCTTGAAGTCCATATCTCCCAAGTGATCCTCGTCACCCAAGATGTCTGACAACACGGCATATTTCTCGTTATCGGTGATCAATCCCATAGCGATACCCGTTACCGGTTTTTTGATCGGAATACCGGCATCCATCAAAGCCAAAGTTCCGGCGCATACCGTTGCCATGGAAGATGAACCGTTAGATTCCAAAATATCAGAAACAACACGTACCGTGTAAGGATAGTTGTCCGGCAACATACGTTTTAAGGCACGATGAGCCAAGTTTCCATGACCAATTTCACGACGACCTACACCGCGACTGGCTTTTGCCTCTCCCGTTGAGAACGGCGGGAAGTTATAATGCAACAGGAATTTTTCTTTTCCTTGTTCAGTAGCCTCATCTATAATCTTTTCATCCAGTTTCGTACCTAAAGTTACCGTGGACAATGACTGCGTTTCACCGCGGGTAAAAATAGAAGAACCATGAGGTCCCGGAAGAGGCCCGGCTTCACACCAAATCGGGCGAATCTGTTCGGTCGTTCGTCCGTCCAGACGTAACCCCTCATCCAAAATCATTCTCCGCACGGCCTCTTTCTCCACGTCATGGTAATAACGGGAAACCATATTTTTCTTCTCGTCTCTCTCTTCTTCCGGAAGTGATTCTAAATATCCTTCTTTCACTTCGGTAAACAACTTCTCACGTAAATGCTTATCAGCGTTACATTGACGAGCAACAGCATACGCTTTATCGTAACATTTAGCCCAAACATCCTTACGTAACTCTTCATCATTCACTTCATGACAATAAGCCCGTTTTTCTTTGTTCACGGCCTTTGCCAGTTCCATCTGAACTAAACAATGATCTTTAATAGCTTCATGAGCAAATTTAATAGCATCGAGCATTTCTTTCTCAGAAACCTCATTCATCTCACCCTCAACCATCATGATATTCTCGTAGGTCGCTGCAACCATGATATCCAAGTCAGCAGTTGCCAACTCGCTCTTTGTCGGGTTAATCATCAACTCCCCGTTCACACGAGCTACACGTACCTCAGAAATAGGACCGTGGAAAGGAATATCACTCACAGCGATAGCTGCCGAGGCAGCCAATCCGGCCAAACAATCCGGCATAGACTCTTCATCACCAGAGTACAACGTTACCTGCACAAAAGTTTCAGCATGATAATCATCCGGAAACAAAGGTCTCAAAGCACGGTCGATCAGACGGGATACCAAAATCTCGTAATCGGAAGCTCTTCCCTCTCTACGGGTGAAACCTCCGGGGAAACGTCCCACGGCTGAAAATTTTTCTTTATAATCTACCGACAAAGGCATGAAGTCCACGTCCGGACCAGCCTCTTGTGCGGAACAAACCGTAGCCAACAACATCGTGTTACCCATTTTCAGCATGACAGCACCGTCTGCTTGTTTGGCTAACTTCCCGGTTTCCAATGTTATTACCCGACCATCTTTCAGGGTAATGCTTTTTTCAATAATGTTCATAGAAATAATAAAACTGTTAAAATACTAAACATTTTAACGGAATTCTTTTTAGATAAAAGGAGGAGGAGGGGAGGATTATAAAGTAAAACGACCCGGACGACCCGGGTCGTTTTTATGTAATTATTTACGTAAATTCAATGCTTTAACGATAGCACGATATCTCTCGATATCTCTCTTCTTCATGTAATCAAGCAACGCTCTACGTTTTCCAACCAATTTAATCAAAGATCTTTGAGTAGCGAAATCTTTGTGGTTTTTCTTCAAGTGCTCAGTTAAATGAGCGATACGGTAGGAAAATAAAGCTACTTGTGACTCAACAGAGCCGGTATCTTTATTAGACTTCCCGTACTGTGAAAAAAGTTCTTCTTTCTTTTCTGATGTCAAATACATGATGTACAGTCTTTTAGATTTAATATTAATTTTAACGCCGCAAAGATACGTTTTATTCCGACATAAACCAATCTTTTCCAACCCTTTTTGTATTTTTGTATTTCAATTTACACACACGAAAAGAAATACAGATGAAGATACTTATATATTCAATATTACTTTTAATCCCAACACTATCATTGGGCCAGCGGGCCAAGATCGCATTCGAAAAGACCACGTTCAACATGGGACTCGTGCAAGAAAACGGGGGAAAAGTAACTCACGAATTTAAATTTACAAACAAAGGGAAAGCTCCCCTGTTGATAAAATTTATAGAAACCACGTGTGGTTGCACCACTCCCAAATGGAACAGGAAACCCATTCCTCCCGGAGACAGCGGTGTCGTTACCGTCACGTTCAACCCGAAAGACCGCCCCGGCGTGTTCTCGAAAAAAATTATCGTGTACACGAACGCCACTCCCCCGAACATCGTATTGCGTTTAGAAGGAGAAGTCATCACGAAATCGGTTGACATCCCAACAACCTACCCCATCGTGGTGGGTAACTTGCGTTTCACCACGGACACGATCCGCTTAAAACAGGCAGAGACGAAACACCAGATCATAAACCTGATCAACACGGGTAAAAAGAACATATCGATTCTGTCGATTTTCAAACCTAACTACCTGGAAGTGGATTGCACCCCTCTCACGCTGGGCAAGGAAATGATGGGTAACCTCATCATCCGGTATCTCCCGAAACATGCGGACAAGATCAAGCCGGATGATTACGTCCTCATCAAAACAGACCAGGGAACGACACACAAGTTCATGATTTCGAACAAGTAATTTTCAATTTTGTACTTTCAATTTTCAATTCAATATGATTTATCCCGAAAATTTTGAATCTAAAATAAAATTCGACAAAATAAGACAACTTATCAGCAATAACTGCCTGAGCGACATGGGCCGGGAACTGGTCAGCGACATCAAGTTCTCCACCGACGCCGGATGGATTGAAACCTCTTTGGCCGAGACCTCCGAATTCATGCGAATCTGTCAAGAGGAAGAGAACTTTCCGGTCTCCTATTACCATGATGCCCGCCCCTTCTTGTTGCGTATAAAAGTAGAGGGATTGTTTCTGGAAGTAAACGAGCTGGTTGTCTTAAAAAATTCACTGGAGTCGCTGAATGCCATCATGCGTTTCTTCAACACCAAACAAGAAGTTTACCCTCATCTGGTAGCCCGGGCCGGGGACGTACGGGTATTCCCCTATATCCTGCAACGCTTGGACTCGATCGTTTCAAAATTCGGGACAATCAAAGATACCGCCTCACCCGCTTTAGGCAACATTCGTCATAGCATTGCTAAAAAACAATCAGGCATCTCCCGGCGTATGCAAGCCCTGTTGCAAAAAGCACAGGAAGAAGGATGGGCCGACAAGGATAGTAACATCGCCATCCGGGATGGTAGAATGGTGATACCTGTACCCGCGGCTTTCAAGCGGAAATTAAACGGTATCGTGCATGATGAATCCACCACCGGAAAAACCTCTTATATCGAACCCGCGGAAATCATCGAAACGAACAATGAAATTCGGGAACTGCAATTGGAAGAAAAACGGGAAATCACACGTATTCTCCGACAATTCGCCGACGATTTGCGTCCTTATATATATGACCTGATTCCAGCCTATGATTTCATGGCATTCGTGGATTTCGTGCGGGCAAAAGCACTCTTTGCCATCCGGGTAAATGCCATTGTGCCTCTCTTTGAAGACACCCCCTCCATGCTATGGTACAGGGCAAAGCATCCCCTACTATACCTAAGCTTAAAGGCAAACGGGAAAGAAGTGGTTCCTCTGGATATTGAGATAAACGAAGAACAGCGGATTATCCTGATTTCCGGTCCTAACGCGGGTGGTAAATCCGTCTGCCTGCAAACAGCCGGTTTATTACAATATATGTTCCAATGCGGTATACCCGTACCCGTGGAAGAATCCAGTAAATTCGGGATATTCCACAAAATACTCATCGACATGGGAGACGAACAGTCTCTTGAAAATGATTTGAGTACATACAGCTCGCATCTGGTAAACATGAAAAATTTCATCCGTTACGCCTCGCAGGACACGCTTATCTTAATCGACGAGTTCGGTACGGGCACCGAACCCATGCTGGGAGGTGCAATAGCTGAAGCCATTTTAAATGCTTTAAATAACAACCAAACGAGAGGTGTCATCACGACACATTACACCAACTTAAAACATTTTGCCTCTTCAGCTCCCGGAATTGCAAACGGGGCCATGCTCTATGACAGCCACCGGATGTTACCGCTTTTCCAACTGGAAATCGGGAAACCGGGTTCGTCTTTTGCCTTCGAAATCGCCAAGAAAATCGGGTTACCCAAAGAGATTTTGGACGATGCCGCCAGCAAGATCGGTGAAGACCGGGTAAATTTCGACAAGCACTTGAAAGAAATTCTACGGGATAAACGTTACTGGGAAGAAAAACGGAAACGCATTCATGAAAATGAAAAACGCCTGGAAGAAGTGCTAGAACGTTATAAAAAAGAGTTGGATGATGCTTCCAAACTTAGGAAAACGATCATCCAAGAGGCTCAGGAGAAAGCCAAAGAACTCATCTCCGGGGCTAACAAGACGATCGAAAACACCATCCGACAAATCAAAGAAAGTCAAGCCGAAAAGGAACAAACCCGACTGGCCCGACAAACATTCGAGGAAGAGAAACGCCAGCTGTTAGCCAGCGAAGAAGAAGAGGAAGAACGGCTGAAAAGAAAAATCGAAAAACTAAAAAACCGGGAAAAAAAACAGAAAGAGAAAGGGAAACGTCCACAAGCTTCTTCCCCGGAAGAAGCCGCACAACAAGAACAAGCACCGACTTTCAGCAAAGGAGATCTCGTGCAACTGGATAATAAAGCAGTGGGTGAAATTATCGAAATTAACGAGAAAAACGCAGTTATCGCTCTCGGCGGTCTCATGACTACCGTGAAAGTGGAACGCCTCTCGAAAATATCGAACAGTGCAGCCAAGAAAATCACGCAAAACAGGACGCCACGCCCCTCTTCCAATTACTTGGAAAACATCAGCCAGAAACGCATGGATTTCAAACCGGAGATCGACGTACGAGGACTACGGGGAGACGAGGCGCTCATGAAAGTATCGGAATTCATTGACAATGCCGTTATGCTAAACATGAAAGACCTACGCATCTTACATGGAACAGGTACAGGAGCCCTCCGGCAAATCATACGGGATTTTTTAAAAACCAATCCGGTCGTGGGTTCCTGCGGGGATGAACACGTACAAATGGGAGGCTCGGGAATTACCGTGGTGAAACTGGATATATAAACCACATGCGGTTATATTCCGGATAAATCCGCATCCTTGATATTCTCGAAAATGAGGGCAACCAACAAAACGAAAATTGTTCAAGAATACCCTAAATTCGTGTTTCAACACTCACGGATTTAGGAATGTTCTACAAAAATTTAATGCAAAACAATGTAAAATAACGTTACCAAAACAGGATTATCTTGTTATCATATTGCGAGCCGCTCCCATTCCGCTCCCATTCCTCCCCTATTCCGCTCCTATCAAAATAGCAATATATTAGATTACAATAGTAATTATTAACATCCGAGTAAGTCTATCATAACAATTTGAAAACAGGATAATAACCCTATGTTGAAACTCCTATCATCAGACACTCACGGATTTGACTTTCTGTCCAATCCGATGTTAAAAATTGGATTTAGATTCTAAAGTTCACACATAAAAAAATAACCCATCATTTGCAAAATTCCGTTTGGGTTATCAAAAGCCATCCCAGGTTATTTTGGGGTGGCTTTCAATATTACAAATACGAAACAAAGCATTACCTCAATAGTCCCTATCACCGACAATTATGTCGACATTTATTTGTAATTATCAATTTTAAGTTCTAATTTTGCAAAAAATATTTAGGTGAAATACTCCTCTATTGGAACTAATGTATACAAGTTATTTCAAAAGTGATGGAAAACTTCGAATTGTATACTCAAAATATTTAAGATGCAACCAGCTCGGAGAGGCCGGACAACTCTTCGAGATATTGAAAGGGGTATGTAATATATCCCTTTCTCCTTTTAAATAGTGCATATTTATTTTCACCTTTTGCATAATTATAGTGGTGATTTATAAGGTTTATCAACCTTTATATCGTAATTTTGCCATGTAATCAAAAAAACACATATATGTCTAAGATTGTAGAGGTAAATGTTCAATCCGAAATCGGAAAACTGAATGGAGTAATACTCCATACACCAGGCGAGGAGGTAGAAAACATGACTCCCGAGAACGCTGAGAGGGCGCTCTATAGCGATATTCTAAATTTATCAATCGCACGAAAAGAATACAAACAACTCAGTGAGGTTTTAGGTAAAATCACGACAACCTATCAAGTCAAAGACCTCCTGACAAACATTTTAAAAGACGATGCTACAAAACTGGAAGTGTTGAATCGCATCGAAAAAATAGAACCGTTCATTGCAGAACAAACACCCAAGGGATCGATTAAAGATCAATTATTGGATGAAGATGCAGAAGATTTGGCCCGTTTGCTGATCGAAGGGGTTGAAATGAAACGTGACACGTTGACCAAATTCTTGAATAAAGATTGGTACGACTTGCGCCCGTTACATAATTTCTTTTTCACCCGCGATGCATCCATGAGCATGTACAACGAAGTGCTTATTGGTAGAATGGCCAACGCTGTTCGTGATCGTGAGGCGATCATCATGCAATCTATTTTCGACTTTACACCCGGATTTAACACCAAGACATTGAATCTGGCCACGACACCCGATCCCCTTCGTAAATTAACCATCGAAGGCGGTGACGTACAGATTGCACGGGATGATATATTGGTTATCGGTAACGGTACGCGCACATCAACCCGCGCTATCGATGCCTTGATGTATAACTTTATCAACCGAAGCGAAGACAAGGTGCAACATATTCTTGTACAGGAACTACCCCATTCCCCGGAATCCTTCATTCACCTGGATATGGTGTTCACCTTCCTGGATAAGGACAAATGTATGGTTTACGAGCCCTTGATTATGAGTCCGGGCAATTACCAGACGGTTCACATCAAGATTCAACATGGAAAACTAATCAGCATCCGTCGGGAAAAGACATTGTTACACGCCCTGAAAAAACTGGGTATGGACTTGGAACCCGTGTATTGCGGTGGAGAAGACGAAACTTGGAACATGGAGAGAGAACAATGGCATAGCGGTGCAAACTTCTTCTGCGTGGCCCCGGGTAAAGTGTTAGGCTACGCACGTAACAACTATACCGTTGAAGCCATGAATAATGCCGGATTTGAAATTATTCGTGCTAATGACGTGATCAGCAATAAAGTCGATCTGAACAAATACGAAAAATACATGATCACCATCGAGGGGTCAGAACTTCCTCGCGGAGGTGGTGGAGCAAGATGCATGACCATGCCGATCAACCGCGATGCTGTTGAATGGTAAAATGAAAAGAGACTGAAAAAATCAGTCTCTTTTCATTTCTCTCCTACATATAAACTGGCTATTCCAAAAGTCAACCGCTGTTGCGAAACATTCGAGTAACCGGCACCCCGCATAATATCCAGAAAATTCTTCCCTTGCGGAAACGCAAACACTGAAGCGGGTAAATATTCATACGCCTTCCGGTTCCCGGAAATCACCCCTCCCACAAAAGGCAGGATATATCTAAAATAGAAATTATACAACTGTTTCATCGGAAAATGCTCTGGTGTCGAAAATTCCAGAATGACCACCTTTCCCCCGGGTTTCAATACTCGACACATTTCCGTCAATCCTAATTCAAGATGTTCAAAATTACGCACGCCAAAAGCAACCGTCACGGCATCAAAAGTATTTGAATCGAAGGTGAGGTTCTCACTATCCCCAAACTGAAAATCAAGCTGATCAGATAACCCCTTTGCTTTTGCTTTCTCCCGTGCCACGGCCAACATATTTTCCGAAATGTCGGCCCCGACCACTCGTTTCACTCCATGTTTCAGCGCTTCGATCGAAAAATCTCCCGTCCCGCAAGCAATATCCAACACCAAATCCTTTCGCCCCGCACCGACAACTTTCATTGCCTTCTTACGCCAGCTTTTATCTATACCCATTGACAACAGATGATTCAACAAATCGTACTTCGGTGCGATCCCGTTAAACATCTCCTGTACCTTCTCTTTTTTAGCCATGACTTTATTCTTTTATTTCGGAGGCGAAAATAACGAATTCTACCACTTTTTAAAAGGAATCCCAGTTTTATTAACTTCATTCGTCCATGGAAATAACCATTCAGACAACATTCCCGACCCGATTCGATCAACCACAAACAAAGAGTCGCGAAAACTCTCTCAAAAGAGTTTCCGCGACTCGGAAATATAAACTCAAATCAAAACCTCCGAAAGAACATTACTTGCCTGAAGTCCCGCTTTCCAAAATACTAACGATAGAGAAAAGTGAAAAACAAATTCCTCCTAATCCGATCAATACCCTAGAGGGAACAAAAAAAGCGTTGTCAACAGATGCTTCCTCGAAAAGAAATGCCCCCAAGAAAAGAGCAAATAAAGCAGTCATCACGGGAATCAACGGGATACGATTTGCCAACTTGCATTCCTGACGCCACACTTTGGCTAATAACAGAATCTTACTGGAAATACTAAAACAGACGAGACCTAAACCAATAAGAATAAAACCGGTTGTATTCACGGGGACGGGTGCTGCCAACAGCTCGATAATTCCCCCCACGATGCAGATCGTCCCCATGAAAAACACCAGTCTTGGCCAATATTTTCGATCTTTCTCACCATAATCATTCCTGATCTGACGAGATATACTTGCAACCAGCCCGATCAAACTCGTACAAATACAAGCCAACCCGGCCATCACGCTTCCGGCAACCAAATGATCACCCTCGGAGCCAGACAACAATACTATCGCCCAAACCCACGCTACCGTGGCAAACAAAACGGTTAACCCGATCAGCACCCTTTCCGTGGTAGTCGAGAAACCGTTAGGATTAATTTTATCACTTGTCCCATGCGAATTCACCGGAATAAGAGTGAATTTAGTAGATGAAGTTGCCGCCGTTGAAATACAAGCCGCAATCAACGACACTCCACAGATCACGTGTCCTGGGACAAATAAATTCTGCGGTTCAGGAGAACTGAACAAATAAATACCCCAGAGCATCGTTCCTAAAGCGAATAAATATCCCATACCGGGTAATAAATATTTCGCGACAGGATTATACGTGTGGATCAATTGCCGAATAATCGTAGCTGCCGTGGCAAACAACGCAATACAAAGTACGCCTAATGAAAATACGACCGGCCCCGCTACCCACCGTGCTTCATCATTCCCGTAACCAAAGATATACCCTCCAAAGAAAAAGCAAATCAACGCCATCAACAAGGGAATAAATCGAAACAATACACTAATTCCGTAATTCATAAGTCATTCATTTAAATTCCTATGAATATACGGTGATTAACATATTCGGTTACCCCGTTTACTTGAAAAAAATATAAAATAAGAAAAAGCCGTTCGCTACTCTTCGTTCAATACCCTCCACAACATATCTTTCAATTCCATGATTCCACTCCCCGTTACGGAAGAAATGAACACGTAGGGAATATCCGGTAAATCTTTCTCCATTTCGGCCATCAGCTCCTTATCAATAAAATCCGATTTACTGATAGCCAAAAGTCGTTTTTTATCCAACAACTCGGGATTATACTGTTTTAGCTCGTTTAACAAAATTTTATACTCCCCGTGAATATCCTCACTATCCGAGGGAACCATGAACAATAACACTGAATTTCGTTCAATATGTCGCAAGAAACGCAGCCCCAGACCTTTTCCCAAATGCGCCCCCTCTATGATTCCGGGAATATCAGCCATCACAAAAGAACGGTTATCCCTGTAATTCACAATTCCCAAATTCGGAACCAACGTGGTAAACGGATAGTTTGCGATCTCTGGTTTTGCCGCAGAAACAACGGATAACAACGTTGACTTACCCGCATTCGGGAAACCTACTAGACCGACATCGGCAAGCACTTTCAATTCCAGAATGACACTCCGTTCCACCCGGGGTTCTCCCGGCTGCGCGTAACGAGGCGTCTGATTCGTGGCCGAACGGAAATTCCAGTTTCCCAAACCACCACGACCACCACGAACAGCAACACAAAGCTCTTCGTCTTTCGTGATCTCGCAAATCGTTTCCCCGGTATCCGCATCCCGGGCAACAGTTCCCAGCGGAACATCTATAATGACATCTTTCCCGTCAGCTCCTGTACATAGATTTCCACTCCCGCTCTCACCGTCTTCAGCATACACGTGACGCTGGAATTTCAAGTGAATCAAGGTCCAGTAATTCCGGTTTCCTTTTAATATCACGTGTCCTCCGCGTCCACCATTACCACCATCAGGTCCTCCCTTGGCAGAACGTTTATCCCGATGAAGATGCATAGATCCCGGCCCTCCGGCTCCACTACGACAGAATATTTTCACGTAATCGACAAAGTTCGTTGATGCCATCTCAATAATTTTAAATTTATAGATTTTTTAAATTTTAAACTGAAAACGACATCATCCGTTTGTCATTTTCAATTTTCAATTTTCAATTTTCAATTGTATAAAGGTCCGGATAATTACGCCCTAATCCGTCATAATCCAACCCGTGCCCTACCACGAAATCATTCTCCAGAGCAATACACTTGTAATCAATCGTTAGGTCGTATTTCAACGCTTTCGGTTTGTAAAACAACGCAGCCACCTTCACTTGTTTCGGATGTTTCTCTTCCAATATTTTTTTCATATGCATAATGGACTCTCCCGAATCAATCATATCCTCCAAAATCACAACGGTTCGTCCCGCAATATCTTCCCGTAACCCGATCAGGTCCTGCACCTTTCCCGTTGAAGACAACCCGGCATAAGAAGCAATCTTCACGAAACTGATTTCCGCCCCATCGATCGTGATATGTTTCAACAAATCAGCCACGAACATAAACGCCCCGTTCAACACTCCCAGAAACAAAGGACGTTCACCCGCCAATTCTCGATTGATCTGGGCTCCAACCCGCTCTATTTCCCGGTCGATCACGTCAGCCTCAATCATCAGTCGGAAACTCCGATCATGCAATTTGATTCTTTTCATCCTGTGCATATTTCTCTTTTGAATGATAGACCTATCGTCTCTCTAATCCATTTTTTTATTTAACTTTGCGCAAAAGTACAACTTTGAATTTAAAATCCGGTAAAAATATGGATCCAAAAGTAAGTATTATAATGGGTAGCACGTCAGACCTGCCCGTCATGGAAAAAGCCGCAAAAGTGTTAAACGATTTTTGCATACCTTTCGAAATCAATGCCCTCTCCGCTCACCGCACACCGGCAGAAGTGGAGTCTTTTGCCAAAAACGCACAGAAACGGGGTATTGAAGTTATCATCGCCGGAGCCGGAATGGCCGCACACCTACCGGGTGTTATCGCTGCCATGACACCAATTCCCGTGATCGGTGTTCCCATCAACGCTTCTCTTGACGGGATGGACGCTCTTTTAGCCATCGCCCAAATGCCTCCGGGCATCCCGGTTGCCACCACCGCCATCAACGGGGCCATGAATGCCGGTATTCTGGCTGCACAAATTTTGGCTATTGGCGACAACGCATTAAAAGCCAAGATTGTAGACTTCAAAGAATCTTTGAAAAAGAAAATCGTTGATGCCAACAACGAACTGGCAAAAGTAAAATACGATTACAAGACGAATTAATTCCCCCGGAAAGAATCAATATAAGAATTCCCCTAAAATGAACTTTTAGGGGAATTCTTTATTCACTATCGAAACAGTTTATCTCTCGATCAGAAACTACAAATCATAACTTACAAAATTCCTGTTTTAACTATATTGACCCGCCATAACTAAAAAACAAGATTTTTAGAAAAATATCCAAAACATTTCCTACCTTTGAAACATCGGCTATTTACGTGTATTTGTTCACGCAATCAATTTCCGTTGACGAAAACATTTATATCATGCGACAAATTATACATGTCGTTATTTTACTTTTTATTATCCCTTGCTCCGTGTACTCACAGAGCGTACCGGATATTGAAAAACTATTGGAAACAAACGACATAGAATCATCGGAAGATTATTACGAGGACATGATCAACTCTCTGATCCACCTCTCCGTACAACCGATAAACCTCAATTCAGCCGGATTCGATAGCTTGAAAATGTTATTTTTCCTTTCCGATGCGCAGATAGACAATTTACTGGATTTCCGTAAAAAACACGGGGCTTTTACTCACCCGAACGAACTTCTACTCATCACCGGAATCAGTCAACAGGATTTATCCAACATCAAACCATTTATACACATCGGAACGTACACACCCGAAAAGCAATCCCGTTATCACCTTTCGCAAGAAATCCTCGCTCGCTTAAAAATGACCCGCCCGAAACAAGCCGGTTACAAAAAGTACAGCCGGAAAGCCTTTTTGTACGAAAAGGACTATATCACCAAAAAACAAAGCCGCTTTCAAGGACCACCCGTAGGTACATTACTAAAATACAAAATATCAAACCAGCAACGCTGGCAAGGGGGCCTCACGTTAGAAAACGACCCGGGAGAAAATTATTTCACGAAAAACCAGAAAACAGGGTTTGACTTTCTTTCCGTCCACGTATGCTACACCCCGGAAAAAATTATCCACCGGATAATTATCGGTGACTATAAATTGCAATGGGGACAGGGATTACTGGCATGGAGCGGTTACTCTTCCGGGAAATCGACCTCCACTCTTAGTAACGAGAAATCAGGAAACGGCATTGCACCCTACACCTCTACCGATGAAAACCGCTACCTACGAGGTATAGCCGCCAGTCTGCACCCGACACGCACGGTTACCACCGAAATTTTCGTTTCTTACAAGAAAACGGACGGTAATCTCGCTGATCTTGATACCCTTACTCCGGAAGCCGTGCAAACCGCCTCCCTTTACCAAACAGGTTATCATCGGAATTCCTCAGAATGCAAGAAAAAACACATCTTAAAAGAATTCACGACAGGCCTATCAACCCGTCTAAATCACCGTTACTTTCGCATCGGTATTCAATTATTACATTATAACTTTTCGCCGCCCCTAACCATTGGCAAAGCCTCCTACCAACAATACAACGAAACGGGTAATCAACGCACTCTCGTAAGCATTGACTACAAAACCGGAGGCTACCATTTCTACCTGTTCGGGGAAACAGCACGTAGTGGCAACGGGACATGGGCAACCATCAACGGTTTACGCTACAGCGGGATTCCTCGACTCGCCCTATGTGCCCTCTATCGCCATTACGATAAAGGCTATCACTCTCACTACAATAGCGGTTTTGCCGAATACTCCAACACGACAAACGAAGAAGGATTATACCTAGGTCTCGAAAGTACCCCTTTCCGCAATCTAAAAATTAATGTTTATTATGATCGGTTCCGTTTTTTCTCGCCCCGTTATCAAGCAACCATCCCCGGCAAAGGCCAAGAGATCGTGGGAGATGTCACGTTCAACCGCTCTCGCTGGGATTGTTCGTTTCGTTTCAAACACGAAGACAAACCGGAAGACGATAAAACAGGAGAATCCCTTCAATCCGTCTCCCGTGTAAAACAGGAATACAGGCTCCAATTTACCTGCTCCATCTGCGAGCAATTAAAATCCCGTACCCGAACCAGTTACACTCGTTACTTAAAAAAAGAAAAACACGAAGGTGGTTACCTGTTCTATCAAGACATTATGTACTCATCCCTCCAAGCCAGCCTAAAAGCCCAATTCCGATTCGCTTACTTCGACACGGACAGCTACAACACCAGAATATACGCCTACGAAAACAACGTTCTCTACGGTTACTCCTTTCCCGCCTTGTACGATCGGGGCTTCCGCTCCTACCTCAATCTCAACTGGAAACCCTTCTCTCTCATCACCCTCTATCTGAAAGCCGGTCTCACCTACTACCCCGACAAATCAACCATTAGCTCCTCTCTAACCCAAGTCAACGACAACAAACTATTCGACCTCTCCTTCCAAATCCGCATAAAACTCTAGAAGGGCAAAAGCCCTTCTAAATTTTAGATTTTAAATTAAATGACTTAATAATTTTCTCTCACATTCCACAGCCTCCATTTATCCTCTATCTTTTAACTTTTAGCTTTTAGTTTTTAACTTTTATCTTTCCCATGTCTCCCCTCCAACACCCTCACCACATCCTCCAAGCCATATCCCTTCGCAATTAACAATACGATATAGTGGTACATCAAATCGGCTGCCTCATTTAAAAATAATTCTTCATTATCATCTTTGGCTTCGATAACCAATTCCACGGCCTCCTCTCCCACCTTTTGGGCCACCTTGTTAATTCCCTTTCCAATCAGGCGGGCCGTATAGGATATTTCCGGAGACTCGTCTTTTCGTTTTTCCAAATATCGCTGCAAGTAAAACAAGAAATCCTTATTCACGTTCTTTTCTCCCCAGCACGTATCTTGCCCCGTGTGACAAGTCGGTCCCACGGGATTCACCTTCACCAATAACGAATCCCGATCACAATCTACCAGAACCTCCTTCACCCGTAAAAAGTGCCCACTCTCCTCTCCTTTTGTCCACAACCGCTGCCGGGAACGACTAAAAAAACATACTTTCCCGGAACGCTCCGTCTCGACAAGAGATTCCCGATTCATATACCCTTGCATTAACACCACTCGCGTATCTGCATCCTGTACGATTGCCGGAATTAACCCGGCCGCATCAAATTTTAATTCTGTAATATTTACCATTTCATTAAATATTTTATCGAACCACAATACCTTTTCCTTTCAAAAAACATTTCAACTCCGGAATCCGAATCTGCCCAAAATGAAAAACTCCGGCAGCCAACACGGCATCCGCTTTTCCCCGGGTCAAAGCCTCATAAAAATCATCCGGACACCCCGCTCCACCGGATGCAATGACCGGAATATTAACCAAATCCGCCACTCGTCCGGTTGCCTCACAAGCAAATCCTTGATGTGTTCCATCATGATCCATCGAGGTAAACAAGATCTCCCCGGCCCCTCTTTCTTCCGCCTCCTTCACCCATGAAAAAAGTTCCCGATCGGTAGCCACCCGTCCCCCATGACTGTACACTCGCCACTCTTCACCATCTCGACGAGCATCCACCGCCACGACAACACATTGTTTACCAAATGCCGCTGCCAACCGATCTATCAAACCCGGGTCTTTCAAAACACTGGAATTTACAGACACTTTATCTGCACCCTTTTTCAAAAGAGCCTCCACATCCCGTTCCGATGAAATACCACCACCCACGGTAAAAGGAATCCGCACTTGTCGGGCCACCCGTTCCACCCACTCCAAGCGTGTACCCCGGTGATCGAAGCTTGCCGTGATGTCCAAAAACACCAACTCATCCGCCCCTTCTTCTGAATATCGACCGGCCAACTCCACAATATCCCCAGCATCCCTCAGATTCTCAAAATTTACCCCTTTCACCGTCCTCCCCGCCTTCACATCCAAACATGGAATAATTCTTTTTGCTAAAACCATCCTTATTAATTTTAAATTTTAGATTTTAGATTTCCACCCACAAAGTCCACCCTTCTCAATCGTAATTCATAAATCGTAAATTAATTAGCTCTATCCATTCTAAATTTTAAATTCTAAATTCTCATAAAACGCCTTCCCCACGATCACGGAAGAAATCCCCACATTCTCCAACGCTCGAATATCCTCCATCCCACCAACTCCCCCGGATGCGATAAACATAATATCCGGGTAACGAGTCACCAACTCACGATACAACTCCAAAGAGACTCCCCCCAGCATTCCATCCCGGGTAATATCCGTACACATCACGTTCTTCAACACAGGCATATAAGCCTCTATTAACTCGTATATCGTTGTCTCCGTCTCCACCTTCCACCCCTGAACACACACATGCCCGTCTCTTACATCTGCCCCGATAATAACCCGTCCGATCCCGTATCTTTCCAGCCACTCCCGTGTTTTTTCCCTATTTTGCTGGGCCATACTCCCGATGCAAACAAATGAGGCCCCCGCATCAAACACTCGACAAATATCCTCGTCATTTTTGATACCCCCACTAAAATCAACCTCCAAACGAGTCGCCACACAAATTCGTTCCAGCACCCGCCAATTTATCACCCGAGACTCCCTAGCCCCATCTAAATCCACAAGATGCAAACGCTTCATTCCCATATCTTCGAAACGTCGGGCAGCCTCCACCGGATCATCATAATAAGTTTTACACTCATCGTAATTTCCCCGGGTAAGCCTCACGCATTTGCCCCCTATAACATCTATTGCCGGAATAACCGTTATCTTCATTTCTTTTACATTTTTAAAAAGTTTTCAATCATCTTTTCCCCAACCCCGGCCGATTTCTCCGGATGAAACTGGCATCCCCAAAAATTATCTTTACGAATCGCCGCGGAAAAAGCCATCTGATAATCACACGTGGCAATGGTATACTCACCAACAGGCACACAATACGAATGCACGAAATACACCATATCCCCCTCGACAACCCCGTCAAACAACCCGGACTTCAATCTCCGAATTCCATTCCACCCCATATGAGGTACTTTACTGCATCGCCCGAATTCTTTCACCCGCATCGGGAATATCCCTAATCCTTCCGTATCCCCCTCTTCCGAATAAGCACACATCAACTGCATTCCCAAACATATCCCCAACACGGGAACCTTCAATTCCGGAATCACCCGATCCATCCCGCTTTCCCTTAGTTGCCGCATGGCCGCTGCAGCTTGCCCCACTCCCGGAAAGATCACCTTATCAGCTTCCCTTACCACCCGAGGATCAGCGCTACAAACAACCTCATACCCCAACCTCTCTATCGCAACCCTCACCGAAAACAAATTTCCAGCCCCGTACTCTATAATTACTATTTTACTCATTTCAATAAAAAAATATCATAATCCTATTCTTTTCAAACTACCCCCTCTGACTCCCCTTTACACAGGGGGAGAGCCTAATGCGAGAATGCGCCGCGATGCAACAATGCAGCGTGTCCTCCCCCTTTCCAAGGGGGAGTTAGAGGGGGTTCAATCTAAAATCACCAAATCTAAAATTAATCCATTCTTCCCTTCGTCGACGGAATCCTTCCTCCGGCCTCTTGCCGGACAGCCATCCTCAAACTACGGGCAAACGCTTTAAAAATAGCTTCTATCACGTGATGCGTATTCTCCCCTTTTGCCGCCACGTGCAAATTACATTTAGCTCCTTGACAAAACGAGGCAAAAAAATGCTTTGTCATCTCCGTGGGAAAATCCCCCACGTACTCCCGGCTAAATGCGGCATTCCACTCCAACCAACTCCGCCCACCCAAATCCAGCAACACCTCCGCCCTCGCCTCATCCATCGGTAAAGCAAAACCGTATCGTCCGATCCCTTTCTTACCCCCTAATGCCTCCGAGAAACATTGACCCAACACAATAGCCGTGTCCTCGATCGTGTGATGTTCATCCACCTGCAAGTCCCCCTCCACGGAAACCACCAAATCCATTTCCCCGTGCCGGATAATCTGTTCCAGCATGTGGTCAAAAAAAGCTATTCCCGTCTTCACCTCGCCTTGTCCCGTTCCATTCAAATCTAACGCAACCCGTACTTCCGTCTCCGCCGTTTTCCTCACTTGCACCGCCTGTCGGCTTCCCTGTTTTAGAAAACGCACAATCTTTCCCCAAGAATCTGTAGTTAAAACAATAGGTAAACTCTCCATCTTTTCCTTTCCCAGCAATATCCCCCGAATCCCCATATTAGCCGCCAACTGCATATCCGTCAACCGATCGCCAATCACGTAAGAATTCTCTCGATCCAGCATTTCGTTCAAATACTTCTCAACCATACCGATCCCCGGCTTCCTCCGGGGAGAACCATCTCCCGGCATACTCTCATCTATCAGTATCTCGTCAAAAACAACACCCTCGCCCGCCAAAGTCTTCAACATGAATTCATGAGGCGGCAAAAAAGCATCCATCGGAAACCGTTCTGTCCCCAAACCATCTTGATTGCTCACCATGACCAACCGATAATCCGTCTCCCGAACAATCTCCCGCAAGGCTCCAATAACACCCGGAACAAACGCCAATTTCTCCATACTATCCACCTGGTAATCAACCGGTGGCTCTTGTATGATCGTACCGTCGCGATCTATAAATAATATCTTCTTCATAAATCACCGAATTTCTTTAATCGCTCGATCAACAAATCATTCTCTTCCCGTGTCCCGACGGTTATCCGCAACCCGCAGCTCAACCGGGGCGGAATATGCCGTACCCGAACAATAACGCCACCTTCCACCAAATATTCATACAGTTCCCGAAAACGCTCACAACGAATCAATACAAAATTGGCCTCCGAATCACAGACAACCTCCAACCAAGATAAATCCCGCAAAACCCCGGTAACCCTTTTCCTTTCCCGCTTGATCGTCTCCACCTTCTCCAAAAAATCGGCATCATTGCGCAAGACATCCAAAGCCCGCCGTTGAGTCAACGAACCGATATTATAAGGCGGTTTTACTTTATTCAAATAAATCACCAGTTCCGGGTCCGCCACGCAAATCCCTACCCGTAACCCGGCAAGTCCCCAAGCCTTGGACAGAGTTTGTAACACGACCACATTCTGATAAGTCTTCTGCAAAGTAACAGCCGACGGCATATCGGTAAAATCGATATACGCCTCGTCTACCACGATAATCCCATCAAAACGAAACGCCACCTCCCGGATACGTTCCAAAGGAATCACGTTCCCCACCGGATTATTCGGTGTGCAAAAAAAAATCATTTTCGTAAATTGATCCACGCTATCCAACAACATGTTCCACCCCGGCTGAAACTCCTCGTCCAACTCCAGACACCTCACCTCCACGTCATTCACCCGTCCACTCACCTCGTACATCGAATATCCCGGTGAAAAAACAATTATATTATCCCGTCGGGGGGTACAAACAGTCCGGATCAACATATCAATCAACTCGTCACTCCCATTTCCCAGTACCAGCCGGGAAACCTCCACCCCCTTCAATCTCCCGATCTCTCGCTTCAATTCCCGCTGAAACGGATCAGGATAACGGTTATATTCCGACGCAAATGGATTCTCGTTTGCATCCAGCAAGGTTACATCCGTTCCCTCGAACTCCGCACGGGCACAGGAATACGCTTGTAACCCCTTTATATTCTCCCTTACTATATCTCCCAATGCTTTCATTCCAAATTCTAAATTTTAAATTCTAAATTCCTAACCCTTACCGCATTCCCGTGTGCCTCCAACTTTTCGTTATCCGCCATCATTTCGATCGTTTTTCCCAAATAGAGCAAACCTTCCGGCGTGATCTCTTGGAAAGTTATCTTTTTCATAAAGGCATCCATGTTCACCCCGCTATACGCACGGGCATACCCGTTCGTGGGTAAGGTGTGATTCGTCCCAGACGCATAATCCCCCGCACTCTCCGGGGAATAGTGTCCCAAAAACACAGAACCCGCATTCCGAATTTCCGGTACCCAATCCAAATAATCCTTCACGCTCAGCATCAAATGCTCCGGTGCATAACAATTCACCAGCTCCACGCACTCTTCCCGGGAACGTAAAACAATATATTTAGAATTCCCCAGAGCCTCCCCTGCAATAACCTTGCGAGGAATTTGATCCAACTGCCTGTTCAACTCCTCTTCCACACGATCAATCAGTGATTCATCGCAAGTCACTAGAAGTACTTGACTATCCGGCCCATGTTCCGCCTGCGACAACAAATCAGCCGCCACGAACGAGGCCCGTGCCGATTCATCCGCTACCACCATCAACTCCGAAGGCCCGGCAGGCATATCGATCGCCACGCCATAACGTCCAACCCATTGTTTCGCCGCCGTCACGAAACGATTGCCCGGTCCAAAAATCTTATCCACCCGTCCCACACTCTCCGTCCCTAATGCCAGTGCAGCGATAGCTTGAATCCCTCCCACTTTAAAAACACGGGTTACCCCACACAACCGGGCTGTCCACAAAATAGCCGGATTCACCCGTCCATCCCTTCCCGGCGGCGTACAGATCACCACCTCCCGGCACCCGGCCAACTTCGCCGGAACCGCCAACATCAGTACTGTTGAAAACAGGGGAGCGCTCCCGCCCGGGACATACAATCCCACCCGGTCTATCGCCCGGCCTTCCTGCCAGCACCGGAATCCCCTTTCGTTCACGTATTCACACTTTCCGGGAATCTGTACCTTGTGAAACTCCTCGATATTCCCCTTGGCAACCCGAATCGCCTCCTTCAACCCCGCATCCACCAGCCTATCAGCCTCTTGAAACTCCTCCTCCGTCACCTCAAACCGTCCTAACCTCACCCGATCAAAATACCACGTGTACTTCCTCAACGCCTCATCGCCATCTCTCCTCACCTCATCAAACACCGCCTTACACACCTTGTCCAAATCCTCTCCTTTATTCTCCGGACGCTCTAAAATCCTCGTCCACTTTTCCCTCTCTGGATATAATATTTTCTGCATAACCTTAAATTTAGTCTATTCATAAAACCTGTAACCCGCCAACCCAAGCGATCGCCCGTGCGGCTGAAATCTAAAATCCAATATCTAAAATTACTCTACCATTTTCTCTATCGGCACCACCAGAATCCCTTCCGCACCCGCCGCTTTCAATGCCCCGATAGACTCCCAAAATTTATTCTCGTTCACCACCGAATGCAGAGAATACCATCCTTTCATCCCCAGCGGCATAATTGTCGGACTTTTCACTCCCGGAAGTATATTGCAAATCTCCTGTAACTTCTCTTCAGGCGCATTCAACAGGATATACTTATTGCACTTGGCAGCCAACACCGCCTTCATTCTGAATATCAACTGTTCCGTTAACCGTAGTCTTTCCTCATCCAACTCCGGATTAGCCACCAAAACAGCTGTAGATTTAAACAACGTGTGGACCTCCGTCAACCCGTTTTTAAAAAGCGTACTACCGGAACTCACGATATCACAAATCGCATCGGCTAACCCTATACCGGGAGCGATCTCCACCGACCCCGTGATCACGTGTGTCTCTGCTTGAATTCTATTTTGCCTCAGAAAATCATTCAACGTGTTAGGGTAGGAAGTTGCAATCCGCTTTCCCTGCAACCAATCTAACCCGGTAAATTCCTCCGATTTAGGAATAGCAATAGAAACCCGGCAACCCGAAAAACCCAAATCTAGCAATTTCAATACATTTGCCCGTTTCTCGATCACCGTGTTCTCCCCGATAATCGCCACGTCAACAATTCCATCCTCCACGTAATGAGGAATATCCGAGTTCCGTAAATACAACACCTCCAACGGGAAATTAGAGGCTTGTGCCATCAACTGATCTTTCCCGTTATTAATACAAATCCCACACTCTTTCAATAATTCGAGCGTGTCCTCGTTCAATCGACCTGATTTTTGAATTGCGACTTTTAATTTCACCATTTCTATCTGATTTTATCGTCGCTCTGAATCCGGGAAGGCACCTATGGTATCGAAAAAAAACAAAACGAGCCCGCCTGAATCCAGGCGAGCTCGTTTATACTTTTTTATTTCAAATTACAGCACAACAGCATCATCTCACCTGAATACAGTGATGGCTATGATGATGCATATGATGTAATGTACTATTCATATTTTGTCTTTTTCGTTCTGCAAATGTATAAAAGGAATTTGATTATTCAAATACTTTGTACAATTTTTACTCATATAAAGTCAACCAGTAAGTACAAAATTTACACTTACTTAATATTACTACAACTTAGCCAATTTAACGTGTATTAGATATAAAAACAAATTTATATCACTGAATAATAGAAACATAGCATTACACAAAAGAGAGAACCGTTGCGAGGACGCACTCCAATGTTTCAATGTAGCGTGTCCTCCCCCTATGCAAGGGGGAGTTAGAGGGGGTAGTTGGAAAGATAAAAACCAAAAGTTAAAAGATGACACATCACCTATTCCGGCACTTCCGAGACAGCGGAATCCATCTCTTCGAAATAATCACATCATCTCGTGCAAGAAACTAAAAAACACCGATATATTCCCATTTTTATACGGTCTTTTTCCTAACGGATGGGGCAAATATGCTTTATTATATCGAACTCACCTTAATTTATCACTTCTTTCCTTTTCATAAGGACAATTCATGAAAAACTTTCCTTTTTACAAGAGAAGAATGAATAATTTCAAAAAAGCACATCTAAAACAAAACGAGCCCGCCAGAATCTAGGCGAACTCGTTTATAATATTTAATCCAAATATATATTACTTGGCACTAACAAAATTAAGAGATATCTCAAATTCATTCGTATTCTCTTCCCAAATAGTTTTTATATCTGTCAATTTTTCAATCTGTAAAACACCCAAAACTAATTGAATCATTTCTATTGTATTCTCATCTTCTCCAGCCTCTATAATCTTTTCCATGTCTTCTTGCAATTTATCTAATGCAGGCAAAAGCGGAGTTATAAAAGGTGCCGCCATCTCCTTATCTATATAAATTTTTAAAGCATCACCTGTCTTAACATACTTCACTGGAATACCTTCTGTAATCCATTGCATCACTATTGGAAGCAGAGCATCAACATCAATATTATACTCTTTCAATTTCGCAAGAAGAGTTACTATATCTTCAGAATTACTAATATCTACGTCTTCATTATCACCATTCACTTGTTGCGCAATCGCATTAATGTTAGGAACGATATAAATCATACTGTTCTTAGCATACCAAAATGCCAAATTTTTAGGAGAATCGCTCCAATCATCATGCGAAGCAATAAGTTGACCTTTATCTTGATTAGCAAACATATTTTCCATGGAAAAATTTTCCCAATATTTTGCAGTAATATTACCATCTTCATGGAAAGTAACTTGATTCAGCGCATTAAATAAGACCATTGGTACAAACATGTTGACTAAACTCACCGTATTCTCAAAATTAGGTTTTTCCAAATCAATGGCAGACCATACAACAAACAATGGGGCATTCTCACCACTACTTGTAGCTGACAAATTCCAAGAACCCGTTAATCCCGCTTGAGCGATCTCGGACAATTTTGTTGTTGCGGTCGCAGAAACTTTACCCTCTACACTGATTTTACCTTCTACTTTTACATTTAAGATAACAGGTTTTGCATCAGACCGAACAATAAGCATTGCTGGTGGTGTAGCCAAGCCTTCCTCTCCAGAAAAAACAAAAGAATCATCAGCCTGTTCTTCCAATTTTACATTAACAGGGATTGTTGCATAACCCGGTATCACATTTTTTAAAGTCAGCACGGCTTCTGATCCGTTTTTTACTGTCATCTGCAATGTACCTGTAGTCGCCTGTTCGCCATTAACTTCAAATGTAACTTTTTGAATTTCTATTTCATCCTGAGGAATATTCTTCCATGCTTTATCATCATCATCACTACAACTCGCAAAAAATGCGACACTTAAAATTAATAACAATAAAAACTTGTTTTTCATACTTCATTAAATATTAATTAAACATTGATATGTCCGTCCTCTCCTTAAAATACACACACAATAAACCTTCGTTTTTTGAGCCATGCAGCCTTATCATTAGCAAAAAACGTGCAAATTTAATCAAGTGTTACAAGAGAAATACATTTTTAACACTTTCCTGGTCGTATATGTTTAATTTTCTGACGGTTATTATTTCCAACTTTTTAAATCCAGACTATTTAACCTAAACCTAAAACATAGCAAAATTCAACCTACTACAACTTTTTTCTCTCCCTAGCCAAAAACAAAGCCCATTAATACTATTGTCCGAATATACATTAAATGCATACCCGGACAATAACTAACAAATTTTCTAAAAATTTCTTTTCCGCCTAATCAACAAATATACTCTCAAACTACTCCGCCCCCTTAAATTGCAGACCGACCTGCATCTCAGTCGTTGCCTCCAACGCTCCCGGTAGATTCTCTAAAATCGGTCCAACAGGAACAGATATTGTCTTCCCAATAAAAGTTGCTTCAAAAGCTGTATCTCCCGGAATCAACCCCTCTACCAAAGGTAATAGAGGACCTAATTGTTTCAACAGCACTTGATCCAGATAAACATACAAAGCTCCTTTACCGTCTCCTTCAGTCTTTTCAAACTGAACGGGAATTCCATTCGTCAACAATTGTTCTATAGCCCCAAGAATCGGATCTGTATCCGTTGAACGTCCTTCCTGATCCATATCTACCTGTCGCATGATCATATCCAAGCTTAGAAACACGTAACAAACACCATCTTTCACACAATACTGTGCTAAATTTAAGGGTGACATCTGCCAATCAGCCTCCGGTTCCGGATTTTCTTCTGTTGCAGTAGCCGTATTATAAGCTGCCACGATATTTCCATCTTCCCTGAAAGTTACGTTCTGCAAATAATTTTTCAACTCTTTTGATAACATCGTAGGAGCCATTGTTGCCAACAAACCCGTAGTGAGTTTCATTTTAGTAAATCCCAAATCGACTTCCGTCAAAAGATAATCATGAGGTTTCGTCCATGACATTTTTACCGCTGAAAAATCCCATGTCTTCATCAACTCATTCTGGGCAAACTTCACGTTCACGTTCATCGTCAACTTCCCTTTCACGATAGAGCCTTCCAAAGTCACTGTCCGGGAATCATTTTTATTCTCGGCAGAGAACGTATAAACCGAACTGCTAGACTCCAAGGGGACACTAGAGAATACGGTTTCACTCTCTCCCGGAACAACCCCTTGCAATTTCAAGGTTGCACTCTTTCCATCCGCAGAATTAAAATCAACAGATTTTCCGATAAAGACAGCGTTACTATACTTCAAATCTAACACCCGATCCGTACTCGTTGTAGAATAAATCCCGTTAAAATCTTTCGGCGTATCTTTATTGTCACTATCGCTACAACTAGCAAAAAATACAATTCCTAAAACAATTAATAATAAAAACTTGTTCTTCATAACATTTCATTTAACTATTTATAATAACCCCACACTACCTATATAAAGAATATTCCATATAAATCATTTTCCACAAAAAGAGAGTCACATCACCATATGCAACATAACTCTCTAAATCATCTTGTACAATATTACTATTCTGCGGTCTTCTTTTGCGTCAACACCAATCCCAATTCCGCCGTTTTCCCTTCTTGAATAATCGGTCCCAAATCCGTGATAAATCCAGCGTAATTCTGGAATTCTTCAGGCATAACTTCTCCCAACATGGGTAACAAAGCCATAAATGGTAATAATGTCTCCCGGATCATATAAACATCCATTGTTTCTTTTTCCGTATCTTTCGAGATCTCAAAAGGAAGCCCCTGTTCCAATACGACCATGATCTCCGTCAACGGGTCAGAAGTACTACGCCCAATATCCTCCACGATGCCTGTAATATTTGCAGAGATATACAACTTTCCTCCCACCAAATTATAAAAGGCCATACCTTTAGGAGACGTTGCATATTGTGGATTATTCATATCACTATTGTAAGAAGCCGTGATATTGCCATCATTCGTGAAAGTTATATCTCTCAAAAACGTGGGCAACATCCATCCAAATATGCCATTCACAAACCCTATCACATTCTCTGGAGCGACCTCAGTCTCACCGTATTTCACCTTTTCCTTATCTGTCGTGAAAGTAAAATGTGTAGCCATAATGCCTGCATCCAGATTTCCTACCGCCCAAGTACCCTCAATATCCGTGGCCTTATTCTTCACCGCAAGAGTCAGGTTCATTTTTCCTCCTTCAATTTTCCCGGAGACCTTCACTTCCCGGAAGTCATTACTGCTCGTACCTTCCACTGCACTTCCCGTGATCGTCACGGGAATCGCCAATGCCGGTTCTCCCGGAATCACGTTACCCAAGGTCAGCGTGTTACCAGATAAAGCGACACTCTTTCCACTCAATACCATCCCGTCCCTTGACAACTCCAATCCCGAATCTTTATATGTCCCATCATAATTCGGATCTTTGTCATCATCGCTACAAGCGGAAAAAAACACGACGCCTAAAATCAACAGTAATAATAATTTGTTACTCATAATCGATCATTTGTTGGTTAATAATATTTGGAATAAATTCCTAAATATTAATCTACAGCAAAGTGTGAGCCCAAGTTCCAATAAATCGCCTCTAATTCCGCAACACCCCACAATAACAAGTGTCTATTTTCGCATAAACCCACAAATTACGTCCTTACTTTTATTACCTTTGTCCCCGATTAAACAAATAAACTCATGAGACTCCAAAATTCATCCCGTGCCAAAGCCCCGCGTAGCCGTAGTTTCGAAGTACAAGAAGAAAACACGTTAATGCCTTTCCTGTTACAAGCTTTACATGACCAAAGCAGGACAGCCGTGAAATCATTCCTCGCCCACAAACTCGTGCAAGTGAACAACCGTGTCACCACACAATTCGACACACCACTCAAACCCGGGGACACGGTAACCGTCGGGATGAACAAAAGCGCGGCTCCTTTTCACCATCCCATGCTCAACCTCCTGTATGAAGATGAACATTTGCTTGTCGTGGAAAAGGCAAGCGGACTACTTTCCATGGGAACAGAGCGAGATAAAACCAAGACAGCTTATTACATCCTGAACAACTACTTGAAAAACAAAGATCCCCGGAACCACATTTTTATCCTGCATCGCTTGGATAAAGAAACTTCCGGTATCATGATGTTTGCCAAAAACAAAAAGGTTCAGGAAACTCTACAAAAGAACTGGAACGAAATGATCCGGGAACGGAAATATGTCGCTGTCGTCGAGGGATGCCCACAACCGGAACAAGGACAAGTGAAATCTTATATCAGCGAAAATAAAGCCTTGATCGTCCACTCCACCTCTTCACAAAACGGGAAATTGGCCATCACGAACTACACGACCTTAAAATCGAACCGACAATTCTCACTTGTGGAACTTGAATTGGAAACCGGACGCAAAAACCAAATTAGGGTACATATGCAAGAAATCGGACACCCCGTTACGGGGGATCCAAAATACGGGGCCACGAAAAACCCCTTGCACCGCTTGGCCCTACACGCTTTCAAGCTCACCTTTACCCATCCCATTACGGGAAAAGAAATGAAATTCGAGACCCCCATTCCCACGAAATTCATGACTCTGTTCAAGTAACTGGCTCCGTTCACACTGGAATCGTAGACGTGTCTCGTTAATATATTGATTCTATTTCAAATAAAATCAGGTACATATTCACACACCCGACACGTCAACTTCCCGTTGACTTACTAACGAGACTACGGCACAACTATAATGCAAGTAATACTTGTTACCTTAGAAGAAAGGGAATAAAAAAACGGGGAACACTTCTAAAAGTATTCCCCGTATATCAAAAATATTTTATTTAAAACAATGACTCTATCAACTGGTCATCGGCAAAATTCGGTAACGTCACCTTCAAATTCGGGTTTGCCTCCATGGCACGTTTAATAGCAAAAACAGCACCCTCGTTACGAGCCCAGCTACGACGGGAGATTCCATTATTCACGTCCCAGAATAACATATTCTTCAAACGTCTGTCGCTATCGGCAGAACCGTCCAGCATCATTCCGAAACCACCATTAATAACTTCTCCCCAGCCTACACCACCACCATTGTGGATAGATACCCAGGTTGCACCGCGGAAAGAATCCCCGATCACGTTATGAATAGCCATATCAGCCGTGAAACGAGACCCGTCATATATATTTGAAGTCTCGCGATAAGGAGAATCCGTACCGGAAACGTCATGATGATCACGTCCCAAGATCACGGGAGCAGAAATCTCCCCGGCAGCAATAGCCTTGTTAAATGCCTCGGCAATCTTGATACGACCTTCAGCATCAGCATACAAGATCCGGGCTTGCGACCCAACGACCAGATGATTCTCCATAGCAGCCTTGATCCAACGGATATTATCATCCATCTGTTGTTGAATCTCTTTCGGGGAATGTGTCTTAATTTCCTCTAACACACGAGCTGCAATCTCATCCGTCTTCGCCAAATCCTTCGGGTCACCACTGGAGCATACCCAACGGAACGGGCCGAAACCGTAATCAAAACACATCGGTCCCATGATGTCCTGCACGTACGACGGGTATTTGAAATCACCGTTCGGTTTCATGATATCAGCACCCGCACGGGATGATTCCAACAAGAATGCGTTACCGTAATCAAAGAAGTAAGTATCGAAACGAGCCACGCACTTATTGATTGCAGCCACGTGACGACGCAAAGATTCTTGTACTTTTTGCTTAAATAACTCCGGTTCCTCAGCCATCATCCGCTTGGACTCTTCGAAACTCACACCCACGGGATAGTACCCACCGGCCCACGGGTTATGTAATGAAGTCTGGTCAGATCCCAGCTCAACAGGAATATCTCCTTCCGCAAAACGTTCCCACACGTCCACCACGTTCCCTTGGTAAGCGATAGAAACCGTCTCTTTCTTCGCACGAGCCACTTTCACTCGCTCCACCAGCTTATCCAGATCATCAATCACCTCGTCAACCCATCCCTGAGAATGACGGGTATGCGTAGCTTTTGGGTTAATCTCGGCAGTAATGCTGATACATCCGGCAATATTCCCGGCTTTCGGCTGCGCACCCGACATACCACCTAATCCGGCGGTAATAAACAATTTACCAGCTAACCCTTCTCCATGTTTGGAAATCTTACGCCCGGCATTCAACACGGTAATCGTGGTTCCGTGAACAATTCCCTGCGGACCAATATACATGAAAGAACCTGCTGTCATCTGCCCGTACTGGGAAACACCCAAAGCGTTAAAACGTTCCCAATCATCCGGCTTTGAATAATTCGGGATCACCATACCATTCGTAACCACGACACGTGGCGCATCCTTATGCGACGGGAACAATCCCATCGGGTGACCGGAATATAGCACCAGCGTCTGCTCATCAGTCATTTCCGACAAATACTTCATTGCCAGACGATACTGAGCCCAGTTCTGGAACACCGCCCCGTTTCCCCCGTAAGTAATCAACTCGTGAGGATGTTGAGCCACGGCATAATCCAGGTTATTATTCATCATCAGCATGATACCCGCTGCTTGCAGACTCTTGTGAGGATAATCATTGATATTATGGGCATACATCTTGTAATCCGGACGGAAACGATACATATAAATACGCCCGTATTTCTCCAACTCCTCGGCAAATTCAGGAGCCAGCACGGCATGGTGTTTCGGGTCAAAATAACGTAAAGCGTTACGTATCGCCAGTTTCTTTTCTTCTTTCGTCAGGATATCTTTCCTTTTAGGGGCATGGTTAATCTCCGGTTCGTAAGCCTTCGGAGCCGGCAATTCTGCCGGAATCCCTTCCCTAATTGATTGTTGAAATTCTTGTAATGTCATTATATTATATTTTATTTCACTTCATTATCGAGGCAGATCAAGAATTAACTAGTAATCATTAATTTAATCTCTACTTTCTTCCCTTTTAGCTTTTAACTTTTAGTTTTTAACTCACCAATCAGCTGGCTAAATTAATATTTTCAAATGAAAAAAACACTATTTTTGCCTAACAATAAAACAGAAGACGACATGAATATAAGAATAGGCGACATCGTACGATTTATATCAGACAAGCTAGAGGGCAAAGTTACCGGCATCATTGATAACAACACCGTGAACGTATATTGCGACGAATACGGATTTGAAATTCCTGCATCAGTAAACAACCTAGTAGTCATTCATTCAGATAGCAACATGACCAAAACAGCATCCGCCACGTCCATATCCGGACAGAAAAACGTGGTTATGGAATCGGCCGACACCCTTTATATCGCATTCGTCCCCGAGAACTTTAATAACTTGACAGAAAGTCGGTTTGATATTTATCTCGTGAACGATACTGCTCAAACCAGCCTTTATTCCATCTCGTTTCATGACGGGGAAAAATACACCGGAATCACGGCAGGTAACTGCAATCCGAACACGACATACCTGATCGGCAATTACTCGCTCAAAGAAATAGACACGATTAAAGCGATACACGTGCAATCCGTGTTCTATCAGAAAGGTGTTCATGCTCTTAAAAACGCTATTGACACGCAAATTAAGGTTACTCCGGTAAATTTGTGCAAGGCGGGAGCTTACAAACATACCTGCTGGTTCAATGCCACCTCACTACTCCGACCACTGGACAAGGAATCCATCCTCAAAGAAGAAGGGTTAGAAACCATTCCGGAACAATTTTTACAAAAAACGCCCCATAAAACAGAAGACACGCCTCACAAGGAAACTCCCAAACAATCCAATAGCAACATCATCGAGATCGACTTGCATATAGACAAACTACTCGACGACACGACAGGCATGGCAAACAAGGATATGCTGGACTACCAGATGGACGTGTTCCACAAAACACTGGAACAATACAAACTCCGCCGGGGCCAAAAGATCGTGTTTATACACGGCAAAGGAGACGGGGTATTGAGACAACGCATCCTTTGGGAACTCCAAACCAAGTACAAACGCTTCAACCATCAAGACGCTTCTTTCAAACAATATGGCTATGGAGCCACGATGGTCACGATTAAATAATTAAAGATTAAAGGAATATCCCACGGAACAGACCCAATTTTTCCCGTAAGGAGAATACTCATTCTGTATCACGTCATAATAAAACATCACGGAAATAGAGCCTGTTCCGGTGGGAATGACTCCACCCCCGCCTACCAGTATCGTGGGAACATAACGGAAGTCTATCTTCTTTCCATACGACTTTCCCCAACTCCCCTTTAATTCCGGTTGAATTTGAAGAGCAATATATCGTACCGGATTCACCCGCCCAAATACGTTTATCCCGAGATAATTCATATCATAACGATTGGAAGAATGGTGATAATTATAACTCACCCCACCACCTGCCGAGAAAAACTCGTTCCAGCGATACCCGATCTGGGGAGAAACATCAATACTGGTATAATCCCCGAAGGACATCCCGCAAGAACCGCTTAATGTCCATTTTCCCACTTTCCGGGACACAGACGATTTCAAGGGGACACTCTTTTTCACTGGAGCTTTCACCACTTGACGTTTTGCCCCGGGTTTATAGATCGTGTCCAATCGAAAGCCATTACGATTTTCCTGTGCATTCACCTGCCCGAAAGAAACGATTACCAACAGCAAACAAACAATGCAGTATCTCATCATCATTCATCATTTTAATGGAAAAAGCTGTTCAAAGGTACCTTCAAACAGCTTTTATTTTATTTCAAAAAAGTTCTCTTCAAAAAAATCGCTTTATGCGTGTAATTCTCCTATGTAACGCTCCGCATCAATAGCAGCACGGCAACCGGTTCCGGCAGCAGCAATTCCCTGACGATAAGTCGGGTCCATCACGTCTCCTGCGGCAAATACACCCGGTACATTCGTCTTGCAAGACTTACCTTCGGTAACGATATACCCTTGCTCGTCGACTTCAATATATTTTTTGAACACTTCTGTATTCGGCGTATGCCCGATAGCCAGGAAGAACCCGTCAATCTTGATTTCCTTGGTAGCTTCTTCCGGAGTTCCCTTCTTGTACACCAAGCGAGCACCCTCTACCCCCATATCAGATCCAAACAATTCCAACGTGTTATGCTCGAACAAAACTTCAATATTTTCCGTTCTGAACACACGTTCTTGCATAGCCTTAGAAGCTCTCAGATAGTTTTTACGAACAATCAAATATACTTTACGGCACAACCCGGCCAAATAAGTAGCCTCCTCGCAAGCAGTATCTCCACCACCTACAACAGCCACGTCTTTTCCGCGATAGAAGAATCCGTCGCAAGTTGCACAAGCACTAACACCAGCCCCGCGGAACGCCTCTTCTGAAGGCAGCCCCAAGTACTTGGCAGTTGCACCCGTTGCAATAATCACGGCATCCGCCTCGATCACCTTCTCCCCGTCGATCGTAACCTTGTGAGGATGGCCGGAAAAGTCAACATCCGTCGCAATCCCGAAACGAATATCCGTTCCGAAACGTTCCGCTTGTTTTCTCATATCTTCCATCATCACCGGCCCAGTCACCCCTTCCGGATATCCCGGAAAGTTCTCCACCTCCGTGGTCGTGGTCAACTGACCACCCATTTGCATTCCCGTGTAAAGCACCGGATTCAAATTAGCTCTCGATGCATATATCGCTGCCGTATACCCGGCAGGCCCTGATCCTATAATCAAGCATTTAACTTTTTCTATAGCATTTTCTGTTGACATAGACAATTCCTTTTTTTAAATTTACAATACAATTTCACGTAACGGTTTGCAAAGTTACCAAAAAAAATGGTTCATCCAATTTTTTTACCCCATATCCCCATATCCTCGCACTCCAACCCCATGAAAAACTGCAATCTAAGCCCAAAAACACAAATAAGCATCAGATTTTTCTCCCAACTTCTTGTTTCGTTCCAAAATTTTTTACTACATTTGCATCCGCATTTCGGGATGTAGCTCAGCCCGGTAGAGTCCACGTCTGGGGGGCGTGTTGTCGCAGGTTCAAATCCTGTCATCCCGACAGAAAGCGGTTTAGTAAATTGAAAAACAATTTATTAGACCGCTTCCCCATTTTTATACCGGGACAAAAACGGGACAAGTATTGGTACATATATATCTTTGCATAGTCACAACAGATGTGAGTAAGCAAAAAAAAAATGACAAATCACGAAAAAACACGAATTGACGAGATCGTTTCCTACACACCCCCACAACTTTACACGGGAAAAGAATGGTATATCGGGTTCATGGCTTTTGATCCAGCACTAGGGAAACTTCATCGGAAACGGATAAAAATTAATCACGTGCATGGAGGGGTATGCGCAAAACGAAAATACGCTCAAGATCTTCTTAAGAGACTAAACGAACAATTATCTCAAGGCTGGAATCCTTGGATTGAAGCCGAGTACGGCAAATCTTATAACAAATTTGAAGAGGTATGCGAACACTACAAACGATACATCACCAAATTATATAAAGATGATGTGTTCAGAGAAGAGACATTTGTTGCCTACTCTTCATTTTTACGAAATCTACGCCAATATAACGAGCAACGAGATATACCTATCACATATATTTATCAGTTGAATTCTGCTTATGTTGTTGCTTTTTTAGATCATATTTATATCGACAGAGAGAATACAGCCCAAACTCGTGATAATTATTTATCATGGTTACGACAGTTCTCAACCTTCTTGCTACAACAACAGTATGTTAATGTCAAACCGACAGAAGGAATCCCGGTACTAGGTAAAAAAGCACACAAGAAAAAGCGTACTATAATCGAGAAAAATGATCTAATCCGCCTAAGTGATTATCTTAAAACACAAAATAAATATTATCTACTAGCTTGTTATATATTGTATTATTGCTTTATTCGACCTAAAGAAATGGCAAAAATAAAATTAGAACACATTTCTATAAAGAATCGGACCATTTTTGTTCCGGCAGACATTGCCAAAAACAGGGAAGCTGGAGTCGTAACCCTTCCTAAGAAGGTTTTACTTCTAATGGTTGATCTAAATATTTTTAATAACCCAAGTGACTCCTATCTATTTTCAACTGATTTTATGCCCGGATTCGAATATGTGAATGAAAAAAAATTTAGAGACTATTGGATCCGGGAAATCAGGAAAAAACTTCATTTTCCAGACTCATATAAATTTTACAGTTTGAAAGATTCAGGAATAACAAGTTTATTACGCGATAGAAATATTGATAAGTTAAGCGTGCGAGACCAAGCACGTCATTCTAATATTCTCATAACAGATATCTACACTCCTCATGACATCCAAGAAGCAAATGCATTAATTGAAACACACGAAGATGTATTTTAGCTTACAACCTACAACCAAAGGGCTGTCCAAAAAGTGAAGTGCACCCCAAAAGTTAGACATAAAACTTTTGGGGTACACTTCAGTTGGATAACTTAGACAGAGATAGCCAATAAATCCCGCCCCAATGTATGCAGGGCATTCACTATTTTTTGAGCCTGAGCCGGCCGTGGCTTAGAACGTCCACAAGCGTAATGACTAAGTTGCTTTTGATTTATTCCGGTTAAACGTTCCAATGCCGCCTTACTCAATATTTTCTCGTAGAAGAACAAAAGACTCTCCACGTCAAATTTGTATTCAAATTCGTATTCTTGATTCAAGACTTCCGGATATACATCTCCATCAGCTTTGGCACATTCCACGTAAAAATCAACACTTTCAAATAACTCTTTTTTTAGTTCACTAAAGTCACCCGTGACAGCAACAATAAAACCTGGAAGAATATCGACCGTCGCACAATAACCTTCCGGTGTTTTTGCTACTTGTACTCTCACTTTCTCCATAACTTTTCTCTTTTACTCGGGTTAGAAAACTAACCCGAATTGCTTTTCAATAACGTTCCAGTAATATCATCTGACGATCTACCGTTTACCGTGACCTTCCCCGGTTTGGTCGGGTGCTTGTATTGTCGGTGACTGCCTCTCTAGTGTACAAGCTGCCAACCGTCCTCATTGAGTTTTCTCAATATCTCTAATACTTTCACAGAACTCTGTTTTATTTATCCAACAATACCAAGATAGTAAAATTACTATTATCTACAAAACAAAGCGTAGCAACTTTACTATTAAAAAACCCGCCACGAGAATGGCGGGTTTCCTCTAAAGTTGTAAAAGTTTCAGAGATGCCCTATAACAAGAGCTGTACGTTTAATGTTATTACTTAAATCAAGTAACGCATCTAATAATATCTTCTTTTCATTCTCGGTAAATTGTACTTCTTTATTTCTAATCTTCAACCCATTTATACGCTGGCACAACCATGATCGACTCTTTCCAAAATAGTGTCGAGCAACATAAGACCACGAAATTGATTCATATATCCCTTCCAGATAAACACGTAACGTTTCATCGTATAATTTCTCCGCACGTTCACAAGATTCCTTCGCACCATTCACAAACGCTTGAGCGAGAATTTTACGATCTTCCGGGCTTTTGGAAGCTACAAATCGTTCCATTTTCTCACCAAATTCCCGCTCTTCTTCCTCGGAATGAAGAGTCAAGAATTCCGCTTTCATTTGTTCCAATTCCTCGTTTAATTCTTTGTAACTTGCCATATCTAAAATATTTAAAATTGTAAAGTTTCTTTGGGAAGCCCTCTTTCGAGAGCTTCCTGTCAACCTTTCAACCGGAGTAGTTCGATCAAACGATCTAAATGAAAGTCAATCATTCTCTCCAGTTCCTCTTCCGACATATCTTTTTTCAAAATATGCCAGTAAAGGACATAGAACCTAAGACTATTTTTCTCATGTTCTATCCGAGCCTTTAGCTCTTCATAGGAAAACATTTCAAAGAAACTTTTACACTACAAATATAGATAAACATTTGTTTATTACAAAATATTCGTTGAATCATTTTTTATGAATTCGTTATTTTCTCAACCATTGTCAATAGTGCCACACGCCTCGACAGCGTGAGATTATCAATCAACCCCAATTCTTTTAAGGTAGCAAGTAGATACGGCATATTATCCCGGATGTCCTTCCGTGATACCCCGTTGCAGAGGTTAAAAAGCATAGCGGCCAACCCAGCAAGTATCACGGCATTGGCAGAAGCAAATATATAGCAAAGGTCTTAGTATGGCACACGTAGAAATACAACATCGGATTGCAAGCAATCCGGTTCTCCGGTACTTGAAATGTCACGGGCATTGCAGGTAAAGATTCCCCCAGCTCAACAAAATAATTATAGCGATCCGCCCATTCCGGCAGTAATAAAAAAAGTCTCTTTCAACGCATCAATTTTCTCTTTCATATTACAGTCTGTTTACGAACAAATGAAACCGCCCAACCGCCATGACCGAAAAACAATGACGGCTCCAATGGCATTACTTGTACTGGTGACGTGACAAACTCCAACACCCCACAATTTTTACTCTCTTCCCGCATATCCGTCAGGATCAACTGCATTAATTCGAGTCACCGTTGCATTTTCATTGCCTCATTCAACATATCGTTGTTTGCCTCGTTCAACTCATATATTGATCATATTACAAATATAGGTAATTAATTACCTATAAACATCTGAACATAAAAATAACGGTAACTCCGAAGAATCACCGCTAAATATTCTATTTCTGATATTAAAATTTAATTGCATTTTGTTTCACCATGCCCTAGCTTTATTTTCACAGATATAGCTATTATGCACGATTTTACCGCATACCATTCAACAAACTTTGCACCCCCATCTCCAAATCCAGCAATCCCTTTTTAGCCTCCAAGCCTCCCCCGTAACCGACCAATTTATGGTTACCCCCAATCACCCGATGACAAGGAACAAAAATCGAAATAGGATTCGCACCATTAGCTGCAGCCACGGCACGAACAGCTTTCGGGTTTCCCAACTTTTTAGCCAACTCGCCATAAGACACCGTTTTGCCGTATGGTATATCCAGCAACTCCTGCCACACCGAATTCTGGAACTCCGTTCCCGTAAAGACGAGCGGAATATCAAACGTTTTCCTCTGACGAGCAAAATATTCGTCAAGCTGGATGATTGTTTTCCGGATCACGTCAGAAACACCCTCTTCGTAATCGGCCCCTAGCGCTTTCTGAATCCGTTTATCAATAGATGCCCTGCGTTTTTCAAACATCCAGTCACACAAACAAAGCTTACCTTCGAAAGAGCCAAGAATCAGCTCTCCACAAGGAGATTCATAATGTTGAATTTGTATCATTTCTTCTACTTTTTATTTTTGTACTTTCCTTCAACCACGACCTTTTCTATACAATCAATCCAAATGACAAGTTATAAAAGTAGAACATTATCCCGATATTCCCAAACGACACCCCAAATTTTACTGATTCGTTTCCAGCATCCGGATCAGACAATCCCGTTGTATTGAAAAGTTTGTATCTTCCTGCTGAACATATTTAAGCAAACGAATCCCATCCTGACGCAGTTTCGACTTCAACAAAATATCCTCCTCCACCTCTTCGGAAAATCTCAATAGGTACACGGACGCAAGTTCAATCTTACCAATCCTGTCTTCCTCGTTGGCATACCGATCAATCAGTTCCTGCACATCCATTGTCGCCAGCTCCTTCACGGGAAATCCCAACATTTGCTGGGTCAACAAGTCATACTCGTCCAAATCCTGCTGACGAATCTTCTTCTTGTTTAATATAGCCCTAGCGATCGCAGAAATAATTTCTTGAATCATGCGCACAAGATAATCCTGTTTTACCATAATACCGTCCTCCAATATATTTACAAGCAAAAATAAAAAATAATATCCACGTGAAAGAATAAAATTCACTAAATCATTTGGTTTATAAAATAAACTGCTTTATATTTGCATAAATAAAAAAGAATAGCGCTATTTTTTTTGAGAATATAGTTTATAAAATAAACCACTTTACAAACACCAAACACAACAAACATGGAAGAAAAAAAGTTTACAGAGAAAGAAAGTTTAGAACTCATCTCTCAAATGATACAGGCAACCAGAAAGAACCTCGTGAAAGGTCAGGGAAATTACTTCATCATCTACGGCTACACGGCTGCTATTTTGTCGATCATTATCTACACGTTACTCTGCATGACCCACACCCCCTGGTGGTGGGCGGGCTGGTTTCTCATGTTCCTGCCGGTAATCATCCTCTCGTTCAAGGAAAAAAGGAACACCCCGACCGTCATCACTTACACGGACAGCATGGTCAATAAAGTCTGGCAAGTGATGGGAGCCTCATTCTCGTTAACCATGTTAGTCATACTAGCTCTATCATTCATTGTCGGAAAATGTGATTTCATGCTCATGCTCCCGTTATGCCTCCTGTACACGAGTATCGGAACGGCAATCACGGGTTTAGTCATCAGAGAGAAGTGTTTGCTCTACACCCCGCTTGTAGGTTTCGTGCTCGCCATATACATGCTGATGAGTTACACGATAAATAACAGTGCCGCCATACTCTGGAACCTCTACTTTGGCCTGTCATTTGTTGTCATGATGATCATACCGGGACATATTCTGAACAATAAATCCGAAAAACTATGAGAGAATTAGATCCGCTATTACATTCTCAATTACGTCTGGCAATAGTCTCCCTGCTCTTGTCGGTAGAGACAGCGGATTTCGTGTACTTGAAAGAGAAAACGAACGCGACTGCCGGAAACCTGAGCGTACAACTGGAAAAACTCGAAACTGCCGGGTATATCCAAGTGAAAAAGGAGTTTGTCGGGAAAAAAACTCGCACTTCATGTCAACTAACCGACACGGGAAGGAAGGCTTTGGAGGATTATATTGACGCTCTCAGAGAATATATTAACTTGTAAGATACAAACGATTGGATGGCCCGTCCCTCACCAAGGGCGGGCCAAAAATTCTGTTTGATATTTACAACTACTACTCCAACTACTCCTTACACGGGGAGAGAGCCGATATGTCACATTAAAATCTATTCTCCCCACCTCACGACCTCGCCAATTCCGGGTATTAACACGTGTAACGAGTCGTTTTTCGCCATGTTTATCTCGTTCCGTAACGGCTCGTCCCAACGATGGTGGGCCAGCGCATACTTGGAATGATGCACGGTCATCACCTTTTTCGCTTTCAAGTCCAAAGCTGCCCGAATCAAATAATCAGGCATCAAGTGGATATACTTCCATCCCTCGTTATACTGCCCATTCTCAAGAATGGCCAAGTCTATATCCGGAAAACAATCCCCGATCCGGGCAAAATGCGTGTCGTAACCACCGTCTCCCGCCAGATATATCTTCCGGGAAGGAGTTTCAAGCAGAAACGAAGCCCACAGCGTTTTATTGGCAGAAAGTCCCCACCCCGAAATTATAGGTATTCATACCTAAATTACGGTTTACGCTTCCCCGTGATTCTCAAACACTACTCAAACACTCCCCCTAATCCCCACAATCACGAAATAACATTCCGGAAACAAACAGAGAGCACCCAACACCCATGGTTATCGAAGATAAATGCAAGAGGAATGCAGGATGAATACACCATGGTCTAAATGAACTATCTAAGAACTATCTCAAAAGAATAAACCATTATCAACCCAAAACCAAGGTAATCATAAGGTTATACCATCTCACGGACGTTACACATCCCTTTCACTTCCGCCATACCTCCACCACGGGACGACGGGATAAGGCTATTATTCGGGAGCAGAAACAGGATTGTGATAGTTATACCTTGAAAAAAGAGTAGCACACCCCATTCATTACCACCTGTAAACGAATCAAGGTTTGTATATCTTGGGTCTCGTCCGTACCTCTCCTTCCAAGTATTCCACTTTAAAAATGTTCACGCAAAAGACAAAAATTGACAGGAGCAAAGGCCCGAAGATCACCCCCATGAAACCAAATAGGGAAAGTCCGATAACCACTCCGAAAATCGTAATCAACGGGTGAGTATCCGCCATTTTCTTCTGTAACATGAACCGAACCAAATTATCGACATTCGAAATCACGACCAAAGCATAGACTGCTAACCCTATCGCCATTCCCCAATGTCCCGTCATCCCCATGTACAACGCCAGCGGGGCCCAGATCAATGCCGTCCCTACAATCGGGATAATCGTGGCGAAACAGGACAAGAATCCCCACAACACGGGACTCGGTGCCCCGAATATAAAATACCCCAACGTGGCAACAGCCCCTTGAATCACGGCAAGCAAGGGAATCCCGATCGCATTCGACTTCACGATCATGTTGAACTCGTGTAGTATATTCTTTTTATTCCGTTTATTAAACGGTAAAATATCGCTCACGTACTCCTCCATATCCCGCCCGCCAATCAGCATGAAATAAAGCACGAAAAGCAGTACCACCACGTTAATGGTAAAACTACTGATGCTCCCCATCAGGAACTGACCGACCTTCGGCAAGGCTGCCAATATTGTATCTATATTCCCTTTGCTTAAAAGATCATACCCTACTTTTTCCCGAATCAGCTCAGCCACATGTTCCACCGGGGCAATCAAGCTATGCGGGTCCAGATTTATGGCCTGCAACTTGTTCACGAATACCCAGACGACAATTGACAGGGGAATAAGAAAACAAAGAATCGTCTCGCATAACAGAAGAATAGCCATGATACTACGTTTCATCCGTTTCTTTTCGGTCAAATACATCATCTGGTTGCGCAGAAGAATATAAATCGTCATGGCACCCAGAATCCCGCTGAAAAACGGCAGAATTTGAAAAAATATAAGAATTCCCAGCAACAGAATAATTGCCACGAGGGAATATCTCCAGTATTGTTCTTTAAGACTCATTTTATCACAATTTAAGTTCACGATATGTCCCCAGACAGATATCCAAATACCCATCCGCCCGGTTATCGTGTTAACGAAAACGACGAAAAAATGTTTAATTTTATATTACCCTTTTACAGTAACCGACAAACTCTTCCTCCTTCATCCCCGGTAAGACGGTACGACAAGCTAATTCAAGACCCTCCGCATCTTTTCCCGATCCAGAATGATAATCTCCCGACGATTCACGGAAATCATCCCCTCGTCAGCCAGCTCATACAACACCTTAGCCAATGCCGGACGGGTCACCCCGAAATATTCAGCCAATTCCTGTTGTGACTTTTCCAACAACACCTTTTTCTTATCGGGAGAGGCCAGTTCCAGAATATAATGAATCAATTTTCCCCGGATCGTCTTGAATGACAGGAACTGCAAACGCCCGGTTAGAAATGTCGTCCGGTTTGCATTCACGGACAGGAAATTACGCAGGAAACTTTCATAACGGCCCATCTGACGGAACACGGATTCTTTCGTGGCGATAAACACATCAGCCTTCTCCGAAACAGTGGCTGTCACCGGGAAATGATTATCCTCGGCAAAAAGAAATGCCGGGGCAAGCGCTCTCGGCGCCCGGATCGTCTCGATTCGCAACATGGCTCCCGAATCATCCGTCATTTCCGCCTCGACCTCCCCTTCCAGCAAGATATACAGGAAACGGCACACGTCTCCCTGCCGGAAAACCACATCCCCTTTCATATAGCTCTTCACGCTATAATCAAATCCTTCAATAAACTGCTCTCTCTCCCGTTCGGGAATTCCCATACATAAAGGACACTCGAAAAGTTGTACTATATCCATTATCTGCCATTTTTTTATGATACACAAATGTATCATTTTCTTTTTTAAGACCTTATCCTACCTTTAACCTTTTTCATCCATGCACGTATAAATTATTGAAAATTAAATTCACGTTTGTAATTTATATTACAACTATTGTTTCACGGACCCCGTACATTTGCGACAAACAAATAGAAAAAAATATTAATCAAACACACTAAACCATGGAAAAAATGTTTTGTTATCAATGTCAAGAAACAGCAAAAGGAACCGGCTGCACGGTCCGCGGCGTATGCGGAAAAACATCGGATGTCGCTAACTTACAAGATTTACTACTATTTATCCTGAAAGGTATCGCCCACTACCGGGTGCAACTCCGAGCCCTTGATGCCATTGACCACTCGGCAGATCGTTTTATTCTCGACGGTTTGTTCATGACGATCACGAACGCGAACTTTGACAAGCAACGTTTCGTGGAAAAAATCAAAGAATCCATCAAGTTACGGGAACAACTGAAACAAACCTTCCTCGACAAAGGCGGGAATCCCGAAAAGATCACGTTCGAAGGTGCCTTTTGGACGGCTGACTCGCTGGAAGAAATGGAATCGAAAGCCGGACACGTGGGAGTTCTCTCCACCGAAAACGAGGACATCCGCTCTTTAAAAGAAATGCTTACCTACGGGATAAAGGGAATGGCCGCTTACACGGAACACGCCTATAATCTCGGACACGAAAACCCATCCATTTACGAATTCATTGACCGGGGGCTGGTAGCCACCACACTCCCACTGTCCGCCGATCAGCTCGTGCAAATGGTACTGGAATGCGGTAAAAATGGCGTTGATGCCATGGCCCTGCTCGACAAAGCCAACACGGATACTTACGGGAACCCGGAAATCACGAAAGTGGACATCGGCGTGCGGAAAAATCCTGGTATACTGATCAGCGGTCACGACCTGCGAGACCTGTATGAACTTCTGGAACAGACGGAAGGTACGGGGGTGGACGTATACACCCACAGCGAGATGCTTCCCGCACACTACTACCCGGCATTCAAAAAATACAAACACTTCGCCGGAAACTACGGTAACTCATGGTGGAGACAAGTGTATGAATTCCAACATTTCAACGGCCCGATGCTATTTACCACGAACTGCATCGTTCCTCCGCATCCGGACGCAAATTACAAGGACCGAGTGTACACGACCGGTTCGGCAGGTTTTCCCGGGTTCAAACATATCGAGCGCAAACCCGGACAACCGAAAGATTTCAGTGAAATCATCGAACACGCTAAAAGATGCCCGGCGCCGGAAGCCATCGAAACCGGAAGTATTATCGGAGGATTTGCCCACAACCAAGTGTTTGCACTGGCAGATAAAATCGTGGATGCCGTGAAATCCGGGGCTATCCGTAAATTCTTCGTCATGGCCGGATGTGACGGCCGGATGAAAGGCCGGGAATATTACACCGAGTTTGCCCAGAAACTCCCGAAAGACACGGTGATCCTTACCGCAGGATGTGCCAAGTACCGTTACAACAAACTACCCCTCGGGGATATTAACGGTATTCCGAGAGTGCTGGATGCCGGACAATGTAACGATAGCTACTCGCTGGCGGTTATTGCCTTGAAACTGAAAGAAATCTTTGGGGTAAAAGACATTAATGAATTACCTATCGTTTACAACATTGCTTGGTACGAGCAGAAAGCTGTTATCGTGTTGTTAGCCCTACTCTATCTTGGAGTAAAGAACATCCACCTCGGACCGACCTTACCCGGATTCCTTTCTCCGAACGTGGCGAAAGTACTCGTGGAAAAATTCGGTATTGCCGGAATCACGACCGCGGATGATGATTTGAAATTCTTTTTGGAAAATTAGTCCATACGACTTGACTTCCCGCTGTCACTAAAAGGCAGCGGGAAAATTATCTGCATAAAAGTCAACCAGACTGACCATTGTCGAACAATCTTTTCGTTGATGAGCTGACAACTCATCAATACGAGATGCGCAATAGCAAGCCGCCTCCCAGAACCTAGGGGAACGTTTATTCTCGTTCTCCCGACAAAACATAAGGGCTCGCTCATAAGCATCATGAGCTTCTTCATCCCGACAAACCTCCCGGCAAAAATCACCCATACGGATCAATTCCCGGATCTTTTCCTCTAGCCGTTCGCTATCAAGAACTGCCGTCCTGTAAGCCTTGATTGCCGCATCAATACCCAAGGGATTTAGATGAACCTGCCCCCTACTCGCCGCCGCCACTCGCTTTTTTTCTTTTATTCTTCCCATGCACCAATTACTTAGATTAGACACTCTCACACCCATAAAAAAAGAGACACAAACCAGCATCCCTCCCGGATGTATATGGATTCATGTCTCATTTTCTAGTACAAAGGTAGGAAGAATTTTCGAAACATCCTAATATGTCATGGTCATATCAGTTGGAACACAGATATAAAAATCCGCCCGTCCTTCATTTTCCTCCCCCAATTTCTTTATATCATCCTGCCGCACAGAGCATACGGTTGCGATCTTCAAACCGGGACGATATTTATTTAGATAAGTAATAATGCCTTTCTTGAAATCCGAATGATAGTTCCCATTCAGATGCACAAATTTGGACTTCAAATTCTGGGCAATAAACCATCCCATCGTGGCATCTTTCAATGCTTGAGCCTTGGCAACATTCTCCGGATCGGCACGCTTTCCCGAGGTCATCATCATCAAACCGAACATCCCGGCAGCCTCTTCATCCGGCTCGTAATCAATCGGCAGGGGTGCGATATATTTTTTAGCCTCTGCCGATAATTTTTCCAAAGCCTCAAATCCCCCATTTTTCACCATATTAGCATACCGCCGGGGTACATTTGTGGCTATCACCCGTAACCCGTGTTCACGGCCTAACCCCACAACAGGTGCATAATCCGTCAGATAGTTAGGCCAAAGTCGAGCTTCTTCTTCAAAGCGATCGGAAGAGATCAACCGTCCCACATATTCATCTACCATCAACTGATTATCAGCCTCCAACATTTCCAACCCGATTGTCAATTTATCCTTATGCGCAGTATGCAAGTCCTTTACCATCTCATACTCCAACCAATGAGCTATGGCACAATTATGAACCTCACCGATAAACACAACATCCTGTGCTTTCAGCACTTTCATCATCTCTTTATATTCGATTTCCTTTCCCTTCGCATCAAACAAGCGATAAGCTTTCTTTTCCTGTCCTTTACTGTAGTTGGTAAAACCCAACAACATCACCAGCAAAATAATCAAACAACTCCTCATATTATATCATTTATTCCATTATTACTTCAAAATAGTTTATTCCGATTCTTCACCCTGCATTAACAAGACACCACATCGCTCCATGTCCAAATACTCCCGACAGGCATCCTTCAAATCTGCCGGAGTAATCGAATACAAGATTTCCTCGTAACGAGCCAAATCCTCCAAGGTCTCCCCATCCCGTAAAGCACCCATCAGATACTTTTTCCATTCTGCAGTAGCATAATCATTTACCACTTCACGCCGGGTCACGACAAAAGAGCGTTGTAATGCAGCCAATTCTTTCTCATCCACTTCATTCTCCTGCACATCCCGAATAATTTCCTTCAATAGCTGATCCACCTTCCCCATGTTTTTGGTATCCACCGAGGCATTAATATCAAAATAATATCCGGCCCGCGGCAATCCTTTGTAATATAATAACATATATGGAGAATACAGCAAGGATTCTTGCTCCCGTAACACACTCAACAAGCGATTGCGAACAACATCCCTCACCAATTTCAGCATCAATGAATTGCGTAATCCTGCTTCATAATTCCCATAATAGAGATAATCAAAAATAGTCTGCCCTTCATTCTCATTCGGGAATATCTCCCGGAAACCTCCTTCCGGGTAATCAAATTTCGGCAATACCCAGTCATTAACCTTTTCTTGTGCGGGAAACATACCGAGAACCGCTACCAAATCACGTTCCACCTCGTTCATATCAAAATTCCCGCAAACGACACACACCAATCCATTAGGATTCGTATACAACTGCCTGTAAAATTCTGCAATATCATCCAAATTCATCGCCTCTATTTCCTCACGGCTCTCGGCCATTTTTCCTGTTGCCAAGGAATTACCCATTAACTTATCTATCCGTGCTGCCATCTGCCTGTCCGGTGCGCTTTTCAACATCTTCGACAACACGGTTTCCTGTCCCACGCTTGCTAGCATATCTTGTTTAGCATCTTCAAAATCCTCATACCGCTTTTCCGGATAAAAACACTTTTCATACACCAGATGGCATAATTCAGTGATCTTATCTGCCGGAGCCATAGCAATCCACCCATGCCAGTAAGGCTCAAACGTCACGGAAAAAGCCATTTCTTCCTGTGCCAACATTTCACAGTACGAGTCATAATCCATCTTCTCAATTCCTCCCATTTCCATGTAACCCGCCACACCTTCCAGCAAAGGGTAATTCTCGGGAGTCAGCACCGAAGCCCCTCCCTTGGCAAAAGCGGTTAACGTGATTTGCCGATCTTCATCTTTCGTCCGTTTCAAAATAATCCGTGCACCATTCGTCAGACAAATTTCTTTCACGTCCAACCCATCAATCACTCGTTCCGAAGCAATCAACTGCCGGGAAGGAGTAAATTTACGTACTAAAAATTCAGGGACATCCACTTTCTCCCGCTCTTCCTCTTCTTCCACCACATACTCGTACACGCCACAGGAGGCCTTTTCTCCCTCTTCCCAAGAGGTCTGAATTTCTTTTTCCGTCAACTTTTCCCCTTTTAAGGGATTATAATGATAAGCTGCACGCACATGAGATAGACGCCCAAACCACTTACTAGCTAAGGCCTGCAATTCCTTACTTTCAATTCCGCGTATTTGAGAGGCAAGCCAACTATTATGTAAGGTATCTGTCACGTAACGCTCCCCCGAGATTGCCAAGTCTGCAAAATCCTCACACCATTGTTCAGAACTCTTGACGGCATAAATCTTTCCTAATTGCTTTATCGCATTTTCTTTCAATCTGGCCAACTCCGGTTCACAAAATCCTTGCTCGCGAATTTGTTTCAAAGTACTCACGACCTCTACGATTTTCCCCTTAATCTCGGTTCCATGCTCCCCATCGATAGAAAACACCAGATGATCTTTGTCACTCAAATACCAGTTGTCGGACAACGAGACCCGTGAACCCTGCGCCTTAAAGCGGGCATTGACTGCCGACACCAACAACCGTTCTTTTATCTTTTGCAAACGATCGCCATAAGTAGATTGCACGGTAGTCACTTTCGGTAATATTAATTCTAATGCCGAACGAGTAATTAACGTATCCTGCATTTCCTGGTAAGCCACTTTCTCCGTGTACTCCAAAGGATATTCCTTGTATCCTGTTGTTTTTACCGCGGGAACTCCTCCAAACACCTCTTTAATCTTCCCTTCCATTTCCCCGACATTCAAATCTCCAACCACGACAATCGTGGCCAATTCCGGTACATACCACTTTCGATAGAAGTTCTCCAGTTTCTCTGCGGTCATGCTCTTTATCTCTTCCGCAGTTCCCAAAGGCATCCGTTCGCTATAACGGGTTCCCCCGACTTTCACATCGTAAAAAGGATCACCCGTATCATACCCACGGGCCTCTTCCAATATTACCCCTTTTTCCCTTTCGACCTGTTCCGGACGTATTTGAATTCCTGTCAACCAATCTTTCAAAATCAACAATCCCCGATCCAAATCTTCCGGTCGGTCTGTCGGAATAGAAAACATATAAATTGTCCGATCAAATCCAGTAAAGGCATTAATCCCAAATCCATACTTCACGCCCAGTGACTCAAGATATTCAACAATCCCTTTATTCGGAAAATGCTCTGTCCCGTTAAAAGCCATATGTTCGAGGAAATGCGCCACACCGCCTTCCTTCTCTGTCTGCAAAATCGAACCGGCGCGTAAGATCAAACGAAATTCCACCTTATGCCCCGGCATATCATTTTGTTTAATAACATAATGCAATCCGTTCGGCAACTGTTTGTACACGGTACCCTCCGGCAACGCAATCAATTCATTTGCAGGAGTAACTGTCTGGCCTTTCGCCATTGAAAAAAACATTCCTAGCAAACATACTGTAAATAAACATCTCAACATATTCATAAAACTACTCAGATAAAGTGTATTCTACTCTAATAATGCTATACCCTCCGGCACTATAATGATCAAAATTAAACTGGAACGTCAACTTGTTACCTGTCAACACTCCCTGAGGCTCCATCCAATTACCATCTTCCCAGTAATCTTCATCTATTCCCGAATAAAACAGGTAATGGGTCGGATCAAGAGTTGCTCCATAATCCACATATTCTTGTGCCAGTTCATTATCTCCTGCATCCAAAAGCTCTTTTAAACGATTCCAAGCAGAATAGTTATAAGCAAAAGGAACCACGGTCACTAATTCTGTTTCATCCCAGATATCGGGTCTCTCCCCCAAAAACTCTACATTTGATACGCCATTATTGGGAAAATCCACACGGATATTATCCAATGTCATCTCAAAAGTTTCCAGACTCGTTTTAGAAAGCCCGATTAACTCCATCATCGCCATATAAGGATTTATCTCCCCCTCTCCAGGATCATAATACCAAAACATATCATTCTCAACTGTCTCCTTGCGCAACATATCATACATAAATTCCGTCAAACCCATCGGGTTATTCGTCATCTTTAGTATCGGTTGTTCTGCAGTAGCGTCTTCACTCAACGTGACCACGGTCTTTCCAGTATACACCTTCTTCATCCCGTTAATTAAAGATTCCAACCCGTCCGTGGGAGGCACCTCCACGCTCACCTTTACCGGGATCACCCCGATCCATTTACTCAAATCCAATCCTTTCGCCTTGTATCCTTCCAGCAAAGCCTGTTGTTCCTCGGTCAAATCCTCAGCCTCCATATAAGGTTTCACGACAACACGCAACACCTCCTCCACTTTCCCCATATCCGCTTCCGGTAATGGATATTTTACCCCTATTTCTAATTGCACCTTATCTGCCACAACACCCTTTTTATTTGAAATAATTTCAAAATCCACGCTCTTTTCTCCTGCCGGAATAGTCACGATAGCTGGATTCACCGTTACCAAATCCCCCGCTCCTTCAGTCAGGTATTTCACGTCAATTTCAAAAGACACATCTTTATCATAAGCACGTATCAACATTAATGTTGCCTTCAAAGGCTCATCATCCATTGCCAATATTACCGGGTTCCCCTCCGTTCTGATATATATCGAATTCTTTCCCACATACGCTCTCTCGTCCGTTTCCGAACAACCGGAAAAAACGGCTACCAAGAATAAAAGCATGATTTGTAATTTTCCCATGGTACTCATAACTACACTTTTATAATTTATACCTATTACTTCACACAGCCAATACCGGCCATCCTTCATTTTGTTCGACCAACGTGTTATACCGATATTCGCTTGCTGGAATCGGTAACGTCCAACGATAGTCGTCCGACTTAATCGTGGTTGACACCTTATTACCATACACGCCGTAGCGTTTGGCCGGAATACCGCATCGTTTCATATCGAAGAACCGAACTCCTTCACCCACGAATTCTTTTCTACGTTCCTCCAGAATTTTATTTATCAATTCATTACCCGATAATCCTACCTCCCACGCCGTAGCACCCCGTTGCTCCATCATCCGGTTCATCAGGCTCACGGCGTCACCACTTCGGTCTGAACGAGCTAAAGCCTCCGCACGCATCAGCCACATTCCGGCAGCCCGTGCTATGTTCACGTATTTACTAGCGATCTCGTCCCGGTTCATTTTATTATATTTTCCCAATAAACGAACTTCATGAGAATCCGGCATCACGAACTCTACTTCCGACCATTCTTTCCGAATATCTCCTTCCTCGAACAGCACCTCATCCGTCAGCACCAAATAATCCCCTTTATCGAAGGTTTCAAAACGAATTTCCTCGTAAATTTGGGCTAATTGATACTTTGCAAAAATCCGAGCCTCCGAATCGCTGCCACTCCAAAGTGTCTCATAGGCTCCGGCTCCTAATACCGTTTCCGGATATACCGTTTCCAAACTCTCCGTCTGTTCCAAAACGGCCGGATAATTACCCGCATACAACTCTAATTCAACCTGCAAATAAGCGATGCTCTTATCGGATAGCCAATGCACATTCTTCAATGTATTTTTCTCATTTCTAGCCTCTTTAAGTAACTTCCGAATTTCCTCCACGCAAACCTTCATGGATGAACGGGGCAAAAAGTCAAGCTCCACCCGGTCTTTCAAAATAATCCCGTCCTTTGCCTCATTTCCCTCGTAACGAGGAGCAAACAGGCGTAATAAATTGAAATAACACCATGCTTTCAACCCCTTGGCCTCACAAATAATCCTCTCCTTTTCCTCCACCTCGGCATCATTCAACGTGATCACCCCATCCATTCGTGCCAATAAAGCGTTCACCTCTGCCACCACCATGTAATATTCGGTCCATAATGTTCCCGCCAATTCCGTCATTTCAACTTCCCGCCAATCATACAGATTTTTCAACGTGGCATCCCGGTCTAAATATTGAGTGGGACAAAAATCATCCGACAGAACTGAGTACTCGAACAAGTGCTGAGGTAATCCCTCGTAGGCAGAAGCCAGCAATGAACGAGCCGACAAAACATCCGTTATTGCATCCGGATCGGAAAACTGATCTTCCAACGGTATATTCAGTGAGCAACCTCCCATCAGGAAGCCAACCACACAAATCATTATCCTCCAATTCATATCTTATATATTAAAAACTTACACTCAAATTCAACGTAAATACCGGTTGTTGTGTCCCCACTAACGAACCGGATTCGGGGTCTGACTCCTTGTAACGTGTCAAGGTGAATAGATTGGATGCCTGAAAAGCAACCGAAGCATATTGTATCACGTTCTTCGTCTTCTCAATCAACCAATAAGGCAATCTATATCTCAACGACAAGGAAGACATGCGCAAATAATCGCTACTTCCCACGGTACGACTGTTAGCATACAATTTCAGATTATCCACGGCTGCCGAAGAGTAGTAAGGACGATGGTAAATCTTATTATCATCGCCTTCTTGAAACCACATATTCTCCACCTGCCCTTTAATCGCATTATAATTAGCATTGCTCACCTCTCGCACGTATGAAAAACTGTACGCTTTCTTACCCCCGAACACGAAGTAAAAATCCATATCCAAATCAAAATTACCGTAAGATACCGAGTAGAAAAAACTACCGGAGTAAGGCGGTGTGGAATGTCCCAAAGCAACCATATCCTCCCGTGTCAGTTTTTCCGTCGCGGCAATCTCTCGTCCATCGGCTCCCCGAAACACCGGAAGTCCTGTCATCGGATTAATCCCCAATGACACGGGCCCATATATCATATCATACGATTTTCCTACCTCAAAACTAGGAACCATATCATACTCTGACGTGTACAGGCAATCCGTATGATACAAATCCACGACCTTATTCTGGTTATAGGCAAGGTTCAAACGCCCGGACATCCGCCAATTATTCCGATCTACCATTTTTACATACAATTCCCCCTCGATACCGCTATTCTCCAGAATACCGATATTCCGTTTCAAAGTAGTAAACCCGTTCGAAGCTGGAATAGGTACATCCAACAAAGCATCTTTTGTACGACGGCGGTACCACCCAGCATTCAGCGTCACCCGATTCCATAATCCCAAGGAAATTCCCGCATCAATATCAATGGTCTGTTCCGGTTTCAAATCGGCATTATACAATCCCATCAATGACAACAACTGATCGTCGCCATACGCATCCTCGGAATATTGAAAAGTAGCCACTGCCGACGAAGGAGAGACACCCTGCAAGCTTGCAGTACAACCGTATGACGCTCTTAACTTTAATTCCGTCAGCACCCCATTATCCCGCAAAAAAGGATAATTCTTCAACGACCAGCCGGCACCGACTGCCCAAGCGGAATTCCAACGTTTATCACTAGGCAATATAGAAGAAGCATCACTTTTATATGTTCCGAACAAATCATAGATATTATTCCAAGAATACCCGGCTAAAACTCCTATGCCCAGCTGGGCCGTCTTCTCATTCTTTGAAGTGAATGATGGTTTCCGATTGCCCTCTATTGATTGATTTACACCTGATGCAGACTGCATTTTCTTTGTCAATCCATAACCTGTAATTCCCAAATTATCATAGTGATCGGAATAAAAATCGAAGTTCGCTCCCAACGTCAAATCATGCTTCCCGAATGCCCGGTTATAAGTCACACGCACATTCGACGACAAATTCATGGTAGTATTCTTATCTTTTGTCAATTTTCCCCGTTCCCGTTCCGGAACACCACTGGTAATTTCAGAATACGCCGTCGGAGGCGTGATGCCCAGTTTCTCGGACAACACATAATCAATACCCGCAACAGCAGCAATCTCCAATCCTTCAATACCCCGGAAGTTAATACTTCCTGAAACTCCGGCTCGCTTATCTGATGATTCTTCACTGTATTGATTGAACAAATCCGCATACGTTCTTCCCGGAAAGGAAACCAACTCCGCATTCACATCTTTCGTTTCATAAGGATTCAACTGGTACACTAGATCCGTCGGAGAATAACTCGTACCATTGGGCGTGTTCGTGAGAGAATATCCACCATTGACACTCAAAGAAGCATACAATTTGGGGGTAATCTCCTGATCCACGCTCAACCGTGCCGTTACCCGCTTTATATCGTTTCCGGGGATACGTCCACCCTGTTGCGAATAATTCAAAGAGGCATAAAAACTAGTCTGCTCTGTTCCCCCTCTCGCACTTAAATTATGTTCCTGATAGAAATTATTACGCAACAACTCTTTGAACCAGTCCGTATTAATACGAGACAGGGAATCCAGTACTTGCTGTCCTCTGGCTATTAAACTCTCCAGATTCGGATCATTCGCATGGTATTTCCGATAGTAATCTTCACTATACCGATAACCCGGAGTTGCCGTATTTTCCAGTCGACGTTCTAATTCCAATTTTTCCTTCGAATTCATCATGTCTACCCCTCGACGCCCCCGAAGAGTCACACCTCCACTGAAACTATAATTATACACCATTTTTCCGGCAGTACCTCGTTGTGAGGTGATTTCTAACACCCCGTTTGCCGCCTTGATTCCGTACAACGCACAGGCAGCGGCATCCTTTAACACCTTAATTTCCTTTATATCATGGGGATTCAACGTTAAAAAAGCATCCGACGAAATCACCTGACCATCCAGAACATACAAAGGTTCGTTCGCCGCATCTCCTTCCCGCAAAGAAGACGTTCCACGGATACGAATCTCCGGCTTACTACCCAAATCCCCTTTATTGGTCACAATCAACCCCGGAGCCATTCCTTGCAAGGCAAGCGCCATATCCAACACGGGCTTATTATTCATACGCCGAACATCCACTTCATTCACCACCCCTGTTTTGGCCCGTACATCAATCTCGTTTACATTTGCCAGAGCCCTCACCTGCACTTCGTCCATCTCGTTGTAGCTGTCCTTCAACATGACATTCATAAAACGGTCACCCGTATATTTGATCTCTTTTGTCTTTTTACCAATAAAAGTAAACACGACTTCCATACCCATCACGTCAGGTACGACCAATGAATAATTCCCGTCTAAATCCGTCACGGTACCCACGGTTGTGCCTTTGATAAAAACATTTACTCCCGGTAGTGCCTCTCCCGCTTCATCATTCACCTGACCTTGAAGTTTGACTGTTTTGGAAGCCGCTTCCGGAGTCTCCTTGGCATATAATATAACCGTTTTATCCTTTATTTTATAGGTAAGATCCGAACCCTTCAAGGCAATATTCAACACAGAATCCAACGTAACTTCTTTTACTTGAATGGTTATTTTCTTTAAACTCATCACCATGGCATTGTTAAAGAAAAAAGTGTAATCTGATTGTTTCTTGATTTGGTCTGTCAACTGGGCAAATGAACCATTTTTCAAATTAATCGTTAGTTTTTTCTGTTGGGCAAACACACTCCCCCCAAATATAAACACTAACAACAAGCCCCATAAAATACGCCTGAAAACATACTTACCTTTCATAGTTCCAAATTTTTTCAATGTACAATAATACGCTGTTCTTCTATTGTGAAATGCACGTCACTTGTAAGCTCGATGATCTCCAGCACCTCGTTCAAATCTTCATATTTCTTCACGTCACCGGTAAATACAATATCTTTAGCCTCTTCCCGGTAGAACTCGACTTTCACATCATACCATCGTGCCATATTACGCATTAGCTCTTCCAGACGCATATCCTTAAATACCAAACGTCCCGACCGCCAAGAGGTAAACAAAGCTGTCTCCACCTTGTATTTTTCCATTCCTTTCCCCTCGATCAAACAAATCTGTTCGCCCGGCACCATTCTTATCTTTTCTCCTCTATCTAAAGATTCGATCTCGACCATCCCTTCCTCCAAGGTTGTCCACGTTTTTCCCTCTTCCTCGTAAGCACTCACGTCAAAAGAGGTCCCCAGCACTTTTACTTTAGCCTGTTCTGTCTCTACCACGAAAGGACGAGTTGTATCATGAGCGACCTCGAAATAAGCCTCTCCTTCCAACAACACCTTACGAATCCCACCCACGAATGCCACCGGATATTTCAATCGTGTTGCGGCATTCAACCACACTTTAGTGCCATCCTCCAAGATCATAAAATACTCTCCCCCCCGCGGAACCTCCAAGATATGAAAAGCATCCCACACTTCCCCTGTGCGTGATTTACCATTATAACTAATCCGCCCGGAATCCGCACTAATTCTCATGCCCCCGTCCTCTATATTTCTTTCCCCCAAATCCAAAACTTGCCTTTCTCCCGATGACAAGACTAATACAGCTTGAGATTTTCCGGCCTTCACGGTTATCGGTTCCACCCGGCTCTTTTCTTTTATATCATCTCTGGAAAGTAACGCAACAGCTACTCCCAAGGGAATCATAAACATAGCAGCATACCTCATCCACGTACGCCTTATCTTTCTACGCTTTGCAGATAGTTTATCCCGTCTCACGGTTCTGAATTCTTCCCATGCCTTCATATAATCCAAACGCTCGTATTCTCCCACCTTATGTTCCATCAATTCGGTCGAACTCCACTGATCAAACAACTCCCGATGACGTTCGTCCTCTGCCAACCATTTTTCCAACTCCTGCAACTCCCCTTCTTCCAAACAATCACTTAAAGATTTGGAAATAAACTCCGATATTTTGAATACATTTTCTTCCTTATCCATAAACAAATAATTTTTTTGTTCCTCCATTTTTAACATGCATTTGCCAAGAAACACTTCAGCAAACAAAACGGGGGGATAAGAATTAAAAAAAATCAAAATTCGATCACAAACATATTATAAATGTTTAGCCATAGAAATACCTTAAATCGGGTATTTACGAGAAAAGAATACCTATAAATATTGAGTATATGCCACCTTTCAATTTATTATACAATCTCTTTTTACCGTCCTTTTTATACTCTTTTGCAGTCTCCAAAGAAATTCCCATGAACTCCGCCACTTCTGAAATTTTATATCCTTTTAATGTCAACAACATGACTTTCCCGCATTGCGGTGGCAACTGTTTCACGGTAGTTAAAATTCGTGCAAACACATCCTCTTCCATCATCCGCTCTAAAAACACCTCTTGCTTCTCCCCCTCTTCCAACATTTTCATTTCATACTGTCTTCTGATCTTTAAATGGCGTAGATAATTCAGGGACTTATTTCTCACTCCTGTATATAAATATACTTTCAGTGCAATCCGATTATTAAACACCATCTCTTTATCAAGTAGCGATATAAAGAATTCCTGCACAATATCTTTTGCCACCTCTTCATTTTCCACATACTTCCCCGCAAACAGAACCAACGGAACATAATAATCATGATAGAGCAACTCGTAAGCTTTCTCTTTCTGTTGGCGTAAATATTCTAATAAGAGGTCACACTGCTCCATAACTCAAAATTATTTGACAAAGATAACTTAAAATTTCTTTAAACAAAGAACAAACAATCCGATTACAATATCTTTGCAAGCGGAGAAAAACAACCAAACTATGATTCAAACAAAAGCCGACTATATACACGACCGGATAGCAGAAGGAGAACACCAGCAACAGGATTTCAAATTCGAGATTTCTGATGCCCGCAAGATCGCTAAATCTCTTTCCGCATTCTCCAACACCGACGGGGGACGCTTACTCGTGGGGGTAAAAGATAACGGCAAGATTGCCGGAGTACGCTCAGAAGAGGAGATGTACATGATCGAGGCTGCCGCAAAGCTTTATTGTAAACCACAAATCGATTGTGAAATGCACGTCCACACCGTAGAAGGGCGTACGGTTCTCGAAGTCATCGTCCCTCCGGGAAAACAAAAACCCTATTACGCCAAAGATCACGATAACCGCTGGTGGGCTTACATCCGGATTCTAGATGAAAACATACTTGCCACCCCCGTGCATATCAAAGTATGGCAACAAGCCGGAACCCCCAAAGGAGCATTCGTGCATTACACGGAAACAGAACAGATTCTATTGGATTACCTTTCTTCACACGACTCCATCACACTAAATCAATATTGTCGTCTGGCAAAGATTCCCCGCCCAAAGGCAGAAAACACGTTAGCCAAGTTCATCCGGTTTGAACTCATCGAACCGTATTTTGACGGGCAACGTTTCCTTTTTCGACAAAACGAAAGGAATTTATGATCTTAATTTACCCTCGGAACCGGGACAACTCATCAATCATCATGCGGGCAAATCGTTCGGACGCCCCGGCATCACCCAACTTCTCGTTCACCTCGTCGTATCCTGCCAACATTTGATCCCGTTTCTCCCCTTCCGAAATAATAAGCGAAAGTTCTCTCAACAAGTTCTTTTCGTTCAACTTTTGCATCAACAACTCGGTAACCACTTCCCGCCCGGCAATCAGGTTCACCAACGAGATATACTTCACCTTGACAAAAGTTTTAAACAGGAAATAACTCAACGCTCCCCCCTCTCCACTGTAACAAACCACCTGGGGTGTCCGCAGTATAGCGGTTTCCAACGTGGCTGTTCCCGAAGTAACCAGTGCCGCACGTGCCTGTCGCACCAACCGGTAGGTCTGTCCGTAAATAATCCTTACTTTCACATCCTGCAAATAAGGAGCATAATCCGCATCACTCATCGAGGGAGCCCCCGCTATCACAAACTCGTGATCAGGGAAATGTTTTACCATAGTCAACATTTTCGGTAACACGTGTTTCAACTCCTGCGAACGACTACCCGCCACCAAAGCGATAATCGGTTTACCAGAAAGGCCATTTACACGTACGAACTCGTTGAATGTTTCATCCTTGAAAGGACGATCGTGAATAGCATCTACCAACGGATTTCCGGCATACTGCACTGGATAGTCATACCGGGCATAAAAGTCAACTTCAAACGGGAAAATCACGAACATACGATCCACCAACCGCTTGATCTTCTTCACCCGGCCCGTGTTCCACGCCCAAATCTTCGGGGATATATAATAGAATACGGGAATACCCGCTTCCTTGATAAATTTAGCCACCCGGAGATTAAAACCACCGTAATCCACAAGAATCACGACATCCGGTCTCCATGCCAAAATATCTTGGTGACAGGCTTCAATATTCGCTTTAATCTTGTCCAGATTTTTCAAAACCGTCAGGAACCCCATGATGGCCGTGTCCTTGTAATGGCGAACGATCTCACACCCGGACTCCCGCATCAGATCACCTCCCCACCCGCGAACTTCCGCACCCGAGTCAAACTTTCTCAATCCCTTGATCAGATTAGAGGCATGCAAATCGCCCGATGCCTCTCCCGCAATAACGTAGTATTTCATTGGCTTTTTTCTATTCTTTGGGCAAAGATAGAAAAAGATTTGGAACCTATATACAAGTTTACCGTACCCATAGGTATACCTGTTACAAATTCCCCTTACACGGGGAAGGCCTATTGTAGTTTCCTAAAATTGGTTTACTAGATTTGACATTCAATAAATTGTAAAAAA
>OGJI01000171.1_pt1 | contig 88751 bp, 75 predicted proteins | sample 1572031 | NCBI WGS metagenome assembly OGJI01 (sample SAMEA2582119, study PRJEB24529) | metagenome | biome: Human gut stool | place: China | collected 2011
TGTTCTATTACAAAAATAAATAAATTGGAATTTACACACTTTTGGGGACACTATCCATTTACTTTTGAACGCCACCTTACTACCGGAAGGTACATTAAAACTAATGTTTTGAAATAACGATTCTCTATCGGCATGAACATACGTAACCTATTTTACTATTATCTCTCTCATGAACTTTTCAAATAAAAAAATAAATACCGGATTAACTCGTTTCGGGCGATAGCATATATACAAAAGTCCCACAAGCTCAATCAAAAGCCTGTTCCCGTGTTAATGAATGCATGGAATAACGCAATTCGTTCTATTGGACTGGATACATGATCTCTAAATTAAAAGTCGGCATTTCACAAACTTCAGATAACCGAGACGTGTAGATGAACTAATTAATAAAACCCGATGCTCCTATCACACGGACTTCAGAGACTTGTATCGGCTTTTACAACCGACTTTGTTCTTTAGACATCTTCATTCGTTTAAGTATTAAGTGTATAGAGACAAAAGTAAGTATTATTTACTCGTGTAAAATTTCTCCCGCAACTCAAACGCAAGCCGATTTATCCGCTCCATATCCGGAAACTCCGGCAAAATAGAACTCGCAAACGCCTGTTCCATTTCAACCCGCTTAACCTCTGCCATACGAAGCAATTCTTCATACTCGTACTCCCCGCTCTTTATTGCCAGAAGGAATTCCCGTTCGGGACGCCGAACATTCACCCGTCCTTCTTTAGCGATCTCGATAGCCATTTCCAAAAGCCGGAAAGTATGCATCATATTCTTGGCATCATACTTTTTTCCGTGAGACAAAGTATTATGATAACGCTCCTCATTACGTTGTTCTACCCACCCCCAGTACTCTTTGTATTCCTTGCAATAAGTAGAATAACCGTCTTTATTAAAATACAACAAAGCTATGCGTTCCCGATCCTTAGGAATAGAGCTCAGGGCAACCTCGTTGGAAGACTCGTCTTTCATGATACCCCGGTATTCCCCATTCGCATCATGATAAAGTCCGTACATATCCTTCATATGAGGGATATTTACCAAACCGCAATCCTCTTGTTTCCATTTCCTGATTTCCAGAAATTTTAACAAGGGAATCGCCCCCTGAGCATAATCCACGAAACAAAAAGCGAGAATATTCTTTCTCTCCCTATCTAACGGATTCATTATTTTCTTTTTCAGTCCTTTCGCTTTCTTGATCTGCGACAAGGCAAAATTCCCGAACGTGTCTTTACACAATTTCGAGAGAAATATTTCCGGCTTAATTTCAGCTAGAAATGGATGCTTGTACAAGATCGCCTCTTCCGGGGTATTTAACAATTCTAATATATTCGGATTATTTTGAGATAGCAATTCCAAGAAACGCCGTAATTCGTAATACACGATATCGTTCGTTTCGTTATTTACCTGAGGAACGTAATTCAACCCGTAAAAATCCTCTTTCGGTAACAAGAAAACACCTTTTATATCCGTATCCGAAGAAGGAGTATCCAAACCATACGCCCGGCTACCACTAATACATTCTAAGATGATCAATTCTCCGGATTTCAGATCAGATATTGTCATAGCTCTTTCTTTACAACATTCCTGAAAAAAGTATCCAACTCGAATATGTCTCCACTAGCCGCTGGCAAACATTTACCACGTTCCTCACCTAAAGCGATTGATTCGTCAATAAAAGCAATCACCGCAGCTTCTCCTTTATGAAAATAAGACTCATTCTCCCGGGACTTTAACTTGATCAACTCTCCTATACGTTCGTACAAATCTCCCGAAACATGAATTCCTTCCAACATTTCAGAAAATCGAATCGGGGGAATTCGGTCTGTTTCCAAGATCCAACGACAAGCAACAGCCGCACGCAATGCATAAAAAAACTTTTTCAACTTATAGCTCTCTTTGCCATTTATCTCTTCAAAGCATTTTTTAGCTATGCTCAAATAATGGTGAATCGTTGCCACTCGTGAATAACAACGAGGTGCAATCGAATTCATACCTATCAGGAATTCTTCATCCGCCACATAAACAATCGGAGATTGAATTCTCTCCAGCAACGGCGGATTCGATTTCCATAACAATCCTAGCGTTTTTCGAATATCCCACCCCGAAATATCAAAATTATTGTCCTCCAGCATTACTTCGAAAGTATCTTTCGGCTCCAAAAGCGACAAATACCAGTCCATACGATGCCGATATATCAACCTTACATCATAATCACTATCCGGAGAAGGAAATCCCCAGGCCCTAGATCCCGTCTCACAAGCAAGAAGCACTTTAATATCTTGCGCCTTCTCGATTTCCTTAATATATTGTCTTATCCGCTCTTCCATAATAATAATTCTATAATCAAAAAAAACAGTTATCTATACACTTTGGGAGACACTATCCAAATTTCTAGTTTAACTCTCGGTTTACTTTTACCAGCCAAACCTCCCAAATGAAAATTCCAATGTAATTACCCCCTAAAATCCAAATTGGCCCCTGTAAATTTTCCCCCAAAACGGTCAAATTATCTTTTTGTACTCGCGCATGAAATTCTACTGGTATGCCATGATTATTAAATTCTATTCACAAATATAGTAATTTTATCTTTTAGCTTGTAATTTTCTAATAGAGTCCCCGTGTAATTCAATTCGAATAGTCTGGTAAACACCCCTATCTAAAACGACACCTACAATAGCTTTTACCCGATAATATCGTACCAGTCTTTCACGGGGACTTGTGAAGTAATAAACGTTGATTTTTCTCGTGCCGGTCTTCCACGATATCCATTAAATTCATTCTTCCCCCAGCATCAAAAGGTTGTATCCCGAAACCATCCATGGAAAGAATTGTTTCAAGTACAAGCCGCTTTTTGATAAACCTGTAAATATTTATTGACCATGTTACGGGACATGTTTAACGTGCTACAACCAGAGGCATAACATCGTAATACTTGACGAATGTTGTTCATGCTTATTGCTTTAAACAGATAAGGTAGCATTCTTACACGTGTAAAACAAATCCCAGGGATTAACCGAGTCAATTCCCGGTGGATTTAAAGGATCTATTTCTATTGGAAAAGATGAGGCAAATTAGTGCGAATTTTCCAGTTGCAATGTTAAAATACCTTTTTACCGAAATAAACAATAGCAAAAGGGGCTATCCAACTTTTGGGACAACCCCTTCCATCTTGGTGTTGTTGACCAAGATGATTTATAGAAAAGCACGCATATTTTAATCACTCGTAACGGATGGCATCTATCGGGTTCAACCGAGAAGCTTTACGAGCGGGATACCAACCGAAGAAAACTCCCGTAAACGTACAAACAAGGAACGAAATTATTACCGAGTACAGCAACACGGATACCGGCCATCCCAGCAAAGAGCTAAGGATCAATGAAACTCCTATCCCTAGCCCCACGCCGATAACACCCCCGGATACACTAATAATAATTGATTCTATCAGGAACTGGAACAGGATATGCCGTCCCTTGGCACCGATAGACATTCGCAAACCAATTTCCCTCGTGCGCTCGGTGACCGAAACGTACATGATATTCATGATTCCGATGCCACCGACAAGCAAGGAGATACCGCCGATACAAGCCAAAAGAATAGTCAACACCTTGGTTGCCATCGTCAACACCTTGCTCATCTCTTCAAGGGAACGAACCGTGAAATCATCCTCCGCTCCCGCCGGGATACGGTGTGTCTGTCGTAACACTCCGGTGATCTCTTGCATCATCTTGCCCGTGTATTTCTCGTCAATCACGGAAACATAAATACCGTGCATGTAAGGGATTGCCAACAAACGCTTTTGTATCGTGGTAAAAGGAGCCAATATAATATCATCCTGATCCCGTCCCATGGAGTTATACCCCTTGGGAGCCAACACTCCCACAATACGGAAAGGCACCTTGTCGAAACGAATCACCTGACCGAGAGGATCTTCCCCGTTCTTGAAAAGATTATCCACGATCGTCTGCCCCACCACACATACTTTGGCGGCATTTTTCATGTCCTGATCACTGAACATCTCACCCCTGTTCACTGTCAAGCGACGGATATCCATGTAATCCTCGTTAATCCCATACACCGTGGTCGGCGAGTTATTCGGTCCGTAAATAGCTTGTCCCGATTTCGACACGTAAGGTGAACAACTCTCCACGTAAGGAACTTCCGACACGATCGCCTGGTAATCCTCCAACTTTAACGTCTGGACAAGTACCCCGTTTTGACGGATTCCCCCGACCATGGCATTCGTGGGATTGACTACCACCATGTTTGCCCCCAGTTCCTCGATCTGTTTCTCTATCGTGTACTTCGATCCCTCGCCAATGGCAAGCATAGAGATGACCGAACTTACCCCGATAATGATACCCAACATTGTCAGGAACCCTCGCAATTTATTATTACTCAAAGCCCGAAGGGCTATTACTATCAAATTCCCGTAATTCATCTATCCATTCATGATTTTAGATTTATGATTTCGGATTTCATAAATCGTGAATTAATTACTTTCTTTCGGTAAAGATTCCAGCACTTGCCGGGCGGAACCGATTCGCGAATTTATCTTATCTTCAACTACCCGCCCGTCACGGAGTAATATGTTGCGACTACTGAACTCCGCTATTTCCGGGTTGTGTGTCACGAATATAATGGTTCGTCCCTCGGCGTGCAACCGTTGGAACAATGCCAATATCTCGTAAGAGGTTCGCGTATCCAGGTTACCCGTCGCCTCGTCAGCCAACAAGATAACGGGGTCGTTCACCATGGCTCGGGCAATTGCCACACGCTGTTGTTGTCCCCCGGACATTTGGTTGGAACGATGATTGACCCGGTTCTCCAAACCTACCGCTTTCAAGGCACTCAACGCCTTCTCTCGCCTAACCCGCTTGGAAACCGACGGGTTGTACAACAAGGGCAATTCCACGTTTTCCAAGGCTGTTGTCTTGGGTAACAGGTTATAGGATTGAAAAATGAACCCGATTTTCAAGTTCCGGTAAGAAGCCCTGTCATTTTTTCCCATTTCCCGCACGGGCATCCCGTCCAGGTAATACTCCCCCGACGTGGGAATATCCAAACACCCCAACACGTTCAACAAAGTCGACTTACCGGAACCACTCGTCCCCATGATCGTCACGAACTCTCCCGGTTGAATCGAGAAAGAAACCCCTCGCAACGCATGCACGGTTTCCGAGCCAACCACGAAATCCCGGCAAAGATTCTCTATCCTGATTATATCTTTCACTTGTCCACTCATAATCTTGATCTATAAATGATACTAGTGAGGACGCATTCCGGTCATGTTGGGCATCAAGGGATTGCCACCGGGTTTCATCTGTTTCATGCCGGATGCAGACATAGGTACTTGTATTCCCGTGATTACTCGTTCTCCCGCCTGTAAACCTTCCGTGACCTCCGTGTAGATACCGTCTGATATGCCTAACCGCACGTTTTTATTTATCAAGTTCCCGGCAGTCTGCACCCAAACCGATTTCATTCCGGGAGCCGTCTTTCCACTCTCGGGTTTTAGCGGTTGTTCATGCTCGTCCTCGGGTTGGAAACGTAAAGCACGCAAGGGAATCATCAAAACATCCGTTTTCTCGTGTATCAACACCGTAATGCTGGCTGTCAACCCCGGTTTTAACTTCAAATCAGGATTCGGCGCATCGATCACCACCTCGTAAGTAACCACGTTCGACGTCACGATAGACTCCAACCGCACCTGGGTCACTGCCCCCTCGAAATATTCGTCCGGGAAAGCATCCACCCTGAATATCACCTTCTGTCCTTCTTTCACCTGACCGATGTCTGCCTCGTCCACATCGGCAATCACACGCATCTTCCGCAAATCATTCGCGATAACAAATAATTTAGGAGTATTAAACGTTGCCGCCACAGTCTGTCCCTCATCCACCGCACGGGAAATAACCACCCCGTCAATCGGAGAATAAATCATGCAATAATTCAAGTTCGTTTTCGCTTTCAACAAATCCGAACGGGAGCGATCCAACGCCCGACGAGCTTTCTCGTACTGGTACTCGGAGGTTTCGAAATCCGAGTCGCTCACCAGATTCTTGGCGTGCAATCCTGCCACCCGCTCGTGATTCTTTTTCTGGTAATCGTACTCGTTCTGATTGGAATAAAAAGCCGATAATTGCGACTCGTATTCCGATTCCAATACTGTCTTGTCCAACTCAGCAATCAATTGTCCTTTCTTCACTTCCGTGTTATAATCCACGTAAATATGGGCAATCGTCCCGGATACCTGGGTTCCCACCTCCACTTGCGTGATCGGTTCTATCGTTCCCGTTGCCGTGATCGTGTTGCGAATATCCCCTTTCTTCACCTCAAAAGAATCATATTTCACAACTTCTTTTTCTTTCGGGCGGAAAGCGAAAAAAGCTAAGGCTATTCCCACCACTATAATTACTGCTACAATTACTTTTTTCATTTTCAATTACGTTAAAATCAACAATTAGATATTAATCGGTTCATTCCTGTAAAAATTCAATAACTTGAAAGCAAGCACCGCCTGGTATTTAGCTTGAATCTGCTCCTGCAAGGCGGAAAGATAATTATTCTTTTCCACCAATAAATCCACGGCACTCTTCATACCCGAGTCAAACTCCGCTTGCATCTGGCGATAACTCTCCCCGGCAAATTTCACCCGTTGTACCGCCGCAGAGTATCGACTTTGCGCTGCCACCACATCCTGGTGCAACGATTCCACCGTTTGCAAAAGGTCTTTCCGGGTATTCCGCTCGTCCAAACGCACTTGTTCAGTCTGAAGTTTAGCCCGTGAAACATTCAAACGAGCCTGTTTCCGGTTCGAGATCGGGATACTGATATTCACCCCCACGTTCTCTACCAACCGATCGTCCATTTGCGAGAAATAAGAACCCCGTCCCTTGGAATCATGCCCGGTAGAAACGGAAGCCGAAAGTGAAACGCCGGGCAAGTAATCCCCTTTTGCGATTTTCTCTCCCAATACCGACGCCTCCACGTTCATCTGACTGCTTTTCATCTCCGGCATCTGTTCCAGCGCTTCCCGGTAAACATCTTCCAACCGGGGAATAACAACAATTACATCTTCTTCGTCCAATTCCGGAAAAAACACCTCGAAACTTTCCTCCGGTTCCAACTCCAGCAATTGTTTTAATTGCAACTTGGAAAGAGCCAAATCATTTTCCGCTTGCACCATCCGATAACGGTCACTGCTATACTGGGCTTCCATTTGAGCTAAATCGCTCATGCTTACCGATCCGGCTTTCTGAAATTCTCTCGTTCGGGCAAGTTGCGCTTCCGAACTCTCCAGCGTTTGGCGATCGGTCTTTAGCATTTCATTCGCGTACAATATCTGCAAATAAGCCTTCGTCACGGCTATCTCTATATCGTTTTGAGCAACCATCATGTCTTGCATCATGGCTTTTTCCGCCAATTCCTGCTGTTGCACGGAACGAGAGAGTTTCCCCCCCTGGTAAAGCACCATGTTTCCGTTCAAAGAATAATTACCCGTGTAAGCGCTCGACGATTTCATATCTCCGTTCGCACTGGCTTTTTTCTGGTGTCCCCAACCTTGAGTACTGGAAAAATCCAACGAAGGCAACCGTTGTGCCCTGTCTCGGGCCAATTCCACTCGAGTATTTTCCAACGCAACCCGAGTGTACGCCACCTGGATATTGTGTTCCCGCGCATGTTCAATACACGCCCGTAAAGACCATGTTTTTCCCGACTGGGCATAACTCTCGCCCGGCATGGCGAACAATACACTCGCACTCCCGAAAAACACGAACATCCCCCGCTTCACGTTTTTCAAACGTGAACAAACATTACATAAAAAACTCATAATCAACATTATTTATATCGCCCGGGAGCGAATAATTTCTACAATACGTTCGTTATTAATAATAATCATACCATGTTTATCACTCGTGATTCCTTCTTCCAGCTTATACGTGTAAGTCGGCACCTTATCTTTCATCACCGTAGGCAAATAAGCGAAGGTCACGTTGTCACACGCCTTGCCGAGTTCTTGCCCCACCTCTATGATATGGGTCGAGATCATAAACGAGCAAGCCCGTCTCTTAGACAAAGCCGTTGTCACTGCCAACGTGGTATCGAAAGCATCCTTCACGTTCGTACCCTTGAACAACTCGTCGAAGATCACGACCAGCCGTTTGGATAGACTTACTTCCACAGCCACTTTTTTCACCCGAAGCACCTCGGCATAAAAATGACTATATCCCATATTGATATTATCTGGCACGTTAATCGACGTGTACAAGCCGTCTTGAATCGCAAACTCCATACTTCTCGCTGCCACCGGAAAGCCCATGTGAGCCATGTACACGGCAATCCCGAACGATTTCATCAACGTGGATTTACCTGCCATGTTAGCCCCCGTAAGGAAGAAAATATTCTTGTCCCGCGTAATCTCCAAATCATTGGATACAGCCCCTGGAAGTGCCGGATGAAACAACCCTCGTATCCCCATCGACACCGGACTATCCCCGGATGCCACAGGAAAACAGAAATTCCGTTCCCGGGCAACACGTCCCACGACCGTATTCACATCTATCTCGTGAAAAAGACCGATATGCTCCAACAATTTCTTGTTCAAATCACATCGCAGAATTTTATCAAACTTAAACATCTCGCCCAAGGTCAATTTTTCACCCCGGAAATCCAATATCTCGCGAAAAGCTTTCTCTTCCAACAAAGCAATTCCCCGTTTCACACGCTCCTCCATCGGGTTATTTCCGATTGTTTTCACGATTTCCGACAAATATTTCCTCGTCTTTTGCAGAAAAAAAATAGTCGTGAGCACCTGCTCGTGCCATTGCTCCAACACGCTTTTATTTCCGATGAATTCCAGTACTTTCGCCTTCCCCAACACAAATAAATTAAACACCCAATGTTTGCCACTGGCTCCCGAGAGGTATTGCTCCACGACATCACATTCCTTCGTTTCGCCCGGGAACGCTATATCATGATCTTTCCAATACTTGAAAACCGATGTACGGCGATTGATATCCCCGGCATCTGTCAACGGGTTAAGAAACATCCTTTCCAACAAACGCTCGCCTCCCCGCGTAACCGTGTGTGAAAAAATACTATATATCGAGTTATTTTTATATTTACCCAATATATTCAAATCCTCTAATGTCTGCTTGTCAGTTTCAAAACTCATTGCGCTCCTCCTTCCCCGTTAATAATCTCTATAATTTTCTCGTTATTAATGATAATCATACCGTGACGGTCATTCGTGATTCCCTCTGTCAACCGGTAAGTATACACGGGCGTACTTCCCTCCATGCGTGTCGGCAGATACACGAAACGAATATTTTTACTGCGCTCTTTCAACACCTGCCCCACCTCTATAATATGAGTCGAAATCATGAAAAGACAATCCGGTATTTCCGCAAAAGCTTCCGCCACCGCAAGGGTCGCATCATAAGCATCTTTCACGTTTGTACCGCGGAACAACTCGTCGAACACAATCACCAAGTTCTTCGTCTGGCACAACTGTTGAGCCACTTTCTTCACCCGCAACACCTCGGCATAGAAATGGCTATACCCCATGCTCAAATTGTCCGGCAAATTGATGGTCGTAAACATCCCGTTACGCACGGAAAACTCCATCGCTTCCGCCGGCACGGGAAATCCCACATGTGCCAGAAACAGGGCAATCGTGAATGATTTCATGAACGTGGATTTCCCTGCCATGTTAGCACCCGTGAGAAAAATCACGTTACTCCGACCGTCAACATGAATCGTGTTACCGATCGGCTTTTTTAGGAAGGGGTGGAATACCCCCGTCAGTTTCAACACGTTCTCTTCCGGCGGCAAAGCCTTGGCAAACACGAATCCCCGCTCTTTAGAAACCTCCCCAACCGTGATGTACACGTCCATCAGGAAGATATTATACATCATTTTAAACAATTTATCCCGTTCTTCAAACCGGAAAACCCGGTCATACTTCACCGCCTGCTCGTAACTCACCTTCTTTTTCCCCTTCTCCTGGTGATACCAGTTCCATTTCTCGTTATCAAGCAATTTTTTCAACTCCTCGTTCGCCTTCTTCACGCTCGGGTCGGTAGCCTCCGTGCTAGACTGAAAGAAATCCGCCAACGTGTTCAACATCTCCAGACACCCCATGATCCCGTTATGAATCCACGTGTAGTCCGTGTCGGAACCCATCATGTTTTTCACCTTGCGTCCCAGTGTATTATCCTGTGCCATCAACTGCGTACGAGTATCCGTATTGTTCAGGTAAAACTCCATGGAATCGAATATCGCCCCGCGAAAAGGAAACGCCATCCCGCTATTCAAATAATAAGCGATCGACTTACTCCGACTCTCGATGGCATCCAGATCGGAAAGCGGATACTGGAACATCTCTTCCAGTAAACGAGCCCCTCCCCGCGTATGTGTCCGGTTAAATATTTCGTACACGGACTGACTTTTCCCCGTCCCGAACACCGCCAAGTCCGTCAAAGTCTGTTTATCTATCTTAAAACTCATAACTTCATTTATGATTTTAGATTTATGATTTAATAATTCGACTTTCTCAAATCATAAATCACTTCATTTACTTGGATCTTCTCCGAATCCACAACACGATTCCGGCACCTGCCAGCAACAACGGGATAATCCATTTGAATCCCCAGTTCATCACGTAGTATCCGGCTCTTCCTATATCTACCCGGTTATCCTTTGTACCTGGTCTTCTCACATCCACGGGCAATTCGTTATTACTCAACCAATGGAAAGTACCCAAATCCATGATGAAATTCGTCTGGGAACGTCCTTCCGTGATCTCTCCATTAGAGATACAGTCGGCATCTCCCAAAATCATGATACGCTGTTCCTTACCATTCACCATACGAGTCAACGCCATACCGGTGCAATAATCTTTGGCAACCTCCCCCTTCGAGGGATCGATGGTCAACCGCTCTTCCACGTAATCCAATGAACCCATCTCGTTCCACACGGCATACGAACGTTGTTCACTTCTCTGGATATTCAACGTATCGCTCACCAGCACGGGGATCACCTTGAACCCACGGTCTGCCACTTGCTCCAAACCGGCAGCTGTCGGCAGCATCACCCCGCTAGCCAACCCGAAATAGTAACTCAACTCTCTTGCCATGGGAGTAATCATACAATTCAAAATATCCGGTTGCAACCACTCCAAACGATACTGTACCAAAGTTCCTTCCAACAATTCCACCCCGAAATATTTATTCAAAAGCGGGTTCATCACTTCACGCCTTCTCGGCTCTCCCAATATATACAAGTTACCTCCACGGGCAATATATTCCGCCAAAACCTGTTCCTCGTTTTCGGTAAAAGGTTCACGCATATCTGCAATCGTCAAGATATTCACGTCTTCCGAAATACCTTGTTCCAAATCGATCTCTACTGTTTCGAACCCTTGGTTTACCAACGCTTGGCGGAAATCTTTCTTGTACGCAAAGAAGTGATAACCGCGAGGTCTTGTATCATAAATGGAACGCATGCCATATCCTTCAACGAAACCCACTTTCGGCACATCCAAAGTCATCCGTTTCATTGCAGCAGATATTTCAGCCTCCCCAGGAAAAGGATTCATCGGGTCGTCATACGTACGCAACCAAGTTCTCTCACCGCTTTCACGCACCAACTCCCAAGCAAACGTTCTCTCTCCTTCCAAATCAGTCAATTCCCGAACTTTTTCCGGACTTAACACCCGACGAACAGAATCCAACTGGAACAATTCACACATCTTTTTAGCCGCTTTATGTACAGTTTCATTCCTGCTTGCCAATCGTGCGGCAAAATTCTCCCCGGCTACACCATCTGCTAACGTGATCGTGTCATAATAATATACCACCTTTAATTTCATCTCCGGTTTAAACCGCTCGTACAATTTAAACTGTTCCCGATTCCGTTGAATAAAATCAGGGAACGAGAACATAGCATAATTCGGTCCTAATATATTCACGTAAGCCGTAATCGTCAAACCGCCGTCCAGCTTAGACACAATCTCCTGGCTAGGCGGAGTCAACGTGTTCCATTTCGTGGAAGAAGCATCATAATACCCCATTAATTTCGGACGGGAAGAGAAGTATCCTAACGTACAAGCAATCAATATGACAGCTACATACCTACCGAAAGAAACTTGCCAACGCACTTTCTGACGTACCGCATTCAAACGCACCACCGTCAGAAATAAAAACAATGTCGTCACAATCGGGAAATACAACACGTCCTCCGAGCAAAGCATACCCATGATAAACGTGGAGGCACGCCCATTGATACTCAACCAGTAAGTCACGTCACGGATAATGTCATATTCTTGCCACCAGCCGCCTACCATGCTCAACAGCATCAGGATAATAAACGTCCCGATTGCTGCCACGAACTGGTAAGAAGTCAAACTGGACACGAAAAGCCCAACTGCCACATATGTACAAGTCAATAGAAACAAGCCCAACAAACCGACCAATACAACCGGCAACTCGAAATTCTCCACCGTGAAGGCTGCATACACCACGTAAAGCAATAATATACCACACATGATAGCGGCGTACATTACCATCGAAAGGAATTTTCCCAAAATAATTTGCGAATTACGGATCGGCGACGAGTACAACAATTTGATTGACCCGCTACTTAATTCCCTGCTAATCAATCCCATCGTCAACAATGGAATATAATAATACAAATAATTCTGCACGATGCCCCAGATTCCATTTGCGAACAACGCCATGGAAGTCATCATCGTTCTTCCGCTCCCGTATTCATTACCTTTCATGAACCACTCGTATCTTCCCGTGAAGAACAAAGCTGTCTGCAATGTAAATATTACCAACAGGAACCACGCCACCGGTGAACAAAAAAGCATCCGCAATTCAGCTTTCGCTATTCTATATATCAATTTCATAATCTCAATTTTTATGGTCACATATTTTAATTACACATCAGCGAGCTTGTTTCGACAACACCGCGAAAATATCATCCAGCGAACTCTTCTCCGGGCGAATTTCCATCAAACGCCAATGATTGCGGGAACTGGCTTCCACTAAACGTTCCAACACGCCTTCTGCATCCTCGAACGAAATACGAAAACGTTGTCCTCCCAGCTCCTCGACATCCGTTACGCCTTTCACTTGCATCAACACCTCGGGTGCCGGAGCATCCGCCAGTTGCAGGAAAATAGTACTCGGCACGATATAATTGTCAAACTGGTCTACCGTCCCGGAGAACACGAGTTTTCCTTGCTCGATCATCAACAGGTAATCACACATCGCATGAACCTCCGTCAATATATGCGTGGAGAGAATCACCGTCCGCTCTTTCGCGATATCTTGTATCAAGTGGCGAATATCCAAGATCTGAGTCGGGTCCAACCCGTTCGTCGGCTCGTCGAACACAACCAGATCGGGCTTATGCACGATAGCTTGGGCTATACCCACCCGTTGCTGGTATCCCCCGGAAAGATTTTTGATCAAACGGTCACGAAAATGCGTGATCGAACAACGCTCCATCACCTCATCCACCGCCGCTTTAATCTCGTGATCCGGCATCCGGCGTAAATAAGCCGAGTGTGTCAGATACTCCTTCACGTTCATATCCGTGTAAAGCGGAGCCTGCTGGGGCAGGAAGCCAATATGTTTCTTCGCCTCCAGAGGCTCTTTGCGCGTATCCGCCCCGTGAATAAAAACATCCCCTTCCGTTTGTTTCAATACCCCGCACATGATATTCATCACGGTAGATTTTCCCGCCCCGTTGGAACCTAACAAACCATATATACCTTTTTTAGGAATCTCGAAACTTATATCCTTGACAGCCCATTGCACACTGTAACGATGTGACAAATGCTTCACTTTTACGATAGCTTCTTCCATAAAATATCTTTTATTTCTTTTTACCATATCAAAATTTTCAACACTCGCTTATCTCCCTCTCCGGCGGAACCAAATAAATACTCCGATTCCCAACAACAAGATCGGTAATCCGAATTTAAACCCGGCTTTAAATACTCTGTACCAAGCCATGGATACTGACACCGAATTATCCTTCATGTCCGGACGCCGCATATCCAAGGGTAACTCACCGGATGTCATCCAAAGAGCACAACCCGTCAATAAATTGACATTGGCAGCCGAAACTCCCCGAGTAATCACGAACTCATTATTTGACAAGCAATCAGCATCCCCTGTCACCATGATTCGCTGTTCCCGGTTTCCCACTTGACGAGTCAGTCCCACCACAGTATTAAACACTTTGGATATCTCTCCCACCGTCGGGTTGAACTTCACCGTGTCGTCCACGAAATCCGTGGTTTCCAATTCCGTCCACACTGGACCGGTTGTGTCCGTTGACACGAGTGCTTCCACCTTGAATCCTTTATTTTCCACTTCCTCGATTCCGGCACAATTCTCGTGGGCAATTCGATAAGAATTTTTCATGGGATACATCAACTCTTTAGACCTTTGGGTCGGAACGGCAGCCAAAACATTCGCCGTCAAACTACCCTTGAAACGCACATCCGGTCCCACGAGCAAAGGAGTTAACTCCAACCCGAAAAATTTATTCAACACTTTATTTTGAGTCTCCCGGTGGCTAGGTTCTCCCATAAATACCAGGTTTCCTCCCTGTTCTATATATTTTTCCAGAGCAGCCTCCTCTTCCGGGGTCAACTCGGTACGCATATCCGCTATCCACAACAAATCAACATCCTTCAAGGCATCCTGGTCCAAAGTCACTTCCACCACGTCAAATCCTTGATTGACCATGGATCCTCCGTTCCATTTGCTGCTGAACAAATGCCCCATGTCATACGGGACATCCCCGTACATCTTTCTTTCCCGGTGACCCTTCACGAATCCGATCTTGGGCACTTCCATCACCATACGCTTCAACGCCACGGAAGTAGCTCCTTCCTCCAACAATCCCCTGCCCGTGAAATCATACAACCATTCTCTCTGGCCGTTCTCCCGGACAGCCTCGCGTACGAACCGGTACCCTTGCGATGCCAAATCCGCCATCTTATCCACCTCCGCTCTTGACAAGAACATCGTACTGTCCATCTCGTACACCTCGCACAACCGCCGTGCCTGCTGCCAAGCGGAAGGACGTCCCGGCATTCCCTCGTTCGGATCCGCATAATAATACACGACCTTCAATTTCGTTTCCGGTTTAAACCGGGTAAATTGCTGGGACACCTTCCGATTATGCATGATAAAATGAGGATAAGCATAATTGCCATACCGTTGGTCGAGGAGATTCACGTAAGAAGTAATCGTCAACCCACCATCCAATTTATCAACAATCTCTTGTGACACGGGAGTCAACGTATTCTGTTTCGTGGCAGTAGTATCCACGTATACCAACAATGCCGGACGGGAAGAAACGAATGCAATCAAGCAAACCATAGCGATCACGGCGCAATTCTTATAGAGCGTGATCGTGAATTTCTGTTTCTGGCGAATAGCGTGCAAACGAATAATCGTCAACATCAGGAACAAAGCGATTACCGTCGGGAAATAAATCAAATCCTCGCTACAAAGCATACCGTCAATAAAAGTGGAAACACGCCCATTCATACCCAACCAATAAGTAATTTCCCGCACGAAATCGTACTGCTGTCCCCAGCCACTCACCATACCCAACAACATCAGCACGATAAACGTACCCACGGCTGAAATCACCTGGTAAGAAGTCAAACTGGAAACGAAAATACCTACCGCCATGTAAGTACAAGCCAACAGGAAGATACCCAATAAGCCGGTCAACACCCAAGCCCACTCGAAATTATCGATCATGCACCAAGCAAACAGCACATACACGAATAAAACCAAAGTCAACAAAAATGCGTACGCCACCATCGCCAGGAATTTTCCCAGCACAATATGGGCATTACTGATCGGCGAAGAGTATAACAACTTGATGGAACCGCTGCTCAACTCTTTACTGATAACCCCCATCGTCAACAACGGGATGTACAAATACAGGATATTCACCACGCTCGGCCACAAGCCGGAACCACCGCCATACCCCCTGATAAACAGACGCAAAGAACACCAATAAGTTCTGCCGGTATTTTCCGTGTCGAGCACGAAACCTTCCAGCATCCCCGTGTAAAAAAACACCGTTTGAAAAACAAAACACAACAACAACAACCAAGCGATAGGCGAATAAAAAAGCATCTGCAATTCCGTCTTCGCTATTTTATATATGGCTCTCATAATAAATTTCTTTAATTTTTATGCGATTAATTTCACTTCCCCTTCTCCGTTAATTTAGCAAATATCGTATCCAAGGAGTTCTTCTCCTGACGGATTTCTTGCATCCTCCAATGATGCTCGGTGCTCAAATCCACCAAACGCCCGATCACCTCTGGGGCATCCGTGAATCGCACACGGAATTGCTGTCCGCCTAAATCCTCCACTCCGGTTACTCCTTCCACTCGTCCCAACACCTCTGCCGAAGGAGCATTCGCAAAATGGACATATATCGTGTTCGGCACAATGTAATTATCAAACTCATCCACGGTTCCGGAAAAAACCATTTTCCCGTGATCCATCATCAAGATATGGTCACAAGTTGCCTGCACCTCGGGCAAGATGTGCGTGGAGAGGATTACCGTGCGTTCTTCTGCAATACTCTTGATCAAATGACGAATTTCCACGATCTGGTTCGGGTCCAAACCGTTGGTTGGCTCGTCGAATACCACTAAATCCGGTTTATGCACGATAGCTTGCGCAATACCCACCCGTTGCTGGTATCCACCGGACAAATTCTTTAACAACCGTTTACGGAAATGAGTGATAGCACAACGTTCCATCACCTCCTCTACCGCTTTTTTCATCTCCCGGGGTGCCACCCAACGCAACTCAGCAGCGTGCGTCAAATACTCCTCGACCGTCAAATCTTGATACAAAGGTGGCTTCTGCGGCAAAAAGCCGATATGCTTTTTCGCAGCAATCGTATCCCGCTTCGTATTCACCCCCGCTATAATCACGTCCCCCTCGGTCTGTTTCAATACCCCGCACATGATATTCATCACGGTCGACTTTCCCGCACCATTCGCCCCTAACAACCCGTAAATACCGTGCAGGGGAATCTCAAAGCTAACATCTCTTACCGCCCACTGAATGCTATATCGATGTGACAAATGTTCCACTCTTACAATAATATCTTCCATACTAATACATTAATTTTTACATACAATACCGCCTAAAAGCATCGCCCGTCCCGTCAAAAGACGGGCGATGCATCACATAAACAATCACGAAAAAATTTAAACTAACATCAAATTATTCTTCTACCTCTTCCTCTTCGGTCTCGAAACGCTCGGGGAAACGAATCCGGTCCAAATTAATTCCCAAATCTTCTTCGATGTATTTCACAACAGCTTCATATTTCTGACGAACTTTTACGAAACCGCGCCGCGGATACAAGATTCCATGGTAAAGGACTTCACCCTTCGTTCCATTGTCTGAACGGCCCCAATAAGCCGTTTCCTGTTCCAACTCAGCTAAAGAATAAGACATCACCAAATCCACATAATAAATAAAATCCTTCAATTGGCTCTGTTCTTTACTAGCCCCCTCCTTTACGGTCTGAATATTCAAATATCCATCCCTAAAAAGACTCGAGGTAAATGGCTCGGTAGACCATGAAATAAAATCATTTACCGGAGGGAACCATTCGTTTCCAGTATAAGTCTTATAAGTGTAAGTACACGTTCTCAATAAGAAATTATCCGGAATCGTCATCTTCCCCGCATTAATCAACTTATCCATAAATATCTTGTTGATATCCCGCATAAACTCCTTTTTATCAGCCTCCGTAATGCTTCCAATCTCTGCGTTTGCACCATTAACTGCTATATAATCGTACCCGCTGCGTACCCAAACTTTCGTGGAATCTCCAAACTCGCTGGAACCACCTTCTTTCCAATCAACATCCCACATCTCGGAACACAAGAACACCTTCAACGGCATACACTCCTTCAACCAATCGGCTTTTATATCAGACTCGTTTTCTGCCATATAATTATTCAAAAACAACTCTTTGAACAACTCCAACAACTGTCCCACATAATCCGGATCAGCTTGTTTGGCTAACAAACGCCCCCCTAGATTCGGTTCCAGTTTTTCTTCCCAATTGGTATTTGCCCAATACAAATCCCCGATATTATAATCGTAAACCGTGTAAAAACCGTAATCTTTAAACCATTTCACAATCTCTTGATCATAATCATGATTTCCCTGGGGCAACGAATATATATGTTCGTTCCCCTCCGTGGGAATAATCTCGTCCTCATCGTAACACCCGGAAAACATTCCGGCAATAACAACGATTAAAAACAAATATCTGATTTTCATATTCTCACTTTTATAATGTTATCATTCTTACCTTTTCAAATTCGGATTACGTTTCGTCACCTCGTCCGGGATAGGCAAAACATAACGCGGGTCTTCTTTTTGTAAAACATACTCCGTTCCATATCCGTTATCTTGGTCCAAGAAAACATGTTTAATCTCCGGCATGCCCAAACGACGCAAATCAAACCAACGATGGTTCCCCTCGAAACACAATTCCCGGCGTCTTTCACGCAAACAGAAAGCCAGCAACTCCTCCGCATCTGCAAAAGCATCCAACGTCTTATTCTTATGAACACGACTACTAAAACGATTACTACGTAAAGTATTCAAGTCATCCAAAGCAGATTGAGCTTCCGACTTATCCCCGGATACCATATACTTCCGGATATTCGCTTCTGCTCGATTCAAATACAACTCTGCCGTCCGAATTCCCCCGTTTAACCAATACTCTTGATCCATAAGTTGTCCCTTTGCCACCCACATCCATACACCCGGATAGTTGCCCCAAGTGTCATAGCGACCAAAACCTAAAGTACCATTCCTTAAACGAAGATCGGTAGCACCTTCATCAAGATCATAAACATAAACAAGAGACAAATCATCAGATGGAGTCCAAGGATTCAAAAGAATCCAATCATTGGCATCACCTTTTTCTGTCACAGCCCACAATATTTCAACGGGTGAATTATTATGATATACCCCCGTGGAAGAAGTTGACGTATTATAGAAATCCAACAAACCGGAACGTTCATTCAACACCGTGTCAGCATAATCTATCGCCCGGTCCCAATCATCCATGTAAAGATACACCCTTGACAATAAGGCATAAGCGGAATAATATTTCATACGCCACTGGAGATTGGACTGCTTTTCCTGATTCGCTTTCATTAAAACGATACCGGTATTTAAATCCTTTATAATTTGATCATAACATTCAGCTACCGTATTAGGTATAAATTTCTCATCTGTAACTCCTGTAACTAATTTCAGCGGGACACCGACATTTTCTTCTGGATTCCCGTAATTATAAGGTAATCCGAAGAAATTCACCAACATAAAATAATAATACCCCCTCAAAGCATAAGCTTCACCTTTCATATGCCCCTTCTTCGCGGCATCACCTTGCATTTCGTCAACATACTCCAAGATAAGGTTACACCCCTTGATACGTTCATAGGGAGATACCCAAAAAGATTTATCTTCCCCGCCACCTCCTTCATTAAACATTTGGGAATCCCAAATAAAACGCCAAAATTCTCTCTCTTTACGAGATACAAAAGAAGGTTCATCTACAACATTACTTTTTACATTATCCGTAAAAATATCTGTTCCGCGATTAAGCAACGTCCCTACCGCATTATTCGGATAAGCCATCGTTTCCAGAATCTTCTCCATATCCGCCACGGTAGAAGGACGAATCTCACTCTGGCTCTGTTCCTCCAGGAAATCACTACATTGAATAAAGCCCAGTGCTAAAAACAATAGCAACAATTTTGATTTCATATTCATATTCATTTGTGATTAAAAACTTACACTAAGACTCAACGACACCGATCTTGATAACGGTTGTTCTCCTAAAGATACTTCCGGGTCACGTCCCTTAAAATCCTTACTTCTAATTTGGAAGGGATTAGATACCGAGAGCGACATTCCTAAATTTTGCAAAGTACCCGGCAATAATCTTTCCGGAACGGAATAAGAAAGCGAAATACTACCGCAACGTATATACCATGCATCCACTACCCGGACATCCGACTTTGCGTACATATCGTAAGGATTTGTTTCCTCTCCGACTAATTTTATCATCTTGGCGCTGGAAATCATATTAGGCAACGAAGGTACAGTGGTGATCTTTTCGTCACCCGGTTTGCGCCAACGTTTTACCCATTCGTTAGACATATTCTCGTACTCGCTCGGGATACTCCGTGTCATATTTCCTAACGGTGCCAAGAACGTTTGGTTTCCAAGACTCACGTAAAGCCCGCTAGATAAAGATAACGTTTTATAACGAATAGAGAAAGACCAACCGAAATTAAAATCCGGTTCCATTTTTCCTCCCCAATCCATGAAAAGAGTTGCATCTCTTTTAGCGGCTTCCAACTCGGATCCGCTCAAATCAAACATCGGACCTCCATGGGTCGGATTCAACCCCGCGAAACGAAATACCCAAAAACTGGAAACAGGATATCCTTTCTTGGATAAGTTACCGCTAGCAGCCTCTTGCCAACTTCCGGTAGGCTCCAACTCTGATTCAAGCTCATTATACAACTTACTGAAATTAAAGCCCATTGATACAATGAAATTTTTCGTTTTCACCGGAGTAAAACCAAGACTCATGTCCCAACCGGAGTTTTTCATCTGCCCGCCATTAATCGATCTACTTGATACACCGTTCTCGAAAGGCACCTCGCGTGCGATCACCATATCTGTGGTTTTCTTGTAAAAACCGTCAAAAGAAAAAGATATCTTATTATCGAACAAGCTACCGCTGATACCATAATTCATAGATTGAGTTTTTTCCCATTTTAACTTCGGAGCCGGCAAATCACTTACAGTCAATGCATAGTCAAAAGTTCTCGGGTCTGTACTAATCGTTGCCGTCAAATACGGGCTGACACTCTCCACGGCATTCCCTTGATAACCGTAAGTAAAACGGAAATTCAAACCCCGCACGATATTCTGGTTCTGCATCCAAGGTTCCATCTCCATATTCCAACGGAAACCTAACGCCCATATAGGTTGGAAACGAGCACTCTTATCTTGCCCGAAACGATTCGATCCATCACAGCGAACACTCATGTTAAAAGCGTAACGATCATCGAACATATACCCTAAAGTCAAGTAATATGACATTGTATTAGACTGAGAATCAGTAATTCTAGGCACATTACGATAATAAGGATTTATACTACCGAGATCCGGTTTTCCCACGAAAGGAGGCAAATTCACGATAACTTTACCGCGATCCGGCATATATCCATAAACCGTCTCGCTCGAACCTTTACTTCTAGAACTACGAACCTCATAACCAAATGCGGCAGATAAAGCATGCACATCATTAAATACTTTCGTGAAATCCAACTGATTACGCCAATTCCACGTTGTACTGCGAGAAGTAGATTGGCTCAATTCCCCCCCGTGAGGCATCAACGAAGAATCGTATTTGCTATCTCCTGCTGCATATTCTTCAAAATTAAAACCTCTCTTAGCTGCTATATAATTCGTCTGCTCATCGTAATAAATTTCACCGTTGACGCTAGAAAAGCTATAACTCGCTGTCATAGAATACGATAATGCATCAAAAATTTGCCAACGAAAAGTTCCACTGGCATTCAGCGCAGAAACCGTATTTTCGTTTCCACTATGTTTCAATTCATTCTCCAGGTTAAATAAATAACCGTTATCCTTATGTGCGTAGAAAAATGGTTCGCCTTCAGGTGTTAATCTTGCAATCGCACGATTGGTTCTGGTGGCATAAGAATACGGGGTCTCCGTTCCCACGAAAGCTTTCGTTTCTGCTATACTACCGGCTAAATTGGTACTCAATGTCACTTTTTCCCACAAACGCGCCGAAATACTCAAACTTCCAGTGTACTGTGTCTGACTATTCCCTTTAGCCGTATTGTTGTTCTGATTCATACCGAGAGAGGAATGATAAGTCGCTTGTTCATTTCCTCCCGAAATACTTATCGTATGATTATGACTGACAGCATTTCTAAAGAATACTTTAAACCAATCCGTATTATTCTTCTCCAATTGTTTTGCTCCAGCGGTAAACTCCTCCAAAGTGATTTGTCGATTACGATACGCTTTTGCCAATCCCGTGTAACCGATATCCTGATTTCCGGAAAGAGGGATGTTCGTTTCGTAAGCCTCACGGGAAACATCCACACGTTGCTGGGAATTCATCAACTCCATTCTGTTATAGGTCATCCGAGGTGATATAGACATTCCTCCGCTGTAACTAACAGACAGACGTCCTACTTTTCCCTTTTTGGTAGTGATTACGATCACACCGTTTGCAGCTTTTGTACCATAAATAGCCGTTGCCATTGCATCTTTTAGCACTGTAATTGATTCAATATCTTTCGGGTTTAACCAAGAAATAGCACCACCCACGAAATCATTGATCATATCCGTGTTACTAGGATCCAAATTATTAAAATCATTCGTGCTGAACGGAAGCGGATCTTCTTGGATAACACCATCCACCACCCACACAGGATCGGCATTTCCCAACAACGTCGAAGTTCCCCGCACGCGTACTCTTTGGCGGGTTCCTGTCAAACCGCTACGATTTATTACCATCATTCCCGGAACTTTTCCCTGCAACGCAGCCTCTAAAGTTTGCGTACCATTCAAGATCAAATCGTCCATGTTTACCTTGCTGACAGCACCCGTCGATGCTTTTTCCTTGATTACTTGATACCCAGTCACAACCACTTCTTCCATCTGCTTCAAATCTTCTTTCATTACCACGTTGATCGTATCTTTCCCACTGTATTCTACAACAACAGATTCCATTCCCACGAAAGAAAAAGATATGGAAAATTTCTTTAAAGCACTCGGGATCATCATCTTGTATCTTCCATCAGCCGACGTTACAGCTCCCAAGACAACACTTCCCCCTTTCACGAGAATAGTCACACCCGGAAGGGGTAACTTGGATTCATCCGTCACCAATCCGGATATCTGGAACTGTTTTTTTTCATCTTCCGGCTTCATTTCTTTAATAACAAAAACGCCATCCACCATGGAGTACCCGAAACCGGTATTCCGTAAAATTTGTTTTAATGCATCTTCCACCAACACGTTATTCAAAATCACATCTTCACACGAAACGTTCTTCAACACACTCTCGTTATAAAGAATTTTCACTCCGGTTTGGTCTTTGATTAACATCAACACATTACTCAAAGTCGTAGACCTAACATTTAAAGTCACCATTTCTTGTTGCGAGAATACAGATGCCGAAGCTGTAAGCGTCAACAACAAGGTTAAAACACAAATCAGTTTCATAACTAATAAGTTTTTTTTCCATTTAACGGGTCGTACACAACGATCCAATCGATTTTTTTTCGTAAATTTGTAGTACATGGTACATTTTTATTTGATTAATAACCGTGTAATTACTAGGGGACACGATTCAAGTTGGTAGCTGGGCTCGTATCCTCTAATTTTTTTATCTGTAAAAAAGCGTCAATCTCACTTTTTCTTTCGTACGCAAATCACTTTATTATCTATCACAAATTGCACATTCGCACCCAATTCAAATAATTTAAAAAATTTACTAATATCCTCATATTTATCCAAATTTCCAGAAAACTCAATCTGTTTCAATTCCTCATCTTCGAATATCACCTCCACGTCATACCAACGAGCTAGCACCCGCATGATGTCTTCTAATGTTTCCCCATGGAAACATAATTGATTATCCTGCCATCCCACGTAATTATTAACATTCACAGCCCGTATGCTTACAATGGTATCCCCCTTGTCATAGACCAATTGATATCCCGGTGACAATTTCGTTTCTATCACCTCCTCGTTACTGAAACTCACGCTTCCATCCACAAGTGTAGTAATAACAGAAGCTTCTTCCGGATAAAATTTCACGTTAAACCGCGTACCCAACACGTTCACCTTCCCCAAACTTGTCGTCACGATAAAAGGCTTCATCTCATCTCTTTGCACGTCAAAATACGCCTCCCCCTCTAGCGTTACCTCTCTTGTGTTACCCGAAAACGCTACCGGGTAAATTAACCTCGAAGCAGAATTCAACCATACTTTTGTTCCATCTGCCAAAGTCAATTGATAAACACCACCTCGAGGCACGATCAACGTATTATACTCCAGTTCTTTTACCGGTAAGTCAGTGATTACCTCGTATTGTAAACCGGAAGAATCCACCGCCATCACTACCCCGTTGTCACCTTCTACCCGCAAACTATGTTCATCAAGTTGCAATTCGTCACCACTTGCTTTCAACAAGACTGCTTTCATTCCCCTCGCAGGCATCATTTTGTTTTCTGCCAATTTCACCTGTTGCCGATCTTGTTTATTCCACTGGTACACGAGTAAACTTGCAACCGCCAAAACACATGCCGCCCTACTTGTTATCATTAGTATCCGCAAACGCTTACGCCTACGCTCACCTTGTTTCAAATTATGAAAGGCTTCTTGGTAGTCATAACGTTCTCTTTTTTTTAACTCTCCGGCCAAATAATCAGAATCCTGTAGATGCTTCACGATATTTTCCATCCCCTCGAAATTCCCTTGAGATTCCTCATCAAGCACTTGTCCGATTACTTGTCGAACTATTGCTTTGGACTTATCGTATATTTCATCCCATTTCATGCATTATTTTTTATAAATACACTAACAAACACGCCGACCTAAAAAACGGGTGACAAAAATTACGGGAAAAATCAAAAAAAATTATATTTCGACATTCTATATATTGAATATCAAAACCTTACCTCCTAAAAAAAATATAATATAAACAGACAGATTATTATTGCACGAACAATAAAGACATAACAATACCTAAACTCTCTCCCAATCGTTCCCTCACGAATTGGTAAGCTCGCTTCTTGTGAGTCTTCACTGTATTTTCAGATATTTTCAGCTTATCGGCAATATCTTTCACTTTATCACCACGCAGACTACGCAATAGAATCTCCCGTTGCTGCTCAGGTAACTCCACGATAATCATATAAAAGCGAGTAATCGCTTCCTCCTCCAAGGCAGCATACACGCCTTCCTCTTCCTGTACTTGCAAATTATCAAACCACGTTTTATGAATATGCTCCGATGCCTGCTTATTCCGTATAAAATTGAGGGAACCGTTATACACAGCACGATATAAGTAAGTTGTAATCGCTTTAATATCCGTGAAAATGATTGACGAACGCCACAAACGCACCAAGCATCCCTGCACGATATCTTCCGCAGCATCCGCATCACCGGTAATCTTTACCGAATAACTACACAATGGTGCATAAAAATACCGATACAACTCTTTCCAAGCTTTATCGCCCTTCCTATTTACCCCATTTAAAAATTGCGTTTGCTCCATCAGCATCATTTTGTATTTATATACACAAGTACCATCACTTCTCGCACAATCATAATCCACTTCTTTTTGCAAAATTACAATTTTTTCCAAGACGTACGATCTATAGACATGATTTACTTGTGTAATTATCACATTACTCAAACAAGAACTCAAGTTCCCCGGAAAGATCAGCCACTTATCGGCGTAGGTGCGTGGGGAAATATTTTTTCGTCAAGGTATATATTAATTTCACCCATCAAGCCGGTTACGTTTACCTCCTCGAAGTAATGAGAATCCTACTGAGAATTAGGAGAGAAGGTACCTCTTTTTCGAAACTGATTCAAAACTTACTCGTGGCTCATGCAACCCGGATAGAATAAGCTTCGATTAAGCTCTGAATAAGCAACGAATGAGAGGTAGTTTCTCGATTACTTCATGGCTAAATTACACTTGATTCTCTACACAAGCTGAAGGGCAAAACAAAATGAATTTATTCAAAAGCGCCTTTGATGGATTTATACCTCTATATACCTACTCACTCCAATTTCATTCATAAAACTCCGATCATGCGAGACAACAATCACTGTTCCCCGGTAATCCTTAATAGTCGAAGTTATAATCTCAATATTCAATATATCCAAATTATTCGTAGGTTCATCCAACACAAATACGTCAGGCGTGTTATTACCGATCATCAGACAGCACAACACGAGACGCATCCGCTCTCCTCCACTTAATTTACAACAAGGTTTATCCCAGACCTCCCAAGGAAACAAGAAACGATTCAATCGCATCTTCAACTCATGTTCCGGGATATTCTGCTCGTTAAAACGTTCCACTTGCTCATAGACCGTCAAATTGTCCCGCAACAAAGAACACTCTTGATCCACGTACACATATTTAAAATCCACCCGGCTCAACACTCCTTCCGTCGGCTTCAATTGTCCGAGTAGCAATTTTAATAACGTTGTCTTTCCCGAACCGTTCTTTCCGTCCAAACCAACACGTTCTCCGCTCTTAATCTCGAAACAAAGCGCCTGTTCCCACAATAATTCCACTCCATAGCTGAAATTAACGCCACGAGCCGTGACCAAGTTTTTTCCCTTGTGTAATTGTGACGGGTTGAAATCTACTTTCATTTGTTCCACACCCGGCAAGGCCGCCCGGCTTTCCGAAAGAGTCATGGAAACCGCATCTATTTTTCCCTCATGCACCTCTCTCAAATGGGAAGTACTCTTTTCTGCCTTATTCTTCAACGTGTTCATCATAATTCGGGGAATTCCTTTCTTCAGACTTTGCTTTTCTCCCCGAACTTCCCGTTTCTGCTGTCGTTCTGCCGCATCCTTGGCAATCTTTTTAGCCAGACGTAGCTCTTTCTGTTTCTCCTCGACCTGCTCACGTAGTGCATTCAAATGTATCTCTTTCTGCTCTCTATAAAAATCATAATTCCCACCATAATGCACAATCCCTTTACGTTCCAACTCCAGCACCGTCGACAACAAATTCAACAATACTCGGTCATGACTCACCACGAGTACGGTTGCACTTTCCCGACAAATCAAATCATACAATTTCTCTCGACTCCCCCTATCCAAATGATTCGTCGGTTCGTCCAACAAAATTACCCCCGGTGAATGTACTTGAATCCCTGCCAGAAAAACCTTCGTTTTCTCTCCCCCACTCAGCGAAGACATCTTTTGATCAAGTTTCACGTTCAGTAATCCCCAATACTCCAATGCCGAACGACTCCGCTCCTCTATATCCCAGTCATCTCCTAGAATCGTGAAAGACTCTACATCAACACTCCCGCCAAGTATCGCGTACAATGCTTCTATTTTCCGCTCCACCCGCAATGCCTCAGCCACGGTCCACGAATCGAATTGTCCCATGTGCTGCGGGATATAATAAGGCTTCTCTGAGACAATGATCTCTCCCGAGACTGGTTGCAAATCACCCGCAATCATCCGTAACAGCGTTGATTTCCCTGAACCATTATTCCCTATCAGCGCAACCTTACCCCCACCCTGAACCCGAAAACTGATATTCTGAAACAAAAGCTCCTTATCTGCATGGCTATACATAACCTGTTTCACTATAATCTCACTCATAAAACTTCAAATAAAAAAATGAATACCGGATTGACTTATTTCGGGCGGAAACATGTACACGAATCTCTCACAAGTTCTTTTAAAAACTTGTTTTCACGTAACCTGTTCGGAATAACAAATGAATACTTTGGATGGTACACATGATTCCTAAATTAAAAGTCGGCACACTACAACTTCAAGACAATTGTATGCTGCACATAAAACAATTAATAAAACCCGATGCTCCTATCACGTAGACTTTGGAGACTTTACCGGTTTTACAACCGACTTGTTTATTTAGACATCTTCATTCGTGTAAGTATTAAATTTATAGGGACAAAGATAAGTTTTTTATTCAAATAAAAAAACAGTCACTCTCGTGGTTGTCCATTGACAGAGAATAGAAAGTAGAGAGTGTGTTTATAGAAATAAGGTACATTTTCAAACATGATGATCACCACGAACCAGAATATTTTGTAACTTTGTATATCAATCAACACGAGAAGCATGGAAATACGGTTTGAAACAAAGGCTGAAAGCCAAGCTAGACGAGACAAAGAAGCTAGGGAGAGAACCCCTAACGAGAGGTTCCTGTTCTTCTTGCGTTTAATGGTGGAGATTAACAAGTTTCAAACCAAGCGAGAAAAGCATAGTAATAACTTTATCCTAGAACGCAAGGTATGAGTCTCGATTTCGATGAAGATGTATGGATGTTTATATCCCTAGCCCAAAAGCACAACGTGGAGATGTTAATGGTCGGTGGGGGTGCTGTAAACTTTTACGGTTATCAACGCCATTCGGCTGATGTGGATTTTTGGATAGACACGACACCTTCAAACCTCGTGGCTTTACGAGAGGCCTTGAATGAACTTGGTTACGAATTTGATGATTTCCCTGAGGACGTGAAACGAGGCCAACAGAACATATCTATCAAGATCAGTCCCGTCATCGACATTGAATTGATCACATCCTTTAATCCTGGCAGAAGTTTCTCCGAATGTTACGAGCAAAGACTCACGGCAACAAACACGATAAACGGTCAAACCTTCTCTTACGAGGTAATCGCATTTAATGATTTAATTAATAGCAAGATCAAGGCTGGACGTCCAAAAGACTTGTACGACATAATAGAACTAAGGAATATACAGAAAAACAAGAATTAAAGACATAAAAAAACAGTCACTCTCGTGGCTGTCTATCTGTCGGGGTGACAGGATTCGAACCTGCGACCCTCTGCTCCCAAAGCAGATGCGCTACCGGACTGCGCTACGCCCCGAAAATGAGCTCAAAAATTGGTGGCGGAGAGAGGGGGATTCGAACCCCCGGTACAGTATCCCGTACGACAGTTTAGCAAACTGTTGGTTTCAGCCACTCACCCATCTCTCCAATTGCGCTGACAAAAGTAGTGCTTTTTATTGTTCTTGCAAGCTTTTGACGTGATTTTTTTCTTTTTTTTCACGTTCAACCACGAATTTCCCCATTCGATCAACTATTTCCGTGCAGGTACAGGACATTTCCCCATCTTCTTCCACAATTGATGGTGGAATTTCTGCTCGGCCTCAATCATCATCCACACTTTCTTGGCAGACAGAGCCTTGGTCAACTTCTCGATATATTCTTTCTTAATATCCCGTACAGCCTGTTCGGCAGATAACATTATCTCCAAATTCTTCAAAGCCTGTTGTTCCGTCACTTCCTGAACTTCTTTTTTATCTTTCCGACAGGTTAAATCTCGTATTTTATCATTCTCGACACGAATTTTCTGCTGCATCTCGTTATATAAAGGCCAAAACTTAGTGGCCTCTTCCGGGGTCAAATCCATCTCTTGGGTAAAAAAGGCTACTTTTTGAGCCTCAAACTCTTTCCGTTTGTCTTCACTCAATTTTCCGCTTTGGGCAAATAAAGAAAAACCAAACCCCACCATCAATATAATCAAACTTATCTTTTTCATATATCTTTGCTTGTACATTTACATTCTACCTGCGCTCTGCATATAAAAACTCGATCGGATCCGTCTCTTGTGACAAATACTCGATAATCTCTTCACGAGATGGGTTAAAATCCGCATCGAAAATATTCTCATCTTCTGCTTGTGCCGTCATGTTCGCCTGCTCTCCATTCTTTAACAGCATCCGATTTTCATCCACCAGATTAGGAACCAGCAACTGTACGATGATCATTGCAAAAGCGAATAATCCTGCTAAACCGAGATAAGGTTTTAACGTCTGAAACAAACTCGTTTTCCGAGTCTTCCCATCCTCATCCTTTATCCGGTCCATCACCCGATCGCCCAACGTGTCAAAATAACGATCAGGCACCGTGAACGGGTTCTTTGATTTATATTTCTCATCCAAATTATCCATAACCTTCCATTTTCTATTATCCAATAACTATTCGAACGAGGGTAAAGTATCCGAAATCTTCAAACTTTCCTCTATTTTCTTTACCGCATTGTGATAAGTTGCCTTCAGCGTTCCCACGGCGACATCCAGCACCTCGGCAATATCCTCATATTTCATATCATCAAAATACTTCATATTAAATACCAGACGTTGACGCTCCGGCAATTTCAACACGGCTTTCTGCAATTCCCGCTGGATCGAATCCCCACAGAAAAAACTATCACTTTCCAACTGATTTTCCAACATGGGAGTAATCTCCTGCGAGTTTCCATAAGTCTTCCGACGCTTTTCACTCAAAAAATTAATCGCCTCATTCGTCGCCACCCGATACATCCATGTAAATAATTTCGCCTCGTAACGAAACTCCCTCAACCCCTTCCAAATCTTGATAAAGGTATTCTGCAACACATCGTCGCTATCTTCATGCCCTATCACGATTTTACGGATATGCCAGTAAAGCCTCTCGCTATACTTTCCTACAAGTAACCGAAAAGCTTTTTCCTCTCCATTTCCGGAATGAAACATTCTTACAATATCTTCATCACTTATTTCGTTCATGCTTTCTAATCATATCGTTAAAGCCTACATCCCTATGACAACATTTTATGTCGAAGGTTTATTTACCATCATTTAAAATTTAAATCCGAAAACTTCTTTTTACCCCGCAAGAAATAATCCAACACGATACTCCGGGGATATATTCCCGAAAGACTCACGGAACGTTCAGGAACCGGATAGGCTTTCCTCATCTCACGGAAAGCCTTGTATGCCCGAATTACCGAACGGGTGTTGGACCATTGACCTTTCAATAGGAAAAGCCCTCCCGCCATCGTGTCCAGCAAAACTCGTGCAAAAAAGATTTTCTTGCGCTGTTTAGCACACAGATTCTTATGCAACATCAATAAATTATTCCGGTAATTCAAAAACAATTTTCTCGGATGATTCATCGGCAATGAGCCTCCCCCCAAATGGTAGACGACAGAAGAAGGAATTACCTTTAAAGTATACCCTCCATTTTTCAATCGCCAACAAAGATCAATCTCTTCCATGTGCGCAAAAAAAGCCTCGTCCAACCCTCCGGCCGCACGGTACACGTCCCGCCGAATACATAGAGAAGCCCCCGTTGCCCAAAAAACATCTACCTCATCATCGTACTGCCCATAATCCTGTTCCGTGGTATCCATCACACGCCCACGGCAAAACGGAAATCCTAAATAATCAATATATCCCCCAGCCGCTCCAGCGTACTCGAACTTATTTTTATCCCGATATGCTAATATCTTCGGCTGCACGGCCGCCACCCTCTCGTCCCGATCCAACACGGCGACCAACGGTTCCAACCAACCGGGAGCGACCTCCACATCACTATTTAAAAGAACCACGTATTCCGCCTCGATCATCTCGATCGCCCGGTTGTACCCCCCGGCAAACCCGAAATTATCCTCGAACAGCACCCGCTCCACATCAGGAAACTCTCGCTCTAAACATCCCCAGGAACCATCCGTAGAATGGTTATCCACCACGACAACACGCCCCAAATCAGCATTCGTATTCTTCACGACCAAGGGCAAAAACTCCCGTAACAACTTCTCCCCGTTCCAATTCAATATAATAACAGCTACCCGCTTCACCATTCTAATTTTAGATTTTAGATTTTAGTTTTTAGCTTTCAACTCTCTTATGTTTCCATCTTTTATGCGACCACAGCCAAAACTCCGGCTCTTCTTGTATAAAAGATTCCAACAATCGAGTATGCATTTCCGTCAATTTCCCCTGGGGTAACTCGGATGGGTTAGCACACACATCCACGAACTCGACCTCGTAATACCCACGTTTCACCTTACGCATTCGCACCGAAACTACCGGAATATTATACTTCCGGGCAATCCGCTCCGTACCGAGCAAAACCGGGGTATCTTGATTTAAAAAGCGCATCCAGAAATTCAAATTACGTCCGTTAGGAGTCTGATCACCGATAAAGCCAGCCAGAAACAAACGATTTTCCGAACGGTAACGAGCGATAACCCTTAACGTGTCATCCTTTGCCACGAGTACCGCCCCGAACCTTGAACGAATCTGTTTCATCATACGATCCGTCACTTTATCACGAATCGGTTTATACAAAGCCAGAAAATCCGCCCCCGTTTCCCACAAACCATAAGAAGACATCCACTCCCAGTTACCATAATGCCCCAACACCCCGATCACGCTCCTTCCCTCGTTAAAATACGACTGGGGTAATTCCGTGTTCTTAAACACGCAACGTTTTCGAATTGATGCCTCGGACATATGCCACAACTTATACAATTCGATAGATAAATCAGCCAAATGTTTGTAATATTTCCGTTCAATCACCTTGATCTCCCGCAAACTTTTCTCCGGGAAAGAATTACATAAATTCGTTCTCACTACCCCGCGTCGATAATGGACCACGTAATAAAGCAACAAATAGTTCAAATCCGCCACCAGATAGAGAATCCGGAGCGGAAGAAAACTGATCAACCATATAAAACCATATAGAATATACGAAAACATAAGCATCAATTATAAATGTCAAAGATACGTGCTTTACAATTGAAATCCAAAAAGAACTCTCTCTCGCTTTTTTTACTCATTATAAATTGGCATTATCAGAATTAATCATTAATTTCGTGAGTTGAATGCGTAAAAATACGAACAGTTATGGAGCAAGAAAACTTACAACAAGCCGAAGAGTTGAATAACAACGAGCCAATTTCTCCGGATACTTTAAATGACGAAACACGAAACGAGGTTTCAGTTCAGGGTCAACCTACACCGATAGAGAAAGCCCCCGAAAAGGAAGTTCCGGTATGGGATTTCTCCAGTTTTAACACGGACGAAATTATTTCTCACATGAAGTCTTTAATTGACGATTTCCCCGTGCAACGCCTGAAGGTGCTGGATTCCCTACCCCAAGTTTTCGAGGCCCAGTACCAAAAAGAATACGATAAAGCATTAGCCGATTTTACCAAAGACGGGAGTCCGGCTGAGACATTCGACTATCAGGACAATTCCAAGGAACGCTTTTATAGCGTGTATAGGACCTACCGGGAGAAAAAATCGGAATATTACAAAAAACTGGAAGGAGAGAAAGAACAGAACTTGAAAGAAAAACTCCAGATTATCGAGGAGTTAAAAGATCTGATTCAACACGAGGAATCACTGAACAAAACATACCAGGATTTCAGAAATTTGCAAGACAGATGGAGAAACACGGGGATGGTTCCGCAAGCTCAAGCAAGCGATTTGCTGGAAACGTACCACCATCACGTGGAGAACTTCTTCAATTATATCAAAATTAACAAGGAGTTGCGGGATCTTGATCTGAAAAAAAACCTAGATGCCAAAAATGCTTTGATTGAACAAGCCAACGCTTTACTCGAAGACAATAACATCGGGAATGCCTTTCGACAACTGCAATCTCTCCATTCGCAATGGAAAGAGATCGGACCGGTTGCCAAAGAAGTTCAAGAAGAAACCTGGAACCGATTCAAAGAAGTGACGGACAAGATCAACAGCGCTTACCATCGTTTCTTCGATAACCTCCGGGAAGAGCAGGACAACAACTTGAAAATCAAAGAAGAGATTTGCGTGAAACTGGAAAATTACGCCACGGTTTCTTTTGATAAACTCTCCGATTGGAACGTGGCCACAGATAGCGTTCTTGCCCTACAAACCGAATGGAAACATGCCGGAACAATTCCACTCAAGGAACGCAATCGCCTGTATAAACGTTATCGGGCAGCTTGCGATGCCTTCTTCGAGAGAAAACGTCAATATTTCCAAGATATACAGACCTTACAGAATAAAAACTTGACCAAGAAAATAGAACTTTGCGAAAAAGTCGAGGCGTTAAAGGATAGTACAGATTGGGGTACGACCACGAAGAAAATCATCGAGTACCAAAAAGAATGGAAAACAATCGGCCCCGTATCCAAAAAAGTATCCAACAAGATATGGAACCGTTTCCGGTCTGCTTGTGATCATTTCTTTGACCGCAAATCAGCGCAATTCAAACACGTCTCTTCCGATCAAGAAAAGAATCTTGAACTGAAACGAGAACTGATTGAAGAAGTACGCAATTTCAAATTGACCGGCAATAACGATGATGACATCGAGGCTTTGAAAGCCTTCCAAACCCGCTGGGCAGAAATCGGATTTGTTCCAATCAAAGAAAAAGAAACCGTTCAAAACGAATTCCGTAAACTAATCAACGATCACTTTGATCAGCTTGACATCGACGAATTCGAGAAAAATATCGAACGATTTAAGTCCAAAATCAACACGTTCGACAACAGTGATGACAAGGACAGCAAGATCATTCAAGAAAGAGAAAAATTAGTCAACAAGATCAAGCAACTGGAAACAGACCTTCACGCTTGGGAAAACAATATTGGATTCTTCTCCAAATCAAGTAATTCCGAGAGCCTGGTCAAAGAATTTTCCAACAAGATCGAGAGCGCTCGCCACAAACTGGCATTAATGCAAGAAAAGCTGAGACTCATCGATGGCATGATTTAAGTCGAGACCATCAAACACAAAAAGAGGCATTTCAAAAATGCCTCTTTTTATGTTTGTATGATATTTTTTCTTACTTTTGTCGTTAAGTTTCAACATACTTGTTCCATTTGATTGTTATTCATTGAATAACAAAAAGTTCAAGTATTTTCAAACCGTTGGATGTATAATATAGAAATAACTATAAAATATTTATATCGTGTCAACAAAATATGTTTTCGTTACGGGTGGAGTTGCTTCTTCTTTAGGAAAAGGAATTATTGCTTCCTCATTAGCAAAACTGCTCCAATCAAGAGGTTATAAAGTTGCAAACCAGAAATTGGACCCGTATATCAATGTCGATCCCGGAACCTTGAATCCTTATGAACACGGCGAATGTTATGTGACCAATGACGGGGCAGAAACCGATCTGGACTTGGGACACTACGAAAGGTTCACAAATATCCCGACGTCCCAGGCGAACAACATCACGACTGGACGCATCTACCAAAACGTGATCACGAAAGAACGTCGCGGTGATTATCTAGGCAAAACAGTACAAATCATCCCGCATATCACGGATGAAATCAAACGAAATATAAAACTCCTCGGGGCAAAAGGGGATTACGACGTGGTAATCACTGAAATCGGGGGTACAGTCGGTGACATTGAATCCTTACCGTTCATCGAGGCCGTTCGCCAATTACGTTGGGAGCTGGGTGAAAAATCCGTGTTCATCCATTTGACTTTGGTCCCCTACCTGAGTGCCTCTGGTGAGTTGAAAACCAAACCCACGCAGCACTCGGTTAAAGCCCTCCTCGAAAACGGGGTACAACCGGACATCATCGTGTTGCGCACGGAACATGAATTGGGTTCTGATCTGAGGAGAAAAGTTGCTCTTTTCTGTAATGTTGACCCAAAAGCCGTTATCCAATCCATAGACGTTGACACTATTTACAAGGTACCGATCAAAATGCGGGAAGAAAAACTGGATGAAATCGTTCTTTCCCAGCTTGGATTACCTTTAAAACACGAGCCGGACTTGGAATCATGGGAACGTTTCCTATACAAATTCAAAAACTATAATCGCAAAGTCACCATCGCCCTCGTCGGGAAATACGTGGAGTTACACGATGCCTATAAATCTATCGTGGAATCATTCATCCACGCCGGGGCTGCTAATGATTGTAAGGTAAATATTAAATGGGTACACAGCGCACACGACATCAACGTGGAAAACGTGTGTGACATATTCAAAGATGTAGACGGTATTCTCGTGGCTCCCGGATTCGGACAACGAGGAATTGAAGGAAAACTTCTTGCCATCGAATATGCCCGAACCAACAATATCCCTTTCCTAGGAATATGCCTGGGTATGCAAATGGCTGTTATCGAATACGCTCGTAACGTGCTGCACCTGGACGGAGCCGATTCCACAGAAATGGCCCCGAAAACCAAATACCCGGTTATCGACTTGATGGAGTCACAGAAAGAAGTTACAGACAAAGGGGGAACCATGCGTCTGGGAGCATACAAATGCGTGTTGAAAGAAGGATCTAAAGCGATTGAGGCTTACGGGACAAAAGATATTGAGGAAAGACATCGCCATCGTTACGAATTCAACGGCAAATACACCGAACAATTCGAACAGGCCGGTATGATCACGACAGGAGTTAATCCGGACACGGGATTAACTGAGATCGTGGAAATCCCGACCCATAAATGGTTCGTGGGTACACAGTTCCACCCCGAATACAAGAGTACCGTAACCAACCCGCATCCTCTATTCGTGGCATTTGTGAAAGCCTGTCTATCATAACAGTTAAAAGATAAAAACTAAAAGATAACAGTTAAAAATTAAAAACCTAAAATTAAAATATGGATAGAAATACAATAACCGGTTTAGTAATCATCGCACTCATACTAATCGGCTACTCTTATTTCATGAGTCCTTCCAAAGAGGAACTGAAAGCCATGCATGTCCGGGACTCCATTGCACGAGTTGAAGCCCAACGGGCCGCAGCATTGGAGAAAGAACGCCAAGCAGATTTTGCAGCACAACAACAAAATACAGAAACACTGCAAGCCGAAACAGGGGCCATCTTCAAACAGGATTCACTGCCGGTAGAACAGTACACTCTGGAAAATAACAAAATCAAATTACATATCAACACCAAAGGGGGATGCATTGACTATGTTGACCTAAAAGGGTATCGCACACACGACTCTCTCCCGTTGATCCTGTGGAAAGACCACAAGAGTTCCATGGGCTTGAACTTCTACGCCCGGAACAAACAAATCAACACGGCCAATTTGATTTTCGTTCCCAACACGAATCAAAAAGAACTAAATGCCGAGGGGGCAGAACAAGTACTCACGATGCGGGCCTACGTGGATGAAAACAAATACCTCGAATTCGAGTACAAATTAGCTCCGGATTCTTATATGGTTAATTTCAACATCAACACGTACAATCTGAATGACGTTATTGCCTCGAACACGAACTTCCTCACGCTATACTGGGGAGTAGATATGCCTCAACTTGAAAAAAGTAGAGACTTTGAAAGTCGTTATACCGGGGTATACTATAACTTCTCAAATAATGATGTAGAACATCTTTCCTTGACCGGAGACGAGAAAGTAGACTTGCCGACGAGCGTGAAATGGGTGGCTTACAAACAACAATTCTTTTCCTCCGTACTTATCGCAAAAGAGTCATTCCCGAACGTGTTGGTCTCCACGGCCAACAACACGAACCCGGGCTTTTTGAAAACGGCAGATGCCGAAATTTCATTACCTTACTCGGGGAAAGCCATTGAAAAATATGATATGCGTTTCTTTTTCGGTCCGAACTCCTATCCGGTCCTAAGAGAATACGGCAAAGATATTGAACTTCCCCAGTTGATTAACTTGGGTTGGAAATGGATCGCTTGGTTTAACCGTTATGTCGTAATTCCAATCTTCAACTTCTTGGAATCGCACGTGACCTTGAACTACGGTCTCATCATTTTACTATTGACCCTGATCATTAAACTTGTTCTTTTCCCACTGACATACAAATCATACATGTCACAGGCCAAGATGCGTGTCTTGAAACCACAGATTGACGAGATCAACAAGAAAATCCCTGCCGACAAAGCCATGGAACGCCAGCAAGCCGTCATGAAACTGTACAAGAAAGCAGGCGTGAACCCCATGGGAGGATGTTTACCGATGCTTTTGCAGATGCCTATATTGATCGCCCTCTTCTACTTCTTCCCCGGAGCCATCGAACTGCGCCAGAAGAGTTTCTTGTGGGCCACCGACTTGGCATCATACGATTCCATTGCCACGTTGCCCTTCACCATTCCGTTCTATGGGAACCATGTCAGTCTGTTCTGTTTATTAATGACAATCACGAACATCTTGTATATGTGGTACAATAGTAAGAACCAACCGCAGAATGACCAGATGAAAGGAATGCAGACGATGATGTACATCATGCCGATCATGTTCCTGTTCATCTTCAATAGTTATTCCTCCGGTTTGAGTTACTACTATTTCATCGCCACATTGATCACGATCGTCCAAACTTGGGCTATCCGGAAATTCGTGAACGACGAGAAACTATTGAAACAAATAGAACTCGCCAAAACGAAACCCGTGAAAAAATCCAAATTCCAACAAAAACTGGAAGAAATGCAGCGGATGCAAGAACAACGGATGAAACAGATGCCGAAAAAGAAATAAGATACTACAAATAACATTAACGAGGGAGTGATTATATTTAATGACTCCCTCGTTTTATAAGCACTAATCCAAAAAACTCCCCAATTGTCGATACAACGATATGAATTCCTCAAAAGACAAACTTACTGATTCCAATTCGTTCACATTAATATTGTAACTGATCTCTACCTCCCGATCTTCCACCTTATCAATACACTTTCGAACATAAGGTGGTGTCATGAAATGTGTGGTTCGGAAATCTTCATTCACTCTAAAATAAATTTCCCGACCAGACAGAACAGGAGAGTAATCCGCAACATCCCAACAAACCTTCCGATCTCCATTCTCTCCATACGTTTTCAAAAATTCAGCAATAATATCCGCCACCCTTTTCAGTTGATCAGCAGACATGCAATTCAAACTAGATTCAAACGCGTCAAGACTATAGTCTACAAAAAACACTTCCTTGCGTACATCAAAATTTATACTCTTATCTATACTAATCGGATATCTGTTATACCCTTTAATATTGCAGTCAAAAGGAGCTTTTTCCCGCTTGATGAATAAACCGACAGCCTTGTAAAGTTCTTCGAGTTGCCCATACGTCATACCATAGATTTCACTTTCCCCCACAGTCATACAATAAGTCGTAGTTTCCATGCTAGGTTTATCATTACTGACAACTTTTTGCTTCTGTTTCTTAAACACCCGCTTCAGCTCTTTTTCCTGATGACAAAGGAATTGTTGCATCTGACAAATAAAATCATACCATTCCGTGAATAACAGATCGAAGATACAAAGCCATTTGACGCATCAATAACAGCCTCATTCTCTTGCTTTGACTGTTTAGCGTTAGCAACATAATAAGCACAAGCTTTTTGTATTTTTCCACACTCGTTACTCCATGGACGACGAAGTACCCGGAAAAGATTATTGAGATGGCAAATACAATTATAGATCGTTTCCAACGGATCTTCAGAAACCAAATCCACGTTACATTTTTTAAGATCCTCGACCATATGTCGGTAAAAACAATTTTCGGTTAAGAAATCGGAAAGATATTCATCGTCTGTAAATTTTTCCGACACATTCGATGCTGGGATAAAATTACTATTCCCCATAATTCTGACTATTAATTGATTGCCCATCTACGTTCAACGACATATTCTCCGCTTTCAATAACTCATTCAATTCACACGCTTGACGCTGATGATATTGTAAAAATCGACCAAGCAACACCCGAAAGCGAGAATTATCTAACACAAAAGTAGTCCAATCTCCCCATACTTCTATTATCCGTAATCGTTCCTTTTTAGAAATACCCTCAGTAGCCAAATATTGCAGAACTGCTTTTTGTACAACCGTGATTTCATTTGCCCATGAACGATCGAATACGGTCAACATCTCAATCAAACTCGTGTTTCTTCTTTGGAGAGTCACAAGTCCCGCTTTATCCGTCATTCCCGGTGACGCAATCGGATACATCATTTCGAGTTGTTTCGAATAATACTCCATCAATTTTTGTTTCTCCTCAATTGATAACTGATTTGCGACCCGCCTAGGTACTTCCATGTCTACCGCAGACACACGGTTTACATCTTCTTCCATAATAATATGTATTAATTTTGACGAGTATTCCAAAAAGAACGGTCCCGCCTGACCCGTTGCATATCACTTCGAGGAAGCTGGGGACACATTAATGCTCCCCACGGGGGTACGGAACCGAATATCGGCAATAGCAGCAGGCAAAAAAATGCCTGCCACTAAAATTGAAGCAGGTTTACTGCTCCCTCGAATATGATATGCATTACAAATATACAATATTTTTAAACAAAGCCAACAACAACATGAGAATAAATTGTTCCCTTGTTACCTCCCGTTTACTTTCCATTATCCGAGTCCCGACACTGTTATTTTTACTTATATCCTGTTAAATGGCGGCTATACTCGGGTGATGATCGGGCAACATTACTTTCGCTAGCAAATGCGTTGTTCAGCACAGAGCCCAGATACTGCAGTCCAACCACTTGAAAGGTCAGCAGGTGGTGGGTAACCATCACAATCTAGGTTGCCGCACTCTCCTCGATGCTTTTTCTGATAAAACCGATATAGGTTTCGTACATTCGGTTGAACTCCTCCACCTGCAGCAGCTTCCCATCAAACTTGATCTGGCAGAAGTCGTACATGCCTTTCCACACGAAATACTCGCCATTCGGATTGGTCCGTAACCACAATATACTCAAAATAAAGTCAGTATCATCAATATGGACAACCCCATTTTGGATACTTTCAACGGTATCCTCCATTGTCATTCGAGACGTAGTTTGTTGATGTTTCTCACACACACATCATTCGTTTACCTCTTCCTTACCTTTAAGTCTAAACGTAGTCAAGCGCAACATACACAAAAACACCAGCGTTGCTTGTATCATTCCATAATCTTGCGGTATATAGAAGGCATGTGCTACATTATTTCGGATGTTATGACCTTTTGCAGTAAACACATATTTAAAGAACTCTATATCTTCAGTCCTAAACGCATCTTTCAAGCATGGTTCTCCAAGCAAGTCATCGAGCAGAACCTGTGATGTACTATCTCGTCCTACTTTTGTAACACGCCCACCACAATCGCCCACCATATCACGTAGGATACCTTCAAAACGTATGGAAAGTACATCCACGGGCAAGCGCCAATCAGTTCGTTTCCCTTGCAAAAAACGATTATACTGTTTAATGAGTGCCTCAATTCCGTAATCTATCTGCGAGAACCATGTGGACGTAAGTACATGGTTAGACCTGGCATATTCCAATTGGATACCAAAACAGGTGTTTTTCAGAAACCATTTCTTCAATTTACCATAAGTCAATTGTTTTGCTTTGACTGAAGTAAGAATCACATTTATCACAGTATTTCTCACAATATTCATCAACCATATATCGTATTTCTGACATAGATCGAAATCTTCACCTGCGTTCCTGCTATTTCCATTGATATCTACAATCTTATTCACAAAACCGAGCTTTTCTACTGTTGATTTGCTTTCAGACATCCGCTTGCGAATTTGTTCGTAAGAGGGAAAGAGAAACCGGACTGGGTATGAAAGATTCAGCAATAGCCAACTCAATTTTCCTTCAAGCAGTTCTTTTGCCAAACTTTCAAAATACTTACCAATCTGCTTATCAGTTTTCTTCTCTATTTTGAAAGGCGGTATCAACACTTTTTTCTTATTTTCCCGGAAAGTCTGTTCCGCCTTGTTTCTCTTTTCGGTCAAACTCGCCTCTTGATAGAATGAAATAGCTTTTTCAAGATGAACTTCGTTCATCAACGGTATAGCTATATTATTCGGTGCAGTTGCGGGATCAACAAGCTGCATCATCTCCAAATCACCCAACGCTTCATAAAAGAAACTCTTGTATGGTTTTGCCTTTCCTTGAAGTTTTGAGGAATAGAACAGACCTAACTTACAGCAGTTCTCCCGCCAGCCATCTTTGGCCAACGATAACAAGTCTTGACACAAGCATACAATCTTCTCTGCATCGTAACTTGAAAAGAAAGCTTGTTCCCGAGCCACTCTTATGCAAACTATTTTTGTACGATATCCATAATCTGAATCCAACACACTCCAAATCAACCCTGTAACTTCTTTTGTCCTATACTTCACCCTTTTAGACAGTGACATCAATACTTCTATAGCATCTTCTGCTTGATGTGGGTAGTCATCTTTATCTTCTGGCAATAAAGTACCAACCACTTCCACTAAAGCATCAATAGATTGTTTCGCATAGCGGTTATCGTTTGGATATAACAAATAAGCAAAGTAGTTGTATCTGTATTTTAACAGTTGGTTATTCGTAATTTTAGCACGTTCATCAAAATAATCTAAAGCAAAATCCTTATCAATGGGACAATTTTCATCCTCAACCAAATGTTCAATTTTCCACCATGCAAGAATCTCAAGCCGTGCTTGGGGCCATTCATCGGGCAAAAATGTGTCATATGAGAACACACTGTCAATATGCTCATTATCCTGTTTCTTCTCAAGAAAATTGTACAATTCAGCTAGAGTTACCATAACTATTTTACATTATTACGCCATTAGACCTCAGATGTTTTAAATATCCAAACTATTCTCATCAAGCAAGAAATCAAATAGCCCAATCGTAAGTATTCCCTCCTCATTTCGACGTGGCATAATATGGTCTTTGACAACGATAATTTTCTTAAAGGAATCATTGATATGTGTCAGCGAACGCGATTCTTGTATCTCTTTCTCCCTGTCAGGTATAGATAAGGTTGACTGTATATAATATTTCTTACTACTAAGAGTCGCGATAAAATCAACTTCAAGTTGGATACGCATCCATTTCCCCTCCTTATCAGGTTTCTTTATTTCCACCATTCCAACATCAACACTGTACCCACGAACAATCAGTTCGTTGTAGATTATATTCTCCATGATGTGAGTTTCTTCCTGTTGACGCATGTCAAGAATGGCATTTCTTAAACCAATGTCTGAGAAATAATATTTGGAAAGCGTATTGATATACTTCTTTCCTTTTATATCATATCGTATTGCCTTATTCAAGAGAAACGATTCTGACAAATAGTCGAGATATTTGGAAATAGTCTGACTGCCTATTTTTACATTTTTCACACTTTTGAAAGTATTCGACAACTTTGTCGGATTGCATGGTGCACCTATAGACGATGCCATAATAAGCACCAATTCACGCATCTCATTCTCATTTTTGACATTGTGTCTCTCAATAATGTCCGCCAGATAAACAGTCTCAAACAAATTCTTCAAATAGTTTATCTTCTTTTGTTCTGTGTTAAATGACTGGACGAGAGGCAAACCTCCATAGGTGTAATATTCGCGCCACGCATCTTGTTTATCTCCACTTTTAGCTAAAAAAAACTCAGAGAAAGACAAAGGGTTTACATGAATAGTTTCTCCTCGGCCGCGAAACTCAGTCGGGATATCGGATGACAGGAAATGAGAGTTACTTCCAGTTACGTATGTATCGGCATTTTCTATATGGCGGAAACTGTTCAATACATCAACAAATTCATCCATCAATTGTACCTCATCAATGATTATGTAATATAACTCATTGTCCTTGATTCTGTCGTGTACATAGTGAAGCATCGAATCCGGATTTCTCAATTCTTTGTTCATTCGATCTTCAAGGTCAATACGAATGATGTGATCATCTGCAACACCATCGTCCAACAGATAGTGATAAAACAAAACATTCAGAAGGTATGATTTACCGCATCTGCGGATTCCTGTTACAACCTTGATAAAACCGTTTTGACGGCTGTCTATCAACTGCCGGAGATACCTATCTCTTTTTATTTCCATATTCCATATTGTTTTTCCGCCAATCTTGGCGATTTTACATGGCAAAAATAATAGAATTCATTCACAGACGCAAACTCTGAAAATAAAAAAAAACGCCAAAATTGGCGAATTTTTATTGCAGACAAAAGGCACAATTAAGTGACCTTCCCTGAATTTGGTTGACAGTATAGCTGAAAGACTGTTGTTCCCAGCTTGAGGGTGTGTCAAAAGTCATTTTTCAAACTCCCTCCCCCCCTTCGGGATACTCCCTCTATAAACAGAGGGAGAGTTGAAATACCCACTGTTTTCGGGAAGAGTCTCCACCACCTCCTCTGTTTATAGAGGAGGTGGCACGAAGTGACAGAGGAGTTTTTTTGAGGATAAAATAACTTTTGACACACCCTCTTTACACCATTTTACAGATAGCGTCAAACTAAATCTGCTTCAACAAATTTATCATCTCGATAGCCGTAGTTACCGCCTCGAAACCCTTGTTTCCAGCTTTTGTTCCGGCTCTTTCAACAGCTTGTTCAATCGTATCGGTAGTCAAAACACCGAAAATAATCGGGGTCCCCGTTTGCAGCCCGACATTAGCAATCCCTTTGGTTGCCTCGTTAGCCACCATATCGAAATGAGGTGTTGCCCCACGAATCACGGCACCCAAGCAAACAACAGCATCATACTTCTTCGTCTCGGCCATTTTCTTTGCCACTAACGGAATTTCAAAAGCCCCCGGCACCCAAGCTAAATCAATATTTGCCTCATCACCACCATGACGTTTAAAAGCATCTAACGCTCCACCTAACAATTTACTCGTGATAAACTCATTAAAACGTCCTGCAACGATACCAATTCGCTGACCTTCTGCTAATAATTTCCCTTCCAGTAAATTCATAGTCTCTATATATTTATTTATTTTCTAATCCTTCTTTCAATTTCTCTATCTCTTCCCGTTGACGCACGTGAATCATATGTCCCATCTTCTTGTACTTCGTGTACATATAGAACTCGTTCTTCTCGTTACAAGTCATTTCAATCGGCTCACGTCCCACGATTTCAATACCATACCCGGTCAAACCATTAATTTTTAACGGATTATTGGTCATCAAAATCATTTTCTTCACGCCTAGGTCAGCTAGAATCTCTGCCCCGGTGCCATATTCACGCAAGTCAGCTTTAAACCCAAGAGCAATATTCGCTTCCACGGTATCCATCCCTTCATCCTGCAAGTGATAAGCCTTCAACTTATTAATCAAACCGATACCCCGACCTTCTTGACGCATATACAACAACACGCCCCGACCTCTTTCTCCAATTCTACGCATTGCCTCTGCCAACTGGTCTCCACAATCACAACGCAAAGAACCGAACACGTCTCCCGTCAAACACTCTGAATGCACCCGACACAACACCGGCTCCCCATCCGTCACGTCCCCCTTCACCAATGCAATATGATGTTCCCCGTTGATTTTATTCACGTACCCGTAAGCCTTAAAGTCCCCATACTTCGTCGGCAGATCGGCCTCCGTTACCCGCTCTACCAAAATCTCGGTTTTTCTGCGGTAAGTAATCAAATCCGACACCGTTATCATTTTCATATCATGTGCCTTAGCAAACTCCTTCAATTCCGGGGTACGCATCATCGTTCCGTCTTCCCGCATAATCTCACAACACAGACCACACTCTTTCAATCCGGCTATCCGCATCAAGTCCACTGTAGCCTCCGTGTGTCCCATACGCTCTAGCACGCCGCCTTTCTTTGCCTCCAACGGGAACATATGTCCAGGACGACGGAAATCCTCCGGTTTCGCATCATCCTCTACCGCCTTCATTGCAGTCACGGAACGTTCCAACGCTGAAATACCCGTGGTCGTATCCACGTGATCAATAGATACCGTGAATGCCGTACAATGGTTATCCGTATTCGTGGCAACCATCTGTTCCAACCCCAACTTCGTTGTCAAGGCCTTACTCATTGGCATACAGATCAAGCCTTTGGCATAAGAAGCCATAAAGTTCACGTTCTCCAACGTGGCAAACTCGGCTGCACAAATCAGATCCCCCTCGTTTTCCCGATCCGGATCATCCACAGCGATAATCATCTTTCCGGCTCTCAAATCCGCAACTGCCTCTTCAATCGTACTAAATTTAAATTCTTCCATATCTTAATACTCTTAAATTTGTCTCCTTAAACTTTCAGTTTTTATCTTTTAGCTTTTAACTTCCTAAAATCCATTCGCCAGCAAAAAATCCAATGTCAACCCACCTTTCGGCTCTACCGGGGCTACCGGACGCATTAATTTTTCCACGTATTTAGCAATCACGTCATTTTCCAAATTTACCACATCCCCTATCTTTTTCTTCACTAACGTCGTCTCATCCTGCGTGTGAGGTATAATGGAAACCGTAAAACCCGTATCCGTCACGGCTACAACCGTTAGACTGATCCCGTCAATCGTGATAGAACCTTTATCCACGATATAACGCAATAGCTCTGCCGGGGCTGAAATCATGATCCAAATAGCATTTTCATCTTTCTCTCTCCCCACAATCTTCCCAAGCCCGTCAACATGCCCCGACACGATATGTCCACCTAAACGCCCGTTCAACGTCAACGCTCTCTCCAAATTCACCCGATCCCCAACGTGCAGTTCTCCCAAATTGCTACGTGACATCGTCTCCGGCATCACATCGGCACAGAAACTCCCGTTAGCAAAAGAGATCACCGTCAGGCAAACCCCGTTCGTGGCAATACTATCCCCCACGTGCAAATCCTCCAGCACCTTCTTCGCCTGCACTTCCAACACCACACTCCGGTTTCCCCGCTTGATTCCCCGTATGGTTCCTATTTCTTCGATTATACCTGTAAACATCTTAATTTTAGATTTACAATTTATGATTTTAGATTTCCTCGCTCAATGCCCTCACTTTTTTAATCACGAAATCTATTATCTTTTAGTTTTTAACTTTTAGTTTTAAAAGAACATCATCACCGATATTCAATACGTTTTTCAATTCGAGGTTTATGGCATCAGCCATTTTCTCCACGCCCAAACCTTCCACCGGAGTCTTGGCATTCATTCCCCCCACAATCTTCGGGGCAATAAAAGCATACAACTCATCCGCAAGCCCCTCCGCCAAAAACGTGTAATTCAAACTTCCTCCTCCTTCTAACAAAATAGAATCAATCCCGAACTGTCCCAATAGTTCCAATAAATTCCTGACATCAACAAGTCCTTCCTTCTCCTCGCAAAGCAACATCTCCACACCTGCTTCCCGCAAGGCTTTTACTCTCTCTTCCGGAGCAAAACGAGTATAGGCCACGATCGTGCGATACTCTTCGGCCGTTTGCACAAGCTGGCTCTCCAAGGACAAGCGAGCATTACTATCTACTACCACTCGTATCGGCTGCCTAACACCACGCCCCTCAATTCGGCAATTCAGCAAGGGATCATCCGCCACGGCTGTTCCGATTCCAACTAATATGGCCATAAAACGATGTCTCAACTCATGCACGTAAGCTCGTGCCTCCGCTCCCGTGATCCATTTCGAATCGCCTGTACGAGTCGCAATCTTCCCGTCCAGCGTCATCGCCGCTTTCAGCGCCACCCAAGGCAATCTTGTCGATATATATTTCAAAAATACTCGATTCTGTTCCCGTAAAGCCTCTTCCTCAATCCCGCAAACGACCTCGATTCCAGCCTCTCTTAAAAAAGCAATCCCTTTACCCGCTACCAACGGATTAGGATCTTCCATCCCGATCACCACACGGGCAATCCCATGTTCGATGATTGCCTCCGTACAAGGGGGTGTCTTTCCATAATGACAACAAGGTTCCAACGTCACGTACATCGTGGCACCCTCCGCGGAAACCTTACAATTCTTGAAAGCGTTCCTCTCCGCATGCCATTCACCGCATCTCTCGTGCCATCCTTCCCCGATCACCTTTCCCCCCTTCACGATCACGGCTCCCACCATCGGGTTCGGATTCGTGAATCCTACCCCTCGTTCGGCAAGCTCCATCGCCCGTCGCATGTATTCAATATCTTCCTGTCTCACCATGTTCAAAACCTCCTAAAAAAATACCCCGAATGCATACACATTCGGGGCGTAAATTTATATTGTACTAATATAATATCAATTACAACTAAATATCTCCTCTATCATCCGGACTTTAACCGTCGGTTTCAGAATTTCACTGAATCAGTCCCTCGAAAGGGAGTCGCGGACTATAACCGCCGGTAGGGAGTTGCACCCTGCCCCGAAGAAACATTTTACAAACGCAAAAATAGAAATAATTCTAATGATAACAAACAAGTAAAGAATAATTCATGAATTTTTTCTGTATTCACTTGCTCACAACGCTTCAATTAGATCCACCACCCCCGCTTTCTTCAATATATACATCCCGATCCGTTCGTCGGAAACTCCTTCCCGTAAACAATACGTGTAGCGGGGCTCTCCCGTCGTCATGTCTATTTCAAAGAAACGGAAACATACCGAAGGAAACGGTTTTAAAAACTCCGCCACCTCGACAATATGTGTTGAAATCATAAATACCCCATATTTCAACCGGGCCAATCCACCAATCACCGCACAAGACGCATCATACGCATCCTTCACGTTAGTTCCCCGGAACAGTTCATCAAAAACAACCACCACGTTCTGCAAATCCCGCACCTGTTCCACGATATATTTTACCCGGGCGACCTCATTATAATAATGACTATATCCTAACGACAAATTATCCGACAAATTAATCGTGGTAAACAATCCTTTAAACACGGACAATTCCATCCGGGCTGCCGGCACGGGTAATCCGCAATGAGCCAAATAAACTGCCACCCCGAAAGCCTTCATGCAAGTGGATTTCCCCGCCATATTTGGCCCTGTTAGGAAGCATAGATGTTGCCGATCATCAAATAATACGTCATTCTTCACCGGATTTTCCAAAAACAAGTGATACAATCCCTCTATCCTCACCCTCCTCCCGCTTTCCGTGAAAATCGGGAACGTAAGCCCCTCGTCTTTAGCCATAGTCCCCAACGAGCGTAAAGAATCCAGCATATATAGTGTATCCAATATAACACGGACCCCATCAAGTTCCCTCCCCCGGAAATAAAGATCCAGACTTTCCCGTGTCCAAAAAGAATCTTTCTTCTGGCTCATCAGGTATTGCATCCCTTCACGAGCAAGCGTTTCTTTCACCCTCTGTTGCATATCCCTTATCATCTCCGGCACTTTCCCGACAGACAACTCGTCCATAAAAGTTCCCAGCTCACGAATAAGCCGCCCAAGATAGGGAACCGCACGTTGACGCAAATAACAATCATTATCCGGCTTCAACCACCCCTTCACCGCCCGACTCGTCAAATGATACATACTACGTTGAGGCACATCCTCCTGCTGCAAATAAACCTCTATAAAACTCAATTCTTCCCGGCGAATATCCAAGAAAAAAGGCAACTGTCCCAGATAGCGAATCGCCTCTGCCCGTTCCCGGATTTTATTGACATCTGTCAACGGGCTCTCCAACATCTTTCTCATACAAGCCTTTCCCCCGTCAGAACAAGCGTTATTGAAACAAGAGAAAATACTTTTCCCATCCAAAGCTTGATTGAATAACTCTAAGTCATTCAACGTCTGTTCGTCTATCTTAAACTCCATTTGTATTCCTTATATATCCTAACAATTCGAGATCCTCTCGTCCATTGACCCGCCAAATTTTACCACTTCTCAAAATAAATAACTCATCACTAATATCTATCACGTCCTCAAAATAATGGTCGGTGATCACGATCCCTTTCCGTTTCTTCTCCCGTTGGATCACCTCTTTCATCTTCTGCACGTGTAGGGGCATCATAAAAGAAAATGGCTCATCCAACAAACAAAATTTCGAATCCGAGGCTAACACCGCGTACACTTCAATAATCCTTCGCTCTCCCGTGGAAAAAGCTTTCATCCGCTTCCGGGCCGTCCCTGCAAAATCGGGGAAATCTTCCACGAAACTCTCGAACGCTACACCGAAATCATCAAACACCTGTTTCACGGACAATCCCGGTAACACAAAACTCTGTTGCAAAAGATAACGCATATCTTCCGGCCTCCTTTCTCTTGTCAACAAGGCCTTCCCGTCAATAGCCACGTATTGGTCCTTCAACCTCAATTCCCCGTAAATTACTTTCATCAGACAACTTTTTCCTCCCCCATTCCTCCCGAGGATACCGACCACCTCTCCCGTTTCACAATGCAGACAAGCATCCCACAACACGCGATTAAACCCGTATTCCAAGTAAAGATTACTTACATCAAGCGTATGCATGATTACAACTGATAAGCGATTAACATACACCCCACGTACGTCAAGAAGTCAAACGCCAAGGCCACGCTCCAGAGCCTTCTGCTCGACATCCCCACGTTCTTGTAATAATAAAAGAAATGTCCCAATTTTCGTTTTGCGGTAAACCGGATAAATACCATCGTGGCCACCTTGAACCAAAAGGTAGCCACAACAATCACCGCCACCACAGCCGGAGACTTCATTCGATATATGAACATAATCAATCCACAGGCAAGCGACACGGCAAGAGCGGAAGCCGCAAACATCTCGTAGAACGAGACATATAACCGGACTCCCCGTTTCACGTCCATCACATCCGTTTTTGCATCATCTTCCACGTATCCGTAATTAGGAAACTCTCCTCCATCTGGTCAATCATCTCCATGAATTTCGAGATCGGCACGGCAAAAGACAATAGATTACTGCCCGTACATAACCTTGCAGACGGGTCGAACATCCCAAGCACTGCCCTTTTCGTCCCTTCTACTTGTTCCCGGTAAGGATAGTAAATAATAGAAGTACATCCTGCCCCGAAAGGAGAGATCACTGCCTCCTGCTTTGAACTATCAAAACCCGCTAACGTGAAAAGTCCCGAAATAACATCCGCCGGGGCAAAAAAGAACACGGCTTCCGGCTCGTCCTGTTCCGACAAGTGATCCCAACGTTTGAACACAAGGCAATCGCCCTTTCTCGGAAGTTCATGAACTGTTTTCAAAAAAGCATTCACCTGTTCCGGTGTCCGTTTATAGCGCTCGCAGCGAGGTGTATTTTCCCCGTGAGAAAGAAAATACTCGAAGCCCTCCCTCATGTTTTTACTAAATCCGAGGTAAAACTTTCCTCCGCCACACCCCACAGACTCCGGTAAGAAACAAAGTGATTCACCTTTACGAACTCGCCCAAGCTGGGCTATGATACAAGTGTGCCCCATCGCCTTCTTCACGATCGTGGCGTTATTATTTTCCTTTGAATAATAGAATGCAACAGGAAGCTCCGCGTCATTAAAATATTTTCTCCAAAGAGCAATAAACTGATCTCGCTTAACAATGTCCATAACCCTTTCAATTTTAGTATCAAGCAAATATAAATTATTTTTTGGTTAAAAACAAATCCATGCAAGCAATAATCCTGTTCCTAGCCCCCTTCCGATTCATTCCTTCTTTAGACACGCTTAGTAATCTCGCCGTACTCTCCTTGGTGTCTCCTGTATATATACATGATGTATGAAGAAAATATCGCCCATAAATTGATAGTCCACACCGTTAACCTATCGTTGACCTTTCGTTAACCTATCGTTAACCTACTAACGAGACTCCGGCGCAAGTGCACTACAATATAGGCGAGATCCCCTATAAAAACATCCCCGGATCGGCAACATGACCAACCCGGGGAATCATATCATAAAAACTCATCTATTACCAGATAGAAGCTCTTTTTTCAACTGGCAAATATAAAGCATCGCCCTCTTTCACTCCAAAAGCATCGTACCACATGCTAATATGAGGAAGCGCTGCATTCACACGCCACCGTCCCAAAGAGTGAGGATCGGATTTTGTTTGCAAACGGATTTGCTCGTCACGGATATTACCTGCCCACACGTTTCCGTATGAAAGGAAGAAACGTTGCTCCGGAGTAAAACCATTCTCGTCTTTCCCAAGCGGATTCTCGGTCATGGCCTTTTGTAAAGCCAAATATGCAACCTGCAAACCACCATGATCGGCAATATTCTCCCCTAAGGTCAATTCTCCGTTAGCCATCAAGCCGGGCAATACCTCTATCTTATTAAAGTAATCCACTAACACTTGAGCTCGCTCCTTGAAATTCTTAGCGTCTTCCGACGTCCACCAGTCCTTCAAGTTTCCGTCCTTATCATATTGACGACCTTGATCATCAAACCCGTGAGTCATTTCGTGACCGATAACCACGCCAATAGCACCATAATTACAAGCATCATCAGCATTCATATCAAAGAATGGATATTGAAGAATCGCCGCCGGAAAACAAATTTCATTCGTCGTCGGGTTATAATAAGCATTTACCGTCTGAGGGGTCATCAACCACTCGTCCTTATCTACCGGCTTACCAGCCTTGGCAATCATCTTATCGTAATCAAAATGATTAGAACGCACGATATTATCCCAATAAGAATCATTTTTAATCTCCAGATTAGAATAGTCCCTCCACTTATCAGGATAACCGATCTTCACGTGGAAAGCAGCTAATTTCTCCAAGGCTTTCACTTTTGTCTCTTCACTCATCCATTCCAAACCTTGAATACGTTCACCCAAAGCTTTCTGCAAGTTAGCCACCAACTTCGTCATACGTTCTTTAGCTGCAGCCGGAAAATATTTCTCGGTATACATTTGGCCCACGGCCTCTCCCAACACACCATTCACCGTACTCACGGCACGTTTCCAACGCGGTTGCATTTCCTTCCTACCGGAAAGAGTCTTCCCGTAGAAATCAAAATTCTGAGCCACGAAAGCATCACTCAAATAAGAAGAAGCCGCATTGATCACGTTCCATTGCAAGTATGACTTCAACACGTTCAAATCCTCTTTTTTCAACAAATCGGCAACCGTTTTAATCTCGCCCATCTGTCCCACGTTCACATCTTGCAAATCCTTCAACCCGATCGTCGTGAAATAAACATCCCAGTTAATTTCCGGCACTTCTTTCTTTAATTGAGCAACAGTGATCTTGTTGTAGTTGGCATACGGGTCACGTAATTCTACGGCCGACTTGGAATTCTCGGCCAAACGAGTCTCCACTTTCATCACGTTAGCAGCAGCCTTTTGTGCCTCATCGGTAGTAAATCCTGCCAACTGGAACATTTTAGCCACATGCTCTTCAAATTTCGCACGAATCTCCTTCGTGTGATCGTCATTATCCAGGTAATACTCACGCTCACCCAAGCTCAAACCTCCCTGGTATAATTGTGCTATATTCATGGAACTGTTCATCTCATCAGCTCCCACGTATAACCCAAAGAATGGTCCGAAACCATCCCGATGCATCGTGGCAACTTTCTGCGATAACACACCCCGATCCTCAATCGCAGCCAACTGATCCAAGTATCCCTTGATCGGGGCCACCCCATCCGCGTTCAACTTAGTGCTATCCATGGCTATATTATACAAATCACCCACTTTCTGGGCCACACTTCCCGGTTGAGCTTGTTGTTTCGCCAGCTCCTCGATCAAACTCTTGATCTGGGTACGATTATTTTCAGCCAGTTGATCAAACGAACCGAATCTGGAATACTCATCCGTAAGCGGGTTCGCTTTCATCCAACCTCCACACGCGTACTGATAAAAATCATCTCTCGGATTAGCGGTTTGATCCAGGTTTGCAAGACGAATCCCGCCTTTCTGTTCTGCCTCTTTTTTACTATTGCAACTTGTAGCCATCAATGCCAAAGCAATAAAAGGTAAATAAAATTTTGTTCTCATATAATTAGTTTTCTAGTCTTCTCATCATAACGGAAAAGTATAAACACCCCACGTTTACCATCCGTACCAAGCATCTTTCAATTCACCGACAGAGATGGATTCTAGGTTCTGTCCATGTTCATCAAACCACTCCCGTACGATTTCCCGTTCTTCCGGGGTCACGCTACCACGTTCACGCGTGATAAATCCACCACATACCTTGGAATTCCAACCGCCCCCCATCTCCAAAGAATGTTCATTCAACAAATGGGCCAACTCCTGCAACCATTCTTCAACCACTTGCATCTCCGTATCTGTCTTAAATTTAGCATCAAAAGAAAATCCCAGTTCCCGGAACTCCCCTTTATGCAATTTCTTACGCAATCTCTTTTTCATATCCTATATTATTATTCTAGTTCAACTCGTATATCCCGTAGCCCCATATCACTGTTATTGTTAGCAGGATGAGCCATTTCAAGATTACAGTCGTGAATTTCCCCGGAATAGAGCTTCATCGGTTTCAATCGAAGTCTATACATCGCTTGTTTCACGTTTGTATTCATCAAATAGGTTACTTCTGTCCCGTAACGATTGTGTAATTTCACTACCAACTGGTTATCTCCTTTTTTCAAATGTAGTTTTATCACCTCATTGGTCCGGGGTATCCCACCCACATACGTGCGCAACAATACATTCTCTCCATTTAAGGCCACTTGTACCCCATCGGCAACACCCAGCTCAACCAGCACATCCTGCTCCCGATCACTCGTAAACTTGTGCAACACGTGTATCGACTGTTTTTCCCGCATCGGAACATTCAAAGCTTTTCCCGCCCTGAAATCATCCCACGAACGCCACCCCTCCGCATTCACGTTTATCTCTTCTTTTATCCCCCCAATATTACCATTGAAACGATCCGCTTGAGGCTCGTGTATATACACTTTACCCCATGTAATTCCTTCCGGATGATTGTTCAACTGTTGCACCTCCCCGCCCGTCAACGTCGTCACCTGCTCTTTCCCGTCAACAACCAAACGGAGTTCTTTTCCCTGATCTCCTGTCGTGTAAATAATTGTCGGGGTTATTGTCTTCCCGAGTTTCTTGAAATGCCAGCTAAAACCGACCGTACTCCGGAAACTGGAATAATAATCCATACTAGAATAAGCATACACGGGAATAGCATTTACTGCCGACAATTCGCCCGTTTCAAGCACCTGATCGGGAACAACCCGAAATGTTCCGGCAAACTCCAGTTTCACCACGATCATGCCCCGGTCCGGCTTCACATCCCCGGGAATATTTACCGACACGGACTGCCCATCCTGTTTCAAGTTCAAAACCTTCTCGTCAGCTAACAAACTCGCTTTTTTCGCTTTCCCGATCAACCCGTTCAAAACAATCTCCCGGTTAGTCGGAACCTTCTCAACAAACAAATAAAGATTATTCCCCTTACAGGTAATATTCCCCCACTCAACAGCATGATCAAAAGGATTAGCCGTTGTATTATAAATTGCCTCCCCGTAACGTTTCATCCATTTTCCCATGGCTAACAAGGCATCCCGCTCAAACTCCACCACAGAGCCATCCCCTCTTGGACCAATATTCAGCAAAAAGTTACCCCCTCGACTTACCACCTTCACCAAACTACGTAATTTCTCATCAATCTTTTTATCCAAACTTCCCCGTTCCTGCCAAGAACGGTAACTCCACGTCTCATCAAAAAACGAGGCCGGAGTCTGCCAAGGCACACCGATCTTATAATCCGGATAAGCATTATCCGCCATCACGGCAAAATCTCCCCGGTCATTTCCCAAACGCCCGCTCACCATACACTGCGGTTGTAAACGATTCACAAGATCATATAACTCTTTACTCTGTTGTCCGCTCAAAGAGCCCATATCAAACCAAATTTCTGAAATCGGACCGTAATTCGTCATGATCTCTTCTACCTGATGCATACTAAACGCATGATGCTCCTTTGAAATCGCATCTGCATTATGAGGCGTAATACCATTACCCGGGAAGTTCCAATCAATTAATGAATAATAAACCGCAAACTTTACTCCCTGCCGTCGGCAAGCATCCGATAACTCTTTCATCACGTCCCGCTTGAAAGGAGTTGCATCCACAACATTATATTTCGTATATTTGGAATGATACATGCAAAACCCGTCATGATGCTTCGACGTGAACACGATGGACTTCATCCCTGCCGCCTTTGCCAAAGCCACCACGGAATCAGCATTCCATTTCTCCGGATCGAATACTTTTGCCACGGCCTCGTACTCCACTTTGGGAATTTTGGCAAAAGATTGTATCTGTTCGCTGTATCCGGCACGAACCGGCTGTCCCTTCCAGACCCCTCCCAGCTCAGAATATAATCCCCAATGAATAAACATGGAAAACTTCTGATTCACCCAATCGGGATTTGGTTTTTGCTGTCCCAAAGCGAATTGCACGCCTATCAATAAAATAACTAAACATCCGCGTAATAACATAATAAACACTTTTACAATTTAAACACTTTACACAAAATAGAGGCTGTAAATATAGCATTTATCGATGTTTTTAAAACCGATCGGCCGACAAATTATTCATGATCTAACACTATTTATTAGGAATCTATATACGAATTTGCAGTAAAGTAAAATAAACGCCTTACATTCTTGTTCGACAATAGTCCGGCCTTGGGTTACGGTTGCTCTATCCTTTCCCTATATCATGAACATAGCATGTACATAGCAAGTACATAACATGAATACTGGCAGGTGTACATGCTCCGTTCGTGTTATGTAGGTATTTCATTGTTGCCCGCAGGAAAGGGTAGAGAAGGGATTAACAGGGAGTAGGCCTTCCCCGGTGTAAGGGAAAGTTTGTTACAGGTATGCCCATGAGTACTGTAAACTCGTGTATAATTCCCTTAAAAAACTCAACACTTTTTACATCTCCCAAAAAACAAAATACACAATTTCCCTTTTAACTAAATACAATTCCTTGATTCTCAAAACGCCCATCTATTACCACATTTTTTTTCGCCAATCAACCCGTTTTTTCTTCCTTTTTATTTTGCGGAATTCAACAAAACCCCTATATTTGCATCGCTTTTGAGAAAATTCCTTAGTAGCTCAGTTGGTTAGAGCGGCGGACTGTTAATCCGTAGGTCGTAGGTTCAAGTCCTACCTGAGGAGCCAACAAGCTGAAAGTCAGTAGAGATACTGACTTTTTTTAATGCTCAAATATTTGATTCAAGTATTGTATATCAATATATTAACTACAAAATATCATTAATCACTGTATATTCCAACAATAAAAATTAAAGGGATTACAAGGGGAAATATCAATAAAAGTGGTCACCTTCATCAAAAAAAGTGGTCACCTTTTTTCAAGAGATAAACTATTGTTTTATAGACCATTAAAGCCAATATATTATGATAACAAGAGTAACCATTGGATCAACAGGAAAATTAAGTATCATATTTGCTATCATACCCATTTTATTTGCTCCCATATTAAAATACCGTGTACCTGTCATTTAAATCAATTCACGTGAAAAAGTAGGTGAACACCCTGTTCTTCGTGGTGTCAACATCATTCTTTTCAAGCAAAAACTTGGTCTAGATGAAAAAGGAAAATAGAGTCCTTGATATAGTATTCAAATAAGTAGTTTTTTCCGGTATATTTGGGGAACACCGACGCTTCTCTTTCGCTCACGAGCGGAAGTGCACCGAAGTTGTTCCGAAAGAATACCGAAATTATTACCTGTTTTCACCGGAACCACAACGGTTGATCACCGAATGATATTATAAAAAACACTTATTTATCATACAAAGGCATCATTCCAGCCCTGTATATTTCAACAATAATAATCATATCCCCTCCTCCTTCGGTTTCCGATAAGGAATTCTAAAATAAAACGTTGTCCCTTTACCTAAAGTTGACTCCACCCAAATCTGACCTCCCAGAAGTTCAATAATAGCCTCACAAATGGAAAGTCCCAACCCGGTTCCCTGCTTAAACTCATTCACTTTATAAAAACGATCAAAAATATGTTCCAGATTTTCTGGAGAAATACCTATTCCCGTATCCTTAACCCAGCACTCCACCCACACACCATCCGAAGTAATCTTGGCACCAATGACAATATGCCCTTGCGTGGTAAATTTCTTGGCATTCCCGATTAAATTCATAAATACCTTTGTCAATTTCACCTCATCCGTCATGACCAACAATTTTTCCCGGGGTCCTTCATTCACCAATTCAACACCTTGTGCCATATTTAAACGCCCGATATCCAACATAGAATGAACCAAAAAATGTAAATCACAAACACGAAGAAATACCTTATCCATCCCGGCCTCCAAACGGGACAAATCAAGCACATCATCCAGTAACCCCAACAAAGCCCGGCTATTACTCGTGATCATATCACTACTCAATTTTCTCTCCTCCTCGGGTAACCCTTCTTCCACCATCAAATTAGCAAAACCAACAATACTGTTTAAAGGAGTCCGGATCTCGTGCGAAATATTCGCCACGAAAGCTGATTTCAATCGATCGGATTCCTCTGCCTTGCGCATTGCTATCGCCATTTCTTCCTCCACGACCTTGTAACGATTAATATCTATCCCCATCCCGTACACGTATTTCGCCTTCCGCCCATTACTCATTTCCACGGTTTCAACAATTCCCCGGTTCTCCAACCAACGATACTCCCCGGGACATAAGTAATCCACTCGAAAAATAACTACAAACTCTTTCAGTTCATCCTTGGTTATCCCTTCCAGACAAGCCAACAACTCCCCCCGGTCATCCGGATGAATATGAGACATGTATTTTTCAATCGTACTCAAATCCCGACTTAAAGTCTCATCCTTCGGGAAACTCTCCCCAACCGTCATGATATTATTATTCACATCATAACACCAAGAGTAAGCTCGCAAGGCATTTATCGAAATACGCAAGAAGGTTTGTTGCTGCCACTCTCGGGTAACATCACGCAACATAATCACCGCACCGTTCACCTCCCCGCTTTCATTCAACAAAGGAGAAACACTCCCTGTCACTTGCTGCACGGGAGCCCCACACGGGATTAAGACCGTGTTCAACGCCAAGTCCCGACGCATTCTCTCCCCCATCACCTTCTGCACGAAATCTTCAATTCCCTCCCCTCCCCGATTCCGATTGATCTCGCAAACCTCCTTCAAGGGTTTACCAATCACATCTCCTTCACATCCCAAACCGACCACAGAGGCATGGTTCAACTCAATCACCCGCAATTCCTTATCCACCACCAAAATTCCTTCACTCATTGAAGACAATGTATTAGACAATATTTCGGTCTTCTTCTTCAACATTTCGGCCATCTGTTGTGCTGCTTTCTCTAAAAATATACTTCGATGTAACATCTTCCGGTACCTCAAGTGAGATAACACCAGAAACAGGACAAGTAACAATAATAATATAAAGGTAATTCCCGCAATCAGAATATAATTTCCGTAAGTCCGCCAAAAAGCATCCCGTTCATTAACGATCAAACTTTTAACCGGAAGGTTCTTACGTTCTACCCGCCAGCGTTTCAATTGATTTTCATCAAAAACCGGAATAGGATGAACCGTATCTATCGGTATGGCTTTCGCCTGTTCGCCATTCAAAATTCTCACCCCGATTTTTCCAGCTTTTGTTCCCATCTGATCGGCAAACGTCACGATTCCTCCAAAAATTCCCTTTCCCAAACCGTTATCCATCACCGTCAAAATCGGAACCGGACATTCATGAGCATACATGGAATAATAAATATCCGGATCAAGATACACTCCCTGTTTACCTTGTTGCCAAGTGGTCAAAATAACAAAAGAAAGAGGATAAACCTCTTGTAACTCCTTTAAAAAACTATTCACGTCCAAGATCGAATCGCCTGCAAAAACAACCGGGAAACGATCCTTATATTTGGCTAATTGTTGTCGAGCTAAAGCCTCATGCGCTTGCCCCGCTCCCGATTGATCTGAAAACACGTAAACTTTTCGAGCCTCCGGGAATAATTTCCGCCCCAACAGAAACACTTTTTCATAATCAATATCACAAATAACTCCCGTCACCTGATCAAAGTCAAGTTTCTTCGAATATCGCATAACTCCACAAAACACGATAGGCGTTTCCTTTACCAAAGGTATATCCAGAGAGAAAAGGGCGTTATTGGCCTCTTCATCCGAAACAATAATCAAATCTAACTTTCCCTTAACCTCCCGTAACTGTACTTCCAATAAGGAATTCCTCACCTCCGTATTTGTCAGTCGTTTGGAATCCAGATAAATCACCCTCAGATCTACATTGTAACCCGCTCGGTCAAGCTGTTTTTTCACCCCGTTCAACACCTTGCGTCCCCAGATTTGCTCCGAATGATACGAGCAAACAAACAAAACCCGCCTGATCTCGGGAGGTACACCCGTCTCCCCTTCAGCATATTGGACACATCCCAACACCCCGCTCAAAAAAAATAATATAAATAATAAAAAGACTTTCATACGCCAATATATTTTTCCGGGATCCTACGCATATTTTCAAATGTAAAGGTAACATTTTTATCACAGAATAAGTATGATCACAGCTATTTTGCAATATTTACTACTCATAAAACACTTCTAATATCCAAATATAATTCCCGGATCATTCCCCTAACCCCTTACTCCCACGCGGGAAAGCTCCCTATCGCATATATTTCTTTAATCCACAACAAAAATCATTGTTGTTTTTTCAAATATTTATTATATTGCAAATCAATCTAAAACCAATAAACATTATGGCAACACTAGAAATTCAAGGAAAGACGTTCGAAGTGGACGGCGACGGTTTCCTCACCGATCCTTCAATCTGGAATGAAGACGTGGCAAAACTCTTTGCCGAGGCAGATGGAATCACAGAATTAAATGACAAACATTGGGCAATTATCAAAATCATTCGTGATAATTTTGAAGAAAAGGGGAATGCCCCGATGGTTCGTACCATCTGCAAGGAGACCGGATTAAAATTGAAAGACATTTATGAATTGTTCCCATTAGGACCAGCCCGAGGAGCGTGCCGGGTGGCCGGGTTACCGAAACCCGACGGGTGCGTCTAATACCCACGACCATGTCTTGGTATATTTGGACCTCGTTAGCTGCACTTCTTTTTTGTGTAGTACTACTGGGGGAATATTTCGTACGACTTTTAAAACACGGTTCTCCCAAGGACCTTTCGCAAAAGTCAGGGAATATTGCCCAAGCAGTCTGTTACTCTTGTATTGGAGCTATGTCACCTATGCAAAAAGAATCAGCATATTTACACCTGCCCACTTACACGGCAGGTATATTTTTTCATATAGGAAACTTCCTGGCAATAGCCGTGTATCTTCTTTTCACGCTTGCGGTTATTTTCAATTTTCAGATTCCTATTGAAAGCGCAACAAACCTTGTCGTCATGATCTTGGCTGCAATCATCTTTATTGCTGCCGTTTGCGGAATGGCTTTATTCATCAAGCGACTAGCCAAAAAAGAGTTGAGAGATCTATCGTGTGCAGATGATTATATTTCTAATCTTCTCTGCACCATCACGCTCTTCCTGACGACTTATTCCCTGCTGACCTTACAATTCGGGGCAGTGTATTATGTTATAATGGCACTTCTTTTCGTGTGGATGCCCTTGGGCAAAATCAAACACGTGCTTTACTTTTTCTTTGCCAGGTATCATTTGGGCTTTTTCTACGGCTGGCGTGGAACATGGCCTCCTAAAAAAGCGATTCAATATGACAAATAATATCTCGAACGAACAAAAAGCCAAAGCCCTCGCCATCATTTCGAACACGAATGACAGCAAGCTGGAGACCCATCTAAACGCTTGTGTACGTTGTGGTTTGTGTGCATCAAGTTGTATGTACTACCTCACAATGAAAGAGGGAAAATACATCCCTGCACGAAAAGTAGACCTCGTCAGTTCCATTTACCGACGCTACAAGACTTGGCAGGGAGCCATATTCCCGTCGCTATTCCATGCCCGGGAGTTAAATCAAGAGACATGCGACGAGATGGTCGACTCCCTGTTCGGAGCCTGTACCATGTGCGGACGCTGCGTGAAACATTGCTCGATCGGGGTCGACATTCCCTTCCTTGTGAAAAAAGGACGTGAAATGCTTGCCGTCATGGGACTCGTTCCTAAAACCCTCCAAGCAACTGTCGATGCAGCAGTAAATACCGGAAACAACATGGGTATTCCCACGGAAGAGTTTGTTGACACGATCCAATGGATGGAAGAAGAACTCCAAGACGAACTGGAAGACGAAAAAGCCGGTATCTTTCTTGATCAGCCCGACAAGAACGTTTTTTACACCTTGAATCCCCGGGAACCGAAATTTTTCCCGCTTTCCATCTCTGCCATGGCAAAAGTATTCTATGCCGCGGGAGAAGAGTGGACCCTCTCGTCTAAATATTACGACGTGACAAACTACGGGTATTTCAACGGTAATAATGAAGAGGCGACTCAAATCGCCCGGAATCTTTACAACGAGATTCACCGCCTGCACGGCAAGCGCCTCGTACTCGGTGAATGTGGCCACGGTTCAAGAGCCATGCGCTGGGAAGGCCCCAATTATCTCAAAACGCAGTATGATTTTGACACTCTCACGGTAGTGGAACTCATCGGGGAATATATCCGAAGTGGAAGAATAAAACTCGACAAAACGCTGAATAGCAAAATCGTCACCATCCATGACCCGTGCAACTTGGTTCGAAACGGGGGACTTCTCAATGAAATTCGTTTCGTGGTCAATGCCGCAGCAGCAAACGTGGTGGAAATGACACCCTACGGCACGGATAACTTCTGTTGTGGTGGCGGTGGCGGAGCCCTCGCAATGAGCGAATACAACGAACGTCGTCTCAAAATCGGCAAAATCAAAGCCGATCAAATCACCGCAACGAAAGCCGAGATCGTCGTGACCCCATGCCACAATTGCGTGGACCAGCTAACTCAAATTAATCACACGTACAAACTGGGTATCACCATAAAGACAGTGGCAGAATTGGTCGCTGATGCCCTGGTAATTGAAAATTGAAAATGAAAAACAATTCACTTACTTTTTCAATTTAAAATTTAAAACCTAAAATTTATAGAGCTTATGAGCAAATTAATCTACCTAGACAATTCAGCAACCAGCTTCCCGAAGCCGGATGTAGTTTATGATTTCATGAACGACTTTTATCGCAAACATGGTGTAAATCCCGGACGTTCCGGATTTGATGCAGCCGTCGAGACAGAGGAAGTCGTGAACTCGACCCGCAAAATGTTAACCAAGTTATTCAACGGTGGGAATGATCATAACAGACTAACGTTCAGTTACAACGCCACAGATTCTTTGAACCTGATCATTAACGGATTGGTAGAAAAAGGAATTCACGTAGTATCTACCATGTTGGAACACAATTCCGTGTTACGTCCGCTCAACATGCATCATCAAAACGGGACCATCGATTTAACTTACGTGCCTTTTGATGAACACGGCTATGTACATCCTGACGATATAAAGAACGCCATCCGCCCGAACACGAAATTTGTTGTCGTAACCCATTGTTCCAACGTGCTGGGAACGATTCAGCCGCTGACCGAAATCGGGAAAATCTGTAAAGAAAAAGGCGTAATTTTCGTGGTTGACGGCAGTCAGGGAGCCGGCGCCGTAGACTTGGATATGCAAGCATCCGGAATCGACGTGTATTGTTTCACTGGCCACAAATGTCTCATGGGCCCGACAGGAATCGGTGGCTCATACGTGCGCGAAGGTATCGAAATCAAACATACCCGTGCCGGGGGTACCGGGGTCCGTTCTGCTTATCCCGTGCATCTGGATGAATATCCTTACCGTTTGGAATACGGGACCCTCAACTTGTTAGGTGTTGCCGGATTAAACGCCGGGGTTAAATGGATTCAGGAACAAGGGATCATGAACATCCATCATCGAGAAATCCTACTCTGGGATAAACTTCGTAAAGCTTTACAAGACATCGAGGGTGTAACTACCTATTGCGCCAGCAGCATAGAAAACCAGAATCCGGTATTAAGTTTCAACATCAACGGTTTCGATTCCGGAGACGTGGGAACCATGCTTGACGTGGATTACAACATTGCCGTACGTACCGGGCTACAATGCGCCCCAAAAGTACACGAGGTCATCGGCACATTCGATATTCATGGAACCGTCCGTATGAGCATCGGCGCTTTCACAACGGAAGAAGACGTGAATGCCGCTATCGAAGCCGTGAAAGAAATCGCAGCCATTAGAAATTAGAGGCCATCTAACAAGTCTACCCCCTCCAGCTCCCCCTTACACAGGGGGAGAGCTGATTACCAAGCGGTTTCTCCCCTTGTGCAAGGGGGAGTTAGTGGGGGTAGTTTTTCAAAATAGATTTTTCGAACAGCCCCAGTTTATAAAAATTCTAAGTTTTTATCCCCGAATAATAATACTTCAAAACTTATTTACCAAATAAAACACGATATATTCATTTTCGAGTACGCCATAATCAAAAATTCATTACTTTTGAGGCCATTAAAACAAACAAAAAAATTAGTTATATGTACGGAAAATTTCAAGACTTTTTAAAGACTGAATTGCAGTCCATAAAAGACGCCGGCTTATACAAGAGCGAAAGAATTATCGTTACCCCGCAAGATGCAGAAATCAAACTTGCCACGGGAGAAACTGTATTAAACTTTTGTGCAAACAACTACTTAGGACTTTCTTCTAACCCGACGGTGATCGAAGGAGCAAAGAAAGCATTGGACAGCCGCGGTTACGGAATGTCTTCAGTGCGTTTCATCTGCGGAACCCAAGATATTCACAAAGAACTGGAAGCTAAAATCTCTCAATTCTTTGGAACAGAAGATACCATTCTTTACGCTGCTTGTTTCGATGCCAACGGTGGTGTATTCGAACCGCTATTCGGTCAGGAAGATGCTATCATTTCCGACGAATTGAACCACGCTTCTATCATTGACGGTGTTCGTCTTTGTAAAGCCGTACGCTACAGATACAAACACGCCAACATGGCTGACCTCGAAGAGCAATTGAAGATTTCTCAAGCTCAACGTTACCGGATCATCGTTACCGATGGAGTGTTCTCAATGGACGGAGATATTGCCAAGATGAACGAAATTTGTGACCTGGCTGAAAAATACAACGCCTTGGTTATGGTTGACGATAGCCACGCTGCCGGATTTATCGGTAAAACAGGACGTGGTTCCGCAGAACACCACAATTGTATGAACCGTGTGGATATCTTCACCGGAACCCTTGGTAAAGCATTGGGTGGAGCCATGGGTGGTTACACGACCGGTAAAAAAGAAATTATCGATATGTTGCGTCAACGTTCAAGACCTTACTTGTTCTCTAACTCATTGTCTCCGGCAATCTGCGGTGCTTCTATCGCCGTCTTTGACATGTTGTCAAAGAGCACCGAATTAAGAGACCGTGTCATGGATAACGCTAACTATTTCCGTGCAAAATTAACCGAGGCCGGATTCGATCTGAAACCCTCAGAATCTGCAATCTGCGCTTTAATGCTTTACGATGCAGTTCTTTCTCAACAATTCGCTGCCGAATTACAGAAAGAAAACATCTATGTTACCGGATTCTACTACCCGGTTGTACCTAAAGGACAAGCCCGTATCCGTATCCAATTGTCGGCTGCCCACACACGTGAACAACTGGATCGTGCATTGGCTGCCTTCATCAAGATTGGTAAAAAATTGGGCGTTATCAAATAAAGAAGATAACACCGACACCATACAAAACAGTTTGAGATTACTCTCAAACTGTTTTTTTATTTCTCCCCCTCACCACATTTTTTGATCTTCCGGCAACATGGTAAGCACTTGTTTCAAACCAAGATTATTTGTCTTTATCAAATAAAAAAACACAAATCAGACACATTAATTGCTAAATAGTTTGAATTTTGAAAAATATACCATACTTTTACACCAACATTATAGCAATATAATACAATATCGGCGTCTAGTTGCAATAACAAAAAAATCTAATCATGAAAACAAAGGCTTCAATTTTAGCCCTATTTTTCTTATCCACAATTATAAGTAGTTGTGCCAAGAAAGATATTGAGCACAAGGAAAAGGAAACAACAGGATTCACGGAATTAGTCGTTCCTGCTGATTTCGATTGGAAAATGTCCGAAAACGTGACTTGTAATTTCACTTCGGAACACGTTTCTAAAGTATACGTTTCCACGGGAGCAAACACAACTCCTTTTGCCTCGTTCTATGTCGGACAGGATGTAGACCAAGTCAAGTTGAACATACCAACTTACATTAACACGCTTTACGTCAAATACGAAACGAAGGCTGGATTATCAACAGCCAAAGCTCTTGATATAACTAACAATACCGTGACTTATGCAGTTCCTGCTGACAGCGAGGAAGTGGAAACAGTTCTTGCTTACTCGGCAAAAACAAACTTGAGCAGAGGGAATGATCAAGCTGTTATATTTTACCCCGCCCGGGAAAATGGTTGGGGAACTTTGATGTTCGAAGACCTTTGGCCCGCCTATGGAGATTACGACTTTAATGACTTAGTTGTAAACTACAAAATGCAGCTTTATCCTAATAACAAAAACATGGTAAAGGAAATGATCCTCGGAATTCGAGTCAAAGCTATTGGAGGCTCGCTACCTTATGACTTATGCCTTGCCATAAAAGGAATAAAGGCAGGAGAAATAGACGAGTTCGAAAAACAAGAATCGAACAATGCTTTAGAAAATGCCGATATGGAGTTACTTAACCCAGGTAATAGCGAGAAAAAACCTCCTATATTCAGGTTCAACAACATTAGAACTAACACGAAGGCTCCTAAAGGTTTCGCTTTCCTTAATACAGATCCGGATAAAAAAGCACGAATACAAGAGGGCGATATGGTAAATATTACTTTTTACATTACATTCCGCAACTCAATTCCTCAAGCAGATCTTACCCTTGATGCATTCGACTTTTTCATAGCCAAACCTGTAAAGGAAAAAGCCTCCCAATGGCAAGAGATTCACACGAGAGGATACGCTCCGACAGAAGAATTCGGACAAAACGTTTACGAACAAACAAAAGAAGGGAATTCCTATATCGGGAAAAGTAGTATTTATTACACCTCCAATTCCAACCTAATATGGGCGATCAATGTTCCGACAGACATTCCCCATGCTTACGAAAAAGCAGACTTTTTGAAGGCTTATCCTCATTTCAAAGACTGGGCTACTTCAGGCGGGAATCAAAACAAAGACTGGTACGAGAACACAACTGGAAATCGCAACGATAGCTACCTGATCAAACAATGACTCCAACAATAAAAGCTAAAGAGACTTTTGGGCATATCAAAAGTCTCTTTAGTTTTATTACTGATCTAATCCCTCCCTCGAACTCCCTCGTCACTCCTCATTCCTTTTTTCAAACAAGAGTGTATCCCACCAGATAGCTAATATACTAGACGACACACTCAACTTGCAAATATAATCGTATCAAAAATCAATTTTATCGAAGATAAATGCAAGATGAATGCTTGTTGAATACTCCTTGATCCAAATGAACTATCAGGAAAATATCAAGAGAATACCAGGTTGACATAGCCTAAAGCCAGGGCAAAGCCAGCCTTTTACCAGAATAATCATCTCCCATTACCCTTTCACCTCTCTTTTATCGCCCTTTCATCGCCCTTCGCCAATATACGAACAAGAACGAAGGAAACTTGTTACAAAGATGGCTGGAGATTATTACTCCGGCTCTTCGGTTACATCACCTTGGGATAACTCATAATACTTACAATGCTTATTCAGAACACACTCCCCACATAACGGATTCCGAGTTTTACACACCAATGCCGCATAATCCAAAATTGCCCAGTTCAATTCCTTGCATCGACGCACCTCGATAATATCATTTGCCAACTCCTGAATCTCCTTATCATGCCGCACGTCAATAAAATCTCCCGGTTTAAAATAACGTTTCAGCAACCGGGACATATTCACATCCAACAGCGGCTTACGATTTCTCAAGATAAACAATTCGAAAGCATTAGTAACATACAACCCGATAAAACCGGAATCCCTCAACTCGTTCTCGTTTCCCGGAATCTTACCTCCCCGTCGGCGAATATCTTCCCCCAGCTTATACAACCGTCGTGCCCGGTGACGATATAATCCCAAAGGTTTCATAATCTCTTCCAACTCTTCAAGCGAAGCATTAGCCAAAGCGTTCCAATCGGGAAATTTAGAGAAGAAAGTATCGTAGTACTTTGCCACCGTCTCCGCTTTCGTACGCTGTAACAAGATTTCAGAAACAATTTGCTGGTACTTCGTCGCCCGATCTTCCCGCCACGGAAATATCCTTTGGTTCTCGTCAAACCATTTCAACAAACGATGCTGCAAATATTGAACCATGACTTCCCGCATAAATCTCAATTTATTCTGACTTCTTTACCTTTTATCCCGATATATCCATTATGACAAAGTTAGCAAATAATCTCTTCACCATCTAGTAATTCAATGCTACCCTGTACTCATTAGGAGAACACCCCTCCATTTTCTTAAACAAGCGGCTCAAATGATGAGGGTATTTGAATCCCATCTCATAGGCAATTTCACTCACGGACTTGGACGAATCGGCAAAACGTTCCTTAACTTTCTCGATAATGGTGAATTGGATATACTCCTGAGCCGATTTCCCCGTTTCCTTCTTTATCAGATCCCCAAAATAATTCGCAGAAAGATTAAGCTTATCCGCACAAAAAGCAACAGAAGGTAAACCGTAAGAAACCGGAGCATCCGACTCGAAATAACCGTTCAACAAATCTTCAAACCGGGTAAGAATATCCTTATTCACATCCTTACGAGTGATAAATTGTCGATCGTAAAAGCGGACACAATGATTCAAAAATACTTCAATATTAGCGGTAATGATGGATCGACTATGTTTATCGATAGCGTGTTCCAATTCCTCCCGGATCTCTTGAAAACAATTAATCACGATCTCTCGTTCACGGTCAGACATATGAAGAGCTTCGTTCGCCTCGTAAGAGAAAAAAGAATATTCCTTCATCTTGCGACCCAAAGATGTCCCCAATAATAAATCGGGATGGAAAAGCAACGCCCATCCTTTCACCTGTATCCTAGTTCCATTATCATCATCCCCCACGATTTGACCGGGTGCGATAAAAACTAAAGTACCTTCCTGATAATCGTACATCTTGCGTCCATAACGAAGATCCCCACACTTGACATCTTTCAGAAAGACCGTGTAAAAACCAAAATTTTTACGAGCCAAACGAACCGGAGGCACTTCCGACAGGTCAATCACGCTCACCAAAGGATGCAACGTTTTTACTCCTAAAAATTCATGATAATCATGAATCGTATTCATTTTCAATATTTCACCCATAACATTCAAGGCTTTTGTTTAAAACAAAAATAACAATTCTCATTCAAGTTTTTTCACTGGATATTCAAAATCAGTAAAAATGGTACACATATCTGTAATTTATCTACACACAATCCCCGCCACCCCCTATATATTTGTATTACAAAATAAATGGACAACTTTATAATATATCATGATGAAAACAATGTATTTTTTAATAATTGCAACAGTTATGGCAACATTTAGCATGAATGTAGAAGCACAAAAGACTTCTAACGGAAAGAAAGTACTGGTCGCTTATTTTTCACGTAGCGGAAATACCAAAGCGATAGCGAGTCATATCAAAGAGCTGACAGGGGGAGATTTATTCGAAATTCAGACAGCAAAACCATACCCGGCAGATTATCACGCTTGCACGGAAGTAGCCAAAAAAGAAAAAAATGACAACGCCCGCCCCGAATTAAAAGAGAAAGTGAAAAACATAGAAGAATACGATATTATCTTCATCGGTTTCCCGAACTGGTGGGGAACAATGCCCATGCCGATCCTTACATTTTTGGAAAGTTACAAATTGGAAGGAAAAATCGTGATCCCATTCTGCACGCACGGTGGAGGCGGCGAGCAAAGTTGCTTTAGAGATTTCGTGAAAAACACGAGTAAAGCCACGAATAAAAAAGGATTTATCACTAGCGGAGGAGCAGCAAGCTCGGCACGTCCGCAAGTAGAAAAATGGTTGAAAGAAATTGATATTATAAAATAAAAAATCATTTTAAACTTCCTCCCCCTTCGGGGTACTTCCCCTCAGGCAGGAGAAGAAGGAGATGTCCGAAGGTCGGAGGAGTTTATATAGCGACAAGCGGAACTCTACCGACTTTACGAATCCCATAGCCATGACCATCCCCCCACAGAAAATAGAATCTATCAGTCAGCTAAACACGCTAATCGGGCAAAAGACATTGCACCCGCTCCTAAGCATTATTGACCTAGCCGAAGCTACACGCCTCGATCAACTCTCTATTTCCGGCGATTTCTACGCTCTATTCTTCAAACAAGTACAATGTGGAGATTTCAGATTCGGCCGCAGGTGTCATGATTTTCAATCCTGCACGTTAGCATTCAAAGCTCCCGGGCAAACTATTGACATCAACCGACATGACGCTCCGGAACAGACCAGCATTTTAGGCATCACATTCCACCCCAAGGTTTTCAACGAAACACCATTGATCTGTAAGAAATCCGAATACTCGTTCTTCTCCTACCAGGAAAACGAATCCCTTCATTTATCCGAACGGGAAAAACAAATTATCCTGGGATGCATGAGCAATTTTCAGAAAGAATTACAACGAGACATTGACCGGTTCAGCCTCCGATTGCTAGCCGTACATCTCGAATTACTCCTAGATTATTGCCTACGGTTTTATGAACGTCAATTCATCACCCGTTGTAATATAAATAATGATATTTTGGCGTATTTCAATCAACTTTTGGAACAATATCTCCAAGCGGAACACGGGGTAAAAACGGAATTACGCTCGATCGAGTACGTTCATGAAAGAATCCCCCAATCTATTGCCTATCTCAATGATCTCGTACGGGTAGAAACCGGGAAAACTCTCCGGGAACACGTGCGTCTGAAAAAAATAGACATGGCGAAACACCTCGTAACAAGCTCGAATAAAACAATTTCAGAAATTGCACTTGCATTAGGCTTTCCCAATACCCAAACATTTCTCTGCCTGTTTAAAAAACTTGTAGGTTGCTCTCCAAACGAATACAGACAGCAAGGGAACAATAAACCCAATTAGTCCCTACACGCACTCTTTAAAATTGATTCTCAGAGAAATAATCATATCTTTTTGACCAAACCGTTGGTTTTTATCTTAAAATTTCATAATTTAATACCGCAAATTCAGAGGCGGTGACAGATATTTATTTTCGACTACGTAAAATGATTCTCAATAAAGAATTATTTCCGTTTTTGTGTTGAAAATATTTCATTTATTACCCGGAATGATATAAATTTGACAAATCAATGCGAATGTGTTAAATATTTAACTGAAACAATATAAAAATGCTTCCTATGAGTAAATTTATTTCTATCGAAGAGGCTGTATCAAAAGTAAAAGATGGTATGACCATCATGGTAGGCGGATTCCTCGCAAACGGAACCCCTAACAAAATCGTTGATGCGTTAGCAAAATCAGGTGTTAAGAACCTGACGTTGATCTGTAATGACACGGCTTACCCGGACAAAGGAGTCGGTCAATTGATTGCCAACAAACAAGTAAAAAAACTTTTCGTGTCACACATCGGGACGAACCCGCACACGAGCGAACAAATGAATAGCGGAGAACTTGAAATCGAATTCTGCCCGCAAGGTTCATTAGCAGAGCGTGTACGTGCCGGAGGTTGCGGTCTGGGAGGAATCCTAACTCAAACCGGAATGGGAACCATCGTGGCTGAAGGGAAACAGATCGTCAACGTGGATGGCAAAGACTATTTGTTGGAAAAACCGTTGAGAGCCGATATCGCATTGGTTGGTGCCAGCCTTGGAGACAAAGCCGGAAATCTGGTTTACCGGGGAACATCTCAAAATTTCAACCCGTTAATGGCTTCTGCCGCTGACTTGGTAATTGCAGAAATTAACGAACTGGTTGAAGTCGGCGAAATCGCCGCAGAAAACGTGAAGACACCGTCAATCATGGTGGACTTCATAGTTAAATAATTTACGATTGACGATTTTTGATTAAAAATTATCAAATCGCCCAATTAATAAAATTTAAAATTCAAGGAAATGGAAAAAACGATGATAAGATTAAGAATGAGTGCAAAAGATGCTCATTACGGTGGGAATTTAGTTGACGGCGCACACATGGTGCATTTGTTCGGGGATGTGGCCACGGAATTATTAATCATGCATGACGGTGACGAAGGCCTGTTTGTTGCCTATGACAACGTGGAATTTTTGGCTCCTGTTTATGCCGGAGATTATATCGAGGCTACCGGGGAGATTGTAAAAGTAGGAAACACCTCCCGCAAAATGATTTTCGAGGCAAAGAAGGTAGTCGCTGCTAGACCTGACATTTCTGCTTCAGCTGCAGATGTACTGGAAGAACCGATCGTGGTTTGCCGTGCAAGCGGAACCTGCGTGGTGAAAAAAGAAGACCAGAGAAAGAAATAATCGAAATTATTATTATGGAGAAATTAATTATCACAGCAGCCATTTGCGGGGCAGAAGTTACCAAAGAACAAAACCCTGCCGTTCCTTATACAGTAGAAGAGATCGTGAGAGAAGCAAAATCCGCTGTAGACGCAGGTGCAGCTATTGTTCACCTTCACGTTCGTGAAGATGACGGAACCCCGACCCAAAGCAAAGCACGCTTCAAAGAGTGTATCGACGCTATTTATAAGGTTTGCCCGGACGTTATCTTGATCCCCTCTACCGGAGGAGCCGTGGGAATGACCGCAGAAGAACGTCTTCAGCCGACAGAACTTTTCCCCGAAATGGCCACTCTGGATTGTGGTACCTGTAATTTCGGAGACGAGGTTTTCGAGAACACCATGCCTATGATGAGAGATTTCGGAAAGAGAATGTTGGAAAACAATATCAAACCGGAATACGAATGTTTCGAAATGGGACATCTTGACACCGTATTAGCCATGGCTAAAAAAGGTCAGGTTCCCGGAGCCCCAATGCAGTTCAATTTCGTTCTCGGCGTTCCCGGATGCACTCCTGCCACGGTACCGAATCTTTGCTGGCTTGTAAACGCAATCCCCGCAGGTTCTACGTGGACGGCAACCGGAATCGGTCGTCATGCCTTCACTCTTGCAGCTCCCGCTATCGCAATGGGCGGTAACGTGAGAGTCGGTTTTGAAGACAATCTTTACCTGGAAAGAGGTGTACTGGCGAAATCCAATGGAGAATTAGTAGCAAAAGTAGTTCGTATCGCCAAAGAATTAGGCCGTCCGATCGCTACCTCCGCGGAAGCAAGAGAGATTTTAGGATTAAAACCGTTAAAATAATCGATTTATAAATTTTCAAATTTAATTATACTATGCAAAAGAAAGGAAATAAATACGGAACCCACCGTGTAATCGAACCCAAAGGAGTATTACCTCAACCCGCTAACAAGATTGATAACAACATGGACGAGATCTACGATAACGAAATCTTGATCGACGTTCAGACGTTGAATATTGACTCTGCTAGCTTCACCCAAATCGAACAACAAGCCGGTGGCGATAAAGCAAAGATCGCTGAAATCATGATGGACATTGTTGCAAAACAAGGAAAACATCGCAACCCGGTAACCGGATCAGGCGGTATGTTGTTAGGTACGGTTGAAAAAATCGGTGATGCCTTGAAAGGTAAAATTGATTTGAAAGAAGGTGATAAGATCGCAACTTTGGTTTCTCTTTCTTTGACTCCCCTCCGTATTGACAAGATCAAAGATATTCGCCCGGACATCGATCAAGTAGACATCGACGGTAAGGCTATACTTTTCGAAAGCGGTATCTATGCAAAGATCCCGGCTGACCTTCCTGAAAACTTAGCATTGTCTGCATTAGACGTGGCCGGGGCTCCTGCTCAAACCGCTAAATTGGTTAAACCGGGCGATACCGTGTTAATTATCGGTGCAGGTGGAAAATCAGGTATGTTGTGCTGCTACGAGGCTAAAAAACGTGCAGGCGTTACCGGTAAAGTAATCGGTTTGTGCCACAGCCAAAAGAGTACCGAACGTTTACAGAAACTTGGTTTCTGCGACTATGTATTCTCTGCCGATGCAACTCAACCAGTTCCGGTAATGGAGAAAATCGAGGAATTGACCAATGGCGAAATGTGCGACGTTACGATCAACAACGTGAACATCACCGATACAGAAATGACTTCTATCCTTTGCACGAAGAACACGGGAGTTGTTTACTTCTTCTCTATGGCAACCAGCTTCACGAAAGCAGCTCTTGGAGCAGAAGGTGTTGGTAGCGACGTGACCATGATCGTTGGTAACGGTTACACGAAAGGACACGCAGAGATCACACTTCAAGAACTGAGAGAAAGCGAGGCTTTGAGAAAGATCTTTACTGAACTTTACGCTTAATAATTTAAGATTTATGATTTACGATTGGAGATTTTCAATCGTAAATCATAATCCGAAATTTAAAATCTAAAATTTAAAATTAGTCGATGGACAAGGGTTGTAGATACGGAACACACAGGGTAATTACTCCGGAAGGCACACTTCCTCAACCGGCATTAAGGCTGGATAACACGATGAGCATTTATGACAACGAATTGTTGATAGATGTGCAAACATTAAACATTGATTCGGCCAGTTACACGCAGATCAAAAGCGCTTGTAACGGGGATGCGGACAAAATGAAAGAAATGATTCTTTCTATCGTGGCAGAGAGAGGTAAAATGCAAAATCCTGTTACCGGATCGGGTGGTATGCTCATCGGAACGGTGAAAGAGATCGGGCCTAATTTCCCGGACAAATCACTGAAAATCGGAGACAAAATTGCCACGCTGGTTTCCTTATCCCTGACTCCATTAAAAATAAACAAGATCAAACATCTTGATCCGGCATCGGATCAGGTAGACGTGGATGCACAAGCGATCCTATTTGAAAGTGGCCTATACGCCGTGCTACCGAATGATATTCCGGAAAAACTGGCATTAGCCGTGTTGGACGTGGCAGGAGCCCCGGCTCAAGTGGCCCGTCTGGTAAAAGAAGGAGATACGGTATGTATCATCGGAGGGGGTGGAAAGTCTGGAGTACTTTGTTGCTACCAGGCCATGAAAAACGTCGGACCTTACGGAAAGGTCATCGTGGTGGAATACTCGGAAGAGAACGCCCGAAGAATCAAAGATATGAATCTCGCCACTCACGTTATTGTCGCCGACGCGACAAAAGTGATGGACGTGTATAAAAAAGTGACTGCGATTGCAGGGGAAAGAGGTTGCGAGGTAACGATTAACAATGTAAACGTTCCCTCAACAGAAATGACCTCGATTCTCGTCACAAAAGGACAAGGATGCGTTTATTTCTTCTCCATGGCGACCAGCTTCACGAAAGCGGCACTGGGAGCTGAAGGAGTAGGAAAAGATATAAATTTAATCGTGGGAAACGGATACGCCAAAGGACACACCGAACTGACACTGGGTATCATTCGGGAGTCGGAGGAAATTCGGGAACTATTTAACAGACTGTACGTGAAATAAAAATGTAGAATTTAGAATTTAAAATGTAGAATGAGCTATTTTTTAATCTAAAATCAAAACGCCGGAAGCGCTTGCTGTGCACTAGGGCAATTTAAAATTTAAAATCTAAAATTTAAAATAAATAAACTGAGATGGCTGAAAGCAGACGAAAAGAATTTTTTCCAGAAGTAACAGATGAACAATGGAATGACTGGAAATGGCAAGTGAAAAACAGAATTGAGACTGTGGATCAATTAAAAAAATATCTTGATCTGGATCCCAGCGAAGAAGAGGGTATTCGCAATGCATTAAAAATGTTGAGAATGGCAATCACCCCGTATTATTTAAGTTTAATCGACAAGAACAATCCACATTGTCCTATCCGCAAGCAAGCGGTTCCTTCAGCCTTGGAACTACACAAAGCGAGTGCAGACTTGGAAGACCCGTTACACGAAGACAGCGATTCTCCCGTACCGGGATTAACTCATCGGTATCCGGACCGGGTGTTATTCTTGATCACGGATCAATGTTCCATGTATTGCCGTCATTGTACCCGCAGACGTTTTGCCGGACAAAAGGACAGTGCCTCCCCGACCGAACGCATTGATAAATGTATCGAATACATCGCCAAGACTCCACAAGTAAGAGACGTGCTGTTATCCGGTGGTGACGCATTGTTGGTAAGCGACGATCGTTTGGAATACATCATCAGCCGCTTAAGAGCCATCCCTCACGTGGAAATCATCCGTATCGGTAGCCGTACCCCGGTAGTATGCCCGCAAAGAATTACCCCGGAACTGGTAAATATGCTGAAAAAATATCACCCGATCTGGTTAAATACTCACTTCAATCACCCGAATGAAATCACGGAAGAATCAGCTGCCGCTTGCGCTCGTTTGGCGGACGCAGGTATCCCGTTAGGAAACCAGACCGTATTATTGAGAGGAATCAACGATTGTACCTACGTGATGAAAAAATTGATGCACGGATTAGTAAAAATGCGTGTTCGTCCGTACTACATCTATCAATGTGACCTTTCCATGGGTATCGAGCATTTCCGTACTCCGGTTTCCAAAGGTATCGAAATCATCGAGAACTTACGCGGACACACTTCCGGATATGCCGTTCCCACGTTCGTGGTTGACGCTCCCGGTGGTGGAGGTAAGACTCCGGTAATGCCGAACTACGTGATCTCACAATCTCCGAACCGGGTTGTATTGAGAAACTACGAAGGTGTTATCACCACCTACACGGAACCGACAGATTACAAGGAAGAGTGCCACTGCCCGGAATGTGAGCAAGCTCGCAAAGAAGGTGTTGCCGCATTGTTACATGGCGATATGCTCTCTATCGAACCGAAACATCTGGCTCGTAACGAGAGAAATCATCACGAATAAAATAATTTTAGATTTTAAATTTTAGATTTTAAATTCTTTCCGGAATTGACAATCTAAAATTTAAAATCTTTAAATATTGAATTGAAAGAGCGTCGTATTGTGCGTGGAAATTTAAAGTTTAAAATCTAAAATTTAAAATTCAAACCGTGTTTATCGAGGAGATTCTAAAATACAACAGTATAGCAATCGTGGGTCTGGCCAAAAATGCCGGAAAAACGGAATGCTTGAACTATATTCTTCGGAAAGTGAAGAATACGGGAAAGCGTTTCGCCCTTACCTCAATAGGCATCGACGGGGAAAACAGAGATCAGGTTTGCCAAACGCCCAAACCGGAAATTGAAATCTTCGAAGACATGATTTTCATCACGTCTGAGATGCATTACCGGTCCAAACGTCTGGTGGCAGAGATCATGGATGTCAGCACACAACAAACCTCGTTAGGACGTCTGGTAACCGCCAGAGCTGTCAGTTCGGGGAAAGCCTTGTTATCAGGGCCTGCCGACACGGGATCATTAAAAGCCCTCATCCAAGGGATGAAACGTTTTGACGTGGATACCACCATTGTCGACGGGGCTCTCTCCCGACTCAGTCTCAGCTCTCCGGCTGTGACGGAAGCCATGGTGTTAGCCACGGGAGCCGCAGTATCCTGTAATATTCCTCAACTGGTTAGAAAAACAAAATACGTGTATGACCTCATTTGCTTGGAGACAGCAGAACCGGAGATGATCCGGCAACTGATTGACATCGAGCAAGGCATATGGTCCATTGACGAAAACGGGAAAGTTCACGATCTGAACATTCCTTCCGTGTTTATGCTTGAAAATAACAAAGACGAAGTTTTCAAGTACGGGAACACGTTATACGTGGCAGGCGCCATCAGTGACAAATTATTGCAATTCCTACGGCAACAGAAACAAATCAAGGAGATCACTCTGATCATCCGTGATTTCACCAAAATGTTCGCCTCCATGGAAACATACTATGCCTTCCTCAAAAAAGGCGGAACCATGAAGGTATTGCAAAAAAGTAAACTATTGGCTGTTTGCATCAATCCCCAATCCCCGGAAGGATATTGTCTGGATTCCGACGAACTGAGAGTAGCCATGCAAGAGAGCTTGGGTATTCCTGTTTATGACGTCAAGAGAATTGAAAGTTGAAAATTGAAAATGAATTTAGATTGAAGGAATTAAAAAGCGACCGCCCCGTGCGGCTGGAATCTAAAATCTAAAATCATTAAATCTAAAATTAATAAGGTGTTTTTAAGAAGTGCCATAGAAGAAATTAACGGGTTCAGATTCATGATCGACAAACTGGAAATTCAATCCGGGCTGGCGAAACGAGTCTTGAATACATTACCTTATTTGCGTACCACGGAAGCGATTGCCCAGGAATTGGACAAAACCGAGGTCACGCGTAACATTCTACAAACCTCCGAACTAACAGACACCATTACTAAGATCAAGGTCAAGCTGATGCAAGTGAAGGACATCCGGGGAACAGCAAACCGGGTGACGGAATCACAGACATTGGATGACATTGAACTATTTGAATTAAAAGCCTTTTCTTTGCTGGCCGTGGAGATACGGGAATTACTCCTATCAGCAAATATCACGGTTGTTTCACTCCCGGACTTGGAACCGGTAGTAAACATTCTGGATCCCGAAAAGATGCGTATTCCTCATTTTTACGTGTACGATGCCTATTCCCCGGAACTGGCAGCCCTGCGTACAAAAATGAAAACGCTCAAAATGGATGAAAAAACAGAAGAACGAGTACTGGACCAACTTCAATTCGAACACTCGGAATTAGAAGACCGGATTCGGGAAAAGTTATCCGAACAGATTCATCCCTATAAAAAAGAAATTAACGAGGCCCTGGTAAACACGGCTACTTTAGATATCCTGTTGGCAAAAGCCCAACAGACCATTGATATGCAGTTGTGTAAACCGGAAATATCCACTAGCACGACTCGCTATATAAAAATATTCAACCCACAAGTAAAAGAGGTACTTTGGCAAGAAGGTAAGAAATTCCAAGCAATAGACATTGACATTGAGCAAGGAGCCTGTTTGATTACCGGAGCCAACATGGCCGGGAAAAGTGTTATACTGAAAACAGTGGCACTGGCACAAACGCTATTCCAATTCGGCTTTTACGTTCCGGCAGAACAAGCCGAGATTGCCTTAGTTGACGAAGTTCTCCTTTGCATCGGGGACGAGCAATCCGAATTAAGCGGCCTATCCTCGTATGCCTCGGAAATGCTACGGGTAAATGCCATCGTTCAAGACGTGAAAGCAGGTAAAAATGCCTTGATCCTAATTGACGAGCTGGCAAGAACCACCAACCCCACGGAGGGAAAAGCGATCGCGAATGCCATGCTTGACTTCCTGACGGATAAAGGAGCCCGTTCCTTGATTACCAGCCATTACAGCGGAATCAAAGCCCGTTGCAAAAAGATGCGGGTAAAAGGATTTGTCAAAGAATACGTGAAAGGTCAATTGACCATCAACAATATAAACGAGTTTATCGATTACTCGCTAATCGAAGATACTCATGACTCCGCACCGCAAGAAGCCATGCGCATCGCCCGCATTCTGGGCGTTGACGAAGAATTGTTGGACAAAGCAGAGGAGTTTTTGGATGACGAAGAGAAGAAGAACAGAAATTAATAACAGAACAAAGATATGCAGAACAGTAAACTAGGGCTTGATTTCACCAAAGTGGCACACGCAAAGGACGTGGCCCGGAAGATAGCCGACGATGTACAGAAATTCGTGGAACAATACTCTACCGTTGCCGTTGAGCGTACGCTATGCCGTTTGCTCGGTATTGACGGGGTTGACGCTAACACCGTGCCCCTACCCAACGTGCTGGTAGACGAGATCAAAGACAAAGGCGTGTTAGGTGAAGGTATTTTATTCTTCCTCGGAAACGCTATCGTGGAAACCGGTATGAACCCGCAACAAATAGCAGAGAAGGTTGCAGTGGGAGAACTGGATATCACCACGTTACCCGTTCACCCGACAGATAAGATTAAAGCCGCATTGAAACCTCACGTTGACGCAAGTATCAAACGGATCAGTGATCGCCGTGCCAAGAAGGAAAACTACTTGAACACGATCGGGGAAGGTCCTAAACCTTACCTCTACGTGATCGTGGCTACCGGAAACATCTATGAAGATGTGGTACAGGCACAAGCAGCCGCACGTCAGGGAGCAGACGTTATTGCCGTAATCCGTACAACAGGGCAGAGTTTGTTGGATTACGTGCCTTATGGAGCTACCACGGAAGGATTCGGGGGAACCTTCGCTACACAGGAAAACTTCCGCATCATGCGTAAGGCCTTGGACGAAGTGGGCGAAGAAGTAGGCCGTTACATCCGCTTATGTAACTATTGCTCCGGTCTGTGTATGCCGGAAATCGCAGCCATGGGAGCATTGGAAGGATTGGACGTGATGCTGAATGACGCTCTTTACGGTATCCTGTTCCGGGATATTAACATGCAACGTACACTGGTTGACCAGTTTATGTCAAGAGTAATCAACGGATTCGCCGGAGTAATCATCAACACCGGAGAGGATAACTACCTGACAACCGCTGATGCCGTGGAACAGGCACACACCGTGCTGGCATCCGACTTGATTAACGAGCAATTAGCCTTGATCGCCGGACTGAAAGAAGAACAAATGGGATTAGGACACGCTTTCGAAATGGACCCGTCTCTTGAAAACGGATTCTTGCTGGAATTGTCTCAAGCTCAAATGACCCGTGAGATTTTCCCGAAAGCCACTTTAAAATATATGCCTCCAACCAAATTCATGACGGGAAATATTTTCCGCGGACATATTCAGGATGCACTTTTCAACATGATCGGAATCTGGACTTCACAAGGTATCCAATTATTAGGTATGCCAACGGAAGCGATCCACACGCCGTTCATGTCCGACCGTTACCTTTCTATCGAGAACGCCAAATATATCTTCGGCAACATGAAGAATATCGGCGACGAAGTAGAATTCAAAAAAGACGGTATCATCCAGAATCGTGCCAAGGAAGTATTGAACAATGCTATCGCATTACTTGAAAACATTGAACGTGAAGGTCTTTTCACCGCTTTGGAAAAAGGAATCTTCGGTGACGTAAAACGTCCGAAGAATGGTGGTAAGGGACTTGACGGAGTTGCCGCCAAAGGTGCCAACTACTACAACCCGTTTATTGAGCTTATGCTCAATAATAATTGAAAATTGAGAATTGAAAATTGAAAATGAAAGGGGTTACCTTATCATTTTCGATTTCAGATTTTCAACAGAGTGAATAAAAATAAAATTTAAACCAATGCGATTGATAATTTTCAATTTTGCATTTTCAATTTTCAATTCATTATGAGTGGAGGATTATATTCTACCGAAAAAAATGATTTCGACCAGACGCTGGATCTGAAAAAAATAAAACCCTACGGGGACACGATGAACGACGGGAAAACCCAGTTGAGTTTCACGTTGCCCGTGCCTGCCGGGGATGAAGCTATCGAAGCCGCAAAACAATTATTGAAAAAAATGGGTTTCGAGAACCCGCAAGTGGTATTCCACAAAGAGTTGACCGAAGGATATACCTTCTTCAACTGTTACGGTAGCTGCACACACACTGTGGACTTCACGAGCATCCATGTCCCGAAAGTAGAAGGAACGAAATGGGATATGCACGAAACGGACGAGTTCATCCGTGAAAACATCGGACGTCCTTTGATTGTTGTAGGTGCAAGTACCGGAACCGACGCCCACACCGTGGGAATCGACGCCATCATGAACATGAAGGGATTTGCCGGACACTATGGACTGGAACGCTACGACATGATCGAGGCTCACAACTTGGGGAGTCAGGTTCCCAATGAAGAGTTCATCGCCAAAGCGATCGAACTGAAAGCTGATGCCCTTCTGGTATCGCAAACCGTTACTCAGAAAGATGTTCACATCAAAAACATGATCGAACTCGTGGAAATGTTGGAAGCAGAAGGCTTGCGGGATAAAGTAATCCTGGCCTGCGGTGGTCCTCGTATTTCTCACGAACTGGCCAAAGAACTCGGTTACGATGCAGGCTTCGGCATGAACACCTACGCGGATGACGTGGCGTCATTTGTTGCACAAGAATTTGTTAGAAGAAAAAATAAATAGCATTTTAGATTTTAGATTTCAAATTTTAAATTACAGGACTCATCGGTAATCAATTTACAATCTAAAATTTACAATTTAAAATTGAAAACGGTATGGATAAAGATCAAGTAAGAGAAGTTATCGCGAAACGGGTAGCTCTCGAATTAAAAGACGGCGACGTGGTCAACTTGGGAATCGGACTGCCAACAATGGTACCGAACTACTTGCCCCAAAATGTACACGTGATCCTACAATCCGAGAACGGATTATTAGGTATGGGTCCGAAACCGGAAGAAGGTAAAGAAAATCCGGAACTGACGGATGCCGGTGGTGGCTACATCACGGCTATCGAAGGCGCCTGCAGCTTTGACAGCGCAACCTCTTTCGGACTTATCCGCGGCGGACACGTGGATGTCACCATTCTTGGTGCTTTACAGGTAGACGAGAAAGGAAACTTGGCAAACTGGATCATCCCCGGTAAAAAAGCCCCGGGAATGGGTGGAGCCATGGACCTTCTAGTAGGTGCTAAAAAAGTGATCCTTGCCATGGAACACACGGCAAAAGGGAATCACAAGATTCTGAAAGAATGCACCCTGCCGTTGACGGCTGCCGGAGAGGTGGATATGATTATCACCGAGATGGGTGTTATGAACGTTACCCCCGAAGGTATCGAATTGGTAGAATTAAACCCTGAATTTACGTTAGATGACATCAAAGCAGCTACAGGCTGTGAATTAATAATTTCCAAAAACTTAAAAGCAATGCCTCAATGACAAAAACCTATATCGTAGCAGCAAAAAGAACAGCGATCGGCAAATTTTTAGGAACAACTCTTTCAATGACAGCAGCAGACTTGGGAGCCGCCGTAATAAAAAACATTATCGCGGAAACCGGAGTCAATCCCGCCAACATTGATGAAGTGATAGTCGGCAACGTACTATCCGCCGGACAGGGTCAAGGTGTAGCCCGTCAGGCATCCATCAAAGGAGGGATCCCACAAGAAGTTCCGGCTTACGGAATCAACATGATATGCGGGAGCGGTATGAAAGCCGTGCTCAATGGTGTAACCGCTATCAAATCGGGACTGGCGAACTTGATCATTGCAGGAGGAACCGAATCCATGTCCAATGCGGGCTATATCCTTCCGGCACGTGTACGTGACGGGCACAAGATGGGCGACGTGACAGTCGTGGACCATATGGTGTATGATGGTCTAACGGACGCCTTCGAGGGATACCACATGGGCATAACGGCTGAAAACATCGCAGAGAAATACGCGATCAGCCGGGAGGAACAGGATGAGTTTGCTATCGAATCGCAACAACGGGCTATTGCGGCTATCGATAACGGTAAATTCAAGTCAGAGATCGTGCCTATAGAGTACAAGGTGAAGAAAGAGACTCACGTGTTCGACACGGATGAATTCCCGAACCGGACGACCTCCCTGGAGAAATTATCGACCTTACGTCCCGCTTTCAAAAAAGAGGGATCCGTCACGGCCGGTAACGCTTCGGGGATCAATGACGGGGCATCATTCGTACTGATCGCATCGGAAGAAGCTGTTAAACAAAACAACTTAACTCCTCTGTGCGAGATCATTGGTGTCGGACAAGGCGGTGTAGATCCTGCCATCATGGGTATGGGTCCCGTGCCTGCCATTGCCAACGCACTCAAGAACGCCGGAATCAAGCTATCCGATATCGACGTGATCGAGCTAAACGAGGCTTTTGCGGCACAATCGCTGGGAGTGATACACGAACTTATGGCACAACACGGCGTTACGAGAGAATGGATAAATGAACGTACGAACATCAACGGTGGTGCAATAGCACTGGGACATCCCATCGGGGCATCAGGAAACCGCATCGTTGTATCATTAGTACATGAAATGATAAACAATGAAGCAAAATTAGGTCTTGCATCCCTCTGTATCGGAGGGGGCATGGGGACGGCCTTAATTCTGAAGAAATGTTGATTTAGGATTAAAAATTAGCTTCGATCAATTAAAACATTTAATAATAATGGATTTCAGTCTATCAAAACAAGAGCAACTCTTCTTACAAATGATAAGAGAGTTTGCAGAAAAAGAGGTAAAACCTCTGGCGGCGGAAGTGGACGAATCAGAGAGATTCCCGATGGAAACCGTTCAAAAAATGGCAAAACTTGGTATTATGGGTATCCCGTTCCCGGTGGAACTCGGTGGAGCAGGTGGTAGTAATATCCTTTACACGATGGCGGTAGAGGAGTTATCCCGTGTATGTGCTACGACCGGCGTAATCGTGTCTGCACACACCTCTTTGTGTTGCGCACCGATCATGGAACACGGAACCCCAGAACAAAAAGCCAAATATCTTCCCAAATTAGCTTCCGGTGAATGGATCGGAGCATTCGGTCTGACAGAACCGAACGCCGGAACCGATGCTTCTGCACAACAGACTATCGCGGTAAAAGAGGGAGATCATTACGTGCTGAACGGATCTAAAATCTTCATTACCAATGCCGGTTACGCACACGTGTATATCATCATGGCAATGACCGACAAATCCAAGGGAACAAAGGGTATTTCCGCATTCATCGTGGAAAAAGATTTCCCGGGCTTCTCCGTGGGTAAAAAAGAGAAAAAATTGGGTATCCGCGGTTCTGCAACCTGCGAGTTAATCATGGAAAACTGTATCGTTCCGGCCGAGAACTTACTCGGACAAGAAGGTAAAGGTTTCGGTATTGCCATGAAAACACTTGACGGCGGACGTATCGGTATCGCTTCTCAAGCATTGGGTATCGCTCAAGGAGCTATGGACGAGACCGTGAAATACGTGAAAGAACGTAAACAATTCGGTAAAGCCATCGGACAATTCCAAAACACCCAATTCCAACTGGCTGACTTGCAGACTAAAATAGAAGCTGCCCGTTTGTTAGTAAGACAGGCTGCCTACAAGAAAGACTTGAAAGTACCTTATTCAGCAGATGCTGCTATGGCTAAATTATTCGCGGCAGAAACGGCCATGGAAGTAACGACCAAAGCCGTACAGTTCCACGGAGGATACGGATATACCCGTGAATACCCGGTTGAAAGAATGATGAGAGATGCCAAGATTACTGAAATCTACGAGGGTACGTCAGAAGTTCAGAGAATGGTGATTGCAGCAAATTTATTAAAGTAAAAGACAGTTGACATGAAGATCGTTGTTTGTATTAAACAAGTTCCGGATACCACGGAAATCAAACTGGACCCCGTTACAGGAACCCTTATCAGAGACGGTGTACCCAGTATTATGAATCCCGATGACAAGGGAGGACTTGAATTTGCCCTTCAATTAAAAGATCAATATGGAGCACATGTAACCGTGATCACCATGGGACCTCCTCAGGCAGAGGCTATCTTGAGAGAGGCATACGCCATGGGAGTGGATCGTGCCATCCTGTTAAGCGACCGCAAATTCGGTGGAGCCGATACATTGGCCACTTCTAACACCATTGCCGCAGCCTTGAGATCTCTGGAATTCGACCTATTGATCACCGGGCGTCAAGCTATCGACGGGGATACCGCACAGGTTGGTCCGCAGATCGCTGAACACCTGGATTTACCGCAAGTAACCTACGTGGAAAGCTTAACTTTCGACGGAAACAAGACTTTCACGGTGAAGAAATCCATGGAAGACGGTTACCAGATAGTACAGGTAGACACTCCTTGCGTATTCACGGCATTGGCTTCCGGAGTGAAACCCCGTTACATGTCTGTAAGAGGAATCGTTGAGGCTTACAATCACCCCATCGAAACCTGGACCTACAACGACATCACCGTGGATGATCAGAAGATCGGATTGAACGGATCACCGACCCGCGTATTCAAATCATTCACCAAGGGTGTAAAAGCTGCCGGACAAATCTACGAAGTAGACCCTGCAGAAGCTGTAGATATCATTATCGGCAAATTGAAAGAAAAATTTATTATCTAATGAAAGAGGATAGATTTAGAGTATTTCAATCTAAAATCTAAAATCATTAAATCTAAAATTAGAAATGGATAAGGCACAATATAAAAACGTTTACGTCTTCGTTGAACAAAGAGAAGGCGTTATCCAAAACGTGGGGCTCGAATTGTTAGGCAAAGCCAGAGAATTAGCTGATGCTTTAAATGAAAAAGTATATGCCATGTTATTGGGACATGACCTGACAACTCAGGCTCAGGAATGTATTGCTTACGGAGCCGACACCGTGTTGCGTGTGGATGCCCCGGAACTGGCTACTTACGTTACCGAACCTTACGCACAGGCTATTTACCAGATCATCCGTGACAACAAACCGAGCATCGTATTGATCGGGGCAACCACCATCGGTCGTGACCTCGGTCCTCGTTTGTCAGCTCGTGTAGAAACCGGATTGACGGCAGACTGTACCGGTTTGGAAATTTCCGAGGAACGGGACCTGTTGATGACTCGTCCTGCATTCGGTGGTAACTTGATGGCAACCATCATTTGTAAGGAACACCGTCCGCAAATGTCAACCGTTCGTCCGGGTGTAATGCGCATGGGCCAACGTGACGAGAACCGGAAAGGAACTATCGAAGATGTAAAAATCAATTTCGATAAATCCAAATTCCGTGTACGGGTTCTTGAAACGGTTAAACAAACCAAGAACTTGGTAGACATCACCGAAGCACATGTATTGATCTCCGGAGGTCGTGGAGTAGGTAATGCAGAAGGTTTCGATATGTTGCGTGCTATGGCAAATACCATCGGAGCCGAAGTATCCGCATCTCGTGCCATGGTTGATGCCGGCGTATTAGGCCACGAACGTCAGGTAGGGCAAACCGGTAAAACCGTACGTCCCGACTTGTACTTCGCCATGGGTATCTCCGGAGCCATCCAGCACTTGGCCGGTATGGAAGAATCCGAATACATCATCGCAATCAACAAAGACAAATTTGCCCCGATCTTCAACGTGGCAGACTTGGGTATCGTCGGCGATGTTCGCAAGATCGTTCCGCTTTTAACTGAAAAGTTGAAAAGATAAAATAAAGGGAAGTGTCGCATTGACACTTCCCTTTTTACCTAACCTTCATCAAAAAATCACGAATCCCCAGATATTGTATCCCCTCGTAAGTATTCCCATGAAACAAATCTTGCGAGACGACAATCTTGGGATAATTATCTTCTATTTTTAAAAGATTACCAAATTCCCGTTGGATAGTTGTCTCATCATTTAGCTGTAAAGCGACCTGCACATACACCTTTTCACCCTCCCGCTCACCAATAAAATCAACTTCTTGTTTCTCCAATACTCCCACGGAAACCTTATATCCTTGATATAACAAATGATTATAAACAATATTCTCTAATATCTTCCCCTGATCTTGAAGTTTAAAACCGGTTATAACATTTCGAATTCCCAGATTTTCAAAATAATATTTATTCCCTACCTCAAAAATACGTTTCCCCACAATATCATACCGATCAACACAAGAAATAATAAAAGCGTTTGCAAAATGGTCTATATAAGTCAGAATTTGATTTACCCCCAACGTAACTCGTTGCGATTTCAAATAATCACTTATCCCTTTAGCCGAAAATATACTTCCTACATTATCTGCAAGAAACAAAAGTAACCTCTCTAAAAAATCAGTATTCCGTAAGGCATAGCGGCTAACCACATCCCGATAAACAATCGTGGAATATATACTCTTCAAATATTCAAAAACAATTTCATCTTCCAATTTCAAATGCATCAAATAAGGCAACCCTCCATATCTGGTATATAACCCATAACTTTCATCCGAATTTTCCAGTTCATGAAACTGTAAAAACTCCGGATATGACAAACTATATATCGTGAACTCGATATATCGCCTCCCTAAATAAGTGGCCAATTCCCCGGACAACATTTTCGCATTGCTTCCGGTCACATATATATCGTTATTTTCATCCAAGGCCAACGAGCGCAGAGCTTTCTCGAATTCACTCACCTCCTGTATTTCATCAATAAATATATAATTTTTCCTGTCTTTTAAACATTTACTCACCACGTAAGCATGTAGCTCCTTTGCAGATCTTATGAAATCAAAAGTGATATCTTCCAAATTTATATAAATGACATTCGCCCCCGATTCCTTTTTCCGGATCAACTCTATCAGTTGAAATAAAATATAACTTTTCCCCACCCGACGTTGCCCGGTCATCACTTTGATCAAAGACGTGCCCATGAATGGCTCTATTTTCTTCAAATAATGCTCTCTATATTTTATATTCTCCATTTTCATTATAATTAAAACTCTCCCCAAAAATACGAAAAGTTTTCATCATACTGAAAACTTTCAACGAATAAAGCAAAAGTTTTCATCATACTGAAAACTCCTCCAACCTCTCTAACACAAGTTGGGTAAACACCTGGTACCCATCTCTCCCCCTGTGCAAGGGGGAGTTGGAGGGGGTAGTACCCCATTATAACCCCAAAAGGGGCAGCCGAAGCCACCCCTTTCCCTTATCGTCCGGAACGTTTCCGTTCCCATCGATTCTTACACCAAGCCACCACGACCGAGCTAATCACTCCTCCCACGATACTCAATACCCCCGTCACGAAATCATCTGCCACCTGCGAGAGAAAAGCATTAAATCCCAGCGTGAAAAATATTCCGGTAAAAAAATACACGCTCATCATACCGTCAAATAGCGACTGTCCGATGCAGCACTCCCGTTCCTCAAGGTTGCGAAACAATACACCTTCACGTTAGCCTCGTCCCAGTCCTCGGGAAGAGCATAACTCGTGTTACCATTTTCTCCCCGATCTCTCAACGGAACGATCTTGGCACGATTCAACACGGTTTCCAGCAACACGCCATACACTTTATCATCCGCCAACGCATACCCCTCCTCTTCTTCCTGCATCTCCTGCTCGAAAGAATACATCTTACTCTCCGAGGCGTACGTCACGGTCACGTTAGGCGTGTATAACAACCCCTCGGCCATTTTTAACCGATCAAACACGATGGTTGCCACGTGTTTCTCGTCCACCTCCACGGCTGCCTGATTCACTTTCATGAAAGCATTCGAAGTCGTACCATTTCCTATTCCCACGAAACCTTTCCGAATCACCGGAATCAATCTCCGAGACAACTGAACCAACACCTTCATCTTCGCCCGTTGGTCAAGTATCTCCGGAGTCGGGTTATCCCTTCTTGAAAAGATCTTCGCCTTCGCGATATTCTGCTTGTTCGTGTAACACATCGTCACGTTACCAACGGACTTCTTTACCTTGCCTAACAAATAAGAATTAAATTTTGCCATAACATTAAAATTTAAAAATGAATAAATCAGAAAATTTAAAATG
>OGJI01000177.1_pt1 | contig 87670 bp, 72 predicted proteins | sample 1572031 | NCBI WGS metagenome assembly OGJI01 (sample SAMEA2582119, study PRJEB24529) | metagenome | biome: Human gut stool | place: China | collected 2011
CTGGAAATGCGTTGTTTGTATTCGTATTTAAGTGGAGTGTAGCTGGTGTTGCACTTTCTACTGCGCTCAGCCGTGTGGCAGCAGGTATCGTTATGTCAGTGCTTGTGTGTGGTAAGACGAACCCTGTAAGAATAGACCATATAAAGTACTTTGTTCCGGACTGGAACTATATAAAGAAAATTCTTACAATAGGTATTCCATCCGGTATTGAAAATGGAATGTTCCAGATAGGCAAGCTTATGGTTGTAAGTATGGTTGCTACATTTGGAACAGCCTCAACAGCAGCGAATTCTGTAGGTTATACGGTTATTGATTTTGCTAATATACCGGCTGCTTCTATGGGACTTGCACTTATAACGGTTGTAGGACAGTGTATAGGCGCAGGTGAGAAAGAACAGGCGAAAATGTATACAAAAAAGGTGCTATGGTGGTCTTATATTGGTGACTGGGCATGTAACATACCACTGTTCTTTGCAGCAGGATTTATAGCCTCCTGGTTTCATCTTTCACCAGAAGCAACACATATTACTGTCACTATATTAAGATGTTTTAATGTTGTATCACTTTTTATATGGCCGCTTTCATTTACATTGTCGAATCCTTTAAGGGCTTCGGGAGATGTAAAGTATACTATGATTGTGAGTATAGTATCGATGTGGCTTTTCCGTGTCGGCAGCAGCTATATATTCGGAGTTGTACTTGGACTTGGTGTGCTTGGTGTATGGATAGGAATGTTCGTAGATTGGGCTGCAAGATCATTATGTTTTGTCATAAGATTTGTGAGTGGCAAGTGGCTTGAGAGAGGGTCGCTGGCGTAGAAAGTTAATTGATTTTGGATATTACCGGTGTAGAATTATTAATAAGATATTACTTGTGAAAAATATAGTGAACTAAGCAAAAAATAGGAAAAACTAAGTAGTAAATTAAGCAGAAGATATTATTCCATATTAATGGAAGAGGGTATCTTCTGCTTTAATGTTTTATAGGAAAATTTCTGATGTTCTAATTCTTGTTTTGTTTCTTGAGATTTGTTACTTAAAATTTTTAAAATATCATATTGAAATAAACATAAATGTATGATATATTGTTAAATGAAATTAACATAAGAATTAATAAACAAAGCTAAAAAATAATTCTGAAAAATAGTAAATAAAACTCAGAATCACGAATTATAGTTTATTATAATGAATTAAAAATTCAGAGTTATAATTTTTATAATGTATCTTAAAAGATAGCAGGATAGTTAAGAATTATCGTTAAGAGTGAGATTACTATACCCGCTATAATTTGTTTCAATTATAATCCCCCTATTATTAAAAACAAATATGAATGACAGAGTATTAATACCTGATGAATAACAGAGAAAAATCTATTGTGTGTACATTAATACATAGATAATATGAGTTACGGAGGTGTAAATGAAGTATCTAAAAGTAAATACAAATCTTGCAGAAACGCTTACCAGCATAGAAGAAAAGCAGGCTATGCATGATGATTATGCAAAGCTGGTTCTTGCTGATCCGCAGGTACTAGCCAATATTGTAAAGGTGATTGTGCCAGAGTTCAGGTCATATAGTATAGATAAGATAATTCCCTGCATAGGTGAAACAGTAGTATCACTAAGACTGCCTGAAAAACTATGCATAAGGATAGAAAGCGTAGGAACAGAGGATATAGATGCGGATGATGGGAAAATAGTTTACGATATACGATTTCCATTGTATTATAATAACAGAACAATAAAGTTCCTTGTAAATGTAGAGGCACAGAGAAGCACGTCTAATAATAAACTTGGATATCACATAGAATCAAGAATAGCTTACTATATGGCAAGAATGGTATCTTCCCAGAAAAATGTGGAGTTCATAAAGTCGAATTATGATGAGTTAAAGGATATATACAGCATATGGATATGCATGGATACGCAGGATGGAGAAGATTCTATAATAGAGTTAGGAATACAGCCAAAGCTTCTTTATGGAAAAAGTAACTGGATGCCAAAGCGTAGTATAATGAATGGTGCTATAATAAGAATAAGAGATAGCAAAAACAGGGAAGAATCTAAGAATAAGTTGATAGCAATGCTGGAAGTGCTGCTGTCGAGTACAAAGAAGAAAGAAAAAATGCAGCAGCTAGAAGGCTATGGACTGAAAATGACAACAGAACTGGAAGGGTGTGTGAGTGATATGTGTAATATAAGTGAGGCTATATTAGAACGAGCTCTGGAAGAGGGGCTAGAGAAAGGAATAGAGCAAGGATTAGAGAAAGGAATAGAGCAAGGAATAGAGCAAGGATTAGAGCAAGGTCTAGAACAAGGAATAGAGAAAGGAATAGAACAAGGAATAGAGAAGAATCAGTTAGATAATATAGTAAAGCTGATGAAAAAACTAAGCCTGACAGAAGAAGAGGCAATGGACATGTTGGATATAGCTAAGGAGAATAGGATAAGGTATCATGATATACTTAAGAAATAAGAGCAGATAGGAAGAATATATCTTAAGGTGCGACAGGACAGTAATAACAGTAAGGATTGAATATAATATTTATGAAGCGTGTGTATGAATAATGACATACGCTTTATTTAATACTTTTTATATTGATTTTGTATAAGATAAATAAATTAAAACTGTGAATTGTGCTGAAAATATTTAAAGTGCATAAAAGAGTAAGCATAAACGATTTTTCGACTTTCAATCCTTACATCATATAATTACAAAATTAAATATGTTATTATAAAAGCTCTTAAATCGCAGTGTACCGGTATACAACAAAAAATTAAGAGCTTTTTTATATTTTTTTCATCAGTTTTGTACAAATTATCCAAAATAAAACTGGCGATACCGCCGAAAATGTAGAAAATACCTAAATAATCATTGATTTTTGTGGACAAAAATGAGATACTAGATACAAAGTTCGGTTGAGGTGACTTCGCCGGATACAACGGGTACACCGTAATATATTAGGAGGTAAGTTATGAAGAGACAGACAAAACGCAGAATAATGGCGTTAGTTATGGCTGCTTTGATGGTAGTTGGATTGATTCCTACTGGATTCGCAGCTAAGGCAGTTTCAGCAGCTAATAATGTGTATACATTTGATGCATCGGCAGAAACAGCTATAACAACAGCTGAAAAGAAAGCAGATATAGCAGCAGGTAAGTATGGTACAGAAGGATACTTTACATTATCTGGAAAAGTAACAAGAGGAAACAGCAGTACATTTTCTGCAGAACTTGCAAAGGGAGCTGATGATAAAGAAGAAGGAGCACTTACATTTACAGTAACAGGAACAGCAGATGTTGTAGTTACAGCAACAAGTACAGGAAGCACTAATACATCAGACCTTGCATTAGTAGATGCATCAGGAAACAAGATTGATGGAATCAAGGCTGTAACAGGTACAAAGCCAGAAACAGAGATTAAGTACACTAATCTTGCAGCAGGAACATATTCAATAATAGCACCTAAGGATGGAGAAAATAATAGAGGCGTAAGAGTTCTTAGTGCGGTAGTTACAGAAATTGCGGCAGCAGTAGTTACATCAGATTATACATTTGATGCATCAGCAGAAACAGCTATAACAACAGCTGAAAAGAAAGCGGATATAGCAGCAGGTAAGTATGGTACAGAAGGATACTTTACATTATCTGGAAAAGTAACAAGAGGAAACAGCAGTACATTTTCTGCAGAACTTGCAAAGGGAGCTGATGATAAAGAAGAAGGAGCACTTACATTTACAGTAACAGGAACAGCAGATGTTGTAGTTACAGCAACAAGTACAGGAAGCACTAATACATCAGACCTTGCATTAGTAGATGCATCAGGAAACAAGATTGATGGAATCAAGGCTGTAACAGGTACAAAGCCAGAAACAGAGATTAAGTACACTAATCTTGTAGCAGGAACATATTCAATCATAGCACCTAAGGATGGAGAAAATAATAGAGGTGTAAGAATCTTAAAGACAGTAGTTACACAGACATCAGGTGGAGAAAGACCAGCAAGAGCTGACTGGAGCGGAGTAGTTGCACCAGTACTTGGTGATGTGACATCAAAGGATGGTAAGATAACAGTTCCATTTACAATGGTTATTGGTTATGATGGTGCTGATAATGTTGTAGTTACTATGACAGACGAAGCAGGTAAGGAAGTAGCTTCAGAAAGTTATGCAAAGGATACAACAGGAGCAAGTGTTACATTTACTCCAAGTGCATCAGGTAAATATACATTCTCAATCAAGGCAGTTCGTGATGGCGAAGCAGACAAGACAGGAGCAGAAACAAAGACAGCAGATTTTGTACTCCCATTAGCAACATCTGCTATAGGCAGCATTTACAACAAAGGTAACGGAAGTGTTGCTGTAGAATGGTCAGCAGTTAAAGAAGCTACATCATATGCTGTTGAATATTCAAATGATGGCAAAAACTGGGCATCATTAGATGCAGCAGATAAGACAGAGGCTACTATAAAGGGACTTACAGTAGGTTCTGAATATTCAGTAAGAGTAGTTGCTAAGAGAGGTGAAGACTCAACAACATCTAAGGAAGCAACAATCAAGGTAACAAAAGAAGCACAGCAGAAGTGGGGACAGATTACTTATGGTAACGGCGCAAGCTCATCTAAGGACAGCTTCACAGGTTCTGCTAATGAAGGCAAGGTAACAATCAAGAGTAAAAGCGGTAAGTTAGTACCAGCTTCTTTTGATGGAGTGTCATTCTACTATACAGAAGTTCCTGCATCACAGAACTTCACATTAAGAGCTAAGGTAACAGTTGATTCTTGGACATTATCAAACGGACAGGAAGGCTTCGGTCTTATGGCAGCTGATAAGTTAGGTGGTTCAGGATGGAACAACTCTTATATGGCAGTAGCTTCTAAGACAGAATATTACTGGAATGAAGAAGCAAAAGAAGTAACAACTGATAGTTCAGCAACAAAGGTATCTCAGAAGATTGGTCTTGCATCACAGGAAAAGACAGGTGTGACAAAGGACAACATTGCTGCTATTGAAGCTAATGATACAGCAACTGTTCAGGCGAACTTTAAGTCAACATCTTATCCACTTGAGCAGAGATATCCAGAAGCTAAGAATATAATAGGTAACTCTACTAATACACCAGCAGATGCTGGAGATATAACAGAGATGTACCTTACAATCCAGAAGAATAATACAGGTTACTTTGTAACTTATGAGTCAGCAGATGGTTCATATTCAACAACAAAGAAGTATTATGATACTGAGGCACTTGAAAGAATTGATTCTGATTATGTATATGCAGGTTTCTTTGCATCAAGAAATGCAACAGCAACATTCTCAGATATAACATTTACAACAATTGATCCTAAGGAAGATGCACCAGCAGAAGAAAGACCTATTGAAAAGGTGTCAGTTAACACATATGTACAGTCTGCTACAGCAACAGGTAGTGCTGATTATGAATTCTTATTCTCAGCTAACTGCGATGGTACATTATCAATCGAGGATGCTAATGGAGAAGTTATTGTTTCTGATGTAGAAGTAAAGGCAGATACACTTGTTAAGCCAGCGAGTGTAACACTTAACAAGGGTAAGAACGCATATAAGATAAACTTTACACCAGCAGAAGGATATAAGCCAAATGGCGAATATTCAGCAATGGAATCTTATGAAACAGTAGTTATTGATCATACAGTAACTTATAAGACATTCGGTGAAGCAGGTCAGTCTATCTGGGTTGCACCAGATGCAAAGGGTTCAGGTTCTAAGGAAGATCCTATGAGCATCTATGATGCTGTTAAGTATGTAATGCCTTCACAGCAGATTGTTCTTACAGAAGGTACATATAAGCTTGAATCACCATTAAAGATTGCAAGAGGTATCAATGGTACAGCAGATCAGATGATATACATGGTAGCAGATCCAGATGCAAAGACTCGTCCAGTTATTGACTTCCAGGGACTCTGTACAGGTATGACTATCGGTGGTGATTACTGGTATTTCAAGGGATTTGATGTAACAGGTTCAGCAGATGGACAGAAGGGACTTCAGGTTTCAGGAAGCCATAACACATTAGATCAGATTGAAACATATCACAATGGTAACACAGGACTTCAGATCAGCAGATTAAATGTAACAGATACATATGCTGAATGGCCTTCATACAACTTAATCCTTAACTGTACATCATATGGTAATGCAGATAAGGGTTATGAAGATGCAGACGGATTCGCAGCTAAGCTTACAGTAGGTGACGGAAACGTATTTGATGGCTGTATCGCTCATCACAATGCAGATGATGGATGGGATCTTTTCGCAAAGGTTCAGACAGGTTCTATCGGTTCAGTAACTATCAAGAATTCTATAGCATATGCTAACGGATATCTTGAGGATGGAACTAACGCAGGTAACGGTAATGGATTCAAGATGGGTGGAGACAGCATGCCTGGTTCACACGTACTTGAGAATTCAATTGCATTTGCAAACAAGGCAAAGGGTATTGATTCTAACTCATGCCCAGATATCAAGGTAAAGAATTGTACATCAATTAACAATCAGGGTGCTAACGTAGCATTCTATACAAATTCAGCTAAGAATACAGATTTTGAAGCTACAGGAGTAATATCATTTAGAACAGCTAAAGAAGATGTTGCAGAAAATATCAAACCAGTTGGTTCACAGGATTTAACAAAGATATATAAAGCAACAAACTTCTACTGGGATACAGCTTCTAAGACTTCATTCAACACACCAGCAGCTGGTGAAGCAGTAACAACAGTTTCAGCAGACTGGTTTGCAAGTCTTGATTACTCATCTATATTAGATGGTAATAAATCAGTAGCAGGTATTGTAAGAAATGCTGATGGTACAATAGCACTTGGTAACATCTTTAAGCTTACAGATAAGGCTCCAGCAGGAGTTGGTGCTGATTTCTCAATAGAGAAGTTAACTAAGTCATCAAATCCTACAATCGGTACTCCAGTACCTACAGGAGATAAGGCTAATACAGCACTCTATGTTGTATTAATCGTACTTAGTGTTCTTGCCCTTGGTGGTGTATGCTTCTATGAAGTAAAGAGAAAGAAGAACAGAGTTAAATAAGTTTATATCCTAATATACCTAATATATAGTATAAGACAGCCGTTTTATGGTTAATCCATAAAACGGTTGTTTTTTGTAGAAATTGCTTTTGTAGAAATTGCTTTTGTAGAAATTGCTTTTGTAGAAATTGTTTTTATAGAGAATTATGTGTTATTTGAATGTGCTTTTTTATAAAAAGTACATATAAAATATTTTACAATAATTAAATACGATAATTAATCAAAAGTCATATAAATGATAAAAGATATTATAAAATGATTGTATCTATCATAATTTACCTAATTATTTTAAGTGGATTTTTTAGAATTGATGTGATAAAATCTAAAAGTATAAAGGCAAAGATGATGAGAGGTGTCAGGTTATGAGTGAAGTTTCTACAATGGAGAGAGTTATTCGTTCGGATGTTTCTAAGGATGAATGCAAAAAGATAGAGAAGGTGCTTAGAAAGAATAATATTTCATATTTTGAGAGATGGAAGTTTCATACAGGCCTGTTAAGATTCCTTAACAATGATAAGAATGCAAAGTGTGACATTCTTGTTCATATGGATTCTTTTGAAAAGGCTAAGAATTTATTGGAACAGAATCATGAGAATATTGGGTAGGATTGTAGAAGTGCGTAGTAATAAACAATCCGTAGGTATCAGAGTCGGTGGTTTTTGACCAGGACATCAAAATAAGACTATAAAATAGCAAAGTAATAGGATTATAAAACAAGATTATAAAATAGCAAAATAATAGGATTATAAAATAAGATCATAAAATAATTAAGATAATAAAGATGTTATATGGTGATACTATATGTACACATGGTACAGACAAGCTGTGATATGAATGAACATTGGATTCATATTACAGCTTTTGTTAAATAATATTTTACATCTTATTATAGAACTATTGATGATAGATAGGATAAGTAAATGTCGAATGGAGTTATTGTATGATAAAACATAATTATGTCAGTAAACTAAAGAATGTAATGAGAAAAAATATTAAAAAGAATATTAAAAAGAATATAGCAATGCTAGCATGCATAACAATGTCAGGTACGCTCTTGCTTACAGGATGTGGAAAATCATCAGAGACAGCGGCTGATATTGATAACACAAACAACAGCAGTGAAGTTGTAACAGAGGAAGTAACAACAAGAGATGTGCATCCTTATGATATAACATTGACATTTACAGGGGATATTAATCTTGCTGAGGGTGAGCCGACAACAAAGGAACTGGATAAAAATGATGGAGATATAACAAAGTGTATATCGCCTGAGCTCATAAAATATATGAAGGCTGCAGATATAACGCTTGTAAATAATGAGTTCTGTTATAGTGACAGAGGGCAGCCATTGCCTAATAAAATGTGGACTTTCAGGGCTAAACCAGAAAGAGCGAAGGTGCTTAATTTGCTAGGTGTAGATGTTGCGCAGCTTGCCAATAATCATGTATATGATTATGGTGCTGATGCCATGAATGATACATTTGCAGCACTTGAAGCTGTTGGAATACCTTATGTAGGAGCCGGTAAGAATCTTGATGAGGCTATGAAGCCATATTATGCAACAGTTGATGGTAAAAAGATAGCGATAGTGGCAGCTTCAAGGGCAGAAAAATATAAGATGACACCACAGGCAACTGATTCTACACCAGGGATTCTTAGATGCTATGATACAGAGCTGTTCATACAGACTATTAAAGAAGCAAAAGAAAATGCCGACTATGTAATAGCGGTTGTTCACTGGGGAACAGAGCATACAACAGTTCTTGAAGAGGTTCAGAGGTCAACAGCGAGAGATTATATAGATGCTGGTGCAGACGTAATAATAGGTGGTCACAGCCACTGCCTTCAGGGAATAGAGTATTATGAAGATAAGCCAATATTCTATAGCCTTGGAAATTTCTGGTTTGATGAATACAACGTTGACACTATGCTAGTTAATATAAGGATAAGTGGTGATGATGATACAGAGGGAAAAGTAGATGTATCAGTATTTCCAGCAGTTCAGGATGGAACGCTTTCAGGCTGTGTAACTCGAATATGTACTGAGGATTCAGACAAAGACAGAATATTCAGCCTGCTTAACAAAGTTAGTATTAATGCAAATGTAGATGATAGTGGAGTGGTTACACAGGTGAAATGAAAGGTGTGATGTTGGAGTCCGCCAGATATTCTTAACGTTGTCTAAAAGGTGAAATCATTCTTGTAATCTATGACCTGGATAAGCAAAAAAGTGAATGGGGTCACAATTTCATTTTAGTAGGTATACAAAATGGGCTTGAGTGTATTACACTCAAGCCCACAGAGTATACCTATGCCTCATCCAGCGACTGCATATAAGCATGCATGGATTCAGCTACGATTTTACTATGTGCAACAGCTTCAACAACGGTTCTTGCACCATTTACAACATCACCTGATGCGAATATGCCTGGTCGGGATGTATGACCGGTTTCATCAGCTTCTAGAAGTCCACGTTTGTTGGCGTTAAGACCTTTAGTTGTATTAACAAGTCTTGTCATAGGTCCCTGGCTTATAGAGATGATAACACTGTCAGATTCATACAGCTTGTCTGTTCCTTCTACATCAGTGAAAGAACCATCTTCATTCTCTATGATATCACGGAATATAACTCCATTATCTTTAATCTCAACAGGACGTTTATTATATTCAAATTCAACACCTTCAAGCTTGGCATAGCTGTATTCATACTGGCTTGCAGCAACCTCTTTAGTTATAGAGAAACATGTGAGGTAACGTACGCCTTTTCTTATGGCAGTTCTGGCTACGTCCATGGCAGCATTACCGGCACCGATTACAATAACACGTTTACCAAGCTTATAGCTGTCAGGGTTGTTTAAGTAGTTAATGCCAAAATGAACGTTGCCAAAGGTTTCACCTTTGATGTGAAGAGTATTAGGATTCCATACACCTGTACCTACGAATATTGCCTTATATCCGTCGCGGAAGAGGTCCTCGATAGTTATGGCACCTCCGATAGTTGTATTTGGACGTACCTTAATACCTTTAAGTTCAAGATGGCGGTATTCTATATCATCAAGCACTGCCTTAGGAAGTCTGAACTCAGGGATTCCGTATCTTAAGACACCACCAATCTTATCTTTTCCTTCAAATATAGTTACCTGATATCCATATCGAGCAAGTATAATAGCGATAGTGATTCCGGCTGGACCTGAGCCGATAATAGCGACACGTTTACCATTGGAAGGTTTAGGACCTTCGGTCATCTTGTTAGCATAAGTTGTGGATATGTAATTCTCTATAGTAGAAAAATGAACTGGAGCTCCTTTACGCCCAAGTACACAGTGCCCCTCGCACTGGTTTTCATGGTTGCAGACAAGACTGCATACAGTCGTAAGAGGGTTGTTTTCAAACAACATTTTACCAGCTTCATCAAGCTTGTTTTCTTTAAGAAGTCTGATAGCCAGAGGAATGTTAGTGTTTATAGGACAGCCCTTCTGACACTGTGGAACTTTGCACTGAAGACAACGATTAGCTTCATCCATTACATGTAATGCCATAAAATACCTGCTTTCTGCGCAGAATGCGCTTTATAATAAAAAGAGCTAAGATGCAACTTAAATGTACATCTTAGCTATATTTTATCATATGGATAAAAATATTAAAACAAAAGATAATATTTTAACGAGTATTAAACAAGTATTTAAACAAGTATTTAAATAAGTATTTTAACGAATATTTTAATAAATGTTTTAATGAAAATTTATGATGATATTTATCTTAATTCCCTTATAAACATATATAATTCAGAAGCATAAGCAGTAGCTTCATAATCTCTTGAAATGGTTGTGCCATCTTCATACTCAACAGTAAGGGTTAACTGTGTTTTAAGAGAGGACTGGTTATAAAGACAGAAGCTTATATAAAGGTGTTCAAAGTCATTATAATCAGCGGAATATCCGTTTGCATGGTCTATATAAAGAAACTTTTCTTTTGAGTTAAATAAGCTGAATGTATGATATCCAAAATCAGCAGATGGTCTGAAAAGAGAATGCTGCATGCCATATTCCTCAGATATTTTATAGTTATTTTCGATAATCTCATCAGGAACAGGTTCGCGTGTAAGTAAATGTGTGTTTTCATCAGATGAGGATAAAGTTATCCGTCTGATTTGTGATGTGCTGTCGGTCAGCTGCATGTTGAGATCAAAGTATAACACCATGGTCTGGTTCTTTCCCTGTGGTCCCCATGCCTGTATGTTGCTGGCATGGTCAGCAGAATTCCTGCTGTATGCAAGTGACAAGCCCCCTTTTCCAAGTTCTTCATTGTTCTCACCAGCATATACTTTAAGAGTTGATGATGATGGACTGCTATGACTGCTATTCAGTGATGGTAATGATATATTATAAGATATAATGCATAATGTAACAGCAGCGGCAATAGCAACAGCGGTTATTATATAGCTTAAGCCTTTGTGCGAAGACGCTTTTTCTGTATGTTTTAAACCGACTCTGCCAGTGCCATAAGGCGTGCGGTTATCCATAGTATGTGAGTTATCCATAGTATGTGAGTTATCATCATCTGTCATTGCAGCCATAAGAGTCCGGTTTATAAGCTCGTCGCTTACATTTATTTTGCTGCAGTCTTTATCGAAGGCATCTTTAAAATTCATAATCGTTCACCTCTTTTCTTAAGATTTCCCTTGCTCTTTTTAGACGTGTTCTTACATTTACAGTAGATATACCAAGAATATCTGATATTTCTTCAGTTGAGTACTGCTCATGATAGAAAAGATATATTACATCGCGGTACTTTTGCGGAAGGGCAGCAACAGTTTCCCATACATACATCGAATCTATATCAAAATCCTTATAAGAGCTGCTGTTTAGTGGTTCGTAAGAATTGTTTGTATACCCCGAAGAATTATTTACTGCGCTATCTGAGCTTACAATAGAAGAATTATCATCGTATTCACAATTATCATTGACACTTTTAATAACCTTTGAATTCCATGAACTTTTAATAGTGTTGATACATTCATTCACAGTTACTTTAAGCAGCCAGGCCTTTATGTGTATATCTGATTCAAATGTCTTATCATATGTGTATAATTTGATGAATACATTTTGAAATATATCTTCTGCCTCACTGACGTTTTTGGTTTTAAGAAGCGCCATTCTGTAGACGTCATTACTGTACATCTTAAGAATACGTTCATATTCTTTTGTGTTGTTTTTATATCCCATGCTGTTTCCCCCTGCTGTTATCTGGATATTGCTAATATTAACACAAGCATATGTATTATTGTAATATGCTGTGTATAGATAATACAATTACATGAAGAAAAATGTGACAAAAAAACACAGGTATATAAAAATAAATAGGCACATAAAAAATATAGACATATAAAAATAAATAGTTTTTTAATAAAATATTAATATTTATACAATTTGTTGTATAACATTGTATTTTACTTGTATTTTGTATTCACTTCCCAAGGCTTTAACATATAAAATATATTAAAATGTTATACTTGTATATAAATTTTATATTGGCATAATTGCATAAATACAAAATTAGTATTGTTAAAACTGTGAAAATGACCAATAGTCATTTACTTGCACTTTAAATGTCTGTAAGAATTTTAACAGGAAATAAAATGGAAAAAAACAAAGAAAAGCCAGTGTTTATCTATAATAAGTCGAAATGTACCATGATTTTTTAACCGGAGAATTATATAAAATTAGCTGTATAAAATTAAGCAATAATTAAAATTGTACTAAATAGGATACAAAAAATTGTATATATTTTAAAATGTTTATAAAAATCATTGTTAAAAAATAAATTATTTGGCTTTACATTTACAAAAAATGGGTATACAATCCGCAGTATGAAAACGAAAGGATAAGGAGATGGTTTTTTGAATGAATTAGCACAGAAGCTTATTGAAGAACTTCAATGTGAGACCGTCTTTACGATTCCTGTTTTGGGTGGAATACCAGTTTCAGAGGCAGTTGTGGTCACATGGATCATTATGGCTGTGCTGGTTATAGTTGCATTTATACTTACCCGAAACCTTAAAGTGGATCATATAAGTAAGAGGCAGGCTGTTGCAGAAAGTATAGTAACAGGTCTTATGAATATGGTTCAGGGAATGGTTGGCGAAAAAGGCAGGAAATATGTGCCTTATCTCACAACAGTTATGTTGTATATTGGCGTTTCCAATATCATCGGACTGTTTGGCTTTAAGTCCCCAACTAAGGACTTAAGAGTCACGGTAGCACTGGCACTTATGAGTATTATACTTATTGAAGCAGCTGGTATCTATCACAAAGGTGTTAAACGCTGGTTACACGGCTTTGTTGAACCGGTTGCAATAGTAACACCTATAAACATTCTTGAAGTAGTAACAAAGCCACTTTCGCTTTGTATGCGACTTTTTGGTAATGTATTAGGAGCTTTCGTTATTATGGAGCTTCTTAAGATGATACTTCCGGTAGGTCTTCCGGTTGTATTCAGTCTGTATTTTGATATATTTGATGGTCTGTTACAGGCATATGTTTTTGTATTCCTTACATCATTATATATTGATGAGATTACAGAGTAGTGCATATAGCGTATATATGTATGGCACAGTTATATGCAGGATAAAGTCTGATAAGGCTTGTGCAGCCAGCAGAAGATATTATTAGAAAAGAATCTGGAAACTTAAGAAAGAAAAAGGAGATTAGATTATGAGTGGAACAATCATAGCTATTGGCGCAGGTATCGCCGTATTAGGTTCATTTGGTGCAGGTATTGGTATTGGTATAGCAACTGGTAGAGCTTCAGAAGCTGTTGCAAGACAGCCAGAGGCAGAAGGTAAGATTACAAAGACACTTATTCTTGGTAGTGCGTTGGCAGAGGCTACTGCTATTTATGGTTTCGTTATCGCCCTTATGATTATCGTTATGCTTGGCTAATCCGCATGGATTAAGCATAAAGGCATGATGGTATCGTATGTTTATATCCGGTATTATCCGGGTACATAATATAATTGTACATAAAGTATATCAGATAGAATATAAGCATACAGATAACATAGAATACATAGAATAGACTACGAAGAAAGGCAGGAAAATAAGATGCTCCAGTTAGATGTTTGGAATGTTTTATTTACAATTATTAACCTTTTAATTCTCTTCGTGCTTATGAGAATATTCTTATACAAGCCAGTTCAGAAGATTATTGCTAAAAGGCAGGAGGAAGCTGACAGACAGTTTGGTGAGGCTGCCGCTAAGCAGAGTGAGGCTGAGGAGCTTAAGACAAAGTATCAGGCTGTGTTAAGCGATGCAGAGAATGAGAAGAAAAAGGTTGTTTCTGAAGCAAGAAAGAATGCTGATGAAGAATATCAGCGTATAGTTGCAGATGCCCACAAGACAGCATCACAGATTAAGGATGATGCTGAGGCAGAAGCTGTAAGCCAGAAGGAACAGATATTAAAGAAGGCAGAAAAAGAAATTGCAGATATGGTTGTTGATGCTGCTGCTAAGGTTGTAGCAAGCAACAGTAAAGATACAAATGCTGCACTTTATGACACATTTTTGAATAAAGCAGGTGATAAATAGTGATACAGACAGCGATTGATTATGCATCAGAATTACATAAAACAGGTATGTCGCACGAAGAGTTATCCACTATTAAGGATATATTCGATGTTGTACCACAGGTTAAGGAAGAACTTAGTGACCCAACAGTATCACTTGAGAAAAAACATCTTGTGATTCAGAAGGTATTCTCTAAGAATGTGAGAAATTTCTTACAGCTTTTATGTGATAACGATGATATAAATTTATTTGATGAAGTATGTAAGGCTTTAAAGGAGCTTGAGATGACTCCTGAACAGAAGGAAAGTACAGCAGTACTTACTTATGTTGAGGCACCATCTGATGAACAGCTTGCAGGAATCAAGGGCTTTATAGCAAAAGAATTCCACAATCCTGATATTAAGTTAGAGATGGTACAGGATTCATCTATAAAGAGTGGTTTCGTGCTAAAGGTCGGCTCTAAGGAGTATGACTGGAGTGAGAAAGCACGTATTGACCAGTTAAAGAGCAGCATAGCAAAGGCTGTAAGTGCTGGTAAGACTACAGCAAGTGAGGAAGGTATACTTTCAATACTTGAGGCTAATATCAAGGATTTCGAGCTTGCAGTTAAGGATAAGGAAATAGGTGTTGTTAACTGGGTTGGTGATGGTATCGCCAATGTTGACGGCATTGACCACGCATTTTACGGTGAAATCGTTGTATTCGACAGCGGTGTAAAAGGTATGGTTCAGGATGTAAGACGTGATGAGGTCGGTGTTATCCTTTTTGGTAGTGATGTGACAGTTAAGGAAGGCAGCAAGGTTGCACGTACAGGTAAGATGGCAGGTGTTCCAGTTGGTGAAGGCTTCCTTGGAAGAATAGTTGATGCACTTGGATCACCTATAGATGATAAGGGTGATATCCAGGCAGATGGTTACAGACCAGTAGAGTGTGAAGCTCCTGGCATAACTGAACGTAAGTCAGTATCCGTTCCTATGGAAACAGGTCTTCTTTCTATAGATTCCATGTTCCCTATAGGACGTGGACAAAGAGAGCTTATCATAGGTGACAGGCAGACTGGTAAGACAGCTATCGCAACAGATACTATCATAAACCAGAAGGGTAAGGATGTTATCTGTATATATGTAGCTATAGGACAGAAAGCATCTACTATTGCTAAGCTTGTTAATACATTAAAAACAGCAGGTGCCATGGATTATACAACTATTGTATCAGCAACAGCAGCAGATTCAGCACCACTTCAGTATATAGCACCTTATGCAGGTACAGCCATGGCAGAGTATTTCATGCATAACGGAAAGGATGTTCTTATTATATATGATGACCTTTCTAAGCATGCGGTTGCTTACAGAGCTATATCACTTCTGCTTGAGCGTTCACCAGGACGTGAGGCTTATCCAGGTGATGTATTCTATCTGCATTCAAGACTTCTTGAAAGATCAAGCCGTCTTTCACCAGAAGCAGGTGGAGGTTCTATAACAGCACTTCCTATTATTGAAACACAGGCAGGTGACCTTTCAGCATATATTCCAACCAATGTAATATCTATTACAGATGGTCAGATATTCCTTGAAAGTGAGCTGTTTTTCTCTGGTCAGAGACCAGCCGTTAACGTAGGTCTTTCTGTATCCCGTGTTGGTGGTGCAGCACAGACTAAGGCTATGAAGAAGGCAGCAGGAAGTATCCGTATCGATCTTGCGCAGTATCGTGAGATGGAAGTGTTTACACAGTTCTCATCAGATCTTGATGAGGGTACTATGAAGCAGTTACAGCATGGACGTGCACTTATGGAACTTCTTAAACAGCCTATGAGTCATCCATTTAGTATGGCAGAGCAGGTTATTATACTTGTATCAGCTAATGCGCATGTATTCAGTGATATTGAGCTTTCTAAGATCAAGGGATTCAGGGCAGATATGCTTGAGTTCTTCCATAGCCAGCATTCAGAGATAGTTAATACTATTGAATCAACTAAGGATCTTACAGATGAGACTAAGGAAGCTATTATAGCAGCAGCTAACGAGTTCAAGAGTGAAAGATAAGGGGGATTGCTATGGCGAATACTAAAGAAATTCAGGCCAGAATAAGTAGTATTCATGATACGATGAAGATCACCAAAGCCATGTATATGATGTCCTCAGTTAAGCTTAGAAAGGCTAAGCAGAAGCTTGAGAATACCGAACCTTATTTTTATGGATTACAGGATCAGATAAGAAGTATATTATTCCATTTTCCTACTATGCAGCATCTTTTCTTTGATAACAGAAATGTAGATATACATGAGAGTGTCAAGAAAAAAGCATTTATTGTCATAAGTGGTGATAAGGGTATGGCAGGAGCTTATAACCATAATGTTTTAAAGGAAGCAAAGAGGTTGTGTGACGAGGCAGAACAGTATAAGATATTTGCCATCGGAGAAACAGGAAGGGCTTACTTTAGCTCACTTGGTTATAATGTGGAGAATTCTTTCAGATTCTCTGCAAATAACCCATCAGTCCATAGAGCCAGAGTTATAACGGAGGATATAGTGGAACGTTATAAGAAGGAAGAGATGGATGAGGTGTATATCGTGTATACTAAGAAGGAGCATGGCATGAAGGAAGAAGTTCAGGTTGAACAGCTTCTTCCTCTTAAGACTAACGAATTCATCAAGGAAGAGTTAGCAGCTAATGCCAGACAGGGAAAGAGTAACGGTACACTTGAGGATTTTGAAGGTAATGATGATTATTTCGTTATCTATCCATCTCCAAAGGTTGTTCTTAATGATCTTACATATAATTATGTTACAGGTTTCGTGTATGGAGCTCTTGTTGAGGGCTTTGCAACAGAGGAGAACGCCCGTATGGTTGCCATGCAGGCAGCTACAGATAATGCAGAAGCTATGCTTAAAGAGCTGTCTATAGAGTATAACCGTGTAAGACAGGCAGCCATAACACAGGAGATAACTGAGGTTATTGGTGGTGCAAAGGCTCTTAAGAAGAAAAAGATGAAGAAAAAAGCCCAGGCAGGATAAAAAGGGCTTCAGACTAGGCAGAAAGAGGTGTAATTCACGTGGAAGAGATGAAAGGAAAGATAGTACAGGTTTCAGGACCTGTAGTAGACGTTGAATTTGAAGGTAATTATCTTCCAGCTATCAAGGATGCACTTTATGTAATACAGGACGGTAAAAAGAAGGTTATGGAGGTTTCACAGCATATAGGTAATAATGTTGTTAGATGCATTATGCTTGCAGCGAGTGAAGGCCTTTGTAAGGATATGGAAGTCACAGCAACAGGAAGTGGTATATCAGTTCCTGTTGGCGAAAAGACTCTTGGACGACTTTTTAACGTTCTTGGTGATACCCTTGATGATGGAACTAAACTGGATGGTGAGGAGCATTGGAGTATTCACAGAGATCCTCCATCATTCGCAGAACAGAGTCCTGTAGTAGAGATGTTACAGACTGGTATCAAGGTAATCGACTTACTTGCACCATATGCAAAGGGTGGTAAGATAGGTCTGTTCGGTGGTGCTGGTGTTGGTAAGACAGTCCTTATTCAGGAACTTATAAGAAATATAGCTGCTGAGAGCGGTGGTTATTCTATATTTACAGGTGTAGGAGAGCGTAGCCGTGAAGGTAACGACTTATGGACTGAAATGAAGGAATCAGGAGTACTTGATAAGACAGCCCTGGTATTTGGTCAGATGAATGAACCACCTGGAGCAAGAATGAGAGTTGCAGAGACAGGACTTACTATGGCTGAGTATTTCAGAGATGTTAAGAAACAGGATGTGCTTTTATTCATTGATAACATATTCCGTTTTGTACAGGCAGGTTCAGAGGTTTCAGCACTTCTTGGACGTATGCCATCAGCCGTTGGTTATCAGCCAACTCTTGCAACTGATTTAGGTGAACTTCAGGAGAGAATCGCTTCAACAACAAAGGGTTCTATCACATCAGTACAGGCTGTATATGTACCTGCTGATGACCTTACTGACCCAGCTCCTGCAACAACATTCTCACATCTGGATGCAACAACGGTTCTTTCAAGAAAGATTGTTGAACAGGGTATATATCCTGCTGTTGACCCACTTGAGTCAACATCAAGAATCCTTGAACCTGATGTAGTAGGTGAGGAACATTATACTGTTGCAAGACGTGTTCAGGAGGTACTTCAGAAGTACAAGGAGCTTCAGGATATTATTGCAATTCTTGGTATGGAAGAGCTTTCAGAGGATGATAAGCTTACTGTATACAGAGCAAGAAAGATTCAGAGATTCTTATCACAGCCATTCCATGTAGCTGAGAACTTTACAGGTACTCCTGGTAAGTATGTTCCTGTCGAGGATACTGTTAAAGGCTTCAAGGCAATACTTGATGGTGAAATGGACGAATATCCAGAAGCTGCATTCTTTAATGTAGGTACTATTGAAGATGTTAAGGCTAAGGCTGAAACATTGAAATAAATCCCACATTTTTTACTTCGTAAAAAACAAGGAGGTAAAACCTTAGGCTCGCCAGAGGGCTCGCATTTTTACTTCGTAAAAACAAGGAGGTATGGGTTGAATACATTTTCATTGAAATTAATAGCCTGTGATAAGGTATTCTATGATGGACCATGTGAGATTCTTATATTTGATGGTTTTGACGGTGAGATGGCTATTATGGCTAACCATGAGCCTATGACATGTAGTGTTGAGACTGGAGAATTAAGATTCAGGGTTCCAGGAGAAACAACATGGCAGGAAGCTATAGTTTCGACAGGACTTCTTAAAGTTGAACACAATAAAGTTGACATAATAGTGTATTCAGCTGAAAGACCTGAAGAAATAGATAAGTTCAGAGCTGAGGCAGCGCTTGAAAGAGCGAAGGAACAGCTTGCACAGAAACAGAGTATTATGGAATACCACGTATCAACGGCATCACTGGCAAGAGCTATGGCCAGACTTCGTGGTGTAAAGAATCATGATGTGTAAATGACTTTTGATACTTACTGATGTATCAGGATTGCTACATTGCTATGCAATTCACGCAATCCTTAAACACCTTAAACTCCCCATTATCCGGTGGTATGGCTGCTGGATAATGGGGAGTTTTTTATGCAGCTGATTGAAAATATATCGCAGTAGCGATATAATAAAAAAGCTATATTATAATAAAAAAATAATCAGGTAGGAGATGGAAAACTTGAAGGGTAAAAAAAACATAAAATTATATCACGGCTCAGATGTTATAATTGGTCAGCCTGAATATGGAAAAGGAAAATTAAATAATGATTATGGGAGAGGATTTTATTGTACAGAAGATATTAATCTTGCTAGAGAATGGGCATGTGCAAAGAATAACGATGGTTATGTCAATATGTATGAATTAGATATGTCAGAAATGAATATACTTAATCTCAATTCATCAAAGTATAATATACTTAACTGGCTTGCTGTATTAACTGATAACAGGACGTACTGGCAGAACGGAAGTGTCGCAGAAGAAGCTAAAAGGTATCTTAGAGAACATTTTTTGATTGATATATCTGATTATGATGTGATAATAGGTTATCGTGCAGATGATTCGTATTTTTCGTTTGCACAGGATTTTGTGGCAGGTGTTATATCGCTTCAGAAATTATCGGCAGCTATGAGGTATGGAAAGCTTGGGGAGCAGATTGTATTAAAAAGTCAGAAATCATTTCAGACGATAAAATATACAGGAAATGAAAATGCGAGTCACGATATATATTATGTTAAGAAAGTGAAACGTGAAAAACAAGCAAGAAAAGAATACAGAATGAATAAAAAAGAAAAAGCGGATATTAATGACCTGTATATGCTTGATATTATGAGGGAGGGTATTGAAAATGGTGATGCACGCTTATCCGTGTGATTATGTAAATATGGCACAGAGAATAATGGGTGATATGCTTGATTATGCTGTTAATACATATGATGTGGAGATTGATGAGTTTTTTGGCATGTTTATAGTATCAGATATATCTAAACAGTTTCAGTCAGGTAATCCTACATATGTAGCGGGTAAAACTGGATGTGAATTGTTCAAAGAGGTTATAGCGGAATCAGGTCTTAAACTGGACGATAAAGAAGATGTAATGTACATTGATAAAACAGCAGAATACTGGACAGGCTGGGCACTTGCATATTATCAATGGTACACAGGCAGAACATTTGCAAAGATATGGAATGCTGTAAAGCTTAAAGATATAGTAGATATGTATCCTGTGTATCACGAGATGGATATACAACAGTTTGTTGATAGAATGAACGAACTGTGGGAAAGCTATTATATAGATACTAATCTAAAGAGGATCCGTATGCTTTCAGGTTATTCACAGAGAGAATTGTCAGAGTTATCAGGTGTGTCGTTAAGACAGATACAGTTGTTTGAACAAAGACAGAGAAATATTAATCATACCAAAGCTGAAAATGTATTCAGACTTGCAAAAATATTAAACTGTAAATGCGAGGATTTAATTGAAATATAATGGTGGTTTATTAAAGAACATAGTTAAATAAGAAAAAATGTCCTTTTTTTGCATAAAATGTCCTGTTTTTGTAAGTGATATTGCATAAATATTAATAAAGTGATAGATTCACAGATGTGGATGGAATAGAAATATAGTCATAAACGACTATAAAACACTCAAAACATATGCATGCTGAGCATATAGTTTCTTTGCATATATAGTATGATATTAGTGTTGAATTTGCGTTTGACACTTATATCATGGTATTATAAGTGTATAATTATACAAAGAAACTGAGGTCGGACAGATGTTAAAGATTGCCATATGTGATGATGAAAAGATTTTTGCAGAGAAAATCAAAGAATTGCTTGAAGTATATCTTGATAGTAAACACATTGCTCGTGAAATAAATATATATACATCCGGGATTGATTTTGTTGCATTGGGTGAGAATGTGATGGAATATGATATTGCATTTCTGGATATAGATATGAAAGATATGAACGGAATACAGACAGCTGATAAAATAAGAGTATACTCACAGGATATATATATAGCATTTGTGACAGCATATATTAATTATGCACCAGAGGGATATCGCTGCAATGCAATAAGATATATCCTTAAAAATAGCAATCAGCTGGCTGCATCTATATATGAATGTATGGATGCAATACTTGATAAGATAAGCAGCAGCCACAAAACGAAGACTATAGATTTCTGTGGCGGAAGCTGTGAGGTATTGGTAAACCAGATAATGTATATTGAAAGTAATAAGCATAAGCTTCTGTTTCATATAATTGGAAAAGATCCTGAGGATTACAGTATATATAGTACATTAAACGATGTTGAAAAAGAATACATAGAAGCAGATTTTTTGCGTGTGCATCAGAGCTATATGGTTAATATGAAGTATATTAGTAAGCTCGTAAGATATTATGTTATATTAGAGAATGGTGAACGTATAAGTATACCAAAGGTGAGGTATAGAGAGGTTGCTGACAGCTATATAGCATACAGGGGAAGATTATAATGGGGAATAGTATTAACAGCGTGATAATAATAACTATCGAAATGATAACCTGCAGAATGTTATATGAGTCTTTTGTTGTCCGTAAGAAAAATATAACAGATAAAGTATATAATATGAGTATGGTTATTCTCATAGGTGTAATGTTTATCATTTCCAGGATTCTTAAGACATATATACCAGTAAAGCTGTTGGCAGGGATGATAGCGATAGTTATATATATGTATATTATGGAACAGATAAGTATCATCAAGTCAGCAGCAATAGCCCTGATATATTATTCGGTGGCAATTGTGCTTGATTATCTTGTTATGCTCATTATGATAAGCATATTTGGAAGCTTGGAAAATGTCGGGAATATATCAGAAACTGCTGGTAACTCACTTATTATACTGAGCAGGGCAGTATTTTTATTAATAACGATATTCTTAAGGCAATATAGCCTTAGGAAGAATGTTAACAGAGTAGATGTAAGCAATAGCGATTGCAGAAAGCTTCTGTTTTTCCCAGTGTTTACAGTTTTTATTGTTATAGCACTTAGTGGAACGATGATGACGATGGATGCAACACAGCTTGCTGTCATATATTATGTAATAGCAGTAGGCGTTGTTATTATGGATATCATTATGTTTTATCTTGTAAAGGATATAATAATGAATTCATATAAGCTTCGTGAAAATGAGGTGTTAAAACAACAGGCAGCAGGACAGATAGAGTTATACAGAACTGTATCAGAGAATTTCGACAGGCAAAGAAGAAAAACACATGAGTATAAGAATCAGATGCTGTGTATAGAGACACTTGCTGAAAATGGGGAGTATGATAAGCTAAAAAGCTATGTTAAGAGCATAACAGGAAACCTTAACAGGGAACTTGATATGATAGATACTAATAACAAGATAGTTAATGCAGTACTTAATGCAAAGTATCATGAAGCTGTTGATAACAATATACTTATGGTATTCAAGATTAACGACCTTTCGGGAATAAATATATTAGATGAGGATATAGTCCAGGTGTTATCTAATCTTCTTGATAATGCAATAGAAGCAGCCAGGCAGTGCGATATTAATCACAGGCTGATAAAGCTTAAGTTCACATGCGAGGATGCACATACTATATTATCAGTGTCAAACACTTATAAATATGAACCACAGATTACAGATGATGGATATATGATAACAAGAAAGGAAGAAAAGCAGGAACATGGCTTTGGACTTCGCAATGTTATGGCAGTACTTGATAAGTATAATGCAAGGCATGTCATAAGATGTGAGAGGGGAGAGTTTTTCTTTGCTATGATGTTATGATAAAATAGTCTTTTTTTGCACATTGTATTGTTATATAGGGAAATTAGTGTTAAAAATATATATAGTTTATACGGAATGTTTATGTGGATGTAGAATGAATAGGCATAAAAGAATAATATAGTAGAAAGCTATATATACATAAAAATAATTTATATCATAAGAAATTATATATAAAAGATAAGCTAAAGAGAAGATACACCATAGAGAATATAAAGTGCAACAGAGGTAAATATTGGTGAAAATAGCCATATGTGATGATGAAAGAGAGTTCTTGGAGAACGTTGGTTTAGCAATAGAAACATACCTGAATGAAAAAGGACTGGAGTACAATATCGATTTATATAATTCAGGTAAGGTAATCATGGAATTACGCGAGAATATAGTATCATATGATGTTGTATTTCTTGATATTAATATGCCAGAGGTTAGTGGATTAGAAGTAGCAGAATGGATAAGAACATATTCAGATAACGTTAATATAGTTTTTATAACAGCGATTATAAGCTATGCGATTCAGGGCTATAAGTATAATGCAGTCAGATATATACTTAAGAATGAAAGACAATTAAAAGCATCAATATATGAATGTATGGATGCAGTACTATATAATATGAATTATAGGGGGATTGATAAAAGGGTATTTATATGTAATCATAAGGAAAAAGAAGTAATCATTAATAAAGTCATGTACATAGAAAGCAGTGCACATAAGGTTATGTTTCATATAGATGGGAAAGAAAGTGATGATTATGTGACAAACAACAAGCTGAATGATATAGAAAAGACATTAAAAGATTGTGAGTATATGATAAGGGTACATCAAAGCTATATGGTTAATATGATGTATGTAAAAAAAGTAAGCGGATATCGTATATATTTAAAAAATGGCGAGGAAATAGGAGTTCCCAAGCCCCGCTATAAAGAAGTTAAAAAAACAATAATGGAGTTTAAAGCCATAATATAATTAAACGGAGGTATATAAAGATGAGTGATTTAAAAGTTAATGTACTTAAGGCAGTAAACAAAGTGACTAAGAACATGGTGGTAAAAAAGAATGATGAATGGCCATCTAAATGTACAGTAATTTTACATCAGCCTAAAAGACCAGGTAAGAAAACATTATAGTGATATGGAGTAATATATGCTTAAATACATTGCTGATATAACTATATTGGCTGTTGAAATAATATGCTACTTGATTTTTTTTGGCATATTTGCCAGAGGTAAAAAAATAAAGGTAAAACAAAAGATATCAGCGATTTGTCTGTTAATATCAATTGTATATGTGTGTGTGCATTTTTTGAAGAATTATACAATTGTGAAATTATTAATGATTATGCTTACAATGCTGATAGTAATAAGATTTTTATATGAAATCAGTGCTGTTAAGACTATAATATTAACTTTACTTATACAGGGAATAATAGGTGTTATAGATTATATTGTAATTATGATAGTGACTGCGCGATATAACAATATAGATATATTAGAAGATTCAACAGATTTGATAGGTGTGTTAGTCATAATTGCAAGTAGAATCATTTTGTTTTTGTTTCTTATTATCATAAAAAGAATCAGCGTTATAAAAAAGAAAAACGTTATTGACATGAGTAATAAAGAATGGCTTCAATTCCTTATATTTCCAATATTTACTTTGATTACGGTTATAGTGATGACTAATTCAATGGTTACTTCATATCATGAAGATATAGTTAATGTGTACTATGTTATAGCGATAGTACTTATAGTACTTAATATGGTTGTATTCCATCTTATTAATGAAATTCTTGAGAATTCCCAGAGGATAAGAGAAGCAGATGTTTTAAAGCAGCAATCTATAGGTCAGCTTGAATTATACAACTCATTACGTAAAAATTATGATATACAAAGAAAAAGAACACATGAATATAAGAACCAGATTATGTGTATAGATTCTTTGTTAAAAAAGAAAAACTATAATAAGCTTGAAGAATATATAAACAGTATATTTGATAAACTTGATGGTCAGCTTGATATGGTTGATACAAATAATGAAGTAGTTAATGCAGTTATCAATGCCAAATATTATGAAGCTTTACAGAATGATGTATTATTCATTCTAAAGATAAATGATCTTTCACATATAAAAGTTTCAGATGAAGATATAGTTACTATACTGTCTAATCTTCTTGATAATGCTATAGAAGCAGCAGGACAATGTGAGATAGATAAAAGGACAGTAGGTATAAAGTTGTTATATGAGGATGATGTTCTTAGCATAGCAGTATCCAATTCATATAAAACAGAGCCTGAAATTATGGAAGATGGATATATGCGGACAATCAAAGATGATAAGGAACAACATGGATTAGGAATTCGTAATGTAGTTGCAACATTGGAAAAATATAATGCAGAATATATTATTGATTATAAGAATGGAGAGTTTGTGTTTTCAATAATAATGTAGATGGCAGAAACCAGATGTCTGATGACGTCTGGTTTTTTTGCTATATAGATTGTGGTTGCTATTTAGAGGGGTGATTTAATATAGTCGTTTTTTGTTCAATATAGTCGTTTTTTGATAATAGGGTTGAATTGTGTATTTTGTGTGTTAAAATGTAAATAGAAAGAGAATTGTATATATGATTGATGAATTAATAGTAAAAATAGTTGATAGTATGATAAATACAGATATTATATCAAAAGATGACAAGGAAGCATATGTGTATGCTTATACAATTACACTGGAAAAAGTATTGACACTAATTACGATAAGCATAATGGGTGTGGTTTTAAACAGGCTTGTGAATATAATAATATTTTTGTGTACATTTATGTTTCTTAGAAGAAGAACAGGCGGTTTTCATCTTGAAACATTTGGTCAGTGTTTTATGGGAACTAATCTTATATGTGTTATCATTGAGGCATGTGACTTCGTATGGTTAAAGTATATGACACTTGTTATGTTTCTTTGTATGGTATCTGTTTTATACATAATATGTGTTGGTACAGTTAATCATCCTAATCTTGCACTTAGTGATATTGAATTAATGGAAAGTAAGAAAAGAGCAAGAATTGTAGTGGTTTTGGAAGTATTATTAACTATAGTTTTGTGTATTGTGGGGGTTGATAGAACAATAACAGGATATATGGCTATGGGTATTAACATATGTGCATTGTTATTGGTTATGTCAAAGATACAGAGCAGGATGAATAAGTAAGATGCTTGGTACATAGAAGGTTATTTGTTAGTTAGATTTCATGTATCTTAGGCATTTGAAGATGAAAAGGGGTGACAGGAAAAAGGAAAGTATAACGTTTTGGAAAATATTAAATTGTGTAAAATTATGAAGATGTTATGAAAACATCTAAAAACAAAAATGTAACAAATTTAAATTCTACTAGTTGGTTAAATGATTTTTATGGATTTTAAAAATCTATTGATTTGTACGAGGAGATTGTTTATGGGTAAAAAAAAGATTACAAAGATAATAGCACTATTGGGAGTATTAATTATTAGTTTATGTAATTTAAAGAATGTTGAAATAATATTTGCAAGTACTATAAATGATGATTGTAATTATATCGTGGATTATAATTTAGATGAAGCTGAAAAAATTGCTATTATGCATATTAGAAGTTTTATAGGTAAAGATGATGCGCAGATGTGGAAAGATGGCGTAAGAATTATAGAAAGACGAGCTTTATTTGATTGTAATAATAATATTGAAGCCTACTATTTTGGTTTGCAAGATAAAAACGAAAATCCAGCAGGATATGTTATAACAGGTGCAAACAGTGCGGAAATACCAATAATTGAATTTTCTAAAAATGGTAATAGTTTTATAAATGAATCTGTACAATACATCGATGAAGGGCTTGATATAAATTATAGTAATAAAATATATTACCTTAAAAATATGGTATATGTATGTGAAGTGTCAGATGGTAAAGAATATGATTATTATGATATATCAACAAATAGTTGCCCAAAGGTAGAAGAGACCGTGCTAAGTACAGATAGCATAACAGAAGATAATAAAGTGATTTGGGATAATTTGATTGAAACATCGAAGGGAAGCAATCCGCCAGATAATGATGAAGAATTTATAACTGATCCATGGGATTATGAGAGTGGATATAGCCAAAATACTAACTATACAATATCAAATTTTAGAAGAGATTATTGTACGACACGTGAGTTTTCACAATCATCAAATTGTGCTCCAACAGCTGCTGTGAATATGTGTTTATATTGGCTTGGAAGAGGCTATGATACACTTCTTAATGATTCGAAATATGATACACATGAAAGATTTTATGAGTTAATGGAAACGAATGAGCATGATTTAGGAACAAGAGATGAGGATATTGCAGACGCCTACGAATCATATTTTGATGAAATTGGAATAAATTGTTATGCAAGATTACATTATTCTACGAGTGAGGGACAAAGAGTTGTAGATGAATTAAGTAACAATAGAGCTGTTAATTTAATAATGCATAATCACAGAATGTATAAAGATCATTCAGTATTGGCATTGGGATATATTCAATTTAAATATAATGGCTATGGTTATAGTACGTATATAAGGATTGCTGATGGTTGGACTAAAGATCCCGATAGATATGTATGGGGGTCATGTGTTGGAACATGGAATTATGTTACAGTTGAACTGAATTGACAGTATATTAATATAACTTTAAATAAGCAAAATTGAAAAATGCATAATCTAATCCTCTGTATATGAACAATAAAGGTATCAATCAGACCAGTTGTTTGTATAGTACGCATAATCCACTATTGATTTTGTGCATTTTTCTGTATTTGTTCATTTATAGTTAATATAATTTGAAGATATAAATAATAGGGGGTATATATATGAAAAAGAAAAAATATGCAATTATACTAATATGCCTTTTAGTTATAGCGATAGCTATCATAGCAATAAATATAAGGATTCCAAAACGAATCAGTATAAATCAGAATATATCAGAACTATCTGTTACAAGGGGAAAAGATGGAGTAATACAGAAGATAGGTGATTGTGATAAAATAGCTGGTATGATTAATGGAATACATGTGAGAACATATTCTGTTGTTTCTATATTAAAAGGAGATGCATCGCGTACTGGTTGGGAGTATTATCTTTCGTATAAAGATAGTGATGGAAAACATAAAAGTATAGTGATATCGCAAAGCAATATAAAGTATAATGGGAAAAGTTATACAGTAGAAGATACAGACATGATTACAGATATTATAAATGAACTCGCTGCTGTATATAGTGAATATGATTCAAAGATAATTAAGTTTAATCTTACAGATTTGAAAAATATTATTATAAAAAGTAATATTACATCAAAAAAAGTGACTATAGATGGAAAAACATTAGATGATTGTATTGAAAGACTATCAAAAGATAATATGCCGGAAAAAGCTAAGCCAGACACAGAACGTACTTTATATAAGATTACATTTAATTATAATGACGGAACAAGTGAAGAAATTCTTGTGTATTTTGGAGATGTTTTAATGTATAAAGGAAAATATTATGAAGCGTGTGGTAATCTGTGTGATGTTATAACTGAGAATATGAATTGAATTATATATTTTCTGTTATTAAAATAAAATAAAGAGTTAATTGTTTGTGCCAAAGATACAGAGAAGGATATTTAATGGTTGAATTTCATGTATCTTAGGCATTTGAAGTTGGAAAGGGGTGACAGGAAATATGAAAAAAGTGGTATTAAGTGCTATATTTTTTATGATGGCTATGTTGGCGGCGTGTACCAAATACCAGATAAATGAGGAACAGTCTGATAATAATAATCCTTTTCCTGATTATGTATATAATCAGGAAAAGGAGCAGGGGGTATATGGGCAGTCAGATATGGCAATAGCAGAAAATGGCTATTATTATATAATTAACAATGTTTTGTATTTTTATAATATAAATAGCGATGTCAATATGCCGTTATGCTCTAAGGTAAACTGTAATCATGATGGTGAAACATGTGATGCTTATGTTAGTGGAATTAATGCAGAAAATGGCACATTTGAATGTAATTGCATGGATGAAAAAGTTATGTATTATAATAATCATTTATATTGTATTGAGATTACTAAAGACAGGGATTATTATTTATGCCAGTATGATGCTACATTTGGAAATAAAGAACGTATTACAAAGCTTGCATCAGTAAAAGATGAGCAGATAATGGTAACCAGTGTACATGCAAGTATGATATCAGATGGTTATTTTTATTACTATACATCATTTTTGGATGCTGACTATGCAAAAAATGGTTATATTGCACCATTTTATATATGTAGAATAAGGCTTGAAAGCAATTCATCAAGAGAGGTTCTTGGAGAATTTCAGTTTCCGGGAGATTATGCTATGAAAGCTGGAGAGAACAATGGTTTTGGCGTTTATCTGTCAGATAATAATATTTATTTTTATGCTGGCGGAACAGGGAGAATGTATTTTTATGATAATAATGTACAATACCGTGTTTCAAAGTATGATTTAAGTACAGGTCAATATACAGAATTATGGACATATACAGGTGATGACAGAGTAGATGTATTTGGAGAAAATACAGGAAAAGTAGATGGTATGTCAGATGGCAGTTATGTCAGGATGGATAGTAATGGTAATTTCTACATTATGACATCATCAACAGGTAATAATAATGATACCTTAATTAAGGTTAATTTTGATAAAAATACAAGTGAAGTTATTTACACTACAGATATGGAGAAGTTGTATTCATTACAAAGTGATGGTGAGTATTTATATTTTTTTGAGTCTACACAAAGCAGAGAAACAAAGTCATATTTCACAGCAATAGATATGAATGGTACATTAAAAGCACAATATGAAATGGAATATGATGAGGAATTTTTGGAAAAAGCAAAAAAATATTATGAGACGTATCCAGAGGATACTTCTGTTGTTGCGGATGCATCAGGAATCTGTGTATATGGGATTGACGAAAGATATATTCTTATGGGCAGCAATAGTGATTCAGATGTATATAAGAATTTAAAATCTCTTAATAGCAAACCGTATAAAAAGGTGATAACAACAGGCGTAGGAGTAATAAATAAAATGGATTATCTGAATAGTGGCACTGCATCAATAAAACAGATATATCAGAATTTATCATAGTTACAGAGCAGGGTTAAATATAAAATGTTTAATCCTGCTTTTTAAAAATAATTACGGGGAGAAGGGATGTTATGGCAGAGCTTAAAAGAATTGTTGGAAAAACATATATAGGTCTGTTAGTATGTTTATTAGTGTTTAATATGCTGATACTTGTCAGCGATAAAACAGATGACCTGCAGGTAACATATGCATATATAGAAATGCTTAATACGGCTGAAGGTGTTAAGTCAGATAGCAAACTGAGTACGGAAGCGGCAACGATAGCGTGGCAGGAATATTTTCAGAAATATGAAATCAATGGCAGTGACAGTTCTGACAAGACAGCAGCTGCTAAACAGGCAAGAGAGAAGTTAATGCAGCAGGCAAAGTATATAGATAATTACAAGGGGATAATTGAGGATAAAAGACAGACAGCAATATTATATGCAACAGCGGGAACTTATAAAAAGAACAGCTTTGAATATAACAACTTATTAAAAACGCAATATGATTTATCACAGATAATAGATGCAGATGTACAATTAAGTAATGGATTGTGGTTAGAAAAATTATATAAGAATAATTATATTCATTTATTAACATTAATTACGTGTGTATATACAGTATATATGTTTTTTTCGGAAAGAAAAAACGGATTATATCATATTGTACATACAGGTCAGAGTGGAAGGGGAGTTCTGTTTGTTAAGAGAAGTATAATATTGTTAATACAGGCGGTAGTAACGAATGTTGCACTGTATACAGAGTCAGCGGTTATGCTGCTTAACAGATATGATGGTGTAAAAGACCTGAATGTTGCAGCCGTAAGTGATGAATATTTTATACTTACTTCGGGTAAGCTTTCAAGAATACAGTTTTTAGGATTAATAATATTATTATCGATATTGGCAAATGTTGTATTATCGCTTGTTTTATGGGCAATTTTATTGTGCTTTGGCAATGTAAATATTGGTCTGTTTTTTTATTGCTGTATTTGTGTGGCTGATGTGGTGATATATAAGGTTATTTCAGCAAAATCTATATTGCAGATATTTAAGTATCTGAATGTATATTATTTATTTTTTCCGAATAAAGCAGCAGAATACTTTAACTGGGGATGTTTTAACATTGCAGTATCTTTGTTAACAACTACGATAATTGTATCGGTATTTATAGGAATACTGGCTTTGTTTGCAAGTGCATATATCAGCATAAGAAAATATTTCACTGGTAAGATGAATATAGTAGAAAACGCTATAGAGTTAATTCTGACATATATTATGAGATTAATGGTAAAGACGAATAATTTCGGTAAAGAAGTTTATAAGATATTAATTTCACAGGGAATAATATGGATACTGCTGCTTCTTGCATATATTGCAGCTAATGTAGAGCCAAGCTATGGGGTTATATATGATGCCAAAAAGAGTTATATGTTAGGATATTATGAGAAAGCGGAAGGGTTAAGTTATGGTACGGAATTAATAGATATTTATAATGAATATAATGATGAATATGAAGATTTTCTTGATAACATTGATTATTCTGCTGAAGGCGCGAAAACACTTCTTGCTAATAGACAGGACTTATTTAATACTGTAAAAGAGAATTTTAATTATATTAAACAGATGAATGAGAAGGGAATATCAGCCGTTGTAATTAATCCATATGAGTATACAGAAACAATAGGAAACAGAGAGTGGAATAATCAGGAACTTATTGCAATGATAAATGTTATTGCAGCTATTGTTATTTCATGCGGGTTTATAGCATATGAAAAGAAATCAATGGTAAAGAGTCTGGCTCTTACGGGAATGAACAGAAGAAAATGGCTGGTAAAGAAGTTGTTTATCCAGAGTATGCTTAGTCTGCTATTTGCCTGTATTACATATGGGATGTATTATAAGAAGCTTTGTGGTGTATATACATATACCAATATAACAGCACCATTGAAAAGTATAATGCTGTTTCAGAATTACATAATAAACCCACCGATAATAGTATATATTTTTATTGATTTTATGATTAAATATATGTTCCTTTTGGGAATACAAATGATAATGTCAGTTGTATCTATATATGTTAAATATTCATATTGTTTTATTGTAGGGCTGGTAATTATTTTACCACAATTATTGTATATGCTTGGGTTTAAGTTTATGTATAAAATATCAATAGTAAAGTATATGGCATTTTTCAGATGTTGGATAGAAAGCGGAAGGACGATGACTGTTTACTGGTTTTTGACTGGAATAATTATTTTGGTTGGAATAGGCGCAACTATATATATTATGAATGTATTCCAGCATAAGGCTGTTATAAATAAAAATGATAAGGAAAGGAGTTAATTAAAATATGGAATTAGAGCTTATAAATTTAAAAAAAACTTATGGAACAGTACAAGCGTTAAAAGGAATAAATTATAAATTTACATCAGGAATATATGGAATATTAGGTTCAAATGGTGCAGGAAAGAGTACTATGATTAATCTTATTACCGATAATATTTCAAGAGATAAGATTAATGGTGGAAGTATTTTATATAGTCAGGATAAAGAAAAAAAAGACATATTGAAGCTTGGAAAAAATTTTAGGAAAATTGTTGGATATATGCCACAACAGCAGGGATTTTATGAGGATTTTTCGCCTATGGCATTTCTTAAATATATGGCAGAAATTAAAGAAGTGAAAAAAATTAAAGTATCAGATAAAAATGGAAATACAATTACTAAAAGTGTTAATCAGCAGATAGAAGAGCTTCTCGATGTAGTTAACCTTAGTAATGTTGCATATAAGAAAATAGGTGGTTTTTCGGGAGGTATGAAACAGAGAGTTCTTTTGGCACAAGCTTTATTAGGAGAACCTAGAATTCTTATACTTGATGAACCCACTGCTGGACTTGACCCTAAAGAAAGAATTTCAATAAGAAATTATATTGCAGAATTATCAAAGAATAAGATAATTCTTTTTGCAACACATGTAGTAAGTGATATAGAGTGTATAGCCGATAAGGTTATTTTATTAAAAGATGGACAAATTATAGCAACAGGCACTCCTGTAGAATTGATTGAGAATATGTCAGGAAAAGTAGGAGAAATTACTTGTTCTCTTGAGCAGATTAGTGATAAACAGAAAAAATATAAGATAGGTAATATAAGACAAAGAAAAAATGGTTTAGCATTGAGGGTAGTAGGAGATGAGTTACCTGATGAAGCAGTAAAAGTTGAAGATAATATTAATCTGGAAGATGTATATTTATATTATTTTGAATAAATATTAATTATAAATAGGGGGATATATATATATGAAAAAGAAAAAATATGCAATTATACTAATATGCCTTTTAGTTATAGCGATAGCTATCATAGCAATAAATATAAGGATTCCAAAACGAATCAGTATAAATCAGAATATATCAGAACTATCTGTTACAAGGGGAAAAGATGGAGTAATACAGAAGATAGGTGATTGTGATAAAATAGCTGGTATGATTAATGGAATACATGTGAGAACATATTCTGTTGTTTCTATATTAAAAGGAGATGCATCGCGTACTGGTTGGGAGTATTATCTTTCGTATAAAGATAGTGATGGAAAACATAAAAGTATAGTGATATCGCAAAGCAATATAAAGTATAATGGGAAAAGTTATACAGTAGAAGATACAGACATGATTACAGATATTATAAATGAACTCGCTGCTGTATATAGTGAATATGATTCAAAGATAATTAAGTTTAATCTTACAGATTTGAAAAATATTATTATAAAAAGTAATATTACATCAAAAAAAGTGACTATAGATGGAAAAACATTAGATGATTGTATTGAAAGACTATCAAAAGATAATATGCCGGAAAAAGCTAAGCCAGACACAGAACGTACTTTATATAAGATTACATTTAATTATAATGACGGAACAAGTGAAGAAATTCCTGTGTATTTTGGAGATGTTTTAATGTATAAAGGAAAATATTATGAACCGTGTCGTAATCTGTGTGAGGTTATAAATGAGCATGTTGGTGATTAATGTATAATGGTATATTTAACTAAAGAGTTGCCCTGCAGCTCTTTTTTTATTGTGCAAAATGTGGTATTCTATTATTTAATGAAGTTTTATAAAGATACGGGATTATCATCCCACTTTTATGCTCATATCGGGGCGGATCCAAAGGTCTTTCGTCCACCTATGAGCAAGCTCATGTGGGTTTAGACCTTTTACCATGGTATCAATTATATAGTAGGAAGGAAAATATTATGCCAGTAACAGATTATTTAGTAAGAAATGCCGAGTTATACCCGGATGAGGTAGCTCTAGTTGAGCTTAATCCTGATGAGAAGGATACTAGAAGAACGACCTGGAAGGAGTTCGATCTGATTCAGCCTATTAATAACATGCCATACAGGCGTGAGATTACATGGAGTGTATTCAACGAAAAGGCTAACAGATTTGCCAATATGCTTATAAGCAGAGGGGTTAAGAAAGGTGATAAGGTAGCTATTCTTATGTATAACTGTCTTGAATGGCTTCCTATATATTTTGGCGTGTTAAAGACGGGTGCTATCGCAGTGCCTTTTAACTTCCGTTATGATTCGGATGAGATATATTACTGTGCCGAGCTTGCACAGGTTGATGTTATAGTTTTTGGTTTTGCTTTTATCGGAAGAATAGAGGTAAATGCAGAGAGATTATCAAGAGGAAGACTTCTTATATATGTTGGTGATAACTGTCCAAGTTTCGCAGAAAGTTATCATGAACTGGTAGCAGACTGCTCCAGCAAGGAGCCGGATGTTAAGATAACTGAGGATGATTATGGTGCTATATACTTTTCTTCTGGAACTACAGGTTTTCCTAAGGCTATATTACATAAGCACCAGAGTCTTACACAGGCAGCTATCATGGAGCAGAAGCATCATTCAACAGGAAGAGATGATACATTCTTGTGTATACCACCTCTTTATCATACAGGTGCTAAGTTCCACTGGATGGGAAGTCTTGTGGCAGGAAGTAAGGCGGTGCTTCTTAAGGGAACCAAGCCGGAGCAGATATTATCTGCGGTATCAAGTGAACACTGCACTATTGTATGGCTGTTAGTGCCTTGGGCACAGGATATTCTGGATGCACTTGATTCAGGAAGGATTAAGCTTTCAGACTATAATCTGTCGCAGTGGAGACTCATGCATATAGGGGCACAGCCTGTTCCACCTTCACTTATAAAAAGATGGAAAGAGTATTTTCCTAATCATCAGTATGATACTAACTATGGTTTATCAGAATCAACAGGTCCAGGATGCGTACATCTTGGTGTGGAGAATATAGATAAGGTAGGTGCTATTGGTATTCCAGGATACGGCTGGCAGTGTAAGATAGTGGATGAGCATGATAACGAGGTCTGTCAGGGTGAAGTAGGTGAGTTATGTGTAAAAGGACCTGGCGTTATGACATGTTATTACAGGAATGAGGAGGCTACAAAGGAGGTACTTAAGGACGGATGGCTGTATACAGGAGATATGGCTATGCAGGATGAAGATGGATTCTACTTCCTTGTTGACCGTAAGAAAGACGTTATTGTATCAGGTGGAGAGAATATATATCCTGTACAGATAGAAGATTTCTTAAGAAGATTCCACAAGATTAAGGATGCGGCGGTTATCGGTCTTCCTGACAGAAGATTAGGAGAGAAGACAGCAGCTATCATAGAGATAAAGGATGGAGTTACATGTACAGAGGAAGAGATAGAGAACTTCTGTATGGAGCTTCCTAGATATAAGAGACCTAAGGAGATTATATTTGCAGAGATTCCACGTAATGCAACAGGTAAGATAGAGAAACCTAAGCTTCGTAAGATATATGGGGCTGATAAGCTTGTGGCACAGGAGAATCAGGGTTGATTGCTGTATTTTAATGGATATGTATAGCAGAAAGAATGCATAAATGAATATTAGTGTAACAAGAAAGAACGGAGTAATATATGAAAGAATTGATGTTAGGCAACAAAGCGGTTGCCAGAGGATTATATGAGGCTGGGTGTAAGGTGATATCCAGCTATCCAGGTACGCCAAGTACAGAGATTACAGAGGAGGCGGCAGCTTACAAGGAAGTATACTGTGAGTGGGCACCTAATGAAAAGGTAGCACTTGAAGTGGCGCACGGAGCTACACTTGGTGGCGTAAGAGCAGCATGTGCCATGAAGCACGTTGGACTTAATGTGGCAGCAGATCCCCTCTTTACTATATCTTATCAGGGACTTAATGCCGGACTTGTAGTATGTGTGGCAGATGATCCGGGTATGCATTCATCTCAGAATGAGCAGGATTCAAGACATTATGCCATAGCAGCCAAGCTTCCTATGCTTGAACCATCTGATTCAGAAGAATCAAGAGTGTTTGCCAAAAAGGCATTTGAAATGTCCGAAAAATTCAATACTCCTGTACTTCTCAAGATGGTTACAAGAGTATCACATTCACAGAGTATAGTAGATACAGAGGAACGCATAGAACCAGCACAGGTACCTTATGTGAAAGATCCAACTAAAGTTATGATGACTCTTAACTCGCGCAATGCACATGTAAGAGTGGAGCAGAGAACGAAAGACCTTATAGAATATGCAGAGAATTGTGAATTCAACAGGGTTGAGATGGGAAAAGATACAAGTGTTGGTATTATCACAGATTCTACTTCTTATCAGTATGCAAGGGAAGTGTTAGGAGAGGATGCATGTATATTAAAGCTGGGACTTATCAATCCTCTTCCTGAAAAGCTTATTAAGGATTTCGCAGCTAAAGTTGACAAAGTAGTAGTTCTTGAAGAACTTGATCCAATTATAGAGAATCATTGTAAGCAGCTAGGTATCAAGGTATCTGGCAAAGATACATTTCCTATATGTGGTGAATTCTCACAGAATCTTGTAAGAGAATGTCTTGGCATGGAAGTGCCTGCTCATATGAGCATAGATGAGAATCTGCCAGCACGACCACCTGTTATGTGTGCAGGATGTCCACATAGAGGTATATTCTACATATTAAAAAAGAAAAAATGTATGGTATACGGAGATATCGGATGTTATACACTTGGTGCGGTGGCCCCTCTTAATGCTATGGATTTAAATGTGTGCATGGGAGCATCATGTTCAGGTCTTCATGGCTTTAACAAGGCTATGGGAGAAGCTGGCGAGAGTAACAGTGTAGGCGTTATTGGTGATTCAACATTTATACATTCTGGTATGACTGGTATAACTGATATTTCTTACAATATGAGTAACTCAACTGTTATTATTCTTGATAATTCTATAACAGGTATGACAGGTCATCAGCAGAATCCTACAACTGGTAAGAATCTTCGTGGTGAGCCTGCAGGTAAGGTTGACCTTGAAGCACTATGTAAGGCACTTGGCTTTAACAGGGTAAGAGTGGTTGATCCATATGATCTTAAGGCTGTGGAAGAAGCTGTAACAGAGGAGCTTGCTGCTAAAGAACCATCTATCATTATAAGCCGCAGACCTTGTGTTATGATAAAAGGAACAGTCCACAAACCACCGATAAGTGTTGATGAGGATAAATGTGTTGGTTGTAAGCAGTGCATGAGTATCGGTTGTCCTGCTATAGCAGTTAAGGATAAGAAAGCACACATTGACCCAACTCTTTGTATAGGATGTAAGGTGTGCTCACAGATGTGTAAGTTTGGGGCTATTTAAGGATTACATTATTATCAGAATATAAAGTCCGATTTATTCAATAAATATCAGGCTTTAATAAGAAATGAGGAACATATATGAATGATTCAGTTAAGAATATTATGATTGTTGGTGTAGGTGGACAGGGAACACTGCTTGCCAGCAAGATGTTAGGATATGTGCTTATGCATCAGGGTTATGATGTCAAGGTATCGGAAGTACATGGTATGAGCCAGAGAGGTGGAAGCGTTGTTACCTATGTAAGATTTGGTAAAAAAGTATATTCACCAGTTATAGACAAGGGAGAAGCTGATTATATTCTTTCTTTTGAGAAGCTTGAGGCTGAACGCTGGATAGAATATCTTAAGGTTGGTGGACAGATTATCACCAACACACAGGAGGTTGATCCTATGCCTGTTATAACAGGTGCTGCAGAATATCCGGCATATATTGTTAAGAAGCTGGAAGAAGCTGGTGCTAAGGTTGATGCAAAGGATTTCTTATCAATAGCTGAGGAGGCTGGTTCATCTAAGGCTGTTAATATCGTGCTTATGGGAAGATTATCAGAATATTTTGATGATATACCTTATGAAGACTGGAGTGCAGCTATAGATGCAATCGTACCAGAGAAGTTCAGAGAGCTTAATCATAAGGCGTTTGATCTTGGAAGGCAGGCATAAAATTCTTATATGATAATGTATGATAATGGTGCTATATGATGTAGCACCATTATTTTTTTTATAATACATGTCACTTTTCCAGCTGCGTATCTGTAATATATACATAAGCTTATGATGTTCAGACCAAAGGTCAATATGCAGGGGTGTCTGCATATATATGGCACAAACCTGTCAAGTACAGAAATAAACGTGGAAAAGGACGGTGGTTTTTATGAAGAAATCAATAAAAAAGATATTGGTAGATGTGAGCGTGATTACACTGATTATAGGCTGTTTGTCAGCAGTGATGGCATGCAGCAGTAAAACAGCTGATAGCGGAAAGACAGACGTAGATTATAAGTATGCATCATATGTATATGATGACAATGAGCCGCAATATTATATGTCAGACAGTGCAGCGGCAGCAGAGACAGGTTACTACTATATAGCTGGTGCATCAGGAGTCAGTGACAATACGAATAGCTACATGTATTACTATGATATGGTTAAACAGGAGGCTATTCCACTGTGTTCCGATATTGATTGTGACCATAAGACAAAAGACTGTGAGGCATATATATCATCAGATATGTGTCTTAGTAGTAAGATATGGTATCACAATCAGAGAATATATATGATAGAAAAGACCGCTGAGAAGGATATACTTGTTTCTTATAATAAGACTATGAGAGATAAGAAAGAGGAAAAAACATTGTCCATAGATGGTTATTCTGTCAATGGAAATAAGAACAATGCATGTATCAGCCATGGAAAGCTGTATTATATGTTAGCTGGTAATAATACAATCATGCTGTGTTCAGTATCGTTATCGGATGACAGCCAGCCTCATATTATAAAGACATATGAAAGTACATATAACTATCTTGAACTTATAGTATTGTATGGTATAGGAGATAAAGTATATATAAACTGGAATAGTGGTATATCTGTGGGAAAAAGTATATATTATGTTGAGGTGCTTGATATAAATACAGAAAATGTGCAGAGACTTTACAATATGAATGAACAATATCCTGATATAGCCGATTCAATCTTAAACTGGAACAGTGAAGTCAGCTTTGATAAAAGCAATAATATGTACTTCCCATGTGCCAATGAGGATAAATATATTATAAGAAAGTTAAATCTGGACAACGGAGAGATAAAAGATATATTTACATTGGATATTGAGGGAACGACAGTGGAAGCAAAGCAGGAGAAAAAAGAAATTAAAAATGGAGAGTTTTCGCAGTTTAAAGAAATTGGGGATGAGAATTACATACATTTTTATGGATATGATGGAAAACATCTGTATGTATACAGAGGAGTTAATATTTCTAAATTAGTGGGAAAAAGCATAGAAGAAAAACGGGCAGCCTATGACAATTATATTTATATATTTGATACAGATGGAAATGTTGATGAAACGGTTGTACTGAATAAAACTAATGAGAATTCTTCAGGTAATATAACTCTTGACTATAAAGGCGGTGATGAAAGGTGCATGCTTGTAACAACTGCCAGAGCGGATGTAGCAGGTATGGAACTGTCACAGGAGGAAAAAGATAAGATAGAGGCTATTGATAAAGAGGCGGCAAAGAAAAAGAAGGGTGGAGCATGTATATGTGTAACTGCGGTTCTTGATAAGTCACAGATAGGAAGCACAAGCATGCAGTGGCAGCAGATAACACCAGAGTAGTTGGAGAATGCCTATGGAACTGATAAGAATAATAAAGAAAAGCATTCTGTGTATAATATGTGCGCTGGCAGCGGTTGTAAGCATATGTATTTATCAGGTTAACAGCAGCAATGATGCTGTGACATATAGATATTACAGACAGATTATCAATGATTATGACAAGATTAAAGAAGACAGGGTAGGTCTGACAGCCAGTAAGCTGACAGCCGCATATGATACATATAAGGAAGAAGATAGCGAGTATATAAACAAAGCAGCAGAGCTTGTTGAGAATAAGGAAAAGTACGTGAAGTCTTATAACAGCTATTATGACAGTAGTGCGGACAACATCAAGTCTAAAAATTATAACAGAATAGCAGATAGCACACTTTTTGGTGATACAGACAGCTATTATATTCTCAATGCCAATAAGCAGTTAAAAGATAAAGAAAAGCTTGAAAAAGCAGATGTGGCATTTAATAATACGAACACTGCAGCTATTGAGCAGCTTCTTAATAATAGAGCTATACCGCTTATCTACGTGATTATGATGACGGTTATCATAATACATTTTACAGAAGAGAGCGACAACGGAGTATATGTGCTTGTAAGAACAAGCAGGAGAGGAAGAATATTTCTGCCTGTTATAAGATGCTTTATTATTATAGTATTTAATATAATATTATCATGTCTGTTTAATTCAATAGCATATGGTATATATGCAAAGATATATGGTGTTGATGGAACATGCTGTATACAGAATTCGAAAATGTTTAGTATGTTTCCTTATGCTGTTAGTGTAAATCGGATTTTTGTTATATATGCATTAGTATATGCCTGCGCCATGACTGCCATAAGTCTTTTGATATATCTTATGATAAATCTTGTGAATAATTATAAGATAGCAGTTACGCTGCTTATAGCGGTGCTTTTATGCGAATATATGCTGTATGGCAGAATACAGTATAACAGTACATTTAACAGTCTTAAGTATATTAACGTATTCAATATAATATTTCCTGGAGGCTCTTATCTTATGTATGAGAACTGGGGAAGAGACGGCTTTATAACAGATATATCTACAACAACGTGGATTCTTACAGCTGTTTTGCTTGCTGCAGGACTGATGGGAAATGTGATTGCTTATTCATTAAAATATACAATCAGGCAAAAGAGTGTCATAGAAGCTGCTGCGGTAAAGATAAGTCGGTCTAATCAGAAGCTTGTGTCTGTTATGCCTTTATATGTTATGGAAATCTATAAAACAATGATTGTACAGAAGGGGATTGTTTTTATACTGGCAGGGATATATCTGTTTACATCGGCTAAGGTTATGAAGGGCATAGATTATGGCAGTAATAACAAGACATATAAGCTTAACAGTTTTTATGTGGAATTCGATGGGCATGAGGCAGATAAGGAGGTCAGTGATTATATTGAGGCATTAAGAGATGAGGCTGTACTAGTGCAGGATAGTAAAGAAGATGGCTCTTATGAGAAGGAAAATGCCAAAAAGCTTCTTGGTACAGTGGACATAATGCAGAAGGAATATGATTATGTTAAAAATATAAATGAGTCCCGTGAGGCAGATGCGGTTATAGTTAATCCATATAATTACGATGATATATTTGGAAGCAGGCTGTATTCTAACAATGAAACAATGAATCTGATATCCGTTGTTATCATTATACTGATAGCGGCAGGAGATTATGCTTCAGAGCGGCAGCAGGGAATGAATATGCATATAAGAACAGCAGGAAAAAGAAAGAAGCTGTGGTGGATCAAGCTGTCAAAGATTGTTATGCTGGCGGTCATTATATGGGGGCTTGCTGCTGGCATTAATATATATAACATAACACGCTGCTACAGCTATAACCAGATTGATAAGAGTATATTGTGTCTGCAGAAATTCGCAGATTTTCCGTTTGATATAAGTATACGTTCATATATTATCATTAATTACATATGCAGGTTATTATGGCTGATAGTTATAGCAGTTATAGCATATATGGTATCGTACAGATTTAGTTATAAGGTGTCAGTAATCATATCACTGTGTATGCTCATTCCACATGTCTTATATGTGCTTGGTGTAGGATTGGCAAAGAAGATGTCAATAATAGCCGCAATGGATATAAACAGGATGTTTGATTCATATGGGTATGGGTTAAAGAGTGTGCTGCTGTTTATCATAGTATTTCTAATCATGGAAATAATACTGGTATATAATTATAAAAAAGCAGTGAAGTAGTGAAACAGTGAAACAGTAAAGCAAGAGAAGGGTTTCACAAGCAGGAATAACAGGGATGGATATAGTCTTAAGGTGTATCGGCAAAGACTGCAATGGTGTAAGTTATAATACCATTGCAGTCATTTTTGCATATAATCCCACGATATGCGAATATTGTGAAAAAATCAGAAAATTATAAAAATGAAATTGAGTGAATAAGGTGGGGATGCTATAATGAGCGCAGGTCAAATAAAGAATAGCATAGAAATAAGAAATGAGGATGTGTATGTTCAATCTTGAAGAAGAGTTAAAAAAACTTCCAGATAAGCCGGGAGTATATATTATGCATGATAAGCATGACACAATCATATATGTAGGCAAGGCAAAGGTGTTAAAAAACCGTGTAAGGCAGTATTTCCAGAGCAGTAAGAATCATTCTGCAAAGGTTGTACAGATGGTTTCGCATATAGCATATTTTGAATATATAGTAACTGATTCCGAGCTTGAAGCACTTGTGCTTGAGTGTAATCTTATTAAAGAACACAGACCAAAGTATAACACGATGCTTAAGGATGATAAGAGTTATCCATTTATCAAGGTTACTGTAAATGAAGCTTATCCAAGAGTGTTATTCTCAAGAACAATGAAGCATGGCACAGGAAAGTTCTTTGGTCCATATACATCAGCAGGTGCAGTAAAAGAAACTATAGAACTTTTATGCAAGCTTTATAAGGTAAGAACCTGTAACAGAAGACTTCCTAAGGATATAGGCAAAGAAAGACCATGCCTTAACTACCATATAGGACAGTGCAATGCACCATGCCAGGGTATGGTTAGTGAAGCAGAGTACAGGAAAAATATAGAGTCGGTTATAAGTTTTCTTAATGGTAACTATTCAGAGATAATAAACGAGCTTACGGATAAGATGATGGATTGCTCCAGGAAGCTTGAGTATGAGGAAGCAGCAAGATATAGAGACCTTCTTAACAGCGTAAAGCAGATAGCACAGAAGCAGAAGATTACGGCGGATGATGCTACTGACAGGGATGTAATAGCATGTGCGATGGATGCAGAGGATGCGGTTGTACAGGTGTTTTTTATAAGACAGGGAAAGCTGCTTGGAAGAGAACATTTTCATATGAAGGTTGCTGCGAATGATAGCAGAAGTGCCATATTATCACAGTTTATGAAGCAGTACTATGGTGGAACTCCATATATTCCTAATGTTATTATGACACAGGAAGAGATAGATGATGCAGATGTTATCGCTGAGTGGCTTGGAAGCAGAAAGAAAAGAAAGGTATCTGTCATAACACCTAAAAAGGGTGACAAGGAGCGTATGGTTGAACTGGCACATAAGAATGCACTTATGGTTCTTACCAAGGATGCTGAGAAGATTAAGCTTGAAGAAAAGAGAACAACAGGTGCCATGAAAGAGATAGCTGGGTGGCTTGGACTTAAGAACCTAAGAAGAGCAGAAGCTTATGATATATCCAATACAAGTGGTGTGGAATCTGTAGGTTCCATGGTTGTTTTTGAAGATGGAAGACCAAAGAAAAATGATTACCGTAAGTTTAAGATAAAGACAGTCAAAGGACCTGACGATTATAAGAGCATGAGTGAGGTGCTTACAAGACGTTTCCAGAGAGGCATGAGGGAACGTGCGGGTGAAGAGGAGTCAAGAGGCTTTTCGGTGTATCCTGATCTGATTATGATGGATGGTGGACGAGGTCAGGTAAATATAGCACTAAAGGTGCTGTCAGAGCTGGATATTCATATCCCGGTATGCGGCATGGTTAAGGATGATAATCATAATACAAGAGGCTTGTATTATAACAACGTAGAGATACCAATAGACAGACATAGCGAGGGCTTTAAGCTTATAACACGTGTTCAGGATGAAGCACATAGATTTGCCATAGAGTATCACAGATCACTAAGAAGTAAGCTGCAGGTTAATTCGGTGCTTGATGATATAGATGGAATCGGACCGGTAAGGAGAAAAGCACTTATGAAGCATTTTCTCGATATAGAAAAGATAAGGGCAGCAGGTGTGAGTGAACTTATGGAGGTTGATGGCATAACAGAGAATGTGGCACAGAATATATATAAGTATTTCCATTGAGTATGTATGTAGAATGTAAACAGGCAATATGCTGGACTGTCTGTAACTTATATTTGTTGTCCGTTTGCCACCAACTAATATTCAATTCAACAACAATATATTTGAAGAAAATCTTTTAATATCAGAGCCGCTGTGTTACACTAATGTATAAGATGGTGTAAATATCGAAAGCGGGATAAAATGTTGTGAATATTGCATTCAATATGTACGCATGTGGATACATATGGTAAAAATATATATTAAATATAAAACAGGAAAACATTAATCAAATATATAATAATTGCGGCATTGTCAGTAATGACTTTAATATGCAGGATAGGAGTAGTATATGAATGGTAAAGAAAGAGTTAATTTATCAAAAGTAATTGAGAAGATGAATCTTGTGAATCTTACACCAGATATAGATGTCAAGGGAATATGGATTCATGTGCCTGAGTTTAACAGACCAGCACTCCAGCTTACAGGGTTTTATGACCAGTTTGATAATGACCGTATACAGATTATAGGCAATGTGGAATATTCATATCTCAAGAGTCTTTCAGATACAGAGCGTTTTGAACGTTATATGCAGCTTTTATCAAGCAATATTCCATGTCTTATATTCTGCAGGAATCTTGAACCTGAACCAGAGATTATAGAGCTTGCAAAGAAGTATCAGATACCTATTCTTAAGTCAGAGGAGTCAACTTCTTCATTTTCAGCAGAAGTTATAAGATGGCTCAAGGTACAGCTGGCTCCTTGTATTGTAATCCATGGTGTGCTTGTTGATGTTTATGGTGAGGGCGTGCTTATAACAGGTGAGAGTGGTATAGGTAAGAGTGAGGCTGCACTTGAGCTTATTAAGAGAGGACATCGTCTTGTAACAGATGATGCAGTTGAGATAAGAAAGGTAAGTAATGAAACATTAGTGGGTTCAGCTCCAGGTGTAACAAAGTATTTCATAGAGCTAAGAGGTATCGGAATCATAGATGTTAAGACACTTTTTGGTGTAGAAAGTGTTAAGGAAACACAGGAAATCGATATGGTTATCAAGCTTGAGGACTGGAATAAGGATAAGGAATATGACAGGTTGGGTCTTGAAGAGGAATATACAGAGTATCTTGGCAATAAAGTCGTATGTCATTCGCTTCCAATACGTCCAGGACGTAATCTTGCTGTTATTGTAGAGGCAGCAGCGGTAAACCACAGACAGAAGAAGATGGGTTACAATGCAGCTAAGGAGTTATACAGAAGGGTTCAGGAAAACCTTATGAAGGGTGACGAAGAGGACGACCTTTAATTACAATAATCAGATAACAGATTATGACTGGGGGTAAGCTTGTATGTGTGGTAAGGATAATATAAGTAATGTAGATATTAATAATGATAAAAGCATAGTACTTGGAATAGATATTGGTGGAACAACATGTAAGTGTGGAGTTTTTAGTGTGTCAGGAGAGCTTCTTTATAAGGATGAGATTCCAACAAGAAAGGATGAGGGTGGAAGCCTTATACTGGAAGATATAAAAAAACATATACCAGATATGTTGGAAGCAGTAGAAAAAGCAAGTGATGATATAGCCGGAGTAGGAATAGGAGTTCCAGGTGCTGTCAGGGATGATGGCACAGTTAACAAATGTGTCAATCTTGGATGGGGTGTGTTTAATGTGGCACAGACATTCAGTAAGATGACAGGATACAAGGTTAAGGTTGGAAATGATGCGAATATGGCAGCACTCGGTGAGTACTGGATGGGAAGCGCAAAAGAGTACTCAAGCAGTCTTTTAGTTACACTTGGTACAGGTGTCGGCGGTGGTGTTATCATTGATGGAAAGCCTTTGTGCGGCTTCAACGGTGCAGCGGCTGAGATAGGCCATCTTCCTGTAGCTGATGAGGAGAAGGAGTATTGCAACTGCGGTAAGAGGGGCTGCCTTGAACAGGTGGCTTCCGCAACTGGCATAGTCAGGACAGCTGTCAGAATGCTTAGCGAATCAGATGAGCCGTCAGCGTTAAGGGATATCCCTTACATATCAGCTAAAGCCGTGTTTGATGAGGCAAAGAAGGGAGATTCCGTTGCTTTAAAGGTTGTTGATTATATGTGCCGTTATCTTGGTAAAGGTCTTGCATGTGCTTCTGGTATGGTCGATACAGAGGTTATATGTATAGGTGGTGGTGTTTCAGCAGCAGGCGAATTTTTGTTAAGCAGAATAGAAAAGTACTATAAGGAGTATGTGTTCCATGCTTCAAGAAACACTAAGATATTAAAGGCAACACTTGGCAACGATGCTGGTATGTATGGCGCAGCCAGACTTGTATTAAATGAGTAAGCAGAATTATGTAAATAATGAATATAGACAGGGAGTATGATAATACATGAGTCAGAATGATTTGTTGGAAAAGCTTAAGGATATAGCAGGTGAATCACAGGTCAGAACAGATGAGCCTATGAGCAGTCATACTACATTCAGAATAGGAGGCACTGCGGATTATTTCGTAATGCCTTCTTCTGTTGAAGAGTTACAAGCTATAATACAATTATTGAAAAAATCAGACATAAATTACTATGTTATAGGAAATGGAAGCAACCTGCTTGTAGGAGATAAAGGTTTCAGAGGAGTTATTATACAGCTTTCAGATGCTTTTGATGAAGTGGAGTATATTGATGATGTAACAGTAAAGGCTATGTCAGGTATGAAACTGTCAAGGCTTGGAAACAGGCTTTCAGATAAAGGACTTGCAGGCTTTGAGTTTGCAACAGGTATTCCAGGAACAATAGGTGGGGCAGTCAGAATGAATGCTGGAGCTTATGGTGGAGAGATAAAGGATATTATTGTCAGTGCTGAGGTCTTAGATCAGAATGGTGATATCCATACGCTGGGTAAAGATGAGCTTGAACTTGGATATAGAACAAGCTGCATAATGAAATATGGATATATAGTAGTAAGTGCAACACTTAAGTTAAGTAAAGGCAATACTGATGAGATAAAAGAGAATATAAAAGAACTTTCACAAAAGAGAAGAATGAAACAGCCGTTAGAATATCCAAGCGCAGGAAGTACATTTAAAAGACCAGAGGGATATTTTGCAGCAAAGCTTATAGAGGATGCAGGACTTAAAGGTCTGTCAGCAGGTGATGCACAGGTGTCAGAAAAACATGCAGGCTTTGTTGTTAATAAAGGCAGGGCAACAGCAAAGGATGTATGTGAGCTTACAGATAAGATAAAAGAAGAGGTCTTAAAGAAGTCTGGCGTTAAGCTTGAGCTTGAGGTTGTTAAAATAGGAGAGTTCTAGATACAGGTTTTAGTCAGGAGCGAGGCAGTATATGAAGATTATTATAGTCACAGGTATGTCGGGAGCAGGCAAATCGACAGCGTTGAATGTTTTAGAGGATGAGGGATATTATTGTGTGGATAATATGCCTATATCTCTTATATCAAAGTTTGCAGAGCTTGCAGACTGCCAGAAGCAGAATAATGGATATAACAACATAGCACTTGGTGTAGACATAAGGAGTGGCAATTCACTTGCCGAGTTCGATTCCGTACTTGATTATATGAAAAGCAGGAAATATGATTATACGATTCTGTTTCTTGAGTCAAGTGATGATGTACTTATAAAAAGATACAAGGAAACGAGAAGGACACATCCACTTGCTAAGGATGGAAGAGTGGATAAAGCTATACTGCTTGAAAGAGAGCAGCTGGGGTTTCTTAAACAAAGAGCAGATGTTATCATAGATACAAGCCAGCTTCTGACAAGAGAGTTTAAGGAAGAACTTGAAAAGATAGTGCTTGAAAGAAAAGAGTTTAACAACCTTATCGTTACAGTGTTATCTTTTGGGTTTAAGTATGGTATACCAGCTGATGCTGATATGGTGTTTGATGTAAGATTTCTCCCTAATCCATACTATGTTGAAGAGCTAAGACCGCTTACGGGTAATGATAAAAAGATACAGGATTATGTCATGAAAGCGCCAGAAGCAGAAGAGTTCCTTGTGCGTGTTGATGGACTTATACAGTTTCTGCTTCCTAATTATGTCAAGGAGGGAAAGTCAAGCCTTGTCATAGCAGTTGGATGTACAGGTGGAAAGCATCGTTCTGTGACACTTGCCAATGCGATTGCAGACAGACTTTCAAAGACACCTTATGGCTGCAAGGTGGAACACAGGGATATAGAGAAGGATTCAAAGCGCAAGGGTTAAGAATTCACAAGAGTTTAATATTTAATGAAGCTGTGGTCAAAAGCCACCGGATTTGATACAACAAATGCAGGGTGTACCCTTGTATAGCAATATAAGAAATGGAGATAATTAATGTCGTTTTCTTCAGATGTTAAGGAAGAGCTGAGTGCAAGGCTTGATTCGGCAAGACACTGCCAGATAGCTGAGTTTGCAGCTATTATGGGAATGTCGGGACGTATAAGACGTTCATCGGGTGGTGAGATGCAGGTTGAACTGCTCACTGAAAATGAGGTTGCCAGATACAAGTTTATTGTACTTTTAGAGACTATATTTGATATAGATTCCTCAGATATATTATATATATCCGAGAGCAGCAGGGATACAAGTATAAGAATATGTGACCAGAAGCAGGTCGCAAAGATATTACAGACACTTAAGTGGGCAGATGATACATTTGAACATATAGAACCAGTATTTGTGGATTCCAGAATAGTACAGAAGGATTGCTGCAAAAAAGCATTTATAAGAGGAGCTTTTATAGCCGCAGGCTCAATAAGTGACCCTAATAAGTTTTATCATTATGAAATAGTATGTGATTATGAAGAAGATGCAGAGTGTGTTAAAGATATGCTTTGCTTTTTTAATCTTGATGCAAAGGTTACGCAGCGTAAGAATAATTATATAGTCTATATGAAGGAGGGCAGCAATATAACAGATGCCCTTAATCTTATGGGAGCATATGTTTCCCAGATGGAGCTGTATAATGTCATGATTCTTAAAGAGATGAGAAATGATGTTAACAGGAAGGTTAACTGTGAAACGGCGAATCTTAATAAGACAATATCAGCGGCAGTCAAGCAGACAAGAGATATTGAGTATATAAGAGATACAGTAGGACTTTCAAGCCTTAAGGAAGGACTTTACCAGGTAGCAAAGATACGTCTTGAACATCAGGATATGAATCTTAAGGATATAGGAGAACTTCTTGATCCGCCTGTGGGAAAGTCCGGGGTTAATCACAGACTAAGAAAGATAAGCGAAATGGCAGATGAGATAAGGGCTGCCAGGCAGGGGTATTGACAACAAGCGTATAATAAAACTTAGGCGGGGCATATTTATGATAGATATAAAGATGTTGACAGAACTATTATAATGCTGCAGTCGGATGTAAGAAAGGTTTCTGCATATAAGGCAGAAATGCAGGAGATTATATACAGTAAGGATATAATGGAGGATAATGAGATGACAAAAGTAGATATTATTTCAGGATTCTTAGGAGCTGGAAAGACAACTCTTATAGCTAAGCTTTTAAAGGAAGCATTTCCAGGAGAACAGGTAGTTCTTATAGAGAATGAGTTTGGCGAAATCGGAATAGATGGTGGATTCTTAAAGGAATCGGGTGTTGAGATAAGAGAGATGAATTCAGGATGTATATGCTGCTCTCTAGTAGGTGATTTTGGTACATCACTTAAGGAAGTAGTTGAAAAGTATCATCCAGACAGAATTATCATTGAGCCATCTGGTGTTGGTAAGCTTTCAGATGTTATAAAGGCAGTTAAGGATCTTCATATTGAGAATGAAATCAGGCTAAACAGTGCATCGACTGTAGCAGATGCATCTAAGGTAAAGGTATATATGAAGAACTTTGGTGAGTTCTTTAACAACCAGATTGAGCATGCAGGAACTATTATTCTTAGCAGAACACAGAATGTTTCAGAGGCTAAGTTAAAGACAGATATAGAACTTATCAGATCACTTAACAAGGATGCACATATTATTACAACTCCTTGGGATGATATTAATGGTAAGCAGATTCTTGATGCAATGGAAAATGTTACTAATCTTGAGCTGGAGATGCTTGAAGAAGCAGCAGCTAAGGCTGCAGAGGAACATGAACATGAGCATCATCACGACCATGACGGAGAGTGTGGCTGCGGACATGACCACGATCACGAGCATGAGCATCACCATGACCATGATGGAGAGTGTGGCTGCGGACATGACCATGATCACGAGCATGAGCATCACCACGACCATGACGGAGAGTGCAGCTGTGGACATGATCATCATCATGGACATCATCATGCTGACGAGGTGTTTACAAGCTGGGGTGTAGAGACTCCTGATAAGTATGATAAGGAAACACTTTCAGAGATACTAAGAAAGCTTTCTGAAACAGATGATTATGGTGATATATTAAGAGCAAAGGGTATGCTTCCTACACCAGAAGGTAAGTGGATGTTCTTTGATCTTGTACCAGAAGAATATGAAATCCGTGATGGTGAACCAGAAATCACAGGAAGAATATGCGTTATAGGAGCTAAGCTCAAGGAAGATGCTCTTAAAGAGTTATTCAATGTATAAATTAAGTTTTTAAATAGTGCAGTCCATGTTTTGCACATAATGACATGGGCTGCATTTTTAGGATTTATAAAAATATAGGGCAGAAACAGCATAAATAAAGTATAAGAAAAGAGGTAAAATATGGCACAGGAAGAAGAATATCAGATTCCAATATTCTTAATAAATGGACAGCTTGACAGTGGTAAAACAAGATTTATCCAGGATACAATAGCAATGGGACAGTTTGCAGAAGCTAAGAATAAGCTTCTTATTGTATGCGAAGAGGGTGAAGAAGAATATAGTGAGAAGCTTTTAAAGGACAATGGTGTAGATATGGTTGTCCTTGAAAAGGAGGAGCTTACAGAAGAAAAGCTGAATGAGCTTGATAAGGAATATGATCCATGGATAGTTATAGTTGAATATAACGGTATGTGGGATCCAGCTCTTATTATGGCAACAGCCAAGCCAAGAGGATGGGATATATATCAGTCTATTACGCTTGTAGATGCAGCTTCGTTTAATCTTCAGTGGAATAATATGAGGTCTATCGTAGCAGAAACAGTTAAGTATGCCGATATGGTTATATTTAACAGATGCAAGTCTGGTATGGATCTTGGAAGCTACAGAAGAAGTATGAGAGCACTTAACAACACACTTCAGATAGTATTTGAGGATGATAAGGGTGAAATGATGTCTATAGCAGAACAGCTTCCTTATGATGTGAATGCTGATGTTATAGAAATAGATGATGCTGATTATGGCATATGGTATATGGATGTATCAGAAAGACCAGATGTGTATGTTGGCAAGAAAGTAAGATTTAAGGGACAGGTACTTAAGAATAAGTACTTTAAAGATAAGAATTTCGTTCCAGGACGTAAAGTTATGACATGCTGCGCAGAGGATACTCAGTTTATTGGTTATATCAGCTTCTATAATGACATTGCTTCATTGGAAAACAGGCAATGGATAACTGTTACAGCAACTGTTAAGGTTGAATTCCAGATGGCATATAAGAAAAAGGGTCCTGTTCTTTATGTAGAAAAGGTAGAGCCAGCAGAACCACCAGTGGAAGAGATGGTGTATTTCTAATATGATACAGGATATATTTCCAAAAGTTTTAAATAACCAGTATGTAGAGTGTAGTCCATGTGATAACGATATTATATTTTTCTTTAAGGGTTCATCACTTCTTGCAAGGTATGAAGGAGAAGATGTACTTGTATATCCACAGTACAAGGAGTTTGTTCTGGGGATAAACAAGGCAGATAACAAGGATACAGTGGATAACTATACATTTGTTTATCTTCTGTCAGTGGATGATACAAGATATTTTCTTGCAAGAAAGAGAGGTGAGCTGCTTAAAGGTCAGTATATTGGTGAAATGGCTGATTCAGACATACATAAAGAGTATGATACAGTTATTGACGGCTTTGATTTTGTCGGAGTTAATTCTTTTAGAAAGGCTGAGCCAAAGGCGCAGGCATTTGCAGCTATAACAGCATTTCATATATACGGATGGTACAGGGATAATCACTTCTGTGGAAGATGTGGTAAGCCAACTATTCACGATGATAGGGAACGTATGTTAAAATGTCCGTCATGTGGCAATATGATATATCCTAAGATATGTCCGGCGGTTATAGTAGCAGTAACGGACCATGACAGGATTCTTCTTACGAAATACGCGGGAAGGACATATAGGAATTATGCACTTATAGCTGGCTTTAACGAAGCTGGTGAGACACTTGAGCAGACAGTCAAAAGAGAAGTTATGGAAGAAACGGGGCTTAAGGTTAAGAACATAAGATACTATAAGAGCCAGCCATGGGGATTGTCAGGTTCGATACTTTCAGGCTTTTATTGTGAGCTTGATGGTGATGATACGATAACACTTCAGGAGGAAGAGCTTTCACTTGGTAAGTGGGTGAAGGCAGAGGAACTTTCGCTTGAAGATGATGGAATAAGCCTTACAAGGGAAATGATACTTAAATTCAGGGAGGATTGCCTGACTGAATAAAAAATACGCTGGATTCCTGCAGGAATCCAGCATTTTTTTATAATAGCAGTTTTATATTAATTTTTATAATTTTTAAAACATATGTTAATATCAACATTTCCAGATACACCAGGTACCGTACCAGTGCTTGTGTACTGCCACATAGTATATTTGTATGGGTAATAAGGAGCTGCAGTCTGATATCCTGCGAACCACTTGTCGTAAGATTCAAGACGGTTAAGTTCAACATTGTCCATAAAGTACAAGAGATTACTATATATGAGCGGTGTGTATCCTGCAGCCTTTATGGTATCACAGAAGGCTATAACAACATCAGTAAGCTCACTTGCACTAAGCTTTTCCTGACGGAAGGAATCATTTTCTATAGCCTCTATATCAATAGCTACAGGGTATGTAACGTTGTAAGGTCTTATAAGGTCAAGCACGTAGTTGGCCTCTTCAACAGCTTCATCACGGCTTACAGCCTGTGTGTAGAAATATACTCCGACATCAACATTGTTGGTAAGAGCACTTGTTATATACTTTTCAAAAGAAGTATCCTTGACAAGAAGTCCTGAACCATAAGCTCTGTAGCCACATCTTATCATAGCATAATCTATGCCAGCTGATTTTGCCTTGGCAAAATCTACATCAGAGTTGTATCTTGAAAGATCAATTCCTGTATACGTTTTAGTCGATTTATCATCAGAATATGTCATAAAACCATTATCATTGCGTGTGAATCCGGATGTGCTGTAATCAGTTTTTGCAAGGGCAGGGTCAATGTCAGCAAAAACATAATTTCCCTTCCTGTTAGAATATACAATGTTATCAGGATACAGCTTCTTAAGTATAGAAAGTGTCGATGAACCGCTTTCAAACTGTTCACGTATAGAGTTAAGTAAATCCTCTTTCTCAGAAGCTTTTGCAACATCAAGATCCTTTGATTCAAGCTGTGCAACTGTATGTCTGGTGCGTGTGTGGTCAGTAACAAGAAGAAAAATATTAGCAGCTATAGAAATGATTGCTGTTACTAAAAGTACAATCGTTAATGGCGATATTGAAACTTTTCTTTTGTTTTTCTTTTTCTGCCCCTTTTTTCCTGTATTCAGAATATCATCATTAAAGTTGTTGTTTAATGAGATATCATCTGTATTCTTATGCATATATATCCCTCCGTATGTTAATGATGTAAGCGCCAAAAGATGTTTTGACCCTTATGTCTGTAATTAGTGTATACGAGTGATATATAAAAGTCAAATGTGATGTAAAAATCATTGGTTGTAATATGATGTAAGAATCATCGGTTGCAAATGTAATGTGAAAATCATCGGCTGCAAAATCAAAATTAATAGGTAAAGATTTAAAACTAATAAAAGTCAATAAAAAAACTGATTAAAAAACTAAAAAAAATATTGACAATATAGTTAACATATAGTATATATAAGATACACCATATATATATACATCAGACATTTGGAATATATGAATATATTTCAGATTCTTTAGCCTTCTGGAGAAGGTATTTATAGCGTTTCTGCTCGGAGTTCAGCTGATATATATAACAGTCTATAAGATCCGGGTCAGTAGCATTATCAAAGTTGGCATATGCAGCACTAAGTGCAGCTTTCGTCAGATTTATTTCCTCAACAAGATATTTTTCATCATATGTAGCAGGTTCTTTTTTCTTGCAGAACAGTTTCATTTCCGTTACCCCATTTCCTTATTTTTATAAAGTATAGTCATAAGCTGGCAAATCTATACATTAAAGGAAATATTTTTATAAAATGTTTGTCTTTGTCACATTCACAGGTATTAATAAGATTATGGGAGAAGTAAAAAATCATGGAAATATGTATGAAAATGTGGGCTGGAATATATAAAGAAATATTGTCAGGGCATATGGATGTAGTAAGATATTTAGTTTTATTGATGGTTACGATGGCGGCAGCAGCAGATGATTATAAAAGGTATAAGATATCAAACAGAATAATCATAGGGGGTCTTATATTGTCAGCAATGGTGTGTATTGCAGAAATGTATATGATGTATGTAGTAAGTAAAAATGGTGTGGATATTACGTATGGAGGTTATAAGGGTTATAAAGATATTGGTTTAATGTATTTATCAGGTATGGTGTGGGCATTGGTTGTCAGTTATGTGTTGTATAAGGTCAGGGCAATAGGGGCAGGTGATGTAAAGCTTTTTATGGTTGTGGGAACGTTTATGGGATATAAGGATGTGATGTATATTATTGTTATTGCATTATTTGCAGGAGCGTTTATTGGTGTGGCAGAGGCTCTTGGCAGAAAGGAAATCATGCTGGTTACAGGAAAAAGCATGCATAAATTCCATTTTTCATATGCAATAATGGCAGGTGTATGTATGATGGTGTGTTTAAAGTCAGCCGGAATATAAAGGAGGTGTGATATAAGTGGGAAAAGGAAATGTATGTGTTATATATGATCCGGATGAACGTTACGCAAAACGCCTTATGGGGATAATTAACGATGATAAAGATATTCCGTATAAGGCAAGAATGTTTACAAGAAAAGAAGAATTTAACAAGTATATAGCTGGTAACGATACAGACGTGCTTATGGTTAATGAGGAATGTTATACTTATGAGATTCAGAAAAAGAGCAATAATAATGTTATTGTTTTATGTGAAGAAGAAAATGAAGCAAGGAGGATTAATGATAGAAAAAAGGAAGGACATACAGGCGTATGCAAGTATCAGCCGGCATATCAGCTGTTAGGTACAATATCTAAAAAACATACAGAAACAGAGCAGAATGAAAAGGAAAAAAGTTTTAAGTGCATAGGTGTATATGGATTCAATTCTTCTTTAAGGGTTATGCTTGCACTTGTAATATCAGCCGCTTTTTCAAGAAAGGGAAAAACACTGTTTATAAACCTTGATGAATTCTCAGGTATTGAACATATAATGGGAAGTGATGAATCAAGAAATCTCTCAGATGCTTTATATATGTTTAAACAGGCAGGAATGCAGTATACAGATGGCATCCGCCGTAGTATACATTTTACAGATATGTTTGATTATATCCCAGCAGTAGTATCCGCAGATGATATATCATATGCAGGGGATATGCTTCTTTCGCAGTTTATTGATGCAGCTGCATATAACGGACAATACATGTATGTAGTGATCAATATATCAGAAGGAATCACTAGACCATGGAAGCTGATGGAAAAATGTGATGTGACATATATAGCTGATAGTGGCGAATATATAGAAGGCTGCAGGTTTGATAATCTTAAAAGATATCTTATAGAGAATGACATGGAGCAGGTGTCTGATAGTATAATGAGGATTAATCTTAAAACAAAAGAGGATGTTGATGTGAATTTCCTTCAGAGAATCATGTATACAGAAGCGTATGGCTGTGTGAGCGAGTTGATTAATTATTTGTAGTTTTATGGATGAATTGTTTATAAAATTAAAAAAGGAAATATATGAAGAGCTTGATGTAAGCCTTGATATATCGGATGATTATCTTTATGAAATAATAGATGTGTGTATATATAAAGCAACGGCAGTAAAAAGACTGTCACTTAACCAGAGAGAAATGTTAAGGACACGGTTATATAATTCGATTAAGAAGCTTGATGTATTGCAGGAGCTTATAGAGGATGACGAGATAACAGAAATAATGGTAAATGGTTATGACAATATATTTATAGAAAGGAATGGATGTATAACAAGGTGTGAAAGACAGTTTGAAAGTGAGGAAAAGCTTGCTGATGTAGCACAGAGAATAGCAGCAATGTCAAATAAAATCATTAATGAGTCGTCACCTATCGTAGATACAAGACTGCCGGATGGGTCAAGAGTCAATATGGTATTACCGCCAATAGCGATAGATGGCCCGATAATAACTATAAGAAAATTCTATAGAACACCCATGGACATTAAAAGAATGATACAGGCAGGTTCTATAACAGTTGAAGCAGCAGATTTTCTTAAGCTGCTCGTTAAAGCGAAATATAATATATTCGTATCTGGAGGTACAGGAAGTGGTAAAACAACATTTCTTAATGCCTTATCTAATTATATCCCAAAGGATGAAAGAATACTTACAATAGAAGATTCCGCAGAGCTTCAGATATCCGGCGTTGATAACCTTGTAAGGCTTGAAGTAAGAAGGGCAAATATGGAAGGAGATAATGAGGTTACAATAAGGGATCTAATTAAGTCAAGTCTGAGAATGCGCCCTGACCGTGTGATAGTTGGAGAGGTCAGGGGCGAGGAGGCACTTGATATGCTGCAAGCCATGGGAACAGGGCATGATGGCAGTCTTTCTACAGGGCATGCCAACAGTCCAGGGGATATGCTTGTAAGGCTGAGAACTATGGTTCTTATGGGCATGAATATGCCGGTGGAAGCAATAGACAGGCAGATATCGTCAGCTATAGATATAATAGTGCATCTTAAGAGAATGAGGGATAAGACAAGAAAGGTTGTTGAGATATCAGAGGTGTGTGATTATGGTGAGAAAGGGTTTGAACTTATTCCACTGTTTAGGTTCGTGGAAGAAGGCGAAGATGAAAGCGGAAGGATTATTGGTGAACTTAAGAAAACAGAATATAAGCTCCAAAACCAGAGTAAGCTGCTTTCCTATACTGGCTGCAATTCCCCAAAATAAAAATGAGCTTATATATTATCTTCAGGGGATAGCGGTGATTGTCCTTGCTGCATATTTATTTTATAACAGCTTTTGGTCATGCATATTTCTAAGTCCGGTTATCCCAATATATGTTGTGTTACGTAAAAGGGAAGCTTATGGTAAAAAAATAAGCCGTAAAACCATGGAGTTCAGTGATGGAATGCAGGCAGTTTCATTTGCGTTAAATACGGGTTACTCGATTGAAAATGCTTTTGCAGAAGCAGTAGGTGAGCTGGAACTTCTATACGGAAAAGAGTCATCTATAGTCAGGGAGTTCAGGATGATGGTAAACAGAATAAAAAGAAACGAAAACCTTGAAGATATTATGGATGATTACGCAAAAACTTTAAATATAGACGATGTCAGCTATTTTTCAGAAATATTCAGGTATGCAAAAAGAAGTGGTGGTGATATTCCAGCGATTATTAAACAGACGACAAAAATGATAAGGGAAAAGTCAGAAGTCCAGATGGAAATAGACACAATAATAAGTGGAAGAAAAATGGAGCAGAAGATTATGGTGTGTATTCCATTGGGGATACTTATATATCTTAGAATGACAACACAGGGATTTGTCGATGTGCTATATGGTAATGTGCTGGGAATAATAGTTATGACACTATGCCTCTTTATATATGCAGCTGCAGCTGTTATTTCAATCAGAATCGTGGATATTAAGGTGTAACATAAAAGGACTAAGAGAGTTGTCATGAATAAGAAAATCAGGGGAAATGCTATAACAAATAAAATAAATAATAAATATATTATTGTTGTAATACTTGTTCTTGGAATAGTGTTAGTTAAGACACTTGTTATAAAAGATTCACAGAAATCATTAGTAAGTCATATAAAAAGACCAGAACCAGGTGAAGCTTCTAAAAACATTTCATTAGATGTTTATGATGCAGCTGGAAATAAACAGACAACAATAAATACATATGTTGAGCCAAGAAAAATGTCAGAGGAAGAGACACAGCAATGCTTTGATGAAGCCTATGATGAGCTGTTAAGAATTATGCTAAAGAATAATGCTTCAACAGATTATATTACACAGGATATATGTATGACAGATAAGCTTGCAGAAGGTCTTATAAGTGTAAGCATGTATCCATCAGATTATTCAGTAATTGATTATGATGGTACGGTGCATAATGAGATGTTAAGTGAAGGCGATGTTAAAGAGGTGTCATTAACATACGTTATGCAATATGAGGAATATGAAAGACATGGTGTTATAGAGTTGAATGTACGAGCAGCCGGGGAATATGATGATGAATCACAGAAGGTAATAGCACAGAATACTATCCAGAAGGCCGTAGATAACACAGTTAATAAAAACATAGACGAAAAGGAGGCAGCTCTGCCGTCAAATATAGGGCAGAAGGATATATATTACAGATACACAAAAGAAAAAACATCATGGTTATCATATGTTATTGTGCCTGCAGCTGTTGCGGTACTTATATTGTACAGAAGAAAAATGAAGAAAAAAAGAGAACAGGAGCTAAGAATAAAGGAATTAAAATACGATTATTCAGAGCTTATAGCCAAGCTTACATTACTTCTTGGTGCCGGTATGACCATAAGGAAGGCATGGGAGAAGATGGTTGAGGATTATATGAAGAAAAAGCAGGCTGGTGGTGGAGTGAAGATAGTATATGAAGAAATGTATATAACAGATTGTAATATAAAATCCGGAATATCTGAATATGAAGCTTATGAGGAGTTTGGATACAGATGTAACACAAGGGAATACTTAAAGCTTGCATCGCTGCTTCAGACTAATATTAAAAGAGGAACGAACCGGCTAAGGGAATTGCTCTGTCAGGAGTCGTATGATGCGTTTGAACAAAGAAAAAATATTGCAAGGCAGAAGGGTGAAGAAGCTACAACAAGACTGCTTATACCAATGATTATGCTGCTTATGGTAGTTATGGTTATAGTTATGGTTCCGGCAGTTATGAACTTTTATCTTACATAGCAGAAAGCAGAGATTTCTTCTGTCATGTTATATGAAGATTAAACAGGAAAGGAAGAATATTATGAAAACAGCAGTGAAAGAAAATAAGAAAAACAAAATGGCAGTATTATGCAGAAAAGTAAAAGAAAATATAAAAAATTTCTGGCAGGATGAAGATGGTATGGGAGTCGTGGAAATAGTACTTATTATCGTTGTGCTTATAGGTCTTGTCATCATATTTAAAAGTCAGATAACAGCATTGGTTAATAAGCTGTTATCAAAAATGTCAAGCCAGGCAAACAAGATATGATAAATACGGCAGCAATATCACATATAAAGACAATATCATATATAAGGACAATATCATTAAGGGCACAGATTACGGTTATGGCGGCAATGGTGTTTATGCTTGTTGTTTCATTTGTAACAACATGTGTGGATAGTGCAGCAATGTCAGGATATAACACGATAATAAAACAGTCATGCAGCTTGTCTGATGAATCAGTATTTGCAGCATATAGTAATGATTTATTAGAACAATTCGATATATTTGCATTGAAAAAATCGGACATAATCAATGAAAAAATCCCCCAGTACATCAAAGAAAACATAAAAACATATTCTAAGGATTTAAGCCTTACAGAAGCATCATATACTGGTTATAAGTACATGACTGACAATGGCGGATATGGTGTTGAAGAGCAGATAATAAAATATATGAAAAGTGGTGGGTATGCTGATGTTGTTAAAAACTATAATGCTGTCAATAACCGCATAAAAGAATCAGATGCTGTCAGAAGGGTTACAGAAGCTATATGTTCAACACAGGCTGCAGCCGGTGAGAGCAGCAGCGTGAAGAGCCTGCTTATAAATACATGTTCGGATATGGATGAAAAGGAAAATGAAATATCCAGTATGGTGGCTGAATGTAAAAAGAATATGGATGAACTGCATTATATGTATGAAGCAGATGATGTAAATATACTATCAAAGTATAGCAGAAAAATCGAAAGAATATCAGACGAAATACATAACATTTCACAAGATATATTATATCAGGCTTCGTCTTATGAAGAGTTAAGAACAAAGTCAGAACAAAGCATAAGGGAATGTCATGAAAAGCTGAACTTTAACAGGAGTGATATAAGTGATGAGCTGTATCAGGAATTATCAGAGGATATAGACAGGCTGTACACAGAATATGGTGATGCTGATGTATTATCGGAGGGATATATCAGGGATAGTGTGGATAATGACAACTCAATCATAGAAAATATCGTCGGTAATATGCAGGCTGTTCAGGATATATGTATGAAAATATCAGAGCCTGACGTAGAAAAGCAGGAGTATATCACAAAGATAGAAAAAATATACGAAGATATAGAATCAGAAATAAACGGATTTAGTATCAAAACAATCGTACAGGAATATGAACAATATACTTTCAGAGCAGATGATTATAACACCAGCATAACTTCACTAAATAAAATCTATCAGATATTAAAGGAAGGAGCAGCAGGACTGGTGATTGATGGTGAGATATCAGATAAGTCCATGGATTATTCTGACCTTGCAGATACATGTATATCAGGAAGTTATGGAGGAGATGGTATATCCAATATAGATATACGTCAGGCACTTGTCAGTGAATATATAATATCAAGATATGCAGGTTATACAGATTATATTGAAAAAAACGGACAACAAACTGGTTATATTGAAAAGAAAGACCGTGCTGCTGGCAGGCTGCTTGATTATGAAATCGAATATATTCTGTGTGGAAGGCAGTCAGATAAGGATAATCTGAATGAAGTTCTTTTTAAGCTTGTACTGATAAGAGAGGGACTTAATCTTTCATATCTTGTAACAGATGTACAGAAGAAGAATGAGTGTTTTGGATTAGCACTACAGCTTCTTGGATATACGGGGAATATGGTACTCATCAAGGCAGCCCAGTATTTTATTATGTCTATATGGGCGTATGCTGAATCAGTTATGGAGTTAAGAGAGCTGTATGCTGGTGAAAGTATTGCCACAGTAAAAAATGCAGACAACTGGATAACAGATATTAACACAGTTATAAGCAGCGGTGCCGTAGGTTTAAAGACAAGTCTGTTTTCGGATAAGAATAAAGCTGGGAAAGAAACAGGCAGTACAGCTGGTTTTAACAGCCTTGATTATATGGATTATATGCGTATTCTACTGCTTATAAAGGATAGAACTGCGAGGAATGCAGGTATTATGTCAGCCATGGAACTGGTAATGATCGCACTGGGACATGAGGATTTTAGAATGAAGGAATACATATATGAAGCATCTGGCACGGCTGTGTTTGTATATGTAAAAAACGGACAGACATACAGTCAGAAACTGGAGTATTCGTATATTTAAGATACCAGGGCCAAAAGGTCTAAACCCACATGAGCCCGCTTTTTAAAACATATAGTGATAATATGCAGGATAAGCAGCTGCCTCTTTATGTGCAGATAAACTTATATTAAAAATAAATGATGTGAACACGGCACTTTACGCTGTGTCAATCATAAAGTAAAAAAAGAAACATTAGAATTAAACTTAAAGGAAAAAACGAAAATTTAAAGGAAGGAGAAAGATAAGACTTATTCTTATAAATTAACAGGTATGATGTTTATAACGCCAGAAATACATAAACATAATACATCCTCTGCACAAGCCAATAATGTAGTTTATCTCAATAAAGAGGCATATATTAAACCAGCAGCTTTTAATGCATTAAGAGCATCATCCACAGTGGAGGCAGCACTTGTTATACCTTTATTTATATATGCAGTTATGGCAGTAATGTATTTTATACAGGTTATGGCAGTGCGCTCACATGTGAATGATGCATTATATATAACTTTAAAGAAAAGCGCGGGTTACGCATATATATACGAAAATTTTAATGAGTATGCCGGACAGAAAGCCATAGAAGATGGAATTGCTGATGATTCTACAATAGACAGTGCAGGTGGTGGGATAAAAAAAGGCATGGTTGTTGAGACCATAAGGAGAATGTTTATAAAAGAACTTGGTAAAGATTATGCAAAAAATAATAACATTGAAAATGGTGATGCAGGCTTTATATTTATAAGTTCAAGAGTACTGCAGGGAAATTCAGTTATAGATATAAAGGTTTCATATTATATTAAAAATCCTTTTGATATATTTGGCAATACACGTATAAAAATCGCTGACAGGAAGAGGATTAATGCATGGCTTGGTGAAGACATGGATGGATATAAAAAAGCTGATGGCATGTCAGAGGAATATGTATACATAACAGCAGGTGGGGAGGTATATCATACAGATTCAAAGTGTACACATTTGCTGCGTTATATAAAAAAATGTGATAAAGGTGATATAGAAGAAATACGTAATAATTCTGGTTCAAAATATTATGAGTGTAAGGTATGCAAAAAAAATACAGATGATAAAGAAACAGATGATAAAGAAACAGGAGATACAAAGACAAACAGCGTGTATTATACAGAATATGGAACACGTTTTCATAGTAACAGTATGTGCACAGAGCTAAGACGCAATATCCAGAAAGTGAAAAAATCGGACATAAAAGACAGGGAATTGTGTGAAAAATGCAGTGGATGACTATAGATTGTAAATACAGGAGGTGTCACAGGAGGTACCACATGTTTAAAATAATATATTTAATAATATGTCTTGCTATACTTTCGTATAAAGATATAAGAAGCCGTACAGTTCCTGTTATGTGGCTTATATTAATGGGAGCCGCAATACCGGTTATGTATGTGTGTGATTATAAATCAGGTGGTGAAATAATACAGTACAGCCAGATAGTACTGTCAATAATTATAGCAATAATATTTATACTCTTGTCGGTGTTTACGCCGCTGATTGGCGAAGCAGACGGGATAATTATTGGTTATGTCTGTCTGCTCTCGGATGTGTATATAGCAGTTTTTACAGTGTTGATATCATTTATTATGCTGGCAGTTTCAGGTGGTATATGGGTAGCTGCTAAAAAAATGAAGATTAAAACAGCCGTACCATATATACCATTTTTACTATCAGCATATATGTTAACGTTGTTTTGTATATAGAAGGGAATGATGATGGTATGCATACAGTTGTGAATGCGGTGATTGTACCTGTATTTACGCTTATTATAGTAGCACTTATAAGTGTCAGCGGATATATGCATGATAAAGTTGTTATGCGAAATATTCTTAACCAGTTATCAATAGAATATTCCAGGAATATAACAAGTAATGAACAGAAAGCTCTGCTTGTAAAAAGTGAGGAATATATAAAAGACAAAACAATATTTGTAAAAAAAGTAAGTGTTAAGCCAGGTTCATATGCAGGAAAAGAAAATGCAGCAGACGGTATAAATCATATTACATGTACTGCAGAATGGCCATTTAAACTGGATTTTTTCGGAATCAATATTGGAAATATAAGTATGAGCAGGGAGGTATATAGAAACCATTCAGAACAGATTATAAGAAAGACTAATATAATGCTGCATAAATAGTGGCTCATTACGTTAAAAGAGAATGGAGAGTATTTATGGAAGATACATTGGAAAGAGAAGTGAATGTAAGATATGAAAGGGATAATAGTATTAACTATGCGGTTATAGATGCACAGAAGGAATGGAACTGTGAAGATGACTATGAAGTAAAGATGCTCATGTTTAACATGCCAGAGCATTTTCTTGCAATCACAATGAATGAAATTGATGGAAGAAATTGTATATATTATGATATTTCTTCAAAACAGCAGCTTAGTAAGCTGTTTGAATATGGGAAGGTTACAATGGAAGAGGTTAAGACAATGTTTAACAACATAAGTGAGATGGTACGTGTGGTTGATGAATATATGCTGGATCTTGACAGAGTTATACTAAAGCCGCAGCATATATATGTTTCACTAGCCAATAAAAAATACAGTTTCATGTATTCTCCCATAGCTGGTAATTCTGATTTCTATGATAATATGCGTTCGTTATTTGAATATATATTGGAAAGATTCGATCATTCTGTTGAGAAGACAAGTCTTGTCCGCTTTTATGAAATATATCAGAGAATTCTTGTAAGAGATTATACACCACGCAATCTCATGTCTTTTTTTGAAAAAGATGATAATACACAGATAGACATAGAGGATGATGACAATAAGCATGTTGGTAAAACGTATCATGATGCTGTACAGACCTGGAATGGGGAAATTAACAGAATGAAAAGTGAAAGTGAAGCGGTTGATTATGGAAAAGACAGAACAACAAAAGATATCACCTGCAAGACGGATGAAAATAGCCAGCATAAAGGGAATATAATAAAAGATGTGCTTCCAGAAACAGCAGAGGATAACAAAAGTAATAAAAGCAGTAAAAAGGCAGTATTTGTCATGAAAGCAGTGGGTGCAGTTATTTTATTAAACGCATTCCTTAGCATGTTTTTAAAAACATATGCGGTAGTAAAGCTTAATACAGCTGCATCTGTAATATGCATAATAGCTGGCGTGCTTATATTCTATGTATCTGGAAAAGTGGCTGATATTATAGGGGAAATTGCCAGTGAAGACAAGGTGACAGAGGATGAACTTATACCATATAGAATGCATAACAATACAGATAAATCTTATGAACGTAAGCCGGAAGCTGAACATGAATACATGGAGGATGTAGAAAAAACTTCATACAGCAGTATGGTAACAGCAAGGGTGATGAAGGATGAAGAAGAGCAGGAAATAAAAGTCAGTCATACAATGCTTCTAAGCGATTATCTTAAGATGTTAAAGGATAATAAGCTTACACTAAGCCTTCTTGATAACAAAGATAACAGGTTATACATGAAAAATGAGGAGGCATATGAGCAGCCATTGGAAAATATAGAACCAGTAAAATATCCATGCACAATAGGAAGCCTTGAGGGAAGTGCAGATATATTCATAGATTCACCAGTTATAAGTAAGATGCATGCATGTCTGCTTAAGGAGGATGATAAGTTCTATATAGAAGATATGAATTCTACTAACGGAACATATATAAATGATGAGAGAATAGCCATGCATAGCAAGACACGTATAGCTGATGGAGATATACTAAGAGTAGCAGCTTATAATTTTAAGGTGTGCATATCATAGTATAAAGAATAAATAAATATATGTACCAGTATATCGCCAAATCCCTTTTCATATGATACAATCTAGTTTACTGGTAAATCAGTATATGGAGGACTATTTTATGAATGTTAATATATACTATGGTGGACGTGGTATGGTCGATGATCCTACAATAGTTGTGATAAACAGAATACAGGAAGTGTTAGAAGAGCTTAATGTAACAGTAACAAGATATAATCTTTATGAGATGAAAAACACGATAACGACACTTTCCCAGTCGGTAGCAGATGCAGATGGTGTTATATTTGCAACAACAGTAGAGTGGGTTGGAATGGGCGGATATATGCAGACGCTTCTTGATTCTTGCTGGTTATATGCAGATAAAAGCAAGGCAGCATCTACATATATGTTTCCGGTTGTTATGTCAAGGGCATATGGAGAAAGAGAGGTTGTGACCGCACTCTGTAATTCGTGGGAGATAATAGGTGGTGTTATAGGAAGCTCACTTAGTGCATATGTTGATGATACGACTGATTTTGAATTCAATCAGGAGTATAAAGATATTATAGAAAAATATGCTGAGAATATATACAGAACTATATCAAAGAAAGTAAAGAGCCTGCCTTCAAGCAGCCAGACTATAAGAAAGAATGTTATAAAGGAAGTTGTAAGCTTTACACCTCAGGAGAGTGAGCAGTTATCAAAGTATGCTTCTGATGATGAGTTTGTAAAGACACAGAAGGAAGACATTGAATCACTTGCAAGTATATACAAGGAACTTATGAATGACCAGGCAAATGGAGGCGATGATTATTATTTAAGTGTATTCAGAAACCATTTTAAACCTGAACTTAGTTATAATGGCAGATATATGTTCATGATAAGTGACAAGGATAAAAATATTGTGGTGAATGTTGCAGGTGGACAGCTTAACGCAGAGTTTGGTGAAGATATGACAGCAGATGTCATAGGTAAAATGTCCAAGGAGACCTTTGATAATATAGTACAGGGAAGAATCACCTTTCACAGGGCATTTATGACAGGAGATATGACTGCAAAAGGTAACTTCAGGACACTCAGGATGTTAGATGAAATATTTGATTTCGGAGCATAGAATGGTATGAGAAAAGGTCATGCTTTGTCATGACCTTTCAAGTGTAATGCAGGTTGTTGTAATATGCGAAGCGCTATTATAGGTCATGCTAAGTGAGGCTCCGCCAAGTATACACATCTGATAGACACTAGGTAATCCAAGACCAGAGTGGCTTTTCTTTGTCGTAAAGAAAGGGGTGCAGAGTCTGGATAAATCATAACTGTAGATGTCTGGTGTACCGGACTTATCAGCTGCATCTATCATGTCTTTTAAAAGGCTTTTGTCTGGTTCGCTGTCTGATGCATTTATTATAGACAGATGCATAAGCTGATTGTCGCATTGTATCTGCAGGCAGATTGGTTTGTTACTGCATGCTTCATATGCGTTATCTATAAGCTCATTAATACCAAGTGTAAGCAGATGTGAGGATATATAGAAGCTTGTTTTTTCGTCTGCATTTATAAGTTCAGTGTTTAATGGGAGCTTTTCACTATGTGCTTCATTGCTGTATTTTTTTCCAATATATGTCTTAATACGCTCCAGCAGCTCTTTTATATTACATTCAACCATTTCACTATCTTTAAAGCTGTATCTGTATAAAGAGGTGCGGTTCATATATCCAACCAGCTCATCTATAGTCGAGCCCATGTTGTTCCAGAATTTATTATCTTTAAGTTCAGAATTCTTATGGGAAATAAACTGATAAGATGTTTTAAGATAGGCTGCGTAGTTTTTTATTTCGTGGGAAACGACCGACAGCTCTTCCAGAGAGTCTTTTCTTAAATCAGATAATGCAGATGATAATTTGCTGCTTTTTTTACATTCCGATACGATAGTATCATATTCCTCTTTATTAAACATATAAAACCTCATTTCTAAAATTATACATACATCAGAATAATTGTTGAATAATTATCTGCAAAAATATTGTAATCAACCTTGCTTTAAGTTATTATACGAGTATATACTTAAATATAAAATAAGTAAATGATGTATAAGGAGGAAGAAAGAGTTTATGAAAAAAGATGATTGCATTTTTTGTAAACTGGCTAATGGAGACATACCAACCAATTCAATATATGAAGATGAAGTAGTTAAGGTTATATTCGATGCAAGTCCGGCAGCACCAGGACACATACTTATATTACCTAAGAATCATTATGACGATATATACTCAATGGATGATGAAACAGCTGCACATGTATTTAAGGTTGCTGTTAAACTGTCTAAGGCATATAGAAAGGCACTGGATTTTGATGGGCTTAACATAGTCCAGAATAATGGTGAGGCAGCAGGTCAGACAGTATTCCACTTCCATATGCATATTATTCCAAGATATAAGAATGATACAGTTAATGTAACGTGGAAGCAGAATGAGGCAGATGCTTCAGTTATAGAGAATATTAAGAGTAAGGTTTCTGAATATCTTAAAGATTAACAGAATACTAACGTGATTGGTATAGTTATTTACGAAACGATGTACCAGAAATCACATTATAAAAACGGGAAAGGAAAAGAGTTTGTAATGATTAAGTTAAGCAAAGGTGGAGCATATCTCATTAACGGAACAGAGGTTATTGAGGATAGCCAGACAGCAGCACAGGAGGTCGCTGCAAAGACAGGTAAGAATGTAACTAAGGAAGAAGCAGCTAAGAATACTATAGCTTATGGCATATTAGATAAGCATAATACTTCTGGCAATATGGATAAGCTTAAGATTAAGTTTGATAAGATGACTTCCCATGATATTACATTTGTAGGTATTATACAGACAGCAAGAGCTTCAGGACTTGAAAAGTTCCCTATTCCTTATGTACTTACAAACTGTCATAACAGCCTGTGTGCTGTAGGTGGAACTATCAATGAGGATGACCATATGTTTGGACTTACATGTGCCAAGAAGTATGGTGGAATCTATGTGCCACCTCATCAGGCAGTTATTCATCAGTTTGCAAGAGAGATGCTTGCTGAGGGTGGAAAGATGATTCTTGGTTCAGACAGCCACACACGTTATGGTGCACTTGGTACTATGGCTATGGGTGAGGGTGGACCTGAGCTTGTAAAGCAGCTTCTTAACAAGACATATGATATCAATATGCCTGGTGTAGTTGCTATATATATGACAGGAGAACCTATGAAGGGTGTAGGTCCTCAGGACGTGGCACTTGCCATCATCGGTGAAGTATTTGCCAACGGTTATGTTAAGAATAAGGTTATGGAGTTCGTAGGACCAGGTGTTTCAAGCTTAAGTGCTGACTTTAGAATCGGAGTAGATGTTATGACAACAGAAACTACATGTCTTTCATCTATCTGGAGAACAGATGACAAGGTTAAGGAATTCTACGATATCCATGGAAGAAGTGAAAGCTATAAGGAACTGAATCCAGGCAGCGTTGCTTACTATGACGGCGTTGTATACGTTGACCTTAGTAAGATTAAGCCTATGATAGCTATGCCATTCCATCCAAGTAACACATATACTATTGATGAACTCAATGCAAACCTTGTTGATATTCTTCATGATGTAGAAAAGAAGGCACTTGTAAGTCTTGATGGACAGGTAGACTTTAAGCTTACTAACAAGATTAAAGATGGTAAGCTATATGTAGACCAGGGTATCATCGCTGGATGTGCAGGTGGTGGATTCGAGAATATATGTGCGGCAGCTGATATATTAAGAGGACACTCTATTGGTGCGGATGAATTCACATTAAGTGTATATCCTGCAAGTACACCTATATATATGGAGCTTGCAAGAAACGGAAGACTTGCAGACCTTATGGAAACAGGTGCTATAGTAAAAACAGCATTCTGCGGACCTTGCTTTGGTGCTGGTGACACACCTGCTAACAATGCATTTTCAATCAGACATTCAACAAGAAACTTCCCTAACAGAGAAGGTTCTAAGTTACAGAATGGTCAGATATCATCAGTTGCACTTATGGATGCAAGATCTATCGCAGCAACAGCAGCTAACAAGGGCTTCCTTACAGCAGCTACAGATTGTGATGTTGAGTTTACAGGCCCAACATATCATTTTGACAGTAACATATATGCCAACAGAGTATTTGACAGCAAGGGAGTAGCAGATCCTAACCAGGAAATCCAGTTTGGACCTAATATCAAGGATTGGCCAGAGATGGTTGCACTTCCAGAGAATCTTATAATAAAGGTTGTTTCAGAGATACATGATCCTGTAACAACAACAGATGAGCTGATACCTTCAGGTGAAACATCATCATTCCGTTCTAATCCTTTAGGACTTGCAGAGTTCGCACTTTCAAGAAAGGATCCAGCTTACGTTGGACGTGCAAAGGAAGTACAGAAGGCAGAAAAGGCAAGAGAAGCTGGAGAATGTATGGGAGAAGCACTTCCAGAGTTAAGAGATATTATGCATAAGATTAAAGAATCTTATGATGTAAGTAAGGAAAATGTAGGTGTAGGAAGCACAATATTCGCAGTTAAGCCAGGTGATGGTTCAGCCAGAGAGCAGGCAGCTTCATGTCAGAAGGTGCTTGGTGGATGGGCTAATATAGCTAATGAATATGCAACTAAGAGATATCGTTCTAATCTTATTAACTGGGGCATGCTTCCATTTATAGTAGATAAGGGAGAACTTCCTTTTGCTAATGGTGACTATATATTCATACCTCAGATAACAGAGGCAGTTAAGAATAAGGCAACATCTATGAAAGCATATGTTGTTAACAAGGATATGAAGGAATTCACACTTAAGATGGATGAACTTACAGATGATGAACGTCAGATTATTCTTGATGGATGCCTTATTAACTACTATAGAAACAATAAGTAATAAACGTTTTTATGATGTCTGTATTCTGGGATTATATATATCAGGATAACATAGGAGTAGACAATGGCAGAACAGAATATATTAAGTGCAGACCAGAGTGTTTTAGAGCAGATTTTATCAGATATTAATGAATATGAAGAAAATCAGGAAAGACTTGAATACATATCTGCGAGCATTAAGGATATAACAAAAGAGACTGATAGTACTTCTAAAGCTATGCAGGATGAAATATCAGCCAGAATTAAGGAAAGTACTGATGCTATCTGCGCAGGCTATGATAAGGCAATAGACTGCGATAAAGATAAGATAAAGCAGGTGCAGGCAGACAGAGATAAAGCAAAGCAGCAGGGAATGAAGGAGCGTATCCAGACAGAAACAGCTTCCTTAAGGCAGGAGAATAAAGAACTCGCATCACAGATAGAGCGAGCCTTTATACAGGAAAATATTTCAAAGATTACGAATAATACATTTTTCCTTGCATTGTTTTTGTCAAGAAAGCTAAAGGATGTATTGGTATATATACTTTTCATGCTTATAATGTGTGGTGGTATTCCGGCGGTACTTTATGTGCTTCCTTTTATACCAGTATGGGTTCCCGTTGTTTATACAGCAGTGATTGCTTTGCTTTTTCTTATCATAAGCAGATGTGTATACATTAATCTTATTATGCCGCATTACAATACTATAATAGCGGCAAGGGATACTAAGTACAGAATAAGAAACAACAAAAAGATCATTAAGAAAATCCGTCATTCTATAAAGAAGGACGATAATGATGCAATATATGGTCTTGAAAGCTTTGATCATAAGATTAATGATCTTCATGACAGCATAGAAAAAACAGAGAATGAAAAACAGGGGGCTCTTAAGGAGTTCGAAGAGACAGTAAAACCTGACATTCTTGAGGAAATACAAGGCAGATATGTTGATAAGCTTGAGCTTATGAACAGAGAGCTTACTAAGAAAAAGGATGAATATACAAAGCTTGATGATCTTGTAAAGCAGCAGCGTATATATATATCATCCAATTATGAAGCTTATATTGGCAAGGAGTTTGTAGATAAAGAAAAACTTGCGGAGCTTTGTAATATCATGAAGAGTGGAGCCTGTACAACGATAGCACAGGCAATCGCGGAATATAAAAACCAGCATTAAGAGATTAATCTGATTGAAGCATTCCGAATGCACTTGTAATGACATCTGCAATCTGCATAATAACACATAGACGGGTTGTCTGGAGTGTGGAGTGGCTTTCATTACTGGATTCGTTTACGATACCAGTGATGTGGACATTTCCCACCTCAGGCAGCTTTTTTTTAACTCCAAGACCTGGCCGTAGTGGACCGGCTCCAAGAGTTATAAGTCCAACATGGTCCCTACGTCCTAGTGATGCATCAACCGCAATGATATAAGGGTTGATGAATGTCTGGTTAATGCATTCAATATATTTTGACAGATTGGCGGCATGGACAGGATGCGTAAGGTCGCCATAGACATAGAAGTTACACTGCATATGTTTTTTAAGCTTGTACCCTACTATAGGTCCAAGGCTGTCACCCGTGGAACGGTCACTTCCTACACATAGAATGATAGTTTCCTGCCGGGAATCTTTAGAAGTTTTTATTATGTACTTTAGCTTTTCGCTTAATAGCAAAGCTGCATCGTTACTGGTAGAATCGTAATAATAGTGCATAATAATCCTCATTTCATAATAATAAATTTATCAATCATAAACATAATCATTTTATTCTGAATCATAAAAAATATTCCTATATTTAAAAATATATTTTCTCCGACATTTTCTGATAAAATTCACAACTGTTTAATGATATTATTCAAGCATTATAAGTGGACATCCCTGTTTAGATGGGGTGGATACATCAGTCAGGAGCAAAATGCTTTTATATCCTGACAGTTTAATATAAATGATGCTTAGGATATGTTACAAGTGTGACTTATATGTAAAAGCAGAATGGAGGAGGATATGATAGAGATAATATGTAACAAAGATGATTCAGATAAATCAGAAGAGAATCCTAAAGATAATAACACATGTATAAGAAGACCTAAGAATATCAAGCAGATAGGTGATGTCAGCTCAGATAAGAAGATATACATAGAGGATTACGCGTTTACATATATTAACTCTATTGCATATAACAGTCCTCAGGAAGAACAGGCTGGTGTTCTTTTAGGCGAGCTTGCCAAAGAAGGAAATGAAAGGTGCGTATTTGTAAAAGGTGTTATAAAGGCAGCATTAGGTGATACATCAGATACAGGTATATATTTCAATGAAAATATATGGAATAAAATATATTCAGATACGGAAAAATATTTCCCGGATCTTTCAGTAGTAGGATGGTTTGCAGTAATGCCAGAGGTGACGGATGAACGCATGGCAAGACTTAAAAAACTGCATCTTGATAATTTTGCAGGGAATATGAAGACACTGTATCTTGTTGATACAGTAGAAAAAGAAGAGCATTTTTATCTGTATGAGAATGGAACATTAAAAAGACAGAAAGGATATGTATGTTTTTATGAGCGTAACTACGAGATGCAGGAATATATGCTTGAACGAAGCGAAAAAAAATCATGTGAGGATGCATCAGATGACCGGGTTATAAGGAATATACGAAATGTGATACGTGAAAAGGAAGAACTAAAGGAACAAAGAAAAAGTGGCAGCTTTATGTATGGTGTAAGTGCTTTCCTTGTAGTTGTCATAATAGTGATAGGGATTAATCTTATGAATAACTACGAGAAAATGAGAAGGCTGAATCAGTCGGTTGATAATCTTATGAATCAGCTTGAAGGAAATGAACGTGGTGGACAGGATGGAGATGACAATGGTGTTCATGATTCCGAAGCATCTGGGGATATAAGTGTTGATGGTAACGCTATAAAGGTAAACAGATTGTCTGGAGATGTGTATCCTTTGGAGGAAAACAGTACATCAGATAAAACAGAGAGGGAAACTGAGACAGATAATAAAGCAGCCTCTGAAACTACACAGGCAATATCAGAATCAGAAACAGATGCATCAGTCAGCAGTGTTAAGACTGACAGTTACAGCATGTATACAGTAAAGCAGGGTGATACACTTATGGGTATATGTAAGCGGTATTATGGGACAACAACCAAATATCAGGAGGTTATGCAGTATAACGGACTTGATGACAGTGATATGTTGTATATAGGACAGCAGATAAAACTGCCAGAATAATTAAAGCTAAAAACAACAATAAAGAACGACTATAAAGATAGAAAAACAAGCTGTTATGATAGTAACATTAAGACAAACTTTCTTGAATATTTATGGGTATTATGTATAATTAAAATGATACTAAACTATATCAGAAAATGGCAGAATGAGGGATGAATAATGGCTGACATAATATCAGGTGGTTCAAGATTCACAGGAGATAAGAAGGCTCCTGTAAGAAAAGTGATCAAGTTAAATACAGACAGCAGTATAGGAAATAATATAAATAACTATGATGACAGAAACATAGGACAGGCAGCGGTAACTAAAGAAGCTGATTATGAGGAAATAAGACAAAGAATAGTAAGACACAGGATAAGGATGGGACTGCTTATAGTACTTGTTATAGCACTTATAGCAGGAGCAGTTGTACTTGCTATGCATCTTCTAGATGGTTATTCATATACATCTTATAGTGTTACTGGTTCAATAAACAGGGAAGATACGGCAACTTCACAATATATAGCCTACCAGGGAGGATATATCAAGTATAGCAATGATGGTGTATCATACTATACAGATAAGGGAAAGGCTATATGGAACCAGACATATTCCATGCAGAAGCCACAGGTAAAGATGTGTGAGGAATGTGTGGCAGTAGGCGATATCAATGGAAATACAGTATATGTTTTTAACAAGTCAGGACTTCTTGGAAAGATAGATACTTCACTTGTCATATCCCAGATAGAAGTGGCTGCCAACGGCGCTGTGGTGGCTGTTCTTGAAGACAACGAGGCTAATTATATAAATATGTACTCTAAGGAAGGTACTAAGATATATAGTATTAAAACAACAGTGTCAGGTGATGGATATCCGCTTGATGTGAGTATATCCAACGATGCAGCCAAGCTTATAGCATCATATGTATATGTGAGTGGTGAAGATATTAAGACTAATGTTGTGTTCTACAACTTCTCGGAAGTCGGACAGAATGAAACAGAGCGTGTGGTTGGTGGTTTCAATCATTACAATGACACACTTGTAGGAGATGTACAGTTTTTAAGTAACAACATAGCAGTAGCGGTAGGGGAGAATGTTATCAGCATATATAAGATAAAAGAATATCCAAGCCTTGAGAAAGAAATAAGTATAGACAGTGCAATAAGCAGGGTATTTTTCTCAGAGGATTATATAGGAGTGATAGTAGATAACTCGGGGTCAGGTGAGCTTTATAAAATGCTTGTATACAATACATCAGGTGGAAAGGTATGTGAGGCTGAGTTTGGAACACAGGTTGAGAACATATCATTTGATAAGAAAAGTGTTGTTATGAATAACTCAACTGCATTGTCTATATATAATCTGAGTGGCAAAAATATAGCCAATATGAGCTTTGATATGCCGGCAAGCAAGGTTATACCGATAGGTACAAGAGGTGAGTATGTGCTTATAAGTGCAAAGTATATACAGAATATAAAGCTTAAGTAAAGAAACGGAGAATGGATAGTATGGTATTAATAGCAGTATTGGCAGTTTTATGCATATTTGCATTAGCAGGAATGAGGAAGGGTGTTATAAGGATAGCAGTTTCACTTGCAGCTATGGTAATAACTATAGCAGTCACAACAGTTGCATCACCGGTTCTTAGCGAATACATAAGGAACAATACAACATGGGATGACAAGATAGAAAAAAGCATATATGAAAATGTATCAAGAGATGGCAAGAGTTATGGTAATGATGATAATGAGCTTATAGAGTCAGGCATAACAACATATATAGATAATATTGAGGAAAAAGTCGGGGCTATAAGCAAACGTATGAATCTTCCGGAGAGTCTGACAAAGAGTATATCAGCGGCAGCAGTCAGTGGACTGGATAAAACCATAGGTGATTCGGCATCACATACACTTAAAGATATTGCCTCAAGAATATTTGCAGAACAGATGACACGTATTATAGTGAATGCTGTCAGCTACTGTATAGTATTCATAGCATTATTCGTCATACTTAAGCTGCTTACATCAGTCACAGGACTTATAAGCAGACTTCCAGTCATACATCAGGCAGACAGATTAGGTGGTATGGCAGCAGGTCTTATAGAGGGACTTATAATAGTATGGCTTGCATTCGCTGTTGTTACAGCAGCAGGAAACAGTTCATGGGCAGCGGATCTGCTTGCACAGATACATGCCAACAGTTTTCTTGAGTTTGTATACAACAACAACCTAATAATCAAGATGATACTGTAGAAAGCAAAACTTTCTTGAACTTGCACGGCGAAAGTAGTGGGATTATGATATAATGAGCGCAAGAGAGCCAGAAAGCTGCTTGCAGATTTCTGGCGAACGGCGAATGACGATCACGATAGCTGCGATAGCAGCGGCGAGTAGCAAAGCTACGAATCGTGATATAATGAGCGCAAAAGAAAAGAAAGCGGCTGCGAAGCAGACATTTTCTTTTTTCTGCGCCATTAACGAACGGAAAGGATAATCTTTCAGATGAAGATAGCTATATGTGAAGACGATAGTCTCCAGGCAGGAGCACTTGAAAAGATGCTAAAGAAAAGATTTGAAATAGCCAGTTATGAGAATTCCATAGATGTATATCTTAGTGCAGAAGATATGAAACGGGGTCTTGAGAATGCTAAATATGATGCATATTTTCTTGATATAGAACTTGGAAATGATAATGGAGTTGAACTTGCAAGGTATATTAAAGGATATGATATTAATTCCGTAATAATATTCACAACAAGCCATACAGATTATATGTCAGCAGCTTTCGATGTGCATGCATTTAATTATATAGTCAAGCCGGTCACAGAAGATAAGGTAGATAAGATAGTGACACAGCTTGAACAGATAATGTATGCTGCGGAAGAAAAACTGGTATTTAGCTGTAACAGACAGACAATGAGTGTATACTATGATGACATTGTGTATATGGAATCAGCAAAGAGAGTTATTAAAGTTGTTACAACAGATAACGAATATACATTCTACGGAAAGATTAATGATGTATATAAAGAACTGCCAATGCTTATATTCGGAAGGACGAGGAGTGGATGTATAGTTAACTATAGATATATAAGCCGTGTAGATAAATCATCAGTGTGGTGCAGAAAGAGAATAGGGGAAGAAGAGATACAGCTGAACCTTGGGCGTGGCAGATACAATGATTTCATGACTGATTATGCACAGTATATAACATCAGCAAGAGGAAGAAGCAGGAGAATGTGGTAGAATGACAACATCTAACATATATATGCTAAGTATATTAGCCAGTGTATTAGATATCATTATATACATGGAGTATCTAAAGAAACTGCATATAGCAGCAACAGAATATGCATATATACAGTATATAGGTATTATTGCAGCAGCTGTGGCAGATACAGTAAGTTATCTTGATTTCCTGTTGAATAACAGATATTACCTGTATATAATCCCAATCTGCATATTGGTTATCGTATATATGAAGAGTCAGAACATATGCCTGATTATAACCAATGCGATATATCATATAAGTACATCAGCATCGATATGTGTAATAGTAAGATTCTGTATGGAAACATATTCGCTGGTACGTATAGAAGATAAGCATATGTCAGATATGAACAGTGAGATACTCACTATAATAATCATAAAGATATTACTTTCAATACTCATCAATATATATGAAAGATATGTGGGGATAAACTATGGAAAGACTGCGGGAATAGCGATAGCACTGGTGTCATTGTCACTGACGATTGTTATGATAATATCCAGCAGAATAGGTTATGCCTACCCGGGAACAAGACATAGTATAATAATGCTGATAATAGCATTATGGTTGTTATCCAACGTCATGGCTATAATGATTAACATGATAGAGCAGAATAACAGATATAGTTACGAGCTTATCATGCTGGAAAGAGAACGGGAAACTAATATTAAAGTATATGACAATATAAGGTCAGGACAGGAAGAATTAAGGAATATAAGGCATGATATCAAGAACAGACTTAATGCGCTGAGAGTGGCCATAGCAGATAATGACACTACAGCAGTACTTGATTATCTGGATAGTATGATAGGAAGTGTGGATAATGTTAAAGGAAAGATATATTGTAATAATCTTCTGATAAACAACATACTGACATATAAGCTTAACAATCTTGATGATAACATACAGCTTGAATGTCAGGCAGATGTGTCAGAGAATCTTGAAATAGACATGGGAGATATCGGAGTAATAATAGGTAATCTTCTTGATAACAGTATTAAGGCAGTACGTGATATCAAAGAAGGTGCTTATATACATATAACCATATCTGAAAGTATAGGAAGACTAATAATAATAATAGAGAATAACTATATGAGAAATAATGAGAAAAAGCCAGTTTCATACTATATAGACCATGGGCGTGGTGTTAACAATGTGCGTCGGCTTGTGAAGAAATATGGTGGTACATATAAGGAAAATGTTTCTGAGAATGTATATCAGACAAAGGTTACTATAGACATGTAATGATATAAATAAAGAGTTTATGTCAGCGAAAATAATTGAGTGGTGAATTTCTTATGTATTGTACGTTGTATTATAGTTTTTAACACGATTTATAGTTTATAAAATATATGGTGCTTAAGATTGCAGAATTTATTGTGTGAATAAATTCTGCAATTTTTTTAAAACATAATTATATAAGAATACTCATCATGAAAATAGGTGATGGTATTTGGCAATATATTAAATATCTATAATTGCTATTTTTAATAATGTTATATAAAAATCACAGTAAGAAAAATTATTTGATAACAAAGAATATAAATACTTTTAAAATACATGCATGACATATAATATAGAAATTACATACAACAATGTTAATAAGTTCACAAACTTACAAAAAGTTACATCAAACAATACAACTTTTTACATTTGTAAAATATTGATAAATTAATGTGATATAATATGATACATAGTAATTCGTCGACGGGGTGCTATAAAAATATTAAATACTTGGAGGTACAACAGATGATAAGTAAAAAGTTATCAGGGAAAATTATTACAGGGTTATTAATATGGGTGGAATAATGCTGAAAAAATATGTAATTATCGTATGCGTATTATCGATGTTGTTTATAGCTGCTTGTGATAGAAAGAATGTTAATGATATATATAGTATGCAATCAGAATCCTCTTCTTATGAACAGCAGACATCAGCTAAAGAAAACAAAGTAATCAGTGAAGGATATGTGCAATGTACACAGGATGATAAACCGTTATTAATAGCTCAAGGCGATGAATATACTGCAATCAGCAATGGCAGTCGGAAAAAAATGTTGACATTTAAGATAAATCAGAGTTTGTTAACAGATAATTTTAATACCTTGAAAGATATGACTGATGAGAATATGTATAATGCAGCGTTAGATTATATATTGAACATTGATGATAATAATGAAATCTGTGCGGATGGGGAAGTTAATACAAGAAAGGGAATTGCGCAGAAGATAGTTATTATAGACATGAGTATAACTAACGAAAACGATTTTGAACAGAACTTTTATACAACTAGTCTGACCCTTTATTCTATAAAAGATGCGGATTCTACATTTCAATATAGAAGAGTAGAGGGATTTAATGACTTTATATTGCAAAATAATTATGAAAATAAGAAAAAAAGCAATATAATAACATTACAGCCACATGAAAGCAAAGAAATTATTGATATTCGTTTTGTTTCCAATGAATGGATGAATGAATATACATCTTATAAAGGTGCAGACAATAATATATTGTTTAAGGATGTTGTTCTTGAGGAAGTGCCTTTTGATAGTATATATATTACAACACAATTTGATGGAATGTATAGTAATGGAAATAAGAAAGGATTTGAATTAAATAAGGCATTATTAAAGCTTGATCTGATGCAATAGATGTTTGTATTATATTTATAACTGCTGATTTGATGAGCGGCGATGATGTATGATATTTTGATTATTAGAGCCAGATTCTATATAATTAAATAAGGGTACAGTATAATTTATAGTATCTGTAGCAGTATTTGATATGGCAGTTGTGCATGAAATGGCTGCCATATCAGATGTTGATAATGTGATATATCATTTTGACAATTATGTTGTGATTAACTGAAATTATAAGATGGGAAAAAATATGTAGGCTGTATAGGAAAACACCGATTTCAGAAAAGATAGCAATATAGCATTTGAGATTGTGGAATTTATTGTGAAAATAGATTCTACAATTTTTTTGTTTAATTTTATGAAAATAAGTAATAGTACTTAATGATATATTAAATATCTAGAATTATTATATTTGAAACAACTGCGGCATAAAAATTACAATAAGAAATATTATTTATAACAAGTGAATTGAATATTATAAAATATATATAGCATAAACGGTATAAAAATATGTAAAATAATGTTAACTAATTCACAAACTTGCAAAAAGTTACATCAAACAATACAACTTTTTACATTTGGAAATTATTGATAAATTAATATGATATAATCTGATACATAGTAATTCGTCGACGGGGTGCTAGAAAATATTGAATACTTGGAGGTATAACAGATGATAAGTAAAAAGTTATCAGGGAAAATTATTACAGGGTTATTGTGTGGAGTCCGGATTCAATAGGTTATTAATATGAGTGGAATAATGCTGAAAAAATATGTAATTATCGTATGCGTATTATCGATGTTGTTTATAGCTGCTTGTGATAGAAAGAGTGTCAATGTTAAATAATATGCAATCAGAATTCTCTTCTTTATGAACAGCAGACATCAGCTAAAGAAAATAAAGTAATCAGTGAAGGATATCTGCAATGTACACAGGATGATAAAACATTATTAATAGCTTAAGGCGATGAATATAAGTCAATCAGCGATGGCAGTCTAAAAAAATGTTGACATTTAAGATAAATCATAATTTATATATGGAATGCTTTGAATTCCTTGGCAGAATTTTACAAAATAACAGATGGAGTGATAATAAAATGAAACAGATGTTGAAAATAGAGTTGGAAAGGGCTTTTAGAAGTTCTGGTTTCTGGCTTTCTCTTATGATTGGAATGCTAATATCAATAATACAGTATATACAAAAGGTTATTCCAGCGGTGTCTGAGATACTATTACCTATGAAAGATAAACTTGCAATACCTGTATGTGTACATCAGACATGGATAGCGATGGGAGATGGATGGTATTATACACTTTTTGTAAGATTGATTCCGTTACTTGCGGTAATACCTTATGCAGTAACATATTATACAGATAATAAGAAAGGTATAGTACATAATTATTATTCCCGAACCAATAAAATCAATTATTTACTGGCTAAATGGATGGCTGTATTTATTACAGGTGGAATGACAGCAATAATACCACTTATGGTTAATCTTATGGCAACATCAGCAGTACTTCCATCTTTTATAGCTCTTGATTATATTATCAGCTGCAATGCTAACGGTATGTGGTCATATATACTTTATTCGCATCCTTATATATATTATATTTTGAGTTTTATATTGCAGTTTATATGTGCCGGACTTATTGCCACAGTTTCACTGCTTATATCACAATATGTTAATAATGCGTTTATTGTATTATTGTTTCCATCTGTATTATGCGAATTCATGAATGCTACTGCAGGATGGCTGCCTACAAGAAAACTAAAAGCGTTAGCACCATGGCGGCTGTTCAGGATAGATCAGCTTGCTGTTAAATACTGGCAGACGTATGTCATATTTATATGCACCATATTAGTTATGGATCTGGTTGTGTATGTGTGGAGAGGAGTAAAGGATGATGTACTCTGATGATAATAAGGCGAATAAGATAAAGAAAGTAAAGAAGACAAAAAAGACAGTTATAATTGTTGCAGCAGTATTGATTGTAATTATATGGCTTGCTGGATATATAGATATTAATACGAGATTTCCCAAGGCAAAGTCTGAGACATACAATATGAATGAATGGGTAGATGATGGAAATATTAATATCCGTGTGAATTCAGCTCAATATATGGATCAGGAGAAAGCATATGATTTATACGGTATAGAACCGATTAAAGACACAAGTACACATTATTTCATATTAAGCATAGAGGTGTTGAATAAAAGCGACAATGAAATTAATCTGGCCAAAGAATTTTATGGAAATATAGCAATGGATATATATCCATTGGGATATCACAATATAGGAGAGCGTGTGCACAGGGAAGATAATAATGTAAAGAAAATGCTTAAAAAGGATGAACAACAGGAAGTTATATTCGCATTTATAATAAGTGATGGAAGTATCAGAGAGGATAGAAGATGGATGATGCATAAGTCTCAAATATATATGACGTTATCTAATTATCCAATTCATAAAATGATTATGCTTGATAATATAGAAGGTTTCTGATGAGAATGTCTGTTATTAAAGCTGTGTTGTAGTAAGAGGTATTAAAGTATTTATGATTGCGGAATTACAGCTCCGTGGAAACTTGAAGATATAAAAGGACTTTAGGTAAAAATATACCGGAATGAGAAAAGAAAACAATAATTTCACCATAATATTGTTAAGATAATAACAAACTTGCAAAATATTACATCAACAGATACAACTTTTTACATTTGCAAAATATCGTAAAATTAATGTGCTATAATGCATTACATAGTAATTCGCCGGTGGAATTCTATATAACTATGATGTAATTAATTGTAACAACCAATCTAATATAACAGCTATACATTATGGTATAGCTGTTATATTTCTTAATAAGTAATGTGGAGGGAGAATATAGTCTGCTATGTTAAGAAAACAAGTTAAAAAATATGGACTGGCATTGGGATTGGGTATATCAATGCTGTTATTGGCTGGATGTGAAAAAAAGAGTGTTGATGACTTATATAATATGACAGAAAGTACATCAAAAGAAGAAATGCAAACATCGAAAAATGGAAACTTTGATACAGCATCGGACTGGTATGTGCATAATGAAACGTATATTAATTGGAATTCCAGTGAGAAACCGGAATTAATACCACAGGGGGAAGCATATACAGTTTCTCTTAGCAAGAGGTCGCTTACTTTCAGAGTTGATGAAGCTGTTCTTACAAAAGATTTTAATGATTTGAAACAATTGACTACGGAGTCATCCTATAAGAAATTAGAAAATTATTATCTAAATGTTGATAATAATAATAACATAGATGAAGAAGGGAAAGTTAATCTGGATAGACAAGGTCTGGAACAAAATGCAATATTTATTAAGACCAATATTGTAAATGAAATGGATGAGGTCAGCGAGTTCTGTGCCACTAATTTAAAAATATGCTGTATAAAGCAAAGTGAGGCAAATCTGTCATATAGGATATTATGTGAATTAGACGTGTTAGATTGTCCGGATGCATGGGATATTCATGGAATAAATAAAGTAACTTTACAACCGCACGAAAGCAGGGAGATAACACTTATAGGATTTATTAATACAGAGTTAATTAATCAATATTATTATAAATATGATAAAGAAGAAAGAAAAAATTATTTCAAAGATTTTGTATCAGAAGAGTTACCTATAGACAGTCTGTATATGACAACAAGATATTCAGACTTATCTGAAGGAGCACAGAAGAATAAAGGGTTTGAAGGTAATAAGGCTTTGCTTAAGCTTGATGTAAAGTGAGATAGTCTTATGGAAAATATATAACGTTTGTTTATTGTATGGGAAGTGAAAAGATATGAAACAGATGGTAAAAATAGAATTAGAAAGAGCTTTTAGAAGTATGTCCTTTAAGTTATCTATTATAATAGGCATAATTATAGTTGGAATACAGTTCTGCAGAGAGGTAATTCCGGCAGCAATTAACCCTATATACTGGATTAAATCTAATACTTTGCAGGTGCCTGCTAATGCATTTGCTAATAGTATAATTATGGGCGATGGAGCGTATTATACATTATTTGTAAGATTGATACCAATTCTTGCGACTATTCCATATGCGATAACTTATTATACAGATAATAAAAAGGGAATAGTTAAAAACTATTATTCACGGACAAAAAAAATTAATTATCTTATAGCAAAGTTTATAGCAGTATTTACAACAGGAGGAACGGCAGCAGTTTTTCCACTAGCTTTAAATGTCTTTGCTTCAGCAGCAGTGCTGCCATCGTTTATGATTATTAATGGAGAAACAACATGCAATGGTAATGGAATGTGGTCTTATATATTATATTCCCACCCATATATATATTTTATAATGTATTTTATACTACAATTTATATGTGCAGGGTTATTAGCTACAGTATCACTTGTTATATCTATGTATGTCAATAATGTATTTATAGTATTATTGTTTCCTAGTGTGCTATGTGAATTCCTTAATGCTGTTGCAAGGTGGTTTCCGACCAAAATATTGAGATTTACAGCTCCGTGGAGACTTTTCAGAATTGACCAGATTGCTGTAAATCTTTGGCAGAGTTATCTTGTATTTATATTAGTCATCTTATTTTTTGATATAGTTGTGTATATAAGGAGAGGAGTGAAAGATGATGTCCTCTGATAAGAAAAGAAAGATAAAAGCAGTAATTATAATAGTTCTGTTATTTGTTGTATTAGGTTGCTGGGTTATTGGATATATAGATGTTAATAGAAGATTTCCAAAACCAAAGGAAGAAATATATGCGGTAAATGAGTGGATAAGTGATAGTAATGTTATGGTTAAGGTTAATTCAGTTGAGTTAGTATCTAAGGATGAGGCATATAGTCAATACGGAATTAATGATTATGAAGATGAAAGGCAGGATATCCAGTATTTTATAACTAAGCTTGAAATTAATAATACATCTGGTGAGGAATATGATGTTGAAAAGAAACTTAATTCACATATTGCAATAAAAGCATATCCATTAGGCTATGTTAATCAGGGTGAAATAATAACAGAGAGCGGAATAAGTAATGTTAAGATTAAGGCAGATGAGGAGAAGGAAGTAGTTATCTGTTTTATACTTGGAGATGGTGTTCTGCGTACTGATAGAAGATGGATGCTTAACAAGTCAGATATGTATTTAGATTTTCATGAGTATCCCGTTCATAAGGCAGTGCTGCTTGAAGATATAAAAGGACTTTAGATTAACATACAGGGGGTTGTTTATTATATAATGTGATGTTTGTAAATGTAGAGGATGTGGATGAGATATAGTCAGGACGGAGGCAGGTGCTTATGAAAAGGTTAGTGGATTTATTAAGAATAAATGAAGGCCGATTTACAGCTATAATACTGTCGGTTATGACAATTGCTGCGTTGATTAGCTTAAAGGGTAATCTTATATCTGGTGGAGCTGTGCCATGTATGTATGATGAATATCTGGTAGGGGTACTGCATGTTGTGTCAACATTCTGTGTGCCATTTGTACTTTTCTATATATTATTTGTAGAAAGGTATAATCAAAGACCAATGCAGGTTATCCGCGAAGGCAGTGTGAGTAATGTATGGAAAAGAAGCGTTGTTGATTTGCTTATTTTAACAGTATTTTTTACATTATATGTATTCGTATTGACAACAATAGCAGGACTGGTGTTCACGGATAGGTTTTATAACTGGAATGAGTTAAACAGCCGCTGTGTGGCATGGAGTGGCAGGATATGTGAGGAACAGCCTTCATTTGTATTACTTCTTATATCATACATAGTGGAAACCTTTGAAACATTTCTTGTCACTGGTATTGTTATGCTCGGAGTATGGTGGGGTACAAACAAGGAATGGGCAGGATATCTGGCATCGATAGCATTAATAACAGTTGATAAGACAGATAAGCATAAGAGTCTTATATTTGCAAAATACTATATATCAGGTGAAACTTATAAGAAAGGGCTAAGTATAAGTACTAATATTATATATCCGTTGCTGGCTGCTATTATAGTGTTTGCTCTTGTAAATGTGTTAGTTAGATTTAAGAAGAAAGAATTTCTGGGGTCGTGATGTATGATAGAGATTAACAGCGGTTTAGATATACTTTGGTAAGTGGGAGGTGTGAAATATATGCATATGTTTATGTTGCAGATAAAGTATGATATAAGAGAGGGGATAATACAGCAGTGGAAGAAATATGCGGTGCTTTGTGTGATATATATAGCCTGTATTGTACAATTTATAATGTTGTGCGGGGCAAACAGGCATATAGATACATATACATGTGGTGATATGGTTATGTGGATGTTTGATGGTGTTAAGAAGTTTGATACGGGTGCTAAAAATAATGTTGACATATCATCTGTATATATACTTCCTAACGTATTTATAGCTTATATTATAGGCAATTATGTCATAAAAGATCTATATGGGTATGGTAAGGATATACTTATAAGAACTGGAAACCGTATTAAATGGTGGCTTAGTAAGTGTATATGGTGTGTTTTAACCTCCTGTATGTGTTATGCAGTATTGTATGCTGTTATTGTTATAGCAGGTATATGTACGGGTAGTTTTTCGTTTGTACCAACGAAAGAGGTCTGCTATTCACTTCTTCATATGGATAAGCAGCTTATTATTGATAATCCTAATCTGACAGGACTTATGGCAAGTATGATGGTTATGAGCCTTGTAATGACTATAACCTTTGGCATTATCCAGATTGCTGTGGGACTTATCGTTTCACCTACAATCGCATATATTATAGTTGTATCGTTTCTTGTTGTAGGGGCATTTTCTGATAATCCGCTTGTTATATCTATATATTGTATGGCACTTAGAAGTGGAATGTATAGTCCGGGTGGTTACAATATGTGGCTTGGACTTCTTATTATGGCAGTGATAATAATGTGCTGCATAATCGCTGGAACATTGTATGCACGCAGGATGGACATAATAAGTAAAAAACAGGAGTGGCAGAATCCGGAATAAGTTATGCTTCATAATATAAATATAAAGATGGTGTTGGAAGATTGTACTGTGATTGGTACTGACTGACACCATCTTTTAAAATTTTTTGAATGAAATTTAGATGTTTTTATGAGGCGTTTTTATATGAAATATAGGTGAAATGATGTAAAAAGCACAAAAAATCGTGAAAAATCTCAAAAATGAAAAGAACTGACAAACCCAGTATTTATGCGGCTTCTGACGGATGTTATGCCGTTGTAAAACGAAAAAAATCAAAAAAATCAAAAAAAGTTGAAAAAAGTTGTTGACATATGCTGGGTGTGGTGATATTATAATCAAGTCGCCGCGATACGGCAGCGACAAAAACTTAAAGAAACACTGATAAATACAGGGTTCTTTAAGAACTGAACTTTGATAACTGAACAGAAAGACAACCTTGAAAATTCTTTTTAGAATTTCG
>OGJI01000184.1_pt1 | contig 86106 bp, 69 predicted proteins | sample 1572031 | NCBI WGS metagenome assembly OGJI01 (sample SAMEA2582119, study PRJEB24529) | metagenome | biome: Human gut stool | place: China | collected 2011
TTTTTACAATTTATTGAATGTCAAATCTAGTAAACCAATTTTAGGAAACTACAATGCTCAGCCCTGTTTTTAAGAATGTATTTATTAGAATTAATTTTGCTTTTGATTTTAAAAAAAACGTGTTTCCATTCACCCGTTTTGATTTTTATTTAGTCCTACTTGTAAAAAATGAGAATAGATATGGCTATTTCAGATTACATGGAAGATTTGATTTATCGAGTGCTGGCAGGCGAGGTGGACGAGGTAGAACGGAAGGAGTTCGAGACGTGGTTACGGGAAAATGATGAACACCGTGTCTTTTTTGAAAAAATAGAACGGGCTTGGTACACGGGGAAATATGCGGCCCGATGGAAAAACGTGGAGATGAGTGCCGCATGGAAGGCCGTGGAACACGGGCGGGAACAGAGACAAAGGCGTCGATTCAGACGGATCGGGTGGCGTGTGGCAGCGAGCGTGGCGGTGTTGGTCGGAATAACATGGATTGTGGGACAGAGAGAAGAAGGATCCCTTGTTTCGGTTGTGGCTCAATCTTCGGTGGTAAAACCGGGTGAGGCGAAAGCTCGCTTGGTGTTATCATCAGGGGTTGAGGTTGAGTTGGGATGTGTAAATGGAGATATAATTAATGAAAAGGGGGGGCCGATTCTGAACGGGAAAGAGTATATTGATTATAGTAAACAGGAAAACACCTTGCAGGGAGATGTCGTGTATAACGAGTTGATTGTTCCGCCGGGAGGAGAGTACCGACTAGTGCTGGCTGATCGTACGGTAGTTTATATGAATTCCGAATCTCGATTGAAGTATCCGGTGATGTTTGGCGGGAAAAATCGCATGGTGGAATTGGAAGGAGAGGCGTATTTTGAAGTCTCCAAGGATGAAGATCATCCTTTTATTGTGCGTACGGAACGTTTGGACGTGACGGTATTAGGTACAGGATTTAACGTGATGGCCTATAAGCAGGATCCCCGGACAGAGGTTACCTTGGTAAAGGGAAAGGTGGATGTAAGAAGAGGGAAAATTAACGAGATATTGACACCTAGCCGACAATTTGTGATGAACAACGAGAATCAAGAGTATGAGGTGAAGACTGTAAATGTGGCTACTTACGTGGACTGGAAGGACGGGGTGCTCAATTTTGACGGAATGCCGTTGGAAGAGTTGGGAGATAAACTGGGACGTTGGTATGAAGTGAAGTTTTTCTTCACGAAAGAGAGCTTGAAACGGTTGAAGTTTTCGGGTGCTTTTAAGAAATATAACGAGATTGGTTACATACTTTCTTTAATCGAGGCAACGACCAATGTTACTTTTAAAATCGATAAAGATATGATTGTTGTTAATGAAAAATAGAGAATAGGATTACTTCTGGGGAATAAAAATACCGGAAAGTGTTAGGACCACGATCCGGTAATCACTCCCGAAGAAGTATTTAAGTATCACTTAATTTACAAATGTATGAAAAAAAGTAATGTCTTGTGGCTTGTTTTGTCAAAAAATAAGCAGCAACAATTATCGAAAATTATGAAATTGACTTGGATTTTTTGCGTCTGTTTCGTATGTTCTCTGTCTGCAAACGTGATGTCGCAGCAGAGGGTGAACATGAATCTTGGGAAAACGTCAATTAAAACGGTTTTTGAGGAAATTCGACGGCAAACGGGAAAGATCATTATCTATAATGATGATCGTTTAGGCTTGGAACGGGTGGTGAAGGCCGATTTTAAAGAGGCAGATGTACGGGCCGTGTTAGATAAGGTGTTGGCCGGTAGTGGGATGACCTATCGTTTCGTGGATGATTATATCGTTATTGTTCCCGAGGTGAAGGCAATGCGGGATAGTACGGTGAAACAATTCCAGATAAAGGGAAAGGTGACAGATAAAAAGGGAGAGGTGATTCCTGGGGTAACGGTACGTCTGGATAGCACAAGTTTAGGTGCCGCAACGGACGTGAACGGGGAGTTCTCGCTGACGCTATCTATGGACAAGGGAACACTTGTTTTTTCCTTTATTGGGATGAAAACGCAGAAGGTGAAGTACATGGGCCAAAAATATCTTAACGTGGTGATGGAGGAAGATGCTTTGGAAGTGGAAGAGGTTGTTGTCAATGGTTATTTTTCCAAGAGCAAGGAAAGTTTCACGGGTAACGTGGTTTCCGTGAACAAGGAGGAGTTGGCCAAGGTGTCGTCTAGTAATCTGATTAGTGCTTTACAGGTGTTTGATCCTTCTTTCCGGTTGCGCGAGAATGTTGACATGGGATCGAATCCGAATAGTTTACCTGATTTTCGTATTCGTGGTAATTCTGGTTTTGGAGTGGAAGGCGTGTCTGAGGCCACGTTTAGGAATGACCCGAATTTACCCACTTTTATTTTGGATGGTTATGAGGTCGATGTAGAAAAAATCTTTGACTTGAATATTGACCGGATCGAGAACGTGACGATTTTAAAGGATGCTTCGGCTACAGCTATTTACGGTTCCCGGGCGGCGAATGGGGTCGTGGTGGTAACGACGAAAGCTCCGGAAGAAGGAAAGTTGAGAGTGTCTTATAATATGAATATGGCGATCAATGCTCCGGATTTGTCTGATTATAATTTGATGAATGCCAGGGAAAAATTGCAGGCAGAGTTGGATGCCGGGTTGTATGATTCGGATGATCTTTATTCCCAGCAGTTGCTACGGATGGATTATGCAGAGCGTTTGGAACGAGTGAAGAAAGGGGTAAACACGTATTGGTTGTCTCAACCTTTGCATGTTGCAGTCGGACATAAACATTCCTTGTATGTAGAGGGGGGGGGACCAGAGCGTGCGTTACGGAATTGATGTGAATTACCAGGCTAATCCGGGAGTGATGAAAAAATCTTCGAGAGATCGGTTCGGGATCGGTTTCCTGCTTTCTTATAATTTGAATAATAAGTTGTTGTTTAGAAATAAGTTGAGCGTGGATAAGGTGAAAGCGAAAGAATCACCGTATGGTTCTTTCAAGGATTATGCCAAGGCGAACCCGTATGATCAGATTTATGATGAGGATGGAAATTTGATTAAATCATACCAACCACACGTGAGTACGAGTAACCGTTTCTTGAATCCATTGTACGAATCAACATTGAATCATAAAGATAACACAACGTACACGGAGTGGACGGATAATTTTGATTTTGACTGGTTTATCAGCGAGCATTTCAGATTGAAAGCCAGAGTGTCGTATTCGGAGCGTACGGACAAGCAAGAAAAATTTACAGATCCGGAATCAGCGATTTACAATGAATCAGATTATCAAGACGGAGAAGGAATTTTGAAGAGGGGGGAGGCATATAGTTTCCAAGAGAAGAGTTCTAACTTGGATATGAACATGGTGTTCAGTTATAACCAGCAGTTGGGTAGTCATTTTTTGAATGCCGTGTTGGGAGGTAATGTTATTGAGACTCGGTTTGAAAACGAATCATATAGCGTGATAGGTTTCCCGTCGGGCAGTATGGATTACATCTCTTTTGGTAAAGAGTTTAAAGATTTAACCCCGGAAGGAAGTGAGGGATTATCCCGTTTGGTTGGTTTGTTTGTAAACTTGAATTATACTTGGAATAATATTTATTTGCTGGATTTATCTGGCCGTTTGGATGGATCGTCAAAATTCGGTTCCAAGAAGAGATATGCCCCGTTCTGGTCGGCAGGTATTGGTTGGAACGTGCATAATGAAAAATTCTTTGAAGGGTTGAAGGGAGTAATCAATCATTTGAAACTTTCTGCGAATGTGGGGGCTACCGGTAAAGCTTCTTTCGAAGCATACGAGGCTCAGGATGTGTACGAGTATTACAAGGGACAATGGTATGCCGGAGGTTTGGGGGTGATCATGAATAACATGGGAAATACAAACCTGCAATGGGAAAAGACACATACGTTTGACGGGAATTTTGAAATCCAGTTTTTAAATGGATTGGTCAGTGCTAATATGAACTACTACGTGAAGACAACGAAAGATTTGCTTGCGGATATTACTTTACCGCCTTCTTCAGGTTTTGAAAGTTACAGGGATAATCTGGGAGAGCTGGAAAATAAAGGATATGAAATTTCGTTGAGAGGTTTCTTGGTGCGGGATAAGGATTTAGTCGTGAATGTTTTCGGATCGATCGCACATAATAAGAACGTGATTAAAAAGATTTCCAATTCATTGGAAACGTACAACAAGAAAGTGGATGATGAGCAGGATAATTATGAACCGGGATGGGGAGAAGCGATGGAGACAGCCAAACCTCAGGTGCAATTTAAAGAGGGACAGTCAACCACGGCGATTTATGCGGTAAAGTCTCACGGAATAAACCCGATGAACGGGAAAGAGGTGTTTGAGGATTTGAAAGGTAACCTGACTTACGAGTGGAGTGCAGCCAACAAGATCGTGTGCGGGGATACGGAACCCAAGGTTTCGGGTGCTTTTGGTGCCAATGCGGACTGGAAAGGGTTTAATATTAATGTTAGTTTCTTGTATCAATGTGGAGGACAAGTGTATAACCAGACGCTCGTAGACCGGGTGGAGGATGCAAATTTGAGTTGGAACGTGGATCGCCGGGTGTTGAAAGGCAGGTGGAAAGAACTGGGTGATCACACTTTCTTTAAAGATATTAAGAATCGGGATCGGACGGAGGTTTCTTCTCGTTTTGTTCAGGATGAGAACGTGTTACAATTTAAATCATTATCATTTTCTTATTCTTTCCCAACAGAATTGATTCAAAGATGGAGCTTGGAACGATTGAAGTTGACGTTCCAAATGGAGGATATTTTCAGAATATCTAACGTGAAACGGGAACGAGGTCTGGATTACCCGTTTGCCAGAATTTTTAACGTGGGATTACAGGTTCAATTTTAATCCTGTAGAAATGTAAAATAATGGATGATATGAAAAAGAGAATATTGATTATTTTTACGTTATTCGTGTTTGCTTTGACGAACAGCAGTTGTGATAGTTGGCTGGATGTGACCCCGCAAGCACAAGTGAATGCAGAGAAATTGTTTTCTAAACCCAAAGGGTTCGAGAATGCCTTGTATGGTATATATACCTCGATGACGGATGCATCTTCGTATGGAACGCACATGACGTTCGGGTTGATGGATGTGTTGGCCCAGTATTATGATGTTTACCAGGACAAGTATCACTTTCTTTACGAGGCATCCCGGTATAATTACAAAAATTCGAATTCTCAAGATGTGATTAAGAATTTGTGGTTAAAGAATTACAATAGTATTGCGAATTGTAATGTTTTATTGGATTACTTGAGTGAGAAGTCCCCCTCGTTTTTTGAAGGTGAAGAGTATAAGTTTTTGGTTGCGGAAACGAAAGCATTAAGGGCTTACTTACATTTCGACTTGTTGAGAGCATTTGCCCCGTCATGGAAGGAGAATTCAGAGGCTTTGTGTTTGCCTTATGCCGATAACTTCACGGACCGGGTGCATGGTCAAAAAAAGACGAGCGAGATAGTTCGATTGATTTTGACAGATCTTGATAGTGCCCGGACGATGTTAAGTACGGTTGATCCGGCCCGGGAAGAGGGTTTTAAGGATATGTATAACCATTATGTGACAGAAATCGGGAACGATTTTACAACAGCCCGGGCGTATCGCATGAACTATTGGGCAATTACTGGGTTGATGGCTCGTGTGTATCATTACATGGGGGATGAAAGGGCTTACACGTATGCCCAAGAAGTTATCCAGGCCGGGAAAGATGGGTTCTTCCCTTTTACCGAGGAAAGTGCAGTGAGTGCTCCTTTGAAGAGTCGGGATGTCGTCATGCAAAACGAGATTCTGTTTGCATTGAATTATGCCGGTATTCATGATTTGTGGTACTCTTATGACGCCTCTCAAGATAATTACTACACGATAAATGATGTTACTTCCATTTATCCTTCTTCTGATGATTTTCGGAAGGAATATTTGGTAATTACGAATAGTAATGGGTATGATATATCGGTTAAATATGCGGATGTAGATTCTGAAAATGGCGGGAAAGTTCCGATGATCCGTTTGTCTGAAATGTATCTGATTGCGGCGGAAAGCGGTTTTAATGCCCATAAAGATGTTGCCATCGGTTTGCTTGAAGAACTGCGTAAAAACAGGGGTATAGCCGAGGAAATTTCAACAACGATTACTTACGATAATTTCGTGAAGGAGTTGACGAGAGAGGCTCGTCGGGAATTTATAGGGGAAGGTCAGTTGTTTTACTGGTATAAACGTTTGGGCTTACCGGTTGATCAAGGGAGTACCACGATAACGCTTGAACCGTCTCAATTCTGTTTGCCGTTGCCAGCTACGGAAGTAGAGTTCGGCGGGCGTAAAGAAGATTATTTAAATAATTAAGTAGTAGATTAATATTTGACTATGAAAATATTATATGTAATTATCATGATGTTGTTTCTTGGAATGGTGTCATGTTCGGAAGATAACCTGAAAGGGTATTCCAGTAGTAACTGTATACAATTTGATAAGTTGTCAAAAGATAGTACCGTTTTCTCGTTTGCTTATGATGAGACGCTGGAATCGGGAACGGTGGCTTTGAAATTAGTGATGATTTCGCCTCTGGTAGATCGTGACCGGAAGTATAACGTGAAGTTTTTGCAGGATGAAAGTTCTGCCCAAGCCGGGGTGGATTTTGAAATGCCAGCAGAAGAACAGGTGATTGCAGCAAATGATTCGGTTGCTTATCTGAATGTTATTGTAAAGAGAAATAAAGCACTTAAAGGGAGTGCGATAGCCGTTTTCGAAGTGCAGGTATCAGATGATTTTATGCCGGGAATTGAGGCAAATCGGAAAGGGCGGATTTTTATCACGAATCAATTAACTCGTCCGGGGTGGTGGAATGACTGGCACGAGGCGAACGGGTTGGGTACTTATTCTGACTTGAAATACCAAACTTTTATTCGGGAAATCGGGGTGACGGATATGACGTTAGAGGCAGACGGGGGAGAGATGAATTACTCGACGATGCGGGCTTACGTGCTGCAATTCAAATATTGGTTGCAGGACCATCCGATTGAAGATGAGGATGGTAGTTTGATGAAAGTGGCAATGAGAGGTTAATATTTAAAGATGAAGTTATGAAGAGATTATTTATATATATCGTCACGGTAATGGCGTTGTTCATTGCCGGATGTTATGAAGATAAAGGAAATTATGACTATGATACCGTGCCGCAGGTTTCTGTGAGCGGTATTGAGAAAAGTTATGATTTTTACGTGGGTTCACAGGAAACGATTACCCCGACGGTGACCTGGACAAATGGTAAGCCGGATAAAGTTTCTTATGCTTGGAGAATAAACAATAAGGTGGTTTGCGAAGAAGAAAGTCTGAATTTTGTTGTGGGAGACCTTCCCGTGAAAGCTGGATTATATGCCGAGTTTACGATTACGAATGAGGATTTAGGGGTAGAGTATATCAACCGTTTTAACGTATCGGTTTATTCCACGTATTATTCCGGATGGATGCTCTTGGCGGATAAAGGTAACGTTTCCGAGTTGTCCTATGTTCGGGATGATGGGGAACTTTATGCGGATATTTATAAAAGCGTGAACGGGACGGATTTGGCCGGGGGGGCTTGTGCCTTGATGGAACATTGGTTGCCGACGTCAGAAGAGATCGGACAGATTTTCGTGGCTTGTCAGGATGGACCAGAATATTCTGTGGAATTGGATGGAAACACGTTTAGTAAAATGGTAGCTACGAAGGATGAGTTCGTGGGGGATGCACCCAAGGATTTCAAGCCTATGAGAATGAATTGCGTGACGAATTACGATTATCTTATCAGTAATGGTAAGTTGTATGTACGTAATATTCAAGCATCATATGATGCTCTTTATCAGGATGGTCTGTTTCCAAATTTCCCTTATCCAGGTGATTATGAATTAATAAATCTGGGAATTCGGGGAAACTTGCTTTTTAGTAATGATATTATCTGTTTTGATAAGAAAACTTCAAGTTATATGTTGGTGCGAACCGGAGAAATGAAACGATTTGATTACACGAATGATTCGGAAAAGGCATTTATCCCTTACGATATGGGGAAAACGGTACTGGATGGAGGACCAATCTCGACGGCAACCCCGACGGATGAATTCCTGACAGTTCTGAAATCGAATTTGGAAAACAAGGCATACGTGCAGAAATTCCGATTCTCCGGATGGGGTGCGAAGACGTATCGGTCGATCTCGGAGGTGGAGTTTCCTGATCCTTCAATCATCAATGAGAATACGAAATTCGCTGTTTGCCAGAATCGTCCTTACGTGTATATAGCATCAGGTAACGTGCTGTATGTTTATAATCACAAGGATAATACGGTAAAGCCATTACGTTCTGATTTTGGACGGACGATTCGGGATATTGCTGTTTGTCCCACGAATTATGAACGTTTGGGTATTGCTTTGGAGAATACGGATGACACGTCGAAGAGTGACTTTATGGTACTGGATGTTTCGGTCGTTGGGGATGGAAAAACTCTGGAAGGAATGGAATTTATCGGAATGTTCGGTCGTGTGGTGGATTTAATTTATAAGATAGGTAATCAGTGGGATACTTATTAATAAATCAGTATTCTCCCGCTTAGCGGGAGAATACTTTAATGTATAGGTGATGAAAGTATGTAAAAATGTATGGCTATTGGTTAGCTTGCTATGCCTGTTTTGTGCATGTAAAGAACGGGAACATGATCGTTTCACGATTTCCGGGGTGATGGAGGGATTGCCTAGAGGTGTCGTGAAGTTGTACACGAATCCGCCGGGAAATGTTTTACTGGATAGTTGCGAGGTGAAAGATGGGAAGTATTTTTTGGAAGGGAAGATCACGGAGCCTCAAGTCGGTTTGTTATTTTTTGACATGGAACCGCAATATCAGCGATTGGGAGCCTCAATGGTGGCAATATTTATAGAACCGGAGGATATGAAGGTGTATAGCGAATTGAATGACGTGAAAAAAACGTTGAAGTTTACTTCTGCCCCAATTAATGAAGATATTCAAAAGTATAATGTTTATTTGAAGTCTTTACCAGAGAAACAAATGGTTGCAGAGCTTAATGGTAAAATCCAGATGGCTTTTGCCGAGGCTAGGATGGAAGAAGTGCGGGAGATGAGTCGAAAGCGAGATTCGTTGCAAATGGTGATTATTGACCGGTTGTTTGCTTTTGAGCCGGGAGTTTCTAAAAGTCAGGCAGCAGCTTATTTGGTGGCTCAATTGTCCGCATCTTTGGATGTTGTGCAAAGAGGGAAGATAGTGGAAAAGTTTGATCCGAGTTTTACTGATTCTTATTATCTGAACGGAATGCAGGAAAGCGTGGAGCGGGAAACGGTTTTACAGCCGGGAAAAGCCTTCCCAGATTTTCAGGTGTTTGATAAAGATGGTAGGAAGTACACCTTGGCTGATTTCCGGGGAAAATATTTATTTGTTGAATTTAGTGCATCTTGGTGTGGCTGGTGTAAAAAAGAGATTCCTTTTATTCGTAAAGCATATCACGCTTTAAAAGATAAAAATGTTGCTTTTGTAACGATGATGATGGATGATCGGAAAGAGGCTTGGTTACATGAGATCAAGGAGTATAATATCGAGTGGTATTGTTTGTCTGATCTGAAGGGAATGAAAAACAGTCCTTTGACTAAGGCATACAATTTAGGGGGGATTCCGGATTCTTTCGTGGTCGACCCGGAAGGGAGGATCGTGTGTCGGGACTTGAGGGGGAATGAAGTATTGGAGACATTATCTACATTGTGTAATTAATGGAATAAGGTATGTATAAGATATTAATCGGTTTGTTTTTATCTGTATTGTGCTTGCAGGCAAAATGTCAAATGCAATTTGATGAGGGAAGTTTCTCGGAGGTTCTGGCAAAAGCAAAACAGGAAAAAAGGATGGTGTTTATGGATTGCTACACGAGTTGGTGCGGTCCTTGTAAAATGATGGTACAGGATGTTTTTAGCCAGGAAGACGTGGGACAATTTATGAATACACGTTTTGTGAATGTTAAATTGGATATGGAAAAAGGAGAGGGGCGGGAATTGGCTAAGAAGTATCAAGTGAAGGTTTACCCAACTTTTTTGATCTTGAATGAAGATGGAGAGGTGATTCATAAAATGGTGGGAGGAATGAAAGCAGAGGAATTTTTACAAAATGTGCAAAATGGCATAGGGGAACATTCTTTGTATTCTTATGAGAAGAGATATGCCGACGGGGAGCGTGATCCGCAATTCGTGTATAGTTATATAGAGACTTTGGCTAGGGCTTTTATGAAAGAACGAATGGAAGAGGTGTTGCACGAATATTGGGGAACATTGACGGATCAAGAGAAGAGTTGTAAAGAAAATTGGATGCTCGTGAAACGATTTGTGAAGAATCCGGCGTTACCGGAGTACAAGTATCTTTTGGAGCATAAGAAGGATTTTGATGCGGCGGTTAGTAAAGATAGCGTGGATCGTAAAATATATGATGATTTGTTCCCGTTGATTGTGAATGATTGTAACGAAATTATTTTTCATGATAAAGTAAATGCAGCTCAACTTTTAGAAACTTATGAGGTATGTGTTACTCGATCGGGAATTGCCGGACAGGATTATCTGTTGGATATAGTGGAGTTTACCAAAGTCTTTTTGTCCGGTGATTTGAAGAAGGCATTGAAAATGTATGATAAGAAGTTTTCCCGTTTAGATAGTGATGCTCGTTTTGATGTAACTTTACAGTTGAATGGAATGTTGATTCGTAAGGGAGATGCAAAAATGTGTAAGCGAGGATTGGAATTGATCGAGAAAACGATGAAAGATTGTGGATGGTCGGTGGATGATCCTTTGTTTGCAGCCGTGGTTTCCGGATTGAAAGATAAATTTAAAGATGATAAAGATGAATAGATTATTGATTTTGTTGATAGGATGTTTGTGCTGTTTTTCGTGTGTATCCAAAACAGATGGTTTTAAGGTAAAAATGCATTTGGAAAATGCTTCAGAGTGTGAGATCTTCGTGAGTGAAAGGGTCCCGAATCCTACTCAGTGGTATATAGATACCTTGAAGTTGAAGGATGGCCAAGTGGTTTATACGGGTAAGGTGGATTACCCTCGTTTGGTTTCTTTCATTGTTAAAAAAGGAGAAGATGATTTCGTGGGGTCTTTTAGTATATTTTTGGATAATAGTGAAGTTGAGGTTCGAGGGGATTTTAATAATTTGAAAAATTTAGCGATTAGTGGGAGTAAAACACATGATGAATTTGTTGCCATAGAAAAGAATGGACAGAAATTTATGAAAGAGTATGGCAGAATCGGTTACGACCGGAGTAAGGCGTTTAAAGATAACCGGGCTTTATATGATTCTTTAGCAGAACCTTACAAGCAGGCTTATGATAAGGTGGTGGATTATATTTTGAATCTTCCGGGGTATGCTCATAGTGAGGTGGCTCCTTATTTTGTTTCCGAATACATTCATGCTGATAATCTTCCCTTGATGGAAAAAGCGTTGAATGCTTTTGATGTTTCTCTAGCCGAGAATGCATATATCGCTAATTGCCGGGTAAGATTGGAGAAGGAAAAACGGGTGCAACCGGGAGTTATGGCATATGATTTTGCGTTGGAGGATTTGGAGGGGAATGTGTATAAATTATCTGATTACAGGGGAAAATACGTGTTGCTGGAGTTTAGTGCATCGTGGTGCGGATGGTGTAAATTGGAGATACCTTTCCTTGAAACAGTTTATAAGAATACGCAAGGTAAGAATTTTGTCATGTTCACGATTAATTTGGATGACGAGCGAGGAAAATGGGAGGAAGATGTTAAACATGATAATTTACCGTGGAAGGTTATTTCTGATTTGAAGGCATTTGAGAGTCCCGTGGCGAAGAATTATAACGTGAGTGGTATTCCGATGATTTATCTGATCGATCCGGAGGGAAAAATAAAGGAGAAGGGATTACGTCGGGAAGAGATGATTGAATATATAAATACTTTATTTGAGTAATTTAATAACAGGGGAAAACGGAATTCGAAAGTTTTCCCCTGTGTTATTTTAAGGAGCAAGAGGTTGTGTGGTTGTTTGCGAGATTGTGTGGGGCTTTATTATGATTCGATTGTTGGGTATTTGAATATTTCGGAGGAATAGTTATTTTTGTGGCACTATGAGTGCTATTATTCAGTCCAATAAAGATTTTGAAGTGTTCTTTCGAGAAAATTTTCCACCCGTGTATGCTTTCATGAAACGTTACACGGGGGATGATGAACTAGCGGCAGATTTAGCACAAGAGACTTTTATCCGGGTTTATGAACGGCGGGATGAGATTGTTTCTGTTGATTACGGGAGAGCTTTTTTGTACACGATAGCTCGCCACTTGTATTGGAATCATTGTAAGCATCAGCGGGCGAAGGAAAATTATTTCACGCAATTAGATGAGAATAACGTGGATGATTATGATTTTTTGCAGGAGGTTACCCGACAAGAAACCATGCGGATATTATATACTGCTATTGATCGGTTGCCACCACAGACTCGTAAAGTGATTCTTTTAAATCTGGAAGGGAAAACTAATCCGGAAGTTGCAGAAGAATTAGGTATCTCCGTGAACACGGTGAAGTGTTTGAAAAAGTCTGCTTATGAGACATTAAGAGGATTATTATCAAAGAATTATCTTGTAATTTTGCTATTCCTATTAGGGAAGTAAATGTTAAATCTTTTCTTTTTTGCATTTTTTTTCTTGTTTGACCTACCCACTTTTCATTTGAAGTAATCTCTATGATAAAATAACAAATGTGAAGGTATGGATTTACTAAAAAAACGTTTGGATATTGCTAGGCTTGTTGCCGAAGAGTTGACCGGAACGATTGATGAAAAAAATCGGATCGTGTTATCTCGTTGGTTGGATGAGGACGAGCGACACCGGAAGGAATATACGAATATTCTAGAATCGTTAAAGACTGGGAACGAGGTTTGGAAGGATCAAGAGCGGGGGAGGCAGTTAATGGAATCCCGATGGGGAACAGTGAAATCTCATACGGTTCGGAAGACTGACCGGTGGATTACGTGGAGTAAGTATGTGGCGGTTATTGTGTTATTCGTGAGCATTGGGATTTCTTGGCTTGTAAATGAAGAAAAGCAGGAGGTGGAGAATGGTACTGTTGCCCAAATTGAACATGGTAGCATGAAAGCGCAGCTTGTACTTGCTAATGGGAAAAAGGTGGATTTGAGGCCAGAAATAAGCTTACAATTAGAAGAGGAGGGGGGAACCCGAATTTTGACATCAGATAATAGGGTAAAGTATTCGGGGAAGGATTCTTTAGCCGGACAATCGACAGAAGTAAAGTATAATACGTTGATCGTGCCGCGAGGAGGTGAATTTTCGTTGGAATTGGCAGATGGAACTCGGGTGTGGTTGAATGCGGAGTCGAGGTTGCGTTATCCGGTGGCTTTCACGGGTAAGGAGAGAAAAGTTGAGATGGAGGGAGAGGTTTATTTTGAAGTGGCAAAGAATAAGGAAAAACCTTTTATTGTAACCGTGAATGGGGTTGATATTCGGGTTTTGGGAACAAGTTTTAATGTTTCGGCTTATCAAGAAGATGTGGTGACCACGTTGGTCGAAGGAAAGGTGCAGTTGAAAAAAGGTAATGAACAGGTTATTTTATCGCCTAACCAGCAAGCAATATGGTCTGATGACGAGTTTAGGGTGAAACAGGTAGATGCCCGTAATTTTGTATTGTGGAAAGAGGGAGTTTTTTATTTTGAAGATGTTGATTTGGAGACAATTCTGGATGATATGGCCCGCTGGTATAACGTGAATGTTTTTTATATGAACCCAGCGTTGAAAGAGATGAAATTCTCTGTCGAGATTAGACGTTATGGGGATATAAACGAGATCCTGAGAAGAATAGAACAAACTAAACGTGTAAAATTTGAAATAAAAGATAGAACTATAAACGTGTATGAATAAAAAAAGACAGACAGCACCCCCATGCTATCTGTCCGAATACATTCAATATTTAATTCAATGTAAAACTCAAGAACAAAGTTATGAAAAAAAAATGTAACTCTGGTGGTCTTATGAAAATAAGGCTGCGAAAAACATTGTTGGTTATGAAATTTTTGTGCTTTTTTTTCTTGTTGTCTGTTTCGGTATCGGCAGCAAGTTATTCACAGAATGCAAGGTTTACTCTGGCATTGGAAAATGTCGCATTGACGGATGTTTTTTCAACCATCCGGAAAAGTAGTGAGTTCACGTTTATCTATAATATGGATGACGTGAGGAATATCCGGGTAAAATCAATAAACGTACATGAGGCTACTATCCAAGAGATTCTGGATGAAATTCTTCGAAACACGGGGTTCGTTTACCAGATTGAAGATTATGTGATCGTGATTCAACCTCAGGAAACGAAAGAAGAAAAGAAATCCCTGCGATTAAAAGGGTGGGTCCGTGATAAGAAAAAAGAACCGCTACCAGGGGTGACGGTAAGAATGGTGGGGGTGAGCTTGGGAACGGCAACCAATGCCCAAGGATGGTTTGCGATAGATTTACCTGTGACGAAAGGGGAGGTGGAGTTTTCTTTCGTGGGATATAAAAAACAGAAAATCGCTTTTACGGAAAAAACAGATACGCTGCGGATCGTGTTGGAGGAGGATTTGCAGCAGGTGGAAGAGGTCGTTGTGACAGGGATTTTCAACAAGCCGAAGGAGAGTTTCACGGGGGCGGTAACTTCCGTAACAAAAGAGGATTTGAAGGTAAATTTTTCACGAAATTTAATTCAGACATTGGCCAATATTGATGCTAGTTTGTTGATCGTTCAGAATAACGAGATGGGGTCGGATCCGAATACACTACCCGAGATTCAATTGCGTGGGGCATCCACGATGTTGGATATTTCTGACTTGGAGAATCAGAAAAAACGTCCGGAATATAATCAACCGTTGTTTATCATGGATGGTTTCGAGGTAGATTTGGAGCGAGTGATGGATTTGAATCAAAATGATATAGAGAATATTACTATTTTAAAGGATGCAAGTGCTACTTCTTTATATGGGGCTCGTGGGGCAAATGGAGTAATTGTTATTACAACGACTTTAGCAAATGCGGGGGCATTAACGGTATCTTATGAAGGACGGTTGAATCTTCAAATTCCGGATTTTAGTACTTATGATAATTTAATGACTGCATCTGAAAAATTTGAAGCTGAAAAATTATATGGGGTGTGGGATAATTTGAATTCATATTTGCCCAGTGGCCAAAAAATAGAGGATGCTTATAAGGAGCTTGAGACGGCAATAGCAAACGGGGTGAATTATGACTGGTTAAAAGTTCCGACACGTACCGGTGTAGGACAAAATCATATTTTGCGTTTTATGGGAAGTCAAGAAAATTGGAATTATATGTTGAGTTTGGCGTATGATGATACTCAAGGTGCAATGAAAAAGTCTGACCGTAAAAACTTTAATGGAACAATGCAGTTAGGATATCATAAGAATAAATGGAATGTACGGCAAAGTTTATCTGTAGGTATAAATAAAAGTCAAGATTCTCCTTATGGGCAATTTTATTATTATGTACAAATGAATAGATATTGGGAACCGTATGACGAAAATGGAAAGCCGGTTGATTATTTTTATCATCCTCTTTCAACTTATGGACCCATTGATAATCCGTTATATGATTATGCCGTTGGGAAATGGAATAAAACGAAATACACTAATTTACGCAGTAATACGGTAATTGATTTTACTATTTCTAAAAGTTTGAAGGCGTCGGCGACATTAGGGTTGAATCGTAAGAGTAAAACAGCAGATACTTTTACACCTCCAGAGCATAAGTTTTTCCAAAATGTAACAGAAATAGAGAAAAAGGGATCTTTTGCTCGGAGAGAAAGTGAGGAAAACATGTGGCAAGTACGGCTTGCATTGAATTATAATAATATTTTTTCAGAAAAACATATGGTAACTCTCGGAGTTAGCGCAGAGTTAAGTGAGACTATTTCGGATGATGTTTATTGGAGTGCGACAGGATATATTTCTTCTAATGTTAGTCATCCCGGTATGTCAATGTCTTATCCGAGTGTGGGAGGAACTAGTGGAAGTGAGAGTACCGTGCGTAGGGCATCCTTGATTGCTAGTGCTAACTATTATTATGACCAACGTTATTTTATGGATGTATCCGTAAACTATAATGGTGCTTCTTCTTTTGGTGAAAATAATCGTTTCCAATATTTTTATTCTTTAGGTGCGGGATGGGTTGTCAGTAATGAAACATTCGTGAAAGAGCATTTGCCGTTTATTAACGAAATGCGTTTCCGTTACTCTTTTGGCGTGACTGGTAATATGTTTGTTTCTCCTGAAAAATCTTTAGAAGTGTTCAATCGGAATTCGTCTTATACTTATTTGGGGGGAATTGCTTGGACGTTGAGCCAATTTGCGAATTCGGATTTGGAGCAACAAAATACTTATCAACATAATGCAGGTTTGGATTTAGGTTTATTCAATAGTCGGGTAAGAATTTCATTGAATTATTATAATTTCCTAACCAATAATACGTTGACGGATATGAATTTGCCAATATCTCATGGTTTTGATCGTATTGCGGGAAATGTCGGAAAGATTCGGAATGAAGGATTAGATGGAAACGTGAGTGTGGGGTTGTTGCGAAACACGGAGAAAAAAATTAATTGGACACTAAACGCATCTTTCTCCAAGCGGAAGAATGTCGTGGTGAAACTGTCTGAAGGTTTTAAAGAACGAATTAGTATGCATAATAGAGGTATGAGTACAAATACTGATCTTATGAAATATCAGGAAGGGCGTTCTTTGGAAGCTATTTATGGTTTGCGTACAGTTGGGGTAGATCCTTCATCAGGGCAACGTGTATTTTTAAAGAAAGATGGGGTTACGACCACATTAGATCAGAGTGCTGATGATTTGGTTTATTTGGGAGATCGTCAACCGAAATTGAATGGGACTTTCAGTACTTCGTTTTTTTATGGTGGATTTAACATGACAATCGGGTTTGGAGTGAAATGGGGAGGAAAAGCTGTAAATCAGACAGAAATGACGAAAGGAGAGAATGCTAGTTTAACCTATAATTTGGATCGTCGGATGACAAAGTATAGTTGGAAACAGGTTGGAGATCAAGCACGTTATAAGAATAAGTATGGTGATTATGGTAAGCTGAGCACCTTTATATGTGATGCTTTTATACATAAGGATAATGTTTTTAGTTGTAATAACATTAATCTTTCTTATACCTTTTCTCAAGATTGGTTTAAAAGAGCTACAAGATTACAAAGTTTATCCATTTCAGCTTCTTTGTCGGATATTTTTTATTTCTCTACGATTGAACGGGAAAGAGGAACTAGTTATCCGTTTTCTATTAATCCTAATTTCTCAATTTCATGTACATTTTAAAGGTCAGTATTATGATGAAAAAAATTATATATACAATGGGGCTGAGTTTGATAATGGCATTAAGTGCTTGTACGGATTGGTTAACGGTCCAACCGGAAACAAGTATGACTGCAGAAACATTATTTCAAACGGATAACGGGGTGAAATATGGTTTGAATGGAGCGTACCTACTTGCGAGTCAAACTGTCTATGGACCGTCCGGATATTTTGGAGGACATAGTGTTGTGGAGAGTATGGCCAATACATACCTTTATGCAATGAATACAGATGGTTATAATTGGGCCAATCATACTTATGAACAGACAGATTCCCAAAAGAATGTGAATGGATATACTTTTCAGTATCCTTATACAATTATTGCCAATTTGAATTCTTTGTTAAAAGAGATGGAGCCTTATCGGGATAAGATTACTCCGGAGGTGTATCATATGGTACGTGGAGAGGCTTTTGCATTACGAGCCTGTTGCCATTTTGATTTATTACGGACTTATGGCCCTGTTCCTTCCAAAGTGGATGCAGGTAAAACGTATTTGCCTTATGTACGGGTAAATGATGCAGGGAATTATGAGTATCATACTTTTGCTCAATTTATGGAATATGTACAGGCTGATTTGGATAGTGCTGAGTTTTTGTTGAGTAAATACGATCCGGTGTTAACGACTAATATTTCTTATACGGAGTCAACTTCAAACACGTGGTCTTATCGTAAGAGTCGTATCAATTATTATGGTGTATTAGGTTTACAGGCTCGTGTGGCTTTATGGATTGGAGAGAAAGAAAAAGCATTACGTTATGCCAAGCTGGTAAAAGATGCTAAAGATTCAGCAGAATCATGGGCTCAATTACAATTTAAATTAACCACTCCAAGTGATGACGTGAATAGTTTTAGTACGACAGATTTATCTCATTATTCAGAACATATTTGTGGGGCGAAATGTGAAACATTTGATTTTAGTACTTCTGGTTGGGCTTATGGTCGAATTTCCGCATCAAATGATCCTAGTTTTGGAAAAGTTTTGTATGGAGAAAAATATGCAGATGATTTGCGGTATCAGCACTTTTGGAGAACAGGTGATGGAACATGGTATGCTCCTGACGGAAGTATATTAGATGAATATAATGTAATTTCTATCACGATTAATAAATTTAGTCAGTTCTTAGCCAATTCAACAAATAATTGCAAAGACAATTTTCCTATAATGCGTTTACCTGAGATTTATTTTATTATTATGGAATGTGGTACGTTGGATGAGGCAAATATTCTTTATCAAGAGTATTGTGCTGCACGTAATATTGAATATGTGGCATTGACAGAAGGAAATCGTCAGGAACGTATCATGTTAGAAAGTATTCGGGAATATGTGGGAGAAGGTCAAAACTTTTTTACTTATAAACGAAATAACGTGAGACGTATGATTGGGGCACAAACAGATTGTTCTGAGAGCCAATATATTGTTCCGATTCCTGAAGCAGAGTTTTTAGATGTAAAATAATTGAGTTATGAAAAATATATTAATAATGATATGTTGTGCATGTTTGTTATTAGAAGCATGTGACAAAGCGGAAGTTCCTTCCATTTATAGCGGACCGGATGGAATAAATTTTTATTACGATCAAGCGGGACCTTATGATGCTGATCCTTATCCTAATTCAGATAAAACAGGATCATTATCTTCTTCCCAAAAGACAGATACACTTTGGTATAAGATTTTAGTCATGGGAAATGTTAGTGAGAAAGAACGTACCTTCTCTTTAAAACAGAGTACTCTTTCCGCTTTGGACAGTGCATCTTATTATACCGGTTTGACACCTCAGGTAAAAGTGGCTGTACCTGGTGTGAATTATGTAGCTTTTGATGATCCTAGGATGGAAAAGTATTATGTTATTCCACCTCATACATCGGAGATATTGGTACCGGTGATATTATTGCATGATCCGAATATCGATTACGGGTCTTCTTTCTCTAAAGGTTTTTGTTTACATTTTGAGATCGTGCCGAATGATGAAATTAAGATATTAGATTCAAGATTTTATCGTGGTAAAGCTAAGTTTACCCAGTGGAGTTGGTAATATGAGTTTTGGAAGCGTAAGACTACGCTTCCAAACATTATTGTTTATTTTCTATCTATGATATTCTTATTCACATAAACTGAATTAATACGAGATGCTTTAATAAGGTGTGGAGCGAACAAGTAAGAAATACCATGTTAAAGGTCTGTTTGAAGAATTTTGTGAATGTGGTAATTCCGAATTTATAAAGAGGTTTGTAAAATCTATAAGGTTTATAAAGTTCATAAAGTTGGGCTGGTAAGGTCGATTTATGGACTTTAAGGAGATGTATTGTATATTATTTAATTAAAAATGAAGAAATGAAAAAGTTTGTATTGTTATTTTTCTGTATGTTTTTAATGGTACGCTTGTTTGCACAGACGAATTTTCGAGAGTTGAATCTGGCGAAAGCTTTGGAGAGTGCAAATAGCGAGGGAAAGATGGTGTTGGTGGATTGTTACACTTCGTGGTGCGGACCATGTAAGATAATGGCTTCAAAAATATTACCGCTGAAAGAAGTGGGAGATTTCCTGAACGAGCGATTCGTGTGTGTGAAGTATGACATGGAGAAAGAGGAAGGGCCTGAAATAGCGAAAAAGTATGGCGTGGAGGCTTATCCGACATTTTTGTTATTGAGGGCCGATGGGACCTTGATACAACCGCTTGTTGGAATGACTTCAACGGGAGAAGAGTTTGTTTACAAGGTGAAACTTGCGTTAGGAGATATCTCGACGGTGAAGATGGATTCGTTGTACGCTAGCGGGAATCGGATGACCCGTTTTGTGCTGTCGTATTTGAAGGCTTTGCAGGCGACAAAGCAATTCGATAAAGCTCGGACTGTTTCGAACGAGCTGGTGAAGTCTTTGAATGATAGTCAGAAGGCGTATGTTACTTATTGGTTTATTTATGAGGATATTAATATTTCGCCAATCGGTTCGGAAAACATGGCGTATTTGTTAGAACATGTGGATAATTTCCGAAAAGGCGTGGGCGTGGAGCCCGTGAATGCGAAATTGGCAGCATTATTTGAAACACGGTTGGAGGATATTCTTCGTGGGCGAAACAAAAATGCCTCGTTGACAGAAGTGGAGAAGATTGGGCAACAATTGGAAGCGTGTAACTTACCGGGAAGGGAAGATTTGTCGGATTACGTGGTTTTGGCGAAAGCTATGATCATGAAGGATGCCGGGCAGGCATTGCCCGTGTGCAAGAAATTGTTTATTCCGATGTCTGACGAGAAGTTGGCTTATTTGTATTTTCACCCGATACTGACGTTGAAGGGGAAATGGAGCGATGCTCATAAGAAGGAGTTGGACAAGATGTCAAAAGAATTGTCCAAGCGGGTAAAGAATGTGGTGTTGAAGGATGGTCTGCTGAACTTCGCTAATGCGATGATTCCGAATCTATAAAATTCAAAAGGTCTATATGGTTCACGAGGTTAGGGAAATAAACTGTATTAAATTGTTTGTATGAGGAAAATAATTTTGGTGGAGTATTTATTGTTAGTAATTTGTATGCTACTTCCCATGCTGAATTTTGGGCAGGAAGTGAAGCAAAACCCGGAAGTGGAAAAGGTACTTCGATTATTGAATATACACCGGGATGAACAATTAACAAGGGCGGAATTAAAAGAACGGTTGAGATTGGGACGGATTTTACAGCATGTATTTCAAGGTGATACGATGGTATTTAATCCGGAACAGGCAGAGTCGATAAAATTATTACCCGCGGAATATGTGGAATACACGAAATCGTATTTCAGGTTGATGAATGATTTGTTGAAAAGTCTAGACACTCATCAAAGATGGATGATGGGTAGATTTTGGCAGGATTATGACATAACAACACCAGTTATGATCGGATTTTTGCGGCATGATACGAGGCTTTATCGTTTATCCGTTACCAAAGAAGAGGTGTTGGAAATTGGAGTAACGGAAAGAGAATATGAGAAAATTATGGAAATGATGAGAAATGTGAATAATGTTAATGCTCGAGTGGATACCGTTTATATGCCGACAAGCATGTATCGGGATGATGTTTCAAGTATATTTTTCCCGAGTGACGTGATTATAGGTTTGGATAGAGGTAAAGGGATGATATATAGACGTTTTAAAAATGATTTTTTTGCGATGATAGAGTTATTTAAGAAACAATTTAAAATTAAAGAGTAATGAAAAATTTATTTTTATTGATGGTGGCGTTTCTTCTCTTTTGCTCTACTTCTCCTCCAGATTTTCATGTAAGAGCAAATGATAATGGTGGATGGATGTATGATGTAGTTTTGAGAGTTGGGGCGAGTGGTATAATCTTGATTGGACAGTGCTTTTGTATTGATCGAAAGGAGAAAATTATGAAATAATGAGAAAGTTATTGGCAATAATGTGTGTGTTACTCCCTTTTTTAGTATGGGGAGAAGAGGTGTCGAAGGTAAAAGTTTTGAAGAAAGGAGATCGTTGTCCGAGATTTGTTTTTAAAGATGCGGGTGAAAAGGAGGTGTCGTTGGAACAATTCAAGGGAAAGTACGTGGTGATTGATGTATGGGTTTCGTGGTGTTACCCGTGCAAGCAGGAATTCCCGAATTTGAAGAAACTAGAAGATAAATATAAAGATAAAAATATCGTATTCGTGGGGATTTCTTGCGATCAGTCGGAAAGAAGATGGCGTAATGAACTTGGATTCCAGCGGGAAGTGGTGGCTTACCAGTGGTGGATTGGCGGGGACGAATCTTTTATGCGTGCGTTTCAGATCGTGGCGATACCCCGTCTGATATTGTTGGATAAAGAAGGGCGGGTTTTGAATCTGAGTTTGCCGAAACCTTCGGATCGGAAATTCGAGAAGATATTGAGTAAGTTGAAAGATTTGTAGAATGATAAAATTTGATGACATGAAAATATTAATACTGTTTAGCTTGCTCTTGTGGGGGTGTGGGCAAGTCGTGCGAGAAGGAAGTTTCACGTTGACGGTAGATATGGCGGAGACCGATCCGGAGAACAAACTTTTCTTATTTTACAGGAGTGAAGATGAAAGTCTTTGCGTGGATTCGGCTGTTTATGCGGAGGGACAGTTCGTATTGAAAGGTGTTGCGTCTTATCCCCAGTGGGCGTTGATCCGGGTGTTACATGGCAATCAGGGGAAACCCGTGTTATTTGAAGACGCTGTTGATTACATGGATGATGCCTTATTCGTGTTTCTGGAAGCGGGGGAAATAAAGGTCGCTGCTGAAAAAGTGTTGCGGGGAGCCCGGTTGAGTGGTACGCCTTCAAACGATGATCTTCAGGTTTACATGGATAGTGTTCGTTTTTACCGGGATTGGCTGGACGGGTACCGCCAGAGATTTGGAAAAGCTTATCAGAGCCGGGATAGCAGAATGCTGGATAGCTTGAATAGAGAAAGTGTCGTGATGCGAGAAAAAAAATTGGAAACAGAGAGAAATTATTTTGATAGTCACTTGGGATCTCTTGTCGCATTGGATTGGTTGGCAAGAACTTATAACGTGGTTCGGGAAAAATCAAAGATTATTTCTTTATATAATAAATTGGAGGAAAGCGTGAGAAATTCTCCGTCGGGACAACGTTTGCTGGATTCTGTGGCATCGGTAGAAGTCGGCAATCCGGCTCCCGATTTCACAGCCGAGAATACGAGAGGTGAGGAGATTCGTTTGAGTTCTTACCGGGGAAAATATGTTTTGCTTGATTTTTGGGCATCATGGTGTGGGCCTTGTCGGCGAGAGAACGTGAATGTATTGAAGGTGTACGAGCGGTTCAAGGAAAGAGACTTCGTGGTGATAGGATATTCATTGGATTCTTCCCGGAAATTATGGTTGGGTGCTGTGGAGAACGATGCTTTGCCTTGGGAACAATTGTCCGGTTTGGGGAAATCGAGTGCAGATGCCCCTAAATTGTATGGAGTGCAAGCGATTCCTAGTAATTTTTTGATAGATCCGGATGGTAAAATTATCGCGCAGGATTTGAGAGGAGAAGAGTTGGAGAGAATGTTGGAAAAGGTTTTTTAATATAAAAAGAATATAATGAAATTGAAGTTGATTTTGATGACGTTACTGTTGGTAGCGGTAGTAGTGGTGCGTGCGCAAAGTAAGATTCTTAAAACCGGGGATAAATGTCCTGATCTGGTATTTATAGACCGGGATTACAATCTTGTTTCACTGGAAGAGTTCAGGGGACAGTATGTTTATATTAACGTGTGGGCCGAGTCGGAATCGAGGTGTATGGCGGAGATCCCCTATTTGAAGAAACTTCGGGAAACGTTTAAAGGTAAGGATGTTGTTTTCTTGAGTATTTGTAATGATAAACGTGCTGACGCTCATGAATTGTGGACGAATGTGATAACTCAAAATAAACTGGAGGAACCGCAATGGATGATTAGTGCGGCGGATGGTTTTATTGATTTGTTGAAGGTTACTTCCATACCTCGATATATCTTACTAGGGCCTGATATGACAATTATTGATGATAATATGACCGGTCCATCGGATAAAGCGACGGAAAAACGCTTGCATGAAATTCTTGTTCGGCCGATGGTAAAGGTTTCTGAAATTAATTTTCTTGATTTGTCTTTGAAAGAAGCACTTGATAAAGCTGCCGCCGAAAATAAGCTGGTTTTTTTGGATGCTTATACCGATTGGTGTGGACCGTGCAAGCTAATGAATCAAACCGTGTTGCGTGAAGAGAAAGTGTGTGATTACGTAAATAAGAATTTTGTCAGTATCAAGATGAATGCGGAGAAAGGCGAAGGGCCGGAGGCGGTACGTAAATACATGATTAGTGCTTATCCGACTTACATGTTGATAGAACCGGACGGTTCGTTGCGACACAAATTCACGGGTGGAACTAAAACGGGAGAAGAGTTTGTCGGCAAATTGTCTGAAGGGATGCTTGATGATGTGGCGGTGGGATTACTGGAAAGTAAGTATAAGGCCGGAAATTGTAGTAAAGATTTGGTATTGAAGTATATTAATGCCCTGATGAATGTGGGGAATTTTATAAAAGCGAATGAGGTCGCGAGTACTTGGTTCGGTTCGCTTCCCGATAATGAAAAGACGGGAAAAGATTACTGGTTTATATACGAGAGTCCGGCCTTGACTTTTGATGGGAGTGATAATTTTAAATATATACTCGATCATAAAAAGCAATTCTATAAAAATGTGGGTAACGAATCGGTAGATAAGAAGATTATCGACGTGTTTGGCAAAAGCTTGGAGAATATTTATATCGGTAGAAAGAAGAATGCCACGATAAATGATGTTAAATTAATCAGGCAGGCTATTATCGATAGTGATCTTCCGGATGAAAAGTATAAATATCTTGAGGCGTATGTCACGCTGGCAAATGTGAGTCTGGAAAAAGATTACGAGAAGATAATCACTTTGCTTGAGAATCTTGCTCCCGTATGGAGTGATGCGGAAGTAAACCAGCGTTTCTTTAGTCTGGGGATGGCAGTGGCCACGAAGGGTACGAAAGATCAGCGACAAAGACTTATCACACTTTGTGATAAACTTCTCGAACGTGATGATTTGAGTCGGGCGGTTAATGCCCTGAAAAGTTTCTTGCCTTATATCAAGTCGATGTAGGAAAAATTGTATTTTTTGTAAAGGTATACCTCTTTTGTCCGTTTGACGTGTCATGTATATATAAATTATAATTAAAAGGAAAAGATGATGACATACTATTGCAAATTATTGTGTATCGTGTTGTTTGTTATTTTACTTGGGGGAGGAAAGTCTCAGGCGCAAAGCAAAGAGGTTGTGGTGTACCGGGATTATACTCGTCAGGAGGCGGCTTTACTTGATTCGTTGAAACGGGAGGGTGTGATGTCGTTGTTTAAAGGGATAAACGAATTGAAGAAACAGGTATTGGGGGTGAAAGAGAGTACTCCCGTAAATGTTAAACCTCGACGGGAGGAAAGACGGAAGATGGCGCCGGAAGAAATTATTAAGCGGAGACGGGAAAGCGTGTTGACGGTGAATAAATATTTGCGGGCTATGGCAGGGCCGGAAATGGTTACCGGTTGGGCCACGGCTGTCGTGTTGTCCGAGGATGGAATTTGCGTGACGAATTACCACGTGTTCTGGGAATTGCTGGATGCAAAGGTGAAGTTGAATCCGCGGGATAGTATTATGTTCGTGGCCACGGAAAGCGGCCGGGTGTACCCGATCACGGAAGTTTTGAGTTTTAACCGGGCGGCAGACATGGCTTTTTTCAAGATTGACACTCGTGACGATGTGTTGGTCCCGATGCCTTTGGGACGTGATCTGCCGGTAGGGGCAAACGTGCATCTGTTGAGTAACCCGGAGGGATACCCGTACGCTTACACGCAAGGAGTTGTGTCTCGGACGATCACGTTGAATCCGGTGGATCCTTTTGCCAACCGGATGGAAATGACGGCGGATTTTGCCAAGGGATCAAGTGGCGGGCCTATCATGGATGACCGGGGGAATATGGTGGCGATGGTGTCTTGCATACGGGCAATATATTATTCTCAGCAACCGCCTTATTACTTGCAGATGAATGTGAAACTGACTATCCCTGTGAGTTCATTGAGGATGTTGATGCAGGGAAAGAATGAATAAAACTAGTATATATTCGAAAAAATATTTACCTTTGTCATGTATTATTGTAGGTATATCGAATGAAAGTTTTTGTGAAATATTGCGTGTTGCTTTTGGTGGCAGTAATCTATCTTGGACAAGGGATAGATTCTACCCGTTATTTAGCAAAGGCAACAAGGCAAGAGCGACTTATTTCACATGAAAAGGATGATTTTGAACGGTTAGCCATGCTGACTGCAGTGAACGGAAATGCATTACCGGTCAATACTGTTCAGTATGTGACAAACGTGCAACCAACTTTTCGTTATTTGCAAAAAAATAATATTTCGGTTTATTTAGAAGAATATAAAAGAGTTTTTACTCCTTATTTTAGGTATATTGAAAACGATTATCTCGACTCTTTCGCGTTAAAGCAGGACGGAGGATATTATGTCTTTGCATTACGCGAAATCATTGTATGATTTTTTTGGTTTATTTGTAAAAACGTTACTCGTTAATTATTAGCGGGTAGAGTTGTGTCTTGACCGAATTGTATTCGGGAACATGGACATATGCGTGAATATGTAGAAAAAATAAACTATTTAATTATACAAAAATTATAAAGTCATGAGTGATAGTAAATTTGAATATATCGATGATGTTCTCTTGAACGTAGATAAAGATAAAATAGAAAAAAAGAAAAAATCTCCCATCAAGCCTTTAGCATTGTTGATCTTGGGTGCTGCAATCCTTTGGTATGGTGCGAATTATATTAATACGGCTCAGAGTGACACACTTTCTTCTGTTGTTATTATGATCGGTTTAGGTGTTGCTGCATGGGGGATCGTGGCATTCTTGGTAAAGAAAGAGTGTTACGTTTATAAACCAACGGGAAAGGTATTGAAGAAACATAAAGTGTATGTGGCTGCCAATCAGTCTTCACGATTGTATGATATTTTGGAGCAAAACAGGTATGATGATTTACAATCATTGACCCGTTCCGGACAATCTAATTTAAGCTTGGAGGCTTATTGTAGTGAAGATGAACAATATGCTTTGTTACAAGTCATGGAATTCATTCCTTACAATGACGTACCGATGACTCCTGTCAAAGTATGTGAGGGGACTCAGGCAAAACAAGTAGCTTACTTCTTGAAATAATATTCAGGATTATCTAGTATTCCAGAGCTCCCATGAATAATCGGCTTGCAGATGAAGCATCTGTAAGCCGTTTTTAATTTGTGCACCTTGTTGTTTCCCACGGTACATGAATTCGGTTATTTCTGGATTATAAATAAGGTCGAAAAGGTAGTGATTGGGGGTGAGAAGGTGGTAAGGAATATCCGGACAATCGGTTACATTAGGCCACATTCCCACTGGGGTGGCGTTAATAATTAAAGGGGTATTCGGAAGGAAATGGGCGACTTGATCGTAGGCAATTTCAGAAGGGGAATGAGGAGTACGGCTCACTGTAAGTACTTCTATTCCCAAGGAGGCGAGTGCGTGCCGGACGGCTTTGGCTGCACCGCCAGTACCTAAAAGTAAAGCTTGTGTAGGGGATGTCTGGATAAATTGTAATAGAGATTCTTTGAAACCTAGGATGTCGGTGTTGTAGCCGGTCAGGATGGGACCGGCAATGGTATACTCCACTTTCACTGAATTAACGGCACCGATCTTTTGGGCCTCCTCGCTGATATAATCTAGGTAAGGAATGATCTTTTCTTTATACGGGATTGTAACGGCAAATCCTTTTAGCGAGGGGGTTGTTTTAATGACTTGTAATGTCTGTCCAATATTGGCAGATTCGAAATTCACAAATTCCGCATCTATTTTTTCTGCCTTGAACTTCTCTGTAAAGTAAGTCTTTGAAAATGAATGTCCCAAAGGGAAACCGAGTAATCCGAAAAGTGGCATGGGAATTATAAAGTTTATAAACTATTTTTTTACTACTACGGCTAGCTTTTCAATACCCCAGATGAGCAAAATACCAATGATACACATGAGGATTGCCTGCCATACTAAAGGATCACTCCCGTTAACTTGCTCGAAGGTGCTGGGAAGAACGTTTTGCTCGACATCAAAAGCGACCCCGTTAACTAGTTCTGTGTCTGTAATTTTCCAAGGCCAGATTTTATTTAGCGATCCGACCATGAAGCCTGTCAGTAGGGCAACGGTCATGCCGTGATAGTTTTTCAATAACCAAGATAGTAAGTGTGAGAAAGCTACAATACCTGCAACGGCACCAACTAAGAAGGTGAGTAGAACGGGAATATTAAATTCGCTGACGGCAGTAATGATGTATTCATATTTTCCTAGAAGCAACAATATGAATGCTCCGGATATTCCCGGTAAGATCATGGCACAAATAGCGATCGCTCCAGAAAGAAGGATAAACCACCAGTCATCCGGAGTGCTGGTCGGGGTGAGTACTGTGATCGTGTACGCGATGATGGCACCAACGATTAACGAGGTGATGGTTAGTATATCCCATTTTTTTATTTCTCTTGACACCATGAGGGCAGAAATAACGATGAGACCAAAGAAAAAGGACCAAATGTATAACGGGTGGGTTTCTAGCAAGTATTTCATCAATTTTGCCAGTGAAAATATGGATATGGCGATACCTGCAACGACAGAAATCAAAAAGTTTCCGTTAATGTGTTTCCAAAATTCTTTTAACTGGAAAGTTCCCAGCAAACGTAATGCTTTCAGGTTTATTGACCGAATCGACTCGATCAACTCTTCATAGATACCCGTGATAAATGCAATAGTACCTCCTGAAACACCCGGGATCACGTCTGCGGCACCCATGGCACATCCTCTAAGTACTAATAGTAAGTAGTTCTTTTTCTTCTCCATGAACAATAAATTAATTTCTTGATTTTAAATTTTAGGTTTTAGGTTTCCTTTCACGAATCAACATTTTTGATTCGTTTATTCTACTTTAAATACATTACGGTGTTCAAAACGTAACAAGTCAAAGACTGTTTTTACTGGGGTAAAGGTGGATAGCGGGACTTCCACGAATATGGTGTTCCAGTTGGCCATGGCACCATTCCACAATCCGGGTAGTTCTTGAACTTTAATATCTTTCCCGCCTAGTGATTTGCTGGTGATGAATCCCTGTGTGTTATCGATGTATTTGGTCAAGTCATATTTCTTACCTTTATAGTTATAGGTACTACATACGATGTCCACGGGATTAAAGTGAGTTGATTGGGTGAATATTTTTTTCTGATTTCGATCTTTCAGGTTGACTTGAGCGCTCTCCACGATCATCAAGCGTGTTGCATGCTCGTTGTCTTCAACCCAGAACGGTCCTCCACCCGGTTCACCTTCATTTTTCACCATTCCACATACACGTAATGGTCGATCGAGTAATTGTTTTAAATAAGCTACTCTTTCCTTGCGATCAGTATGAACTAATCCCTCTTTGGGTTTATAACCAAGGTGATCGTAGATATATTGCTCGATTTCATTTAGATTTTCGTCTGTAATACTGCTTTTCTTGCTCAAAACTTTCATGTAATTGAAAATCTGGTTCTGTGTTTTCAATAAAACTCCGGCAAGGATTTTCTTGAATTTTACCGTGTCAGCTTTACTACGGTCAGGGGCCACGTTGTCAATGTTTTTGATGAAAATCAAGTCTTCTTTCAGGTCATTGAGATTGTGAATCAATGCACCATGACCTCCGGGACGAAACACGATGTTACCCTCGTTGTCTCTCACGAGATTACCTTCCATGTCAAGACTCACTGTGTCTGTTGCAGGCGATTGAACAGAATACGTGATGTCGTATTTCAAGTTGAATTCTTTCTGGTAATTTTTGAGAACAGATTTCATGAGGGCCTTGAATTTGCCTATATGTTCTTCTGATACAGTGAAATGTATATGAGCTTCTTTACCGTCGTTGGCGTAAAGTGCCGCTTCTACCAGGTGTTCTTCGGCAGCAGTACGGATGTGGTCGCTGTAGATGTGGAAGTCAATTAATCCCTTGGGCGTGGCATTGTAATTGAGGCCTTTGGGGGTAAGGATGTATTCCAGGATTTCCAAGAGCTGGTTCTTCCAAAGTAGTTTGTCCAAATCAAGGCGATCTTTATAAAGGGCCTCTTTTAGGTGTGGGTAGAATGGAAATTCCTTTAATTTCTCGAAGAAGGAGAAAATGCTTCCGGGTTCTTTGTCCTGCCGGAATTTCAAATAGTCTTCATCGCTACCGGTGTATGTGTTGAAAAACGTGTTCAGTGTTTTGAACATACGTGAGGCGGAGCCGGAGGCCGGAACCATTTTCACGATTTTCAACGAATTCATTCTGTCCTCGAAGATGCGGATGAATTCATTGGCTTGTTCGTCATTCAAACCGTGGATTCCGTTGTTTATTGTTGCCGCATCCCGAATCTGTACAAAGTCAAACCCCTGCTTGAAGTTTTCAAGTTGGTTTTCAATTTGCTCGGGTTTTATTCCCCTGCGTTTAAATTGTTTGAGATCACTTTTCGTGTACATAATTTCAGGTTTGTAAGTACGTAAATAGTTTTGCAAGTTACGAATTATTGTGCAGAAAGCAAAATTTGTCTTTTACGTTATAGACTGCCGGGAGAGTTTCTGCCCCTGAAAGTTACAGGCGCTTGTCGTAAACTTGTAATTTGTTAGCTTGTAATTTATACGAAGAAGAAGACAATTAATTGTCTTCTTCTTCGTCATATAATTCTTCTTGATTCTCTAATTCAGTTTCGAAAAATTCTTCCGCTTCTTCCATGAGAGATTCAATGTCGTCTGTGCAGAGAGGCTCTTCGTCAATCCAGTAAATTTTCTGGTTGCTGTAGAAACCATCCATGTCACATTGAATAATACATTGAGGCTTTTCCGTGTGCACAACATATACTAGATCTGGTGCTTCTTGGGAATTGTCTGCAATAAGAAATTTTGGTAACATGATGTTCACTGTTTTTAAATTTACGTGGCAAATATAGAAATAATTGAAAACGGTGATGTTGAAATTTGAAAATTATTTTAAGAGTGGAATTTCTTGGGGAAAATAATGTATCTTTAGGGCGAGAAATGAAATAAATATGATCGCATCAAGTTTACTATCAAATGTTGTACCGGTATTGAAGAAGGAAGATACTTGTGTCCAGGCATTGGGATGGATGGACTTGTTTCGGGTGTCTCATTTGCCTGTCTTGGATGGAGAAACGTACGTGGGGTTGTTGTCTGATGAAGTTATGTATGCGCACGGGAGTATTCATGATTCGATCGGTAAGTTGGATATACCTAGGGAGATGACTTTCGTTTACGAGGATGTACATATGTATGATGTTATTGGGGTTGCCTCTTCACGGCTTTTATCGGTGGTACCGGTTTTGAACCGGAAAGAGGTATATCAGGGAGCTATTTTGTTAACAGACATCTTGCATAATATTGATAAACTTTTGTGTATAGACGATCCTGGCGGGATTATCGTGTTGGAAGTAAATAAAATTGATTATTCTTTGGCCGAGGTTGCCCAAATCGTGGAATATAACGAGGCGAAGGTGTTGAGTTGCTATGTTACGTGTATGCCGGATTCTAATAAAGTGGAGATTACTCTTAAAGTGAATACGGCCCGGATCGAACCGATTCTGGATACTTTTATTCGTTATCGTTATGTGATCAAAAATACTTTTGTTTCCGGTGAAGAGATGAATGAAGAGATGAGAGATCGTTACGGGCAGTTGTTGAAGTTTATGGAAATGTAAGAAGTTTTAAATCAATTGAATCTAAAATAGATAGATGTGTTCAAAAATAAGTAAAGTTGCGATTTACGGACGGGTGATTCATGAAGAGTTTTATCCTTATTTCAAACAAATGTTGCGTGATCTGAATGAGCGAGAGGTTTGTTTGACTTGTTATAAACCTTTCTATGATTTTTTGAAGGAAAAATGTGGCATTTCTGATGTTTTTCAAGCGTTTTATGAGGATGATGTTGATCAGGATACGGATGTTTTGTTCAGCGTGGGAGGGGACGGTACATTTCTTGATTCCGCAATGCGAGTAAAAAATTATGGTATTCCCGTGTTGGGCATCAATAGTGGGCGGTTGGGTTTTTTGGCTAATATAGCTCAAGAGGAGATTCCGCAGGCTATTCATTGGTTGTGTGCCGGAGAGTTTGACGTGGAACAGCGTGCGTTGGTGAAATTCGAGATGGAAGATAACCCCTTTGCTGAATTTAATTATGCATTGAATGAGATAAGTATATTAAAGACAGAACGTTCCTCATTGTTGAAGGTTCATGCTTATATCGGGGAAGAATATCTCACGACATACTGGGCTGATGGTGTGATCGTGGCCACGCCTACTGGGTCTACAGCCTACTCGTTAAGTTGCGGAGGGCCGATCGTGGCTTTTGGGTGCGATAACTTGATCATAACTCCGGTAAGTCCACATAATTTGAATATGCGTCCGTTGATTTTGCCCGGTAACGTGCAAATCCGTCTAAAAGTGGAGAGTCGTTCAGGAGACTTCATGTTGAGTGCTGATTCTCGTATGCAAAGAATGTCGGATAATCATGAATTATTTATATCTTCGGGCGATTTTAAAATGAATGTTGTGAAAATGCCTGATCATAGTTATTACGAAACGTTACGTAATAAATTGAATTGGGGAGAGGACAAGAGAAACAAGAAAGATAAAAGTTAAAAACTAAAAGTTGAAACGATTTTAAATAATGTGGTTAATTTTATTGGAGAGTGAAAAGTAATTTTCAATTTTCAATTTTCAATTTTCAATTAATTATGGATAAAGAGAATATACCGGAACACGTGGCAATTATTATGGATGGAAACGGAAGGTGGGCCAAAAGTCACGGTTTGGAGAGATGGGAAGGTCATAAAAAAGGAGTAGATGCGGTAAGAACAGCAATGGAGGCTGCCGGGGAGATCGGGGTGAAATATTTGACGTTATATGCTTTTTCGATAGAGAATTGGAATCGTCCGAAGAAAGAGATAGACGTGTTGATGGGGTTGATGGTGGACGCTATTTTGGCTGAAACTGATAATTTGATGAGAAAACAAGTCCGGGTGAAGGCTATCGGGAATTTGTCAGATTTGCCGGAAGAGGTATATAACAAATTACAGGGATTAATAACGAGAACGGCATCTAATACCGGGTTAACTCTAGTGTTGGCATTAAGTTATGGAGCAAGATGGGAGATTTTGACTGCGGCCAAGCGAATAGCTCAAGATGTGCGGGATGGCAAAATAGAAGATGTTGAGGCATTTACAGACGTAGATTTTTCTACCTACCTGACGACGTCGGGAATTCCTGATCCCGATTTATTGATCCGAACAAGTGGTGAATGTAGACTTAGTAATTTCCTTTTATGGCAATTAGCGTATACTGAACTATATTTTCTTGATAAATTTTGGCCCGATTTTGAAAAAGAAGACTTATATTTGGCCATTCGTAATTTTCAAAAAAGAGAAAGACGATTCGGGTTAACCGGAGAGCAACTAAAAAAGTGACTCAGATGACAGGAAAAATAACGCTTTTATTAATCTTTATACTGTGTGTTTATGGGGCAAAAGCCCAAGTCGCAGATACGACACAACAATATGATATTTTTTATTCTTCACCTAAAACTTATGAACTAGCTGGAGTACGAGCTGTTGGGGGAGGGGAGAATTATGATGAGGATTATCTGGCACAGATGGCTGGATTGTCAATTGGAATGGCAGTACAGATTCCCGGAGAAACAATTACTCGTGCAATCAAGAGATTGTATGGGCATGGAATCTTTTCAGATGTATCTATTGCCATAGATAAGATCGAAGGAGATAAAGTTTATTTGGCTTTATATATAAAGGAACGTCATAAACTTTCCAAGATTAATTATGTTGGGTTGAAAAAAGCGGAGGAGAATAAAATCAAGGAAAAGATGAATTTGTTACCGGGTTCTCAAGTGACAGACTTGATGAAGTCGAATCTAAAGATGCAGATTGAAAAATATCTGAAAGAAAAAGGATATTATAACACAAATATCAGAATTATTCAACGTGATGATCCGGAACATAGTAATTTCGTGATCTTGGATGCTATCGTGGAGAAACATAACAAGATCAAAATTGACGAGATTATCATTACCGGAAACAAGTTAATGAAAGATGGCCGTCTGAAAGGAGCTATGAAGAAGACGAAAGAGAAATCTCTGCGTAATTTCTTCAAGTCGGCTAATTATATAGAAAAAAATTACGATGAAGATAAGTTCCTTCTTGTAGATAAATATAACGAGAAAGGTTTCCGGGATGCGGTGATCCTTTCGGATAGTGTGGTGCAGATTTCACCGAAACGAGTAAAGATTTATATCGACGTACAGGAAGGAAATAAATACTATTTCAATAATATTACTTGGGTGGGTAATACCATTTACTCTTCAGATGTTTTGAGTGATGTGTTGAATATCAAGAAAGGCGATGTTTATAATAGTAAATATCTTGGAGAGCGCATGACGTCAGATGATGATGCTGTTTCTAATCTATATCAGAACAATGGTTATTTGTTTTCCCGGTTGGTACCGGTAGAGACCATATCAGGAGAAGACTCCATTAACTTGGAAGTCCGGGTGGTTGAAGGTCCCCAAGCGACGATTAATAAAGTAATCATCAAAGGAAACAACCGTACGCACGAGCATGTGATTCGTCGGGAGTTGTATGTTTATCCCGGGGAATTATTCAGTCGTGAGGATATTATACGAAGTGCCCGAGAGTTAGCAAATATGGGGCATTTTGATCCGGAGCAAATCCAGCCTGATTTGGCAAATGTGAATGCAGAAGCAGGAACAGCAGATGTTGTATTTAGTTTAGTAGAAAAAGCGAATGATAAAATCGAGCTTTCCGGAGGATGGGGAGCCGGTATGATCATCGGTTCTGTGGGATTGACTTTCACGAATTTCTCTATTCGTAATATATTTAATTGGGATTCTTACCGTCCTCTGCCGCAGGGTGATGGTCAGACGTTTAGTTTGAAGGCTCAAACGAACGGTAAATACTATACTTCTTTCAGTTTGTCTTTCCGTGAACCTTGGTTAGGTGGAAGAAAGCCGAATTCATTGAGTGTATCATTGTATTTCTCTCGTCAAACGGGATATTCCAGTAGTTACCGGAACTCTTATTATATGAGTAATACTTCCCAGATGTATGATTCTCGTCAGTTGATGTTGACTTATGGTCTTAGTGTGGGGTTAGGACGACGCATTAATTGGCCGGATAACTGGTTTACGATGTATAACGAGATTTCATTCCAACGCTATCAGTTGAAGAATTGGCCTTATTATATTTTCAGTGATGGTAATTCCAATAACTTGTCTATCGCAACGGTTATCAAGAGAAGTTCTATTGACAACCCGCTATTTACAAGAATGGGTAGTGAATTCACATTTTCATTGACATTGACCCCGCCGTATTCCTTGTTCTCAAATCGTCATTTCGAGGCAGAGAAGGATCAAGTGAAGTATAGATGGATCGAGTATCATAAGTGGAAATTCAGCGGAAAGATTTTCATGCCGTTGACTCGTAGTGAAAAACGTCCGTTAGTGTTGTATGCTTCGGCACAATACGGCTACTTGGGTTACTATGATAAGAACAAAAAGTCTCCGTTCGAAGGATTCGAAATGGGTGGTGACGGAATGTCTGGATATAGCTTGTATGGTAGAGAGTACGTGGGATTACGCGGTTATGAAAACGGATCGTTGACCAATGCCGGTTCATCTTTTATTGCTCCGAAATCCTCAGACGCGAGCTTGTATTCCAAGTTCACGATGGAGTTGCGTTACCCGATTTCTTTGGCACAATCAGCAACGATTTATGCTTTAGGCTTCTTGGAAGCAGGTAACTCTTGGTACGAGTTGAAGGATTTCGAACCGTTTAATCTGTATCGTTCTGCCGGGGTTGGTTTGCGTGTTTTCCTGCCAATGTTTGGTTTGCTTGGAATTGACTGGGGGTATGGATTTGATGATGTGCCGGGACGTAGTGGTGCTGGTGGTTCACAATTCCACTTCGTGTTGGGACAAGAATTTTAACCATTAAATCATAAATTATTTTGGGCTTCTTTGCATACATTATGTATGTAGGCTAGGAAAAGGAATTTTATTTTATTACTTTTGTAGATCATTTTAAAGACAAACATTATGAAGAATACGTTGAAATTATTTGCTTTAGTAGCATTTATGTTTGCTGCTTTTGCTACTTCTGCTCAAACTGCAAAACCAATTAAGTTAGGTCATCTTGATGTTCAAAAGGTGATGACAAGTATGCCGGAATTCAAGAAGGCTCAGGATGATTTAGCAGCTAAGGAGCAAGAGATTAGAAAAGAATTGACAGCAATGCATGAGAATTATCAGAAATTGATGCAAGAATATCAGGCTAATGCTAAAACACTGACTGAATTAAGCCGTACAGCTAAAGAACAAGAAATTCAAGGATTGGCAGAGAGAATTCAAAACTTCCAACAATTAGCTCAAGAACAAATGGCTAAAACACAGGAAGATTTGTTAGCACCAATTATTACTAAAATTCAAAATGCAGTTCAAGCCGTAGGTAAAGAAGGTGGTTTCACTTATATTTTTGCTGCAACTCCTAATTTCGGTCAAGGTGCATTATTGTATACGGCTGATAATAGTGAGGATGTGTTACCGCTGGTAAAGAAAAAATTAGGTATTCAATAATTTATATATATAATGAAATAAAGTCGCCCTTTTGGGCGGCTTTTTTTTTGCATTCTTTGGGAATAAAAGGTATATTAGCAGCTATAAACTTAATATAATAGACATATGTCTTGTCCGATTGGGGTGTTTGATTCCGGATATGGGGGATTGACGATATTGAAAGATATTGTAAAAGAGATGCCTGAGTATGATTATATTTACTTGGGAGATAATGCTCGTACACCTTATGGAACTCGTTCTTTTGATGTTGTTTACAAGTACACGCGAGAGGCGGTTTTAAAGTTGTTCGGGATGGGGTGTAAGCTGGTTATCCTGGCGTGTAACACGGCCTCGGCGAAAGCTCTACGGACAATACAGCAAGTCGATTTGCCCCGGATAGATTCTCAACGAAGAGTGTTAGGAGTTATTCGTCCCAGCGTAGAGGCTGTGGCGGATTTTACAGGGAATGGGCATATCGGTATCTTGGCAACTTCGGGAACCGTGGCGTCGGAGTCATATTTGTTGGAGATTGCCAAAATTCATTCGGAGAGGGGATTTCTGGTCACGCAGCAGGCTTGTCCCATGTGGGTTCCGATCGTGGAGAATAACGAGATGAATTCTCCGGGGGCGGCTTTCTTTGTACAGAAGTATATAGATACAATTCTACAAGCTGATCCGCAGATTGACACTCTCGTGTTGGCTTGTACGCATTATCCGTTGTTGAGAAGTGTTATTGACCGCTTTATTCCGGAAGGGATAACCGTCATCCAGCAGGGTGAAATTGTAGCACGAAGTTTGAAAGACTATTTGTGGCGGCATCCGGAGATGGAACGAGAACTTTCCCGGGGGGGGCAGATTGAATTCTTGACCACGGAGAAAGGTGGAATGTTTGATAAGATGGCAGCGCTATTTATGCAGGCGGAAGTGACTTCCCGGCATATAGAACTGTAAAATTTAGTGATTAAGCGATTTATGATTTGTGATTTACGATTAATATTTTAATCTTAAATTTAGAATCTTAAATCTAAAGTTATTTGGGTTATGGACGAGCAGGAAATGATTGAAACGGCTTTCGATGATTTAATAAAATCTTTGCGAAAGGGGACGACTGAGGAGAGTGTGAAAATGATTCGTAGGGCATTTGAATTTGCCCGGGAAGCTCATCAGGGGGTTAGACGTAAATCGGGGGAACCTTATATATTGCATCCCTTGGCCGTGGCGAAGATTGCGGTGAAGGAGATCGGATTGGGTACGAAATCGGCTGTAGCCGCACTCCTGCATGATGTGGTGGAAGATACCGATTACACGGTGGAGGATATAGCCAATCTTTTTGGTCCTAAAATAGCTTCACTTGTTGACGGGTTGACGAAAATCAGTGAGGTTATGGGGTCTAACACGACCAAGCAGGCCGAGAGTTTTCGTAAGATGATTCTGACGTTGGCAGATGATGTGCGGGTAATTTTGATCAAGATTGCTGACCGTTTGCATAATATGCGAACGCTTGATTCCATGCCGGAACATAAACAAGTGAAGATAGCGAGTGAAACACTCTATATATATGCCCCCCTGGCGCATCGTATGGGATTGCATGCGATTAAGACGGAGTTAGAGGATTTGAGTTTGAAGTACGAGAATCCGGTTGAATACCAGGAACTGGAAAAACGAATTCATGATTACCGGGATGAACATACCGGTTTGTATCAGCAATTTATTGCTCCGATTCGGGAGCGTTTAACAGAGAGTGGGTATCGTTATGATATAACAGCACGAACGAAAAGTGTCTATTCTGTGTGGTCCAAGATGCAGCGTAGACACATTTCTTTTGAAGAGATATATGATTTGCTTGCCGTGAGGATCGTGTTCGATCCGAAGGATAATCAACCGGAGAAATGGCAATGTTGGAATATTTACTCGTTGATTACTGATATGTATAGTCCAAAACCGGAGAGAATCCGGGATTGGGTCAGTGTCCCGAAGGCTAATGGATACGAGGCCTTACATCTTACCGTTATGGGGCCCGGGGGAAAGTGGATAGAGGTGCAGATTCGTTCCCGTCGGATGGATGAGATTGCCGAGAAGGGATTGGCTGCACACTGGAAATACAAGGGGGATAATGCTGAAGCGAGTAACGAGGTGGACAAGTGGTTAGCGGGTATTAAGGAGATGTTGGAGCAACCGGGAACTGATGCGTTGGAATTTTTAGACGAATTTAAACTTAATCTTTTTGCCAAGGAGATCCGGGTGTTTACCCCAAAGGGGGAGATGCGAACACTTCCGAAAGGAGCTTCCGTTTTAGATTTTGCTTATGATATTCACACGGAGATCGGGAATTCATGTATAGGCGGCAAGGTGAATCACAAATTGGTCCCGATGAGTCATCGGTTACAGAGTGGCGATCAGGTTGAGGTGCTGACCAGCGATAAACAGAAACCGCAGAGTGATTGGCTTGATTTTATCGTTACTGCTAAAGCTCGGAATAATATACTTATGGTTTTCCGGAGGGAGAAAAAAGAGCAAATCCGTATCGGAACTACCATGTTTGAAAAATTGCTGGAAGATATGAAACTGCCTTTCGGGGCGGAAAATTTGAATAAGGCTTTATTGCATTTGAAGTTGCAGCATAAAGATGATCTATACGTGAGTCTTGCTAAAGGGCATTTGGACATAGAGGAGGTGCGTAAAGCCTTAAAGAAAAAGTCAGAAAATAAATTTGTTAAGTATTGGAAACTCCAGTTCTTCAAGAGCGATAAGGATAAGTCCGTACCGGACAAAGAGGAAGAAAAGGGGAAAGTGATTAATGATATTACTGATGATGCTTCTGATTTTATCATTGCTCCGTGCTGTAATCCGATCCCGGGTGACGATGTCGTCGGCATGAAGATTGACGGGGATAAGATTACTGTGCATAAGCGGAAATGTCCGGAGGCAATCCGATTGATGTCCAGTTACGGGGACAAAATTGTTCCGGTGAAATGGGTCAGTCACAAGATCATGTCTTTCCTTGCCGTGATCAAATTAAATGGTATTGATAGCATAGGAATCGTGAGTGATATTACGATGATTATATCAAAAGAGAGTAACGTGAACATGAGGACGGTGCATTTTGAAACCAAGGATGGGATTTTTGAGGGGATGATCCATTTGTACGTGCATAACACGGCAGATTTGAATAATTTAATGATGAAGATTGCATCTTTGAAGGGAGTGGAGAACGTTTCCCGGGTAGAGAATTTAGATGGCTAAATTAAATTTTGTCTAAATAAGGATAGAACTTCGGATAATTATTGTAACTTAGCGATGTTGTAAATAGAATTAGCTTTGGACTCAATGGAAAAAATAAAGGAGACGGTAAAAGAGATTTTTACCACTTACCTGCAGCAGAAAGGGCATCGAAAGACGCCAGAGAGATACGCTATTTTAGATGAGATTTATTCTCATTCCGGGCACTTTGATATAGAATCTTTGTACGTGTTTATGAAGAATAAAAATTACAGGGTTAGTCGTGCAACATTGTACAATACGATTGATTTGTTATTAGAATGTAAGCTGGTGATCAAACATCAGTTCGGGAATAATATAGCTCAATTCGAACGAGCATACAATAACCGGAAACACGAACATATTGTATGCAAAGTGTGTGGGAAAGTGGAGGAATTCGCTGATTCACGGTTGGAGGAAATCGTCGAACACGTGGAAGAAAAGTATGATTTTACCGTTCATCATCATATGCTTTATATTTATGGTATTTGCAGCAATTGTAAGTTGACAGGTAAGAAATAAATATTAATTTTGCACGTTTGTTTCATAAAAATATAGTATCAGATGAAAGTAGATGTATTGTTGGGATTACAGTGGGGAGATGAAGGTAAGGGAAAAGTGGTTGACGTGTTAACCCCGAACTATGATGTCGTGGCTCGTTTTCAAGGAGGGCCTAATGCAGGGCACACGCTTGAATTCGAAGGTCAGAAATATGTACTTCGTTCCATTCCATCCGGAATTTTTCAAGGAGATAAAGTCAATATCATCGGTAATGGTGTCGTGATTGATCCTGCTTTGTTTAAAGCGGAAGCAGAAGCATTGGCGGCGTCTGGGCATGATTTGAGAAAAAGACTTCATATATCCAAGAAAGCACATCTGATTTTGCCGACCCATCGATTCCTTGATGCGGCTTATGAGGCTGCCAAGGGTGATGCTAAAGTGGGGACTACCGGAAAGGGGATCGGACCGACATACACGGATAAAATTAGTAGAAATGGTGTTCGTGTTGGTGATATTCTACATGATTTCGATATAAAATACGCAAAGGCGAAAGCTCGTCACGAACAGATATTGAAAAGTTTAAACTTTACTTACGATTTAGCAACTACGGAGAAAGAGTGGTTGGAAGGAATCGAGTATCTGAAACAATTCGAGTTAGTGGACAGTGAGCATGAGATTAACCGATTATTAGATGATGAAAAATCCATTTTGGCCGAAGGGGCTCAGGGTACCATGTTGGATATAGATTTTGGTTCTTATCCTTTCGTAACTTCTTCCAACACGGTTTGTGCTGGGGCTTGTACGGGATTGGGAGTTGCTCCTCATCGTATTGGGGAGGTTTATGGTATCTTCAAAGCATATTGTACCCGTGTAGGTAGCGGACCATTTCCAACGGAACTGGAAAATGAAACGGGTGAAAAACTTTGTAAGCTGGGCCATGAGTTTGGAGCCGTAACTGGTCGTAAACGTCGTTGCGGATGGATAGACTTGGTGGCATTGAAATATGCTATCATGATTAATGGAGTGACGCAGTTGATCATGATGAAGAGTGATGTGCTGGATACTTTTGACACGATTTCTGCTTGCGTTGCTTACGAGGTGGATGGAGAAGAGGTAGATTATTTCCCGTTTGATATTACAGAAGGAGTAAAACCGATCTATACTGAGTTACCGGGTTGGAAATGTGATATGACAAAAATGACTTCAGAGGACGAATTCCCGGAAGAGTTCAATAATTATTTGGCATTCTTGGAAGAGGAGACTGGGGTACCGATCAAGATTGTGTCCGTGGGACCGGATCGGGAACAAACGATTATTCGCTATATGGAATAAAGAATATTTAGATAAAATAAAAAGACCGTCTTGCTGTTTGGTAGGACGGTCTTTCTTAATTATAAAAGAGATTGTAGATAATATACGCCGATTCCGGCCAGATAACCGAGAAGGGCAATCCAGGTGATGTGCTTCATGTACCACATGAAATTAATACGTTCCATACCCATAACGACAACTCCGGCTGCAGAACCAATGATTAGGATGCTGCCACCGATTCCAGCACAATATGCAAGGAGTTCCCAAAATGTTCCATCCGTCGTGAAATTCATGAGGTATGGTGATAAGGTGCCGCTTGTGTGAATCAAGGGATACATTCCTATGGCGGCAGCGACAAGCGGAACATTGTCGATCACGGAGGAAAGAAAACCTATGATCATGTTTATTAGGTAAACGTTGTGTATTTTGTCATTTAAGAACGTGGACATTTGGTCAAGTATGCCTGCTATTTGTAAGGTAGTGACGGCCATAAGGATTCCCAAAAAGAATAGAAGGGTACTGTAATCAACTTTTGTAAGTATGGATGGAATACGGTGTATCTTTTCTGGGGGAAGGTTTCTTTTTCGATTATAGAGAATTTCTGTATATGTCCACACGCCTCCCAAAGCTAGCATGATCCCCATGAATGGAGGGAGATTCGTGAATTCTTTAAAAACAGGAACAAATAGGAGGCTGGCAATGCCGATGATCAGGATGGTTATTTGTTCTCTGTGACTGATGGCTAGGAGCGTGTTTGTGCTTGTTGTTTGTTGAGGTTCTGTTTCCCCCTGTAGCCAGTAGGTTGTGATGGTTAGTGGAATGATTAATGAAACCAGACTTGGGAGGAATAAGTGACGGATAATATTCAGAGAGGTGATGTTATCATTAATCCAGAGCATAATCGTGGTAACGTCCCCGATCGGGGTCCATGCTCCACCCGCGTTAGCGGCAATAATAACGATGCTGCCGAATATCCATCGTTCTCTTTGCTCGTCAACTAGGCGGCGAAGTAACATGATCATGACAATGGCTGTGGTTAAGTTATCAAGTACGGAAGACATGATAAAAGTGATCAAGGCAATGATCCACAATAATTTTCGTTTGTTACGTGTGGTGATATGGTCCGTGATCAAGGTGAACCCGTTGTGTGTGTCAATCCATTCCACGATTGTCATTGCCCCGAGCAGGTAAAACAAAATCTCGGCAGTATCTCCGAGGTGATTAATAATTTCGTTGTCAGTATGTGGAATGAGAGTCCATAGCAGTGTCCCTAGAAGGAGTGCTATGGCACTTTTATTAATTCCAGTCTGATGTTCCAGGGCAATCAGAATGTAGCCGCTAATAAACAGAATTACGAGTAATAATGCCATATCTTAATAAAGTTTTTTTATCCTACTGTATCTTTCATACGCAACTTTGCGTAGATTGGTTTATCTTTGTGTGAAGATAAGAATCGAGTAAAATAGATACGGATATGATGACATGGGATTTCTTCTTTAGATTACTTGTGGCCGGAGTTTTAGGGGCTATCATAGGCTTGGATCGTGAATACCGGGCGAAGGAGGCGGGATTTAGAACTCATTTCTTGGTAGCTTTGGGTAGCGCTCTTTTTATGATTGTGTCGAAATATGGATTCTGGGATATTCTTGGGGATACGGGGATCGGTCTTGACCCGAGTCGTATTGCGGCTCAAGTGGTGAGTGGTATCGGTTTTTTGGGAGCGGGGACTATTATTATCCAGAAATTATTCGTGAGAGGGTTGACCACGGCTGCCGGGATATGGGCTACTTCTGCCATTGGACTTGCAGTTGGAGCCGGGCAATATTGGCTGGGAATCAGTGCAATGTTGTTGACTTTGTTAGGCTTGGAAGGTTTAGGATATCTTTTCCAAAAGATTAGCCAGAGGAATGTATTGTTAATATTTACGACAACAAGTCAAGAGGTAATCAAGGAGGTTACTGACGAGATAAAGCGTAAAAAGCATACGATCAGTTCTTACTCTACCGAGTCGTCCAAGTTGGGAGATATGACTACTTTCCGGGTGACGATGGTTATTCGAACCCATAAGGCTGGAGATGAAACTTTGCTATTCCAGTTTATACAGCATTTGCCGGATGTGATGATTGATCGGATGGAATAAAAAAAGCGACCTTAGGTCGCTTTTTATTTAATTTCCATGTTTGGAGTGTAGTTTTAGTCGCATCAGACGAAGATCTTCTTCAGAGTAGTCGCCTTCGAATTCATCATAGGCATCTCCAATATTGTCGCTCTTGGCTTCCATGAAGTAATCCATGATTTCTTGTTGTTGTTCTTCATCCAGAATTTGGTTGATGTAGTAATCAATGTTAAGTTTGGTTCCGGAGAAGACGATGGCTTCCATTTCTTTGATCAGTTCTTCGAAGGTAAGACCTTCCGCAGAGGCGATGTCTTCCAGATCAATTTGGCGGTCAATATTTTGAATGATATATACTTTGAATTTCGATTTGTTGGCAACGGTTTTAACCACCAAGTCTTGCGCTCTTTCGATCTCGTTGTCTTCAACGTATTGTTTGATTACCTCTACGAATTCCTGTCCGTATTTTTGAGCTTTTCCTGAACCTACACCCTGTATGTTGGCTAGCTCTTCCAACGTGATCGGGTAATTGGTACACATGTCCTCTAGGGACGGATCTTGGAAAATCACGTACGGTGGCAGATTGTTCTTTTTGGCAATCTTTTTCCGTAAATCTTTCAGGATGGCAAATAAGGTGTTGTCGAGTGCTGATACTCCCCCTTTTTCCTGAAGTTTCTCTTCTGATTCTTCAAAGTTATGATCTTCCATCAGCATAAAGTCTTTAGGTTCTTTTAAAAATTCGTGGCCCTTTTCAGTTAATTTTATGACCCCGTATTGTTCAATGTCTTTTTCTATATAATTAGCAATTAAAGCGCGTCTGAATACCATGTTCCAGAACTGTACGTTCTTTTCAGAACCGACACCAAAAGATTCCAGTTCGTCATGGTGATACGATTTTATCATGGAATCGGTTTCCCCGAGAAGAATATTTACCATGTGGTCCACCTTGAATTTCTCTTTTACTTCAAGGATGGCATTTAAGGCATCGATTAAGTATTCTTTTCCTTCGAATTCTTTCTTCGGGAATAGGCAGTTGTCACAGGCCCCGCAATTTTCTTCATCATAGTTTTCACCGAAGTAGTGTAATAGAACTTTTCTGCGGCAAAGAGAAGTTTCTGCGTAGGAAACGGTTTCCATGAGAAGTTGTTTCCCGATTTCCTGTTCGGCAATCGGTTTACCCTGCATGAACTTTTCCAGTTTTTGGATGTCTTTGTAGCTGTAAAATGTCAGGCAATATCCTTCACCTCCGTCCCGTCCGGCTCTTCCGGTCTCCTGGTAATATCCCTCAAGACTTTTCGGAATATCATAATGGATGACGAATCGAACGTCCGGTTTGTCAATACCCATACCAAAAGCGATTGTTGCCACGATGACATTGACTTCTTCCATTAGGAATTTGTCTTGATTGGCACTACGAGCCGAGGCATCCATGCCGGCGTGGTAGGAGGCAGCCTTGATTCCGTTAACGCAAAGGACTTCCGTGAGTTCTTCCACTTTTTTACGGCTCAGACAGTAGATAATACCTGATTTGCCTTCGTTGTTTTTGATGAATTTGATAATATCTTTTGTCGGGTCTACCTTCGGACGAACCTCGTAATAGAGGTTGGAACGGTTAAAGGAAGATTTGAACACTTGGGCATCCAGCATATCTAGGTTTTTCTGAATATCGTGTTGGACTTTCGGGGTAGCAGTTGCCGTTAAAGCGATAATTGGTGCTTTCCCGATTTGCTCCACGATCGGTCTGATCTTACGATATTCGGTACGGAAATCGTGTCCCCATTCTGAAATACAGTGTGCTTCGTCAACCGCAAAGAAGGAGATGCGTACTTTTCGTAAGAATTCAATATTACTTTCTTTGGTCAGTGACTCTGGGGCTACATATAATAGTTTTGTTTTACCACTCAACACGTCTTCTTTCACTTTTAGAATATCACTTTTGCTAAGAGACGAATTCATGAAGTGGGCAACTCCCTCCGATGCGCTGAACGAGCGCATTGCATCAACCTGATTTTTCATTAAAGCAATTAGCGGTGATATCACTATTGCTGTTCCGTCAAGTATCAAGGCCGGCAACTGGTAACATAAAGATTTTCCTCCCCCCGTTGGCATCAGTACAAACGTGTTGTTCCCGGCGAGAACGTTCTTTATTATCTGCTCCTGGTTTCCTTTGAAGTTATCAAAGCCGAAATACTCTTTTAATTTAGCATGTAAATCTATTTGCAATCCCATTGTTTTTTTAATTTTCACACACCCCATTTTTACACGGGTGCGCAAATTTATAACTTAATTTGTTTTTACAAACAAAATCTTCTATAATAAATCTATCATCACTCGTTTTTGAGCTATCATAAAAAATGATACTTTTGTCCCTAGTAAAGTTATAGCAAAAAATGATAAGTGCAATAGTTTTTTTCTTTTTTTGCTATAAGGATGACTTTTGAATGAATATTTATAATTAGATAGTCATGGTAGATATAAAATCGGTTGCGCGCAAAGTGATTCAAGATGAGACAGTAGCTATTCAAAATCTGATAAACTACATAGATGATGATTTTGAGGCGGTCGTTAGATTAATTTATGAAAATAAGGGGCGGGTGATTATCACTGGTATTGGAAAAAGTGCAATTATCGCGACAAAAATCGTGGCAACGATGAATTCCACCGGAACTCCGGCTGTGTTTATGCATGCCGCGGACGCTATTCATGGTGATTTAGGAATGATCCGGGAAGAGGATGTGGTAATTTGTGTTTCTAAGAGTGGAAACACTCCGGAAATAAAAGTTTTGATCCCGTTGATACGGAATAACGGAAATAATAATATCGTGGCAATGGTGTCAAATACGGACTCTTTTCTGGCTAAGAACTCGCTTTATGTGCTGAAAGCGAAAGTGGAAAAAGAGGCTTGTCCTTTAAATTTAGCTCCGACAAATTCAACTACGGCACAGTTAGTGCTGGGAGATGCATTAGCAATGTGTTTGGTAGAGTGTCGCAGTTTCTCAAGCAGGGATTTTGCGAGATTCCATCCGGGCGGAAGTTTAGGAAAACGTTTGTACACGCGGGTTTCGGATGTTTACGATGGAACGAATCGGCCTTGTATCACGAGAGAAGCGGGAATTCGCCCCGTGATCTTGGCCATGTCCAAAGGACGTTTGGGTGCGGTGGCGATCGTCGACGAGGAAGAACGTTTGGAAGGAATTATCACGGATGGTGACTTGCGACGGATGATGGAGAAATATGATGATGTGGACGGGGTGACGGCAAAGGATGTCATGTCAAAATCTCCCAAGACAATATCGGAGGACGAACTGGCATACAATGCCTACCGGATGATGGAGCAGAATAGCATCACTCAACTGGTTGTTGTTGATAATGATCGTCATTACAAAGGAATGGTACACATACACGACATATTGCGTGAAGGAGTGGTTTAATGTATGATTTGTGATTGATGATTTATGATGGGGTATTATCTTCATCTTGAATGGTTGTTCCTGATCTGAAATCGTAAATCTAAAATCGTAAATTTTTTTGTAATGAAATATTTGAAGTTGTGTTTTGTCTTACTATTATTGGCGTGGGTGTCTGTTGTAGAGGCACAGACGACGAAGGTTAGGGGAAAAGTAGTAGATGCAGAAACGGGGGAGCCGATGCCATTGGTAAGTATCGTATTTGTGGGTACTACGATTGGTGTAACGACTGATTTTGACGGGAATTATGATATCGAGACTCGTGAGGATGTCAGCGAAATCATGGCATCTTTTGTCTCTTATGAGCGTCAGACAGTGGCGGTCAAGAAGGGTGCTTTTAACACGATCGATTTTAAACTGGTACCAATCGTGACTCATTTGGACGAGGTGAAGGTAAAACCCGGAGAGAATCCGGCTCACGCGATCTTGCGGAATATTTCAAAGAATAAGAAGAGAAATAACCCGGCAGAAAAGGATTCGTATAGTTACACCACCTATACTAAGATGGAACTGGATATTGCGAACATGAAACCGGAGTTTAAGAATAAAAAATTACAGAAGAATTTCGGTTTTATTTTCCAGTATATGGACACTTCGGCCATCACGGGAAAGGCTTATCTACCGGTGATGATCTCAGAGGCTTCGGCAGATTACTATTATCGCCGTTCCCCGAAATTATCAAGGGAGATCGTGAAAGCCAGTCGGATTTCGGGTATCGAGGAGGATTACAGTCTGGCCCAGTTCACGGGGCATCTGCATGTGAATGTCAACTTGTATGATAATTACATTAATATATTCGAGGTGAATTTCGCCAGCCCGTTGAGCGAACACGGGTTGATGTATTACAAGTATTTTCTGGTGGATAGTGTTCAGAAGGAGGGGCGAAAGATATACAAGATCCGTTTTCACCCTAAAGGGAAGTCAACACCGGTATTTGACGGGGAGGTAAATATAGACTCCACGACATGGGCGTTGGAATCTGCCCGGTTGAGAATGGCGAAAGGGTTGAACGTGAACTGGATTCGGGATCTGGCCATCGAGAACACGAACGAGTTGATAAACGATTCCACCTGGTTTTTGAAACAGGATAAAATATTGGCCGATTTTACCGTGCAGATGAAGGACTCGTCCAAGTTAATCTCGTTTATGGGGCACCGCCAGATTGATTATTCGAACGTGAAAGTGAACGAGGATATTCCTACCGAGATTCAGAAACTGGATAATGATGTGATCATTAATAAGGATGTCCTTCAAAATGACGAAAATTACTGGCAATCTGTGCGTCCTTACGAGTTAAGTGAGAAGGAACAGAATATATATAATATGGTGGACTCGATAAAGAATGTCCCGCTATATAAAAATATATATGACATAATACAAACCGCCTTGCTTGGATATTATAACACGAAGTATATCGGTTTCGGGCCTTATTATAAATTGATGAGTTTTAATAAGCTGGAGGGATGTCGTTTCCAGTTGGGAGTCAAAACTACGAGTGATTTTAGCAAGCATGTACGGCTTACCGGATACGGGGCGTATAGCACGAAAGATGGTGAATTTAAAGGAGGCGGAACCGTTGAATATATTTTTAATAATCAACCGACGTCGAAGTTCACGATTAGTGGTCGGCATGATGTGTTACAGTTGGGTGCCAGTGAGAATGCTTTTACCACGGGTAATATATTAAGTTCAATATTTTCTAGGGGTAATAATGATAAACTGACGTTAATTAATTCATTTGACGTGCGTTATGAGAAAGAGTGGTGGCAAGGATTTTCGAATTCCTTTACTTTGGAATACCGTCAGATGTTTCCCACGAAATATGTCGATTTTGTTCGCCCGAACGGAGAGATCGTGGATCAGATTCACACAACCCAGTTGCGTTTGGGAACACGTTTGTCGAGGAACGAGATTGTTGTGCGGCAAACTTTTGATAAAGTTTCCATGGGATCGGATTTCCCGATCGTGGGAATTGACGTGGTGGCCGGGTTAAAGAATATATTGAACGGGGATTACGAATATTACCGTCTGGAATTGTCCGTGAAACATGATTTCAATATTGCCCCGTTAGGGTACAGTGATATCATGTTATCCGGGGGAAAGATATTTAACAAGGTTCCTTACCCGTTGTTGAAGTTGCATGAGGGGAATGCCACCTATTTTTATGATCCTTACGCTTTCTCTTGCATGAATTTCTACGAGTTTGCGTCCGATTTATGGGGAGCCGTGTTCTGGGAACATCATTTTAAAGGATTTTTCTTGAGTAAGATCCCGTTGATGAAACGGTTGAAATGGCGTGAGGTGGCAACCGTGAAGGCTTTGTGGGGTACGTTGTCGGATAAGAACAACGGTAGTCTGTCTAACACGGATGCTATTTTCCGGTTCCCGGAGGGTATGTCTTCCGTGTCGAAGCCTTATATAGAAGCCGGTGTCGGTGTCGAGAATATTTTCCGTTTTATTCGTGTGGATGCCATCTGGCGGTTGACGCATCGGGGGGATCGTTCGGGGCAGGACGTGGATAATTTTGCGATTAATTTCTCGTTACATCTAAATTTCTGATATTTTTCAATTTTCAATTTTCAATTTTCAAGTGTAAAAGACTATCTTAGCGCGGTAAAATAGTAAGATATGAAATTAAGAGCTGAGGACTTAGTAAAAAAATACAAGAGCCGTACGGTGGTAAAAGGAGTTTCCGTGAACGTGGAACAAGGGGAGATCGTCGGGTTATTGGGACCGAACGGGGCAGGGAAAACCACGTCATTTTATATGATTGTGGGATTGATTAAACCGAATGGGGGACGTATTTTCTTGGATGACACGGAGATCACGACAGAACCCGTGTATCGTCGTGCCCAGCTTGGCGTGGGATATCTTGCTCAGGAAGCTTCCGTGTTCCGGCAGTTGAGCGTGGAGGATAATATCAAGGCCGTACTGGAAATGAGTAATTTACCGAAGGATTACCAGCGTCACCGGTTAGAGGAGATGTTGGACGAGTTCGGTTTGCAACATATCCGCAAGAGCAAAGGAATTCAATTATCGGGAGGCGAGCGTCGACGTACGGAAATTGCGCGAGCGTTGTCGATTGCCCCGAAATTTATCCTGTTGGATGAACCTTTTGCCGGAGTGGACCCGATTGCAGTGGAGGATATCCAGAGTATCGTGATCAAGTTAAAAGAGAAAAATATCGGGATTCTGATTACGGACCACAACGTTCAGGAGACTTTGTGTATTACAGACCGGGCTTATCTGTTGTATGACGGGCGAATTTTACAATCCGGTTCTGCGGAGGATTTGGCTAATGATCCGGAAGTTAGAAGGGTTTACCTGGGGAAAAATTTTGAATTACGCAGGAAAAAATAAAAAAACGGTCAAATCGTTTTGCTTTTCACGAAAAAGCAATATATTTGCACCGTCAAAATAGCAAGCGGGCGTGGCGAAACTGGTAGACGCACTAGACTTAGGATCTAGTGCCGCAAGGCGTGGGGGTTCGAGTCCCTTCGCCCGCACTTGAAGAGATGGCCGCCTTACAATGAGGTGGCCTTTTTGTTTGTTTTATCAATTATTGTATTATCATAGAGAAGTATGAATGTAACAAAGAACCAAATCGACGATCTTAATGCAACCATTAAGATTCAATTGGATAAGGATGATTACGCAACTCGCGTGAGCGACGCGTTGAAAGATTACCAGAAGAAAGCGGTGATTGATGGTTTCCGGAAAGGGAAAACTCCTTTCGGTATTATCAAGAAAATGTACGGTAAAGCCGTTTTGATTGAGGAGATCAACAAGTTGATCGGAGAGAGTTTGTCTAATTATATCCAAGAGAACGATTTGAATATCTTGGGTGAACCACTTCCGAGCGAGACAGAACAGAAGGAGTTGAATTTGGATGAGGAAAGTTTCGAGTTTGTTTATGATATTGCTTTGTCTCCCGCGATGAACGTGAAATTGAGCAAAAGAGAGAAAGTTCCTTATTACATCATCAAGGTCGATGATGAAATGATAGACAAACAGATTGAAAGCATTTGCAAAAGCAATGGAGAGTTGACCCCGGTTGACACGATCGAGGGATCTGAATACGTGAAGGGTGAGTTGATCGAGTTGGGAGAAGATGGGAAACCCAAGGAAGGTGGAATCCATGTTGAAGATGCTTCATTGTCAGTTGAACACATGAAGGATGAAGAGCAAGTGAAAGTTTTCACTGGCAAGCAAGCCGGAAACGAAGTGATTTTCAACCCGTCCAAAGCTTATCCCAACAAAACGGATTATGCTGCTTTGTTACAAATAAGCAAGGAAGAGGCCGAGCATGTTACTTCTGATTTCTGCTTTATCATTAGCGAGATCAAACGTTACGTTGAGGCAGAAGTGAACCAGGCCTTATTTGATAAAGTTTACGGGGAAGGTAACGTGAAGAGTGTTGAGGAGTTCCGTGCCCGTGTGAAAGAAGATTTGGCTAAACAGTTCAAAGCTCATAGCGAGTACCGTTTGACGGTAGATGCTCGTGACAAGATGTTGAAGAAAAACGAGGATGTGGTTCTTCCTGAAGCATTCTTGAAGCGTTGGATGTTGGCTACCAATAAAGAATTAACTCAAGAGGCTGTTGATAAAGATTTCGATTCTTATCGGGATGAATTCAAGTGGCAGTTGATCAAGGGCGATATGATCAAAGAAAATAACATAAAAGTTGAGGACGAGGATATGAAGGTTGTTGGACGTGAGGTTGCTGCCGCTCAATTACAACAATACGGGTTATACGGTTTGTCAGACGAGCAATTGGATGGTTTTGCCGTTCGTTTGCTTGAGAATGAGAAACAGCGTGCCAGTCTTTACGACCGAGCATTGGAAAACAAGATTTTCAGTGTTATTAAAGAGGGCGTGAAATTGGAAGAGCAAGAGATATCTATGGAGGATTTCGGAAAGTTGTTCGAGAAGTAATCAAGACTATATAATGGTGACCCCGTCTCGTTGAGGCGGGGTATTTTTTTAGGATTATTCCAAGTTATAGAAGGAACTTATCCAATCCTTCAGCTTTTCCCTTTGAATGTCTAATTGTTTTGGGGTAGAAAACCCGATGTAATCCCTTTCATATCCCGTCCATATTAATACTCTTCCCCGACACGCTCACAGAACACCTACGCCACACGGACGCTCCACGAGCGAAGGTGCACCGAAGATGTAGCGAAAGTGCACCGAGGATATCCACTGTTTCGATCGGAACTACAAAGGTTTGTCACCGTAATCAATCCGGGTCTTCATCAGCTTTCGTGGATGAAAAGTTGACACGACCGTGTAGGGCGTAAAAAAAGCTACCCTTTAAGGATAGCTTTTTTCAGTAGTTTAGAAAATTTCTTATTTCATGTGCAGTTTTGCACGAGTGATGTATTTCTCGATGTCGCGAGCTTCATAAGAAGCGGGAAATTCTTTCTCCAATCTTTCGTACATGTTCAATGCACTTTTATAGTCGTTGGCTTTTTCGAAAGCAAGTCCGGCTTTCATCATGATAACCGGGGTGGTTGCCATATTGGTCGTTCCGGTAGTTGCTTTTTGATAATAGCTAGACGCTTTTTTGAAATCGCCCAATTGCATGTAAGCGTCACCCAAGTTTGCCGTTACCATACTGGAAAAAATCACATCGTCAGAAGAGAATTTTTCCAAGTGTTTAATGGCGTTTTGGTTGTCACCCAAGTGCAAATAACAGATTCCTGCATAATAATTAGCCAAATTTCCGCTAGGAGTAGAACTGTATTTGTCAATGATTTCCAAGAAACCGGGGGCGTTCCCATCGCCGTTAAGAGCCATGTTGAAAGAGTCTTTTTCAAAAAGATTCTCGGCAACGAACATTTGTTTCAATGCTTCTTCTTCCATCGGGGCTTTGTAGAATCTATAGTATCCCAAGATCACGCCTACCACGATGATAATAACGAGGACTCCTCTTACCAATAACTTTTGATTTTTCTCGATGAATTGTTCGGTTGAAATCGTGGCTTCTTCAATTTGTTCAAAGCCATCCGCACGTTTCTGTTTCTCTTTTGACATGGTTATATGTTTTTGTTATTTACTTTTCTTATTCCTAGACGTATCGCTCGTCAACGTGCAAAATTAATTTTTTTTTTTATACCAAAAGGATCTCCGTGAAATTTTATGCAAAAAATTATCTGTCCGGTGGATTATATCCTTCTTTTCCTTACTTTTGGTTGTTTGTTTCACGTTTGCGTTGGAACTTGTTGCTTGTAACCACTAACAGTTGAAGTGAATGATTTTAAAGAACTTGAATGTTGTCAACTATAAGAATATTGCCGAGGCGAGTGTCGCGTGTTCTCCCCGGTTTAACTGTTTTATCGGGAATAATGGCGTGGGGAAGACCAATATTCTGGATGCCGTGTATCAGTTGTCAATGTGTAAAAGCTATTTCAACTTGCCTGATGCGCAGAATATTTGTCATGGGGAGGCTTTTTTCGTGATCGAGGGACAATATATGCACGGGGACGAGGAAATTGACGTGTATTGCGGGGTGAAACGAGGACAGAAGAAGATTTTTAAAAAGAATAAAAAGGCTTATACCCGACTTTCCGATCACATCGGGTTGTTGCCGTTAGTTATTATTTCACCTGCGGATGTGGTATTGATTGATGGTGCTAGCGAGGAGAGAAGACGTTTTATTGACGGGGTGATCAGTCAATGTGATAAGGAGTACTTGCAGTTATTGATTCGCTATAACCGGGTGTTGATGCAGCGAAATAGTTTTTTGAAGGAATATGCGGGACAGTCGATTGATACAGATATGTTGTCTGTGTGGGATGAACAACTTGCGGATAGCGGGCGTGTTATTCTTGAACGGCGTAGGGCTTTCGTGGCGGAGTTGGAAGAGATGTTAAAAATGTATTATGATCGGGTTTACTTGGGGAGGGAAAAGGTTATGCTGGAGTATTCTACGACTATAAAGAATGATGATTTCTTGGCTTCATTGCGTGGTAGTTTCGAGCGGGATCGGATATTGACTTACACGACGGTGGGAGTGCATCGGGATGATTTGAATTTGAGCCTGGAAGGGTACCCCGTGAAAAAGCTGGGGTCTCAGGGACAGAAAAAAAGTTTCCTGACAGCGTTGAAATTGGCACAGTTTGCTTACTTGGTGAAGCAGAAGGGGGTGAAGCCGTTGCTACTGTTGGATGATATTTTTGATAAGCTGGATGCTGATCGGGTAAGCCAGATCATTCGAATTGTTTCAAGTACGGACTTTGGTCAGGTTTTTGTTACGGATACCAATCGTGAACATATAGACGAAATTTTGAAGCAACATGCCATGGAATACAAGATATTTCATGTTGAAGGGGGAGAAGTGATGAATTTGTGATTTATGATTTACGATTATGTGATTCTTTACCACCGAATACACGTTCTAATCACGGAATTAGAGTATCATAAATCGTGAATCATAAATCACTAAATTTGGAGGGATTTGAAATTTAAAATCTAAAATTCATTCGGGTTGTTCAGAAAATCGTATTTTTGTAGAATGAATTTAACTGTAGAATCATAATAAAATAGGAATGTTTTGAAGCAGGGTAAGACGTTGACAATGGATGAGCTGGTAAATCTTTACTTGGAGCAGATGGGGTTATCCCGTCAGTTCAAAGAGAGGGAGGTGTGCCAGGTTTGGCCGGATGTCGTGGGGGGAATGATTGCTTCCCGGACGAAAAGTTTGCGAATTTCAGAGGGAAAAGTGTTCGTGAGTTTCACTTCTTCCGTGGTAAAGAACGAGATTCTGATGGTGAAAGAGGGATTAATAAAAGCCCTGAATGATCGGGTCGGGGATAATGTTGTGAAAGATATTGTAGTGTTCTAGTTGTAGAACATTTAATAAGGATATAGATGAAATTAATTGATACGAATGATTTTTTGCTTGGCTCTCATGGGTTGAACCGTTTTCGAGAAAGCTTGGTATCCAAGTTGGTGATGTATATCTTGCGGTTGCATAAACTGGATAAGTTGAATGTGAAGGTAAATGATGATGATCCGGAAGTCCTTTTGGATAGTTTGATCGAGGCTTTGGGGGTGACTATCGAGGTGAGTAAGGAGGATTTGGAAAAAATTCCTAAAAACGGTACTTTTATCACGGTTTCCAATCACCCGTTCGGGGGACTGGATGGTATCGTCCTGGTGCGTTTGCTATGTAAATTACGTCCGGATTATAAAATCATGTCTAATTTTCTGTTGAAGAAAATTGTTCCGTTACAGGATTATATATTGGGGCTGGACCCGGAGGAGGGCAAGAAAGATTCAAATATGCGAGTAATTAAAGAGGCGATACGTCATGTCGTTGACGGGAAACCCTTGGGAATATTCCCTGCCGGAGAGGTTTCTTCTTACCAAGCTGATTCGAATCATGTGGAGGATAAGGAGTGGGATTCTTCGGTTTTGAAGTTGGTGAAAATGGCGAAAGTGCCTGTTATCCCGATATATTTTAAAGGTTCTAACAGTTTGTTGTTTTATTTACTGGGGATGATTCATCCGGTATTGAAAACGATTAAGTTGCCTTCCGAGTTGTTGAACAAGAAAAACAGGGTGGTGAAGTTAAGGATCGGGAACCCGATCAGTGTGGAGACTCAGAATACATTTCATGATATAGCTCAGTATGGTAAGTTCTTGCGGGCGAAAACTTATTTATTGGGATCTGCGTTAGAAGTGAAGAAGTTTTTTATTAAATCACAGAAAGCAATGCCTAAAGCAGAACCGATTGCGGCAGAGACCGAGAGTGCAGTATTGAAGAAAGAAATCGAGGGGATAGCGGAAGACTACCTGTTGTTTAACATGAAGAATTACGATATATATTGTTCCCCTTCCGTGAAGATTCCGAACGTGTTGAACGAGATTGGTCGTTTGCGGGAAGTTACTTTCCGTGCGGTGGGAGAAGGAACGAATCGTAGTATCGATTTGGATGAATACGATCTTTATTACTATCACTTGTTTATTTGGGATCGGGAGGAAGAGAAAATTGTCGGGGCTTATCGCGTAGGGAAAGGAAAAGAGATTATTGACCGTTATGGGATGAAGGGATTTTATATCAACTCGTTATTTAAGATGCGAAAAGAGATGCTACCCGTGTTGTACGAATCGATCGAGTTGGGTCGTTCTTTTATCACGGAAGAGTATCAGCGTAAACCGCTTCCCTTGTTTATGTTGTGGAAAGGTATTCTTTATTTCTTGTTGAAAAACCCGGAGTATCGTTATCTGATCGGTCCGGTGACAATCAGTGGGAAGTACACGGAAGTGTCGAAAGAGTTGATCATGCGTTTTATTCAGGAGAATCATTATAGTCATGAACTGGCAAAATACGTGATCCCGCGTTCCAAGTATCAGGTTCATTCGGAAGAGCCTGGGGTTCAGGTGATGCTGGATGCCGCTCAAAAGGATATATCCGTGCTGGACAAGATGATCGGGGATATTGAGCCGTCGAGTGATAAGTTACCGGTTTTGTTGAAGAAATATATTTCGTTGAATGCCAAGATTATCGGTTTTAATATCGATCCGAAGTTTAATATGTGTTTGGATGGTTTACTTATTTTAGATATTTTTGACGTGCCGATGAAAACGATCGAGTCGTTGTCAAAAGAGATAAATGATGACACGATATTGAGCCGATTCTCTTCGGATAGTGTGGAACTGTAAATTTCCGATAGAATAGCATGTACGATATATTGTATCTTTTCAAGGGAATGTTGGTTGGTTTAATGGTATCGATTCCATTAGGGCCAATGGGTGTATTGATTATCCAAAAAACCTTGCATAAGGGTGCGCTATCAGGTTTCATTGCCGGCATGGGTGCTGCTTCTGCAGATTTCTTTTATGCTTCGGTGGCGGCATTCGGGTTGGGGTACGTGATAAATACCGTGCAGACCCACGAGCTATTATTACAGATTATCGGTGGAATTTTTCTTCTGTGTATCGGGTTAAAAATTTATTTTGATAACCCGATTCGTCAGATTCGTCAACGACGTCAAGGTCGGGTGAGCAAGACCGGGTTGCTGGGGGATTATCTTTCATTGTTTTTTTTGACGGTTTCCAATCCGATCACGGTGGTCGTCTTTATGGCAGTTTTTGCCGGAATGTCCGTTTTCGGAGAATCTTCTTCTATGCTGGGAGAGTTGTTGGTGGTGATGGGGGTGTTGTTAGGCGGTGGTGTGTGGTGGTACACGCTCTCGACTTTGGTAAATATCTTTCGTAAGAAGTTCCGGTTACGCGTGTTAATCACGATTAACCGGGTTTCCGGGTTAGTCATCACGATTTTGGGGGCGCTGGTTATTTTAGCCGCTTTCGCTCCTTTTAAAAACCTGGTGATTCATTGATTACCCGATTCGGATTTTTGAATTTAATTTTCCGTTCTTGATTGGAAATGTCGGGAATCTCCCCAAGTCCCGTAGGCTACTTTACAACCGCTTTTAAAAATGCTTTCTTCCAGTTTGCGCATGGATTCTGCGGCTCCTTCATGGGTTCCCGGTTTGTTCTCGTAGAGTTTGTAAAGGGTACGGTTCGTCGTGGGAGTAATATTTGGCATCACCACGTTTGCCCCGATTTCTAGTGCTTTTTCTCTTCCGGCGGGGTCAATGGCTTGAAGGGCCGTGGTGGCTGCGATATTAATGTCCGGCATGAGAAGCCGGAGTGCCGCTACCATGTGAATGGACAGGCGCAATCTTTCCTGAAGGGGAAGGAGCAAATGGCGGTATTCGTACAGGGGGGTAGCATGGTGTTCCAAGTAAGGCCCCATGCCTACCATGTCGATGTCCATGGATTGTAGGAACAGCAAGTCGTTTGCCAGATCGGTAATGGTTTGAAACGGTAGCCCGATCATCACGCCGGTACCCGTTTGATATCCGCAGTGTTGCAGGCTTTCCAGGCATTTCAAACGTGTTGAATGGGAGTGGAGCGGGTTGTTCGGGTGAATCTTGGCGTATAATTCGGGATTGGAGGTTTCGATGCGTAGCAAATAGCGATGTGCCCCGGCATCTTTCCAGCGTTTGTAAGTATCTTCCGTTTGTTCTCCCAGCGAAAGTGTGATACCTAACTCGTTGTTACTGTTTTTTTTGATTTCTCGCAACAAACGGGTGATTCGATTCACGAATTCTTTATCGGAACGTTCTCCACCCTGTAACACGATGGAACCGAAATGATGCGTGTAGGCAAAGTCTGCGGCCTCAATGATCTCGTTGTCCGAAAGTGTGTATCGTGCAGTTTCCGTGTTGGATTTTCGGATACCGCAGTAATAACAGTCTTTGGTGCAAATGTTTGAAATTTCAATTAATCCCCGGAGATAGACGTTGTTGCCGATGTTTTCGTTTTTTACTCTTTTGGCTTCCGAGTAAAGCCGATTTTCTTCTTCTCCCCGACAAGTCAGCATGTTTTCCAGCTCTGGGAGTGTATACATCTTTTTCATGTTGATTTTCCTTTTCACAAAAGTAGGAAAAAGGCTTGATTTTACTAAATTTGTTCCAATGAAAAAGCTTATCAATTTTAGACTTGATGATTCTAGATTTTAGATTTCAGCCGCACGAGGCGAGCGTTTCTTTTAATCGAATGATCTCTAATCTTCAATCTAAAATTTAAAATCTAAAATTAGAACGTGGTGAAGAAAATTGCATTAATCGTTTTTGGGATTGTCCTTCTCGGAGGAATAGGATTTGCGCTATGGTGGGTGAACGAGCGGGAACGGGAGGTGGATATCCCGAAGGAATCGTTTATTCCCTATAATTCTGCTGTTGTGATTAATGTGAATGCGAATGCGAATTTATCACCGAAGATTGCTACCGCTTTTGATCGGGAAATTAAGGCATTTCGGAAAAGTATGTTATCTCGGGTCGTAGATACGTTGAAACAAGTGTCTCAGGTAGATACTTCCTCTTATGTGATGGCGATTCGGGTGGAAGGGAAACAATCGATTCGTTTTTTGTACGTGTTGAACCGGAGTGGTTTGTTTTCCAGGGGGGATGTACATGCTTTTTTGCAAAAGATGTTTGCCGGGCTACAGGTGAAAGAGCGAAAATATAATAACCAGAAGATATACTTGGCAAGTCGGGGGAAGGATGAGGTGTGTTACGCTATTGTCGGGGGTATGGTATTGGTTTCTAATTCTGAACTATACGTGGAAGATGCCGTAAACCAATTAGGTCATTCCGGTGAGGATGAAAAAGACGGGGCTCCCCGTTTTAAAAATGTGAATCGTTATTTCTCCGCGGGAGCCGGTTTGAACGTGTTTTTGAACACGACTTGTTTTTCCGATTTACTTCCTTTATTATTACAAAAAGATTTTATTGCTAAACAGACGAATATCGCTAAATGGTTTAAGTGGGGGGCGTTGGATGGCGATATAAAGCCGAATGGGGTCAGTTTTAACGGTTTTGTGCATTATGACGGGTTGAAGGCCGCATTCCCTATTGCGTTTAAGGGGCAAGTTCCCCAGGATTCCAAACTGGACGCCGTGATACCTGCCGACGTGAAGTGTGTTAGTATTCTGGCTCTGAATGATGTGAAAAATTACTTGGCTTCTCTTGAGAGTTATCGTTACGGGGCGGGACAGATTGAGAATGTCCGGAAACGGAAACAGGAGTTTGCTCGTCTTTTTGGGGATAAGTTGGAGGAGGAGTGGCAGGCTTTGTTAAAAGGTGAATGGGGGAAAGGAACGCTTTCTTATGATGCGAGCCGGAAACAGGAAGAAGGGATCGTGGTGGTTCACGTGAAAGCCGGAAGCTTGGCTGGAGGTTTGTTGGAAAAGATGTTGAAATCGTATGCCTCGAAGTCCGGGATTTCCGAAACTTCGTTATATCGTTCATTTGCCTTGGATAAAGATAAGAAAGTGAGCTATTTCAAGATGCCCGTTCCCGATTTTGCCGGGGTGATGTGGGGATATGTGTTGGGAGGGATAGCAACGAATTACGTGTTGGTGGAAGATAATTACGTGGTGTTTGCTTCTTCTGAAAAAGGACTTCAGTCTTTCGCAAGTGATTATATGCGTCGCCTGAGCGTGAGGGATCAGGAATGGTATCAGAAGCTGAGAACGAAATTATCCTCGAAGTTTAACTGGATGTATTTGTCCGAGATGGTTTCGATGTTACCTTATTACGAACAGGTGACTAAAGGGGCTTTGCGTGAATTGTTAGAGAGAAATAAGGAGGGAATGGAGGCATTTTCTTCTCTCGGGTTACAATGGGGGTGCGAGGGCGATATGCTGTATCACACGTTGTTTTTAAGCACGGAAGAGGTGGAACAGAAACAAGCTCAGATCATGTGGCAGACACGGTTGGATGCTAGAATGAGCATGAAACCGGCGATTGTGGTGAATCATAACACGGGAGAACGTGAACTTTTCGTGCAGGATGAGGGAAATACAATTTACTTGATTAATGATGTGGGACGGATCTTGTGGAAATTGCCGATCGATGGGAAGATCAATAGCGAGGTTTATCAAGTGGATATGTTTAAGAACGGGAAGTTGCAATATTTATTTTCTACACCCGGTCATCTTTATTTGATTGACCGGAATGGTAATTATTTACCTCGGTTTCCGCTGGCATTTAAGTCTCCTTGCGAACGGGGAATCTCGGTGGCTGATTACGAGAATAACAAGAATTACCGAGTGTTTGCTCCTGGGGCTGATCATCACGTGTATTTGTATGAGGTGTCCGGTAATTTCGTGAAAGGTTGGGATGTTCCAAAGAGTGATAATGATATAGTCTCTAAAATTTATCATTTCCGGGTGGAAGGGAAAGATTATCTCGTGTATGCAGACCGGTATCGTTTGTATATCTTGGATCGTAAAGGGAAAGAACGGGTGAAAGTATCTACTTTATTGAATTTGTCCGCTAACACGTCTTTGTACCTGACGAAGCAGAACGGCCAGATGAAGATGGCTTTTATGGATGCTAATGGAGAAATAGTATTGGTGAATTTTCGAGGTCAAGTAGAACGAATCAAGGGAGAAGAGATGATTGGCGGTGGAATGTTCAACGTGGAGGATGTTAATAATGACGGGCAGGATGAGTTTATTTATACGTTGAAAAACAGGATTGTGGTGATGGATAACAAGGGGAAATTGTTATTCGAGAAGCATTGGGAAGATTCGGAATTGGATTTTCCGTATATCTATCGTTTCTCGGCTCGGGATTCAAGAATCGGGATTATGGATGGTAAAGGAGAACGTCTTTTCTTGTTGGACATGAAAGAAGTTTCCAAAGGTTTTCCAATACGGGGAAATTCACCGTTTTCAATAGCTTTTGGAGATAATGGAAGTGCCGGTTTTTACTTGTTTGCAGGGAGTGACGGAACGCATTTACTAAAATATCGGGTGTTGAGATGACAGGAGTAAAGTTGGTCCTACTCAATAGTAACTTTATACCAACGTTTGTATCTGTTCGTTGAGGGGGTAATATCTTTTCGTTATCCCTCTGTTCCCTATATCGGAGGAATAATGAGAGTATAACGACGAGATAACGAACGGATGTAAGCGTATCTATTTAGAGAACAAAGTGTTGAATATAATAAGTATTGAATAAAAATGATAAAAATCAGATTGTTAGTACTTTGCGTGCTTGTGAGTACAGGGGTATTTGCCCAGAATGTGGGAAAATTAAAAAATTACTTGAAGGAGAATGTATTGGGAAATGTGGCAGATCAAGGGTTTGCCGACAAAAAACTGACAGAGAAGGGAGCGATTGAGGCGGAACAGGTTTTGCTTGAGGCGTGGAAGAAGGAGGTGAAGAGGAAATATCATCGTTTTTGGGTGTTGAAGAATTTTTCCAGGGACGGATTGCAGATGAAGTTCGATTACCGGGTATTTGGTGAACGTCCGGAAGATGGAAGGAGTTTGTTTATTTCTATGCATGGAGGGGGGAATGCACCGGAAGCGTTGAACACGCAGCAATGGAAGAATCAGATTCGTTTGTATGAACCCCGGGAGGGTGTTTACGTGGCCCCAAGGGCTCCCTGGGATGATTGGAATATGTGGTTTAAACCAGGATTGGACGAGTTTTTTGAAGCCTTGATTCAGACGGCAGTCGTGGAGATGGAGGTTAATCCCGATAAGGTATATTTGTTGGGGTATTCAGCCGGTGGTGATGGGGTATGGAGGATGGCTCCCCGTATGGCTGATCGTTGGGCGGCAGCTTCCATGATGGCCGGGCATCCGGGAGAAGCGTCGCAAGTGAATTTGCGTAACGTGCCTTTCATGATCTGGATGGGTGAGTATGATGGAGCTTACGATCGGAATAAGTTGGCTGTAGAGAAAGGGCGAGTGATGGATTCTTTGCAACAGGCAGAACCGGAGGGGTATATACATGAAACACATATCGTGAAAGGAAAGGGACATTGGATGGATCGGGCGGATACCGCGGCAATCGCGTGGATGACAAAATATAAGCGAAATGCTTTGCCGAAAAAGATTGTTTGGCGTCAGGAGGAAGTTATGCCTCCTTTCATGTACTGGTTGGGAGTTGACCTTGAAACAGCTCGTCCGGGTATGGCAGTGGTGGCAGAGCTTTCCGGTAATGAGATTAAAATAGAAGCGTGTGATTATCCGAAGTTGAGAATTTATCTAAATGATCGGATGGTGGATATGGATAAACCTGTTAAGGTGACTTATAAAGGGAAGGTTTTATTCGAAAAGAAGCTGGCGAGAACGGCGAAATGTATGGCACGAACTTTATGTGAACGAGGCGACAGTGAATTGGTGTTTAGTGGATATGTGGAGGTCGAAATATAACTTTGGGTAAAAGGTTTCCTTAATATCAGCCCCGAAAGTTCAATATCTGACTTTCGGGGCTGATTGATATTTATGAGCTTCTTGGTAAATTAAAGAGCGTTGGCATCAACAACCACGTCTTTATTGTATTCTCCGTTAGCTAATTTTTGAGCAACGTTTTTGAATGCTTTTACCGTGTACTCCACGTCTTCTAAGGTATGCATAGCAGTCGGGATCAAGCGGAGTAATAACTGGCCTTTCGGAATAACGGGGTAAACCACGATAGAACAGAACAGGTTATAGTTCTCTCTTAAATCCATGGCTACTTGGGTTCCTTCTGCCACGCTACCAGATAGGTAAACGGGAGTTACAGGAGAATTGGTTCTTCCAATATTCAGACCGTCAGCTTTTAATCCGGCTTGTAAAGCACGAACAATAGTCCATAATCTCTCACGTAATTCCGGTTTGGTTCTCAATAATTCCAAACGTTTGATCGCACCTTCAACCATAGGCATGGGGAGTGATTTTGCGAAAGTCTGAGAACGCATATTATATCTCAAATACATGCAAATATCTTCATCACAAGCGATAAATGCTCCGATTCCGGCCATTGCTTTTGCGAAAGTGGCAAAGTAAAGGTCAATACCGTCCATTACTCCGAAATGGTCACCTGTTCCGGCTCCATGAGGTCCCATGGTTCCGAATCCGTGTGCATCATCCACGAGCAAGCGGAAGTTAAAGTCCTTTTTCATGGCAACAATTTCGTCTAATTTTCCGAGGTCACCAGCCATCCCGAACAGACCTTCCGTAATAACTAGAATACCACCACCGGTGTTTTCCACCCATTTGGTCGCTCTTTCCAGTTGTTTACGCAGGCTTTCCATGTCATTGTGCTGGTACACGTATCTTTTTGCGGGAGACAAACGAAGACCGTCCATGATACAAGCATGGTCTTCAGCATCGTACACGATACAATCATGACGGCTGGTCATGGCATCAATAATGGAAACCATTCCCTGGTAGCCGAAGTTTAATAAGAAAGCGTCCGGTTTTCCCACAAATTCTGCCAGTTGAGATTCCAAGTACTCGTGACGAGAAGTTTGCCCACTCATCATACGTGCCCCCATCGGGTAAGCCATACCGTATTTTGCAGCGGCCTCAGCGTCAGCTTTACGTACTTCTGGGTCGTTTGCAAGACCGATATAATTATTTAAACTCCAGTTTAAAACTTCCTTACCACGGAATTTCATGCGGGGACCAATTTCGCCCTCTAATTTCGGGAAAGAGAAATAGCCATGAGCTTGTTTGGCATATTGACCAATGTTTCCCTTCTGTTGTCTTACTCTTTCAAAAATGTCCACTTCGATAAATATTTTGAAATTCTTAATCTTATTATTTACAATGTGGAAACAAAGGTAACTAAAAAAATGTATTCCAAATGAGTTCTTTTGAAAAGTTGCAGTTTCGGGAGTGGAAATACGTTTAAATACTTAGTTGCTTTTTTGTCCTGGTGGAAAAAGTTACAAGTTTATAGGTTACAAATTGCAGGTTATAAACTCGCCAAGTCAGTTGCTTGGGCGCTTTTAATTTAAAATCTAAAATCGTCAATCATAAGTCGTAAATTATTTTGTGGATTGATATTTATAATTTATCTTTGCGTGATGCAAAAAAGGCACTTTATGATGAAGAATTTTATAGGATTTCTGCTCGTAATAATTTTGATGAGTTCATGTAGTGAGTATCAGAAACTCTTGAAAAGTGGTGATTCTCAAGCCATGTATAAGAAAGCGGTAGAGTATTATAATAATGGAGATTACACGAAAGCTTCCAATTTGTTTGATGGGATTCGGATGGTTTTTCAAGGAACATCCAAGGCTCAGAGTGTAGCTTATTACCGGGCTTTCTGTAGTTATAACCAGAAAGATTATGAAGTTGCAGCGGAATTATTCAAACAATTCGTTTCGATTTATCCGGAAAGTTCTTACGTGGAAGAATGTTTGTACATGATCGGGTATTGTAATTTCTTGGCTTCTCCGAAAGCACGATTGGATCAAACGGTAACCGAGAAGGCGATGGAAAGTTTTCAACTTTATTTGAGTCGTTACCCGAATTCTTCTCGCAAAGAGCAAATTAATGAATACATGGACGAGATGCGGGACAAGTTATCTTACAAGGATTACTTGAGTGCAAGAAATTACTATTTGAGAGAAAAATATAAATCGGCTGTAGTGAGTCTTGAGAATTGTTTAAAGGATTACCCGGGATCTAAATATCGGGAAGAAATCATGTATATGTTGTTCAATTCCAAGTACGAGATGGCTGTAAATAGTGTTGAAGATAAACAATACGAACGTTATAATGCAGCTAAAGAGGAGTATTATTATTTCCTTGATGAATACCCGGAAAGTCGTTATGCCAAGGAAATGGCTCGAAAATATGAAATCATCAACGAGTTCTTGAAACCGTATGATGTTGATGAAGAAGAATAATCAGATAAAACAAATAATATTCAAATTAACCATGGTAGATTTTAAGAAAGTTAAAGCGCCGAATAATACTATTACCCGGAATCCGGCATCATTGGCCAGTAAAGCGGATAACATCTACGAGGCAGTAGCCGTGATCGGTAAAAGGGCTAATCAGATTTCGGTTGAAATGAAAGAGGAGTTAAGTAGGAAACTTCAAGAGTTTGCCTCTTATGCGGATAATTTGGAAGAGATATTTGAAAATCGGGAACAGATCGAGATTTCCAAGTATTACGAGCGTTTGCCGAAACCCGTGTTGATTGCTACCCAGGAATTTGAGGACGGGGACATTTATTTCCGTGTTTCCTCGAAAGAGAAAGGTGATGCAAATAACGCAGACGAGGAATAGCCCCTGTCTTTAAGGAAAAGAATATACCTGAGAGTGTTATACTTTCAGGTTTTTTATTTTAAATTTGCCAAGCAAGTTCATCTTTCTTTGGTATTTGAATTCGAGGAACGTGAATTTATAACGTTATAAATAAGTGATGTTAAAAGGAAAACATATTATATTGGGAGTGACGGGCAGTATTGCCGCATACAAGGCCGCAACATTAACTCGTCTGCTTGTGAAAGAAGGGGCGAACGTGAAAGTGGTTATGACCCCCTTGGCGAAAGAGTTTATTACTCCCTTGACAATGGCGACTCTTTCCAAGAGTCCGATTATGGTCGATTTTTATAACCCGGAAAATGGGGATTGGAACTCTCATGTTGATTTGGGGTTGTGGGCTGATTTGTATCTGATAGCTCCGGCCTCCGCGAATACGATTGGAAAGATGGCAGGAGGTATAGCAGATAATCTTTTGCTGACGACATATTTGTCTGCCAAATGTCCGGTGATGGTTGCTCCGGCAATGGATTTGGATATGTATAAACATCCGGCAACGCAACGAAATTTGAAGGTATTGCAATCTTTTGGCAATATTATTATCGAACCGGAGAGTGGGGAACTGGCTAGTGGCTTGATTGGGAAAGGACGAATGGAGGAACCGGAAAGGATAGTTGCTTTTATTGCTGATTATTTTGCTCGACAGGAGGATTTCAAAGGTAAAAAAGTGGTGGTAACAGCAGGACCTACTTACGAGAAAATAGATCCTGTACGTTTTATCGGGAATTATTCTTCCGGGAAAATGGGATTGGCTATTGCGGAGGAATTTGCAGGACGGGGGGCAGAAGTGGTGCTTGTGTGTGGTCCTGTAAATCTGAAAACGAGTCACCCTGCGATTCGTCGAGTGGACGTGGAGTCTGCTGCTCAGATGTACGAAGTAACATCAAAAGAGTTTGTTAACAGTGATGTTGCGGTTTTGAGTGCTGCTGTGGCTGATTTTACCCCGAAGGAAAAAGCTGATCACAAAATTAAACGGGGTAAGGATGATCTGTTGCTGGAATTGTTACCGACAAAAGATATTGCTGCTGAATTAGGAAGAATAAAAACTGCGTCACAATTATTAGTTGGGTTTGCCTTGGAAACGAATGATGAAGAGGTGAATGCTCTTTCTAAGATGCAGCGAAAGAATTTGGATATGATCGTCTTGAATAGTTTGAATGATAAAGGTGCGGGTTTTAGTGTAGATACGAACAAGGTGACAATTCTGGATAAAGCGGGGAATAAGACTGTCTATGAGTTGAAGACAAAGGTGGAGGTTGCTAAAGATATCGTAGATCAGATTGCTTCCCGGTTGTAGTTTATACATGGGATTTTTGGGGTGAATTTTTTTTCTTGTAACAGGTTCGTTTGCAGAAATTCTCGTTTTTGTGAGAAATATTTTGGAAAATAAATTGGAAAATCGTTTTGTTCGGATGGAAATTATGCATAATTTTGTATTCCGATATGAAGATAGAACATCAAAATATTCGGCGAAGATTGTTTTTATGCCTGCAGTTTAGGCAGAGACATAATCGTTGTTTTAACAAGATACAGAAAACCAACATTGTCGTTAGTTGACATTGTTGGTTTTTTTTTATATGGGAGAGTATGAACATAAACACTTTTAATATATAAAATTATGAATAAACGTAGCTTAGTATCCATTACCGACTACTCGAAAGAGGACATTTTGGAAGTATTGAAAATAGCTTCTGAATTTGAGAAAAACCCCAATCGTAATTTATTAGAGGGTAAGGTGGTTGCTTCCCTGTTTTTCGAGCCATCTACTCGTACGCGTTTGAGTTTCGAAACAGCTATTAGTAGAATGGGAGGTCGTATTGTCGGATTTTCCGATGCTTCATCCTCTAGTACGACAAAAGGGGAATCATTGAAAGATACGACCAAGATGGTGGATAACTACTGCGACTTGATTGTGATGCGTCATCCTTTGGAGGGGGCGGCTCGTTTTGCCAGTGAGGTGGCTGATGTGCCGGTAATTAATGCAGGTGACGGTGCTAATCAACATCCGACTCAAACCATGTTGGATTTATATTCTATCTATAAAACGCAGGGAACCCTTGAAAATTTGAATATTTTCATGGTCGGTGATTTGAAATACGGAAGAACGGTTCATTCTTTATTACAGGCCATGAGTCATTTTAACCCGACCTTCCACTTTATTTCTCCGAAAGAATTGGAAATGCCGAAAGCCTATAAGTTGTTCTTGGATGACTTGCATATCCCTTATTACGAGCATACTGAGCTGGATGATGTGATCAATGATGCGGATATTCTTTATATGACACGTGTACAACGTGAACGTTTTGCAGATCCATTAGAGTACGAGAAAGTGAAGAATGTTTATATCTTGAAAAATTCCATGCTAGCAGGAACAAAAGATAACATGAGGATTCTTCACCCGCTACCTCGTGTGAATGAGATCAGCGAAGATGTGGACGATAACAAGAAAGCATATTACTTCCAGCAAGCCTTGAACGGGGTATACACTCGTCAAGCAATTATTTTCAAAGCATTAGATTTAAAATGGTAATTAAAGGATAAAAAGATATGGCAGCAAAGAAAGAATTACAGGTTAGTGCCGTGGAAAATGGAACGGTAATAGATCATATTCCTGCAGAGAAATTGTTTGACGTGATTAACGTGTTAGGGATTCAAAATCTGGAAAATACAGTCACTTTTGGTTATAACCTAATTAGTAGTAAATTAGGTAAGAAGGGAATTATCAAGATTTGGAATAAATTCTTAAAAGATGACGAGATTAACAAGTTGGCTTTGGTTGCCCCGACAGCAAAAATCAATATAATAAAAGATTTCGAAGTTGCGGAGAAAAAAGCAGTTATGGTGCCGGAACGAGTGGAGGGAATTGCTAAATGTGTGAACCCGAAATGTATTACTAACAACCAGAATGTTCGTACGAAATTTGATGTTGTCGGGAGTTCGCCTATCGTGTTGAAATGTCACTATTGTGAGAAATTAACGGATCAAGAACACATTGTAATCATTTAATGATATAAAGCTATCAAAAAATAGAGATACATGTGTATCTCTATTTTTTTGCTTCTAAACTTCTTGCTTTTTGTTTGTTCTTTAACGATTTACTAGTTATAAACTTGATGTAATCGTAAGAGGAATATTTTTCCACTTTTTTGGTGATCAAATTGAACCTTTCTCTTGTTTTTTGTTGCTTTACGGCTAAAGTTCCAAAGTCTTGAATCGTAACTTTTTCACCTGCTTCAAGAGATTCCAGTATACAACTGATAAAGGTGTTAATGATTAATGCTGAAGTTGCTTGGGTGTGTCCACTTCTTTCTGCTACTTTTTTAGTGAGTTCTCTTTTGTTCATAATCAATTTGTTATATAATTCTACATCCTGAATGTGAATTCGATTTTCATATGATTTAACGCCTTATTTAAAACAATCTGTCAGACTAAACGTTCATTTTACTAGACAAATATACCAAATTTTAGGAGAAACATGATGAATTCTTGCAAAAATATTACTAACAAGACCTTTACACGAAAGAAAAGGTATATAAATAAATCTTATCATTCGTGCAAAAGGCAGTGTCAAGTTTAATGAACGTTTTACTTGACACCTGTGTAATTGTTTATTTATATTTGTGTTTCTGATTATTTCATAAAATGATTATTAATGTCTTTGTTTTAATTTATTTTATAATGCGGAAGAATTATGACAATAGCATATTTGAGAGTGAGCACAGGAAAACAACATCTTGAGAATCAAAAAGAAGAGATTGAAAAGTTTGCTGCACGAAAGAATTTGACTATAAACCGTTGGGTTACGGAGGTTGTAAGTGGCAAAAAGAAAGAGCATGACCGGAAATTAGGTCGATTGTTGAAAAGTTTGAAGAAGGGAGACATCCTAATCGTTACTGAATTATCCCGATTAAGCCGGACTTTGCTAGACATAATGTCAATACTTCATCGTTGTCTTGAAATGAATATAACGGTTTATAGTACAAAAGACGGTTATGCTTTTGATAATAGTATTAATAGTAAAGTCTTGGCTTTTGCTTTTGCCTTGGTGGCGGAAATCGAGCATAATCTGATCTCGATGAGAACGAAAGAGGCTTTAGCTCATCGGAAGTCCGAGGGAGTACGTTTGGGGCGCCCGCCAGGAAAAGGGAAACAAAACGTGTTGTTGGATAACCGAGAAGAGATTAGTCATTTGCTTGAAGAGGGAATGTCCGTGTCGGCTGTCTGTCGAATTTATCATGTATCGCGAGAAACTTTTTATGCCGTGAACCGGAAGTATCAGCTTTTCTAAAAAAGAAAAAAGCTGAACGTACATGACGTTCAGCTTGTATGGAGAATTAAAAGCTCTATTCTTCCAAGAAATTAGGATACATATAGTTCGTTACCGGAACAAACGTTTCTTTAATGGCTTGTGGTGAAACCCAACGCAATAAATTGAAGATCGTTCCCGCTTTATCATTAGTACCGGATGCACGACCACCACCGAAAGGTTGCTGGTCAACAACAGCTCCTGTTGGTTTATCGTTAATGTAGAAATTTCCGGCCGTGTGAGTTAAACGTTCTGTCATTTCCTCGATGTTGGCACGATTTTTAGAGAAAATAGCTCCGGTAAGAGCATAAGCTGATGACTTATCCAGAATATCTAATGTTTCATCTACTTTTTCCGGATCATAAACGTAAACGGTTAAGATCGGACCGAATAATTCTTCCCGCATGGTAATGTAATCCGGTTTAAAAGCTTGGATAATGGTCGGTTGGATAAAATATCCTGCACTCATATCGTAATGACCGCCGATAATCACTTCTGCATCTTCCGATTTGTTTGCTGCATCAATTGCGTTAGACAATTTAACGAAAGAGGCCTCGTCAATAACAGCGTTTACAAAGTTCGTGAAATCTTCAACTCCACCAACTTTTATGTTGGCCATATCCTCTTGCACGTAGTTTTCTACTTCGGGCCAGATATTGGCTGGAATGTAGGCGCGTGAGGCGGCAGAACATTTTTGTCCTTGATACTCGAATGCCCCGCGTACGATGGCTGTTGCCACTTCTTTAGGACATGCTGTCGGGTCGGCGAAGATATAGTCCTTACCTCCGGTTTCCCCAACAATTCTCGGATAACTTCTGTATTTATCAATGTTTTTCACGATAGTAGCCCAAATATCATTGAATACTTGAGTTGATCCGGTGAAATGTATACCTGCAAAATCTTTATGAGAGAAAATAACATCGGCAGCCGTCGGACCTGAACAGTAAACCAAGTTGATAACACCGTCAGGTAATCCGGCTTCTTTTAGAATTTCCATAATCAGATGTGCCGAGTAAACGGCAGTCTTGGATGGTTTCCATACGCAAACATTACCCATTAATGCTGGGGCTCCCGGTAAGTTACCTGCGATAGAGGTAAAGTTGAATGGAGTAAGGGCAAAAACAAATCCTTCTAAAGGACGCCATACTGTACGATTCCAGATTCCCGGAGCGGAATTCGGTTGCATATGGTATATTTCGTACATATTTTTCACGTTGAAACGGAAGAAGTCAGCTAATTCTGCCACACAATCGATTTCTGCCTGGAAAGCATTTTTGGATTGTCCTAACATGGTCACGGCATTCATCCGTTGACGATAAGGTCCGGCTAAAAGATCAGCCGCTTTTAAGAAAATGGCAGCCCGACTTTCCCAGCTCATTTTTTCCCAGGCCGGCTTAGCTTTTAATGCAGCATCAATTGCCATTTGCACGTGGCTGGCATCCCCTTGGTGATAATGTCCGAGCAGATGATGATGATCATGTGGTGGACGAATATCTACCAGTTTCCCCGAGCGAACTTCTTTCCCGTCAATGATCATTGGAACATCGGCAACGATAGAACGTAATTGATTGATTTGTGACTTCAATTCTTTTCTTTCCGGAGAACCCGGGGCATAACTTTTGATGGGTTCATTGGTAATGTTTGGTAGTTTAAATACTCCTTTGGGCATATTTATTCTTTTATGTAGTTAGTATTCTTTCTAAATTTCCCAAATATAAAAAATATTTGATGGATAAAACAAGATATTTGTCATTTTTTATATGATTTCGTCGGGTTGCAGGTTATTTTTATGTGCAAATTTTGAATTTGCAACCTGTAACTTGTGAACTTGTAACGCACGGGTAAACTCGTTTGCCCGTGTCTATAAGTTTCGTATATTTGCACTCGTTAAAATATAGAAGGTTTTATTTTGCATGATGATATATGATTTCAATTAATAATGTAAGTGTTTTATTTGGAGATTACGCATTGCTTGACTCTATCTCTTTTCTGGTGAACAAAAGAGATCGGATTGGTCTGACTGGGCGTAATGGGGCCGGAAAGTCTACATTATTGAAGATATTGGCCGGGATACAGGAGCCTTCCGAGGGGAGTGTATCTGTTCCTTCCGGGTTAAAAATTGGGTATTTGCCACAGACGAAAGTGTATGCAGAAGGTAAGACCGTGCGGAAAGAGGCGGAAACAGCGTTTAATGACGTGCTGGATTTGCAGGCAGAATTGGAGCATTTGCATCGGGAACTGGGCGAGCGTACAGACTACGAGTCGGATAGTTATATGGCGCTGATTGATAAATTGAACGTGAAGACCGAGATGTTGCATATGCGAGGAGCGGATAATATGGACGGTGAAGTTGAGGTCGTGTTGAAAGGATTGGGATTTCGGCAAGAAGATCTGGAACGGCGGTGCGAGGAATTTAGTGGGGGATGGCGTATGCGGATCGAGCTGGCTAAAATATTATTGGCTCGTCCCGATGTTTTTTTATTGGATGAGCCGACAAATCATTTGGATATAGAGTCTATATCTTGGTTGGAGTCATTCTTGCAAGGTTATCCCGGGGCTGTGGTTCTCGTTTCACATGACCGTGCATTTTTGGATAATATTACTACCCGGACGGTAGAGATCTCACTGGGAAAGATATATGATTATAAAGTATCGTACACACGTTTTACTGAATTACGTAAAGAACGTATCGAGCAACAGCAACGTGCTTACGAGAATCAACAAAAACAGATTAAGGATACAGAGGATTTTATCGAGCGTTTCCGTTATAAGGCGACGAAAGCAGTACAGGTGCAATCCCGAATCAAACAGTTGGAAAAGATAGAACGAATCGAGATAGAACAGGAAGATTCTGCACGGATCAATGTGCGATTCCAGCCGGCAGTACGTTCGGGGGATATTGTCGTGAGTGGGCGGGATTTGAGTAAAGCGTATGGTGATCACGTGGTACTGCATGAAGTAAATCTTGATGTGCTGAGGGGAGAGAAAGTTGCTTTTGTCGGAAGGAACGGAGAAGGTAAAACAACTTTGGTGAAAATGATCATGGATCAGATTCCCTATGAGGGAAACTTGAAGATCGGGCATAACGTGAATATCGGGTATTTTGCGCAAAATCAAGCTGATTTACTTGATCCTTCGTTGAGTGTTCTGGATACGGTAGATCAAGTGGCAGTAGGTGAAATTCGGAAGAAAATCCGGGATATATTAGGGGCTTTTCTATTTTCCGGTGAGGATGTTGACAAGAAGGTGAAGGTGCTTTCCGGGGGAGAGCGTACTCGCTTGGCAATGGTACGTTTGTTATTAGAACCTTATAACGTGTTAATCTTGGATGAGCCGACGAATCATCTGGATATGCGCACGAAAGATATATTGAAAGATGCGTTGAAGAAGTTCGAAGGTACCGTGATTGTCGTTTCTCATGACAGGGATTTCCTGCTTGGATTGGCAGATAAGGTTTATGAATTCTCCAACAAGGGAATAAAGGAATACCTGGGAGGAGTTGCGCATTTCCTAGAGGCTAAGAAACTGGAATGTTTTCGGGAATATGAACAGATGCACCCTCGAAAATTGCAGCAGGAGGATGTTGTGGAAGAGGAGATTGTTTCTGAAAATAAAATTGCTTTTGAGGAACGGAAACAATGGAATAAAGAGATTAAAAAGTCAGAAGTGAAGATCGAGAAGTTAGAGGTAGAAATTGCTGATTTGGAACAAAAAATCGGGGACGCGGAGGGAAAAATGGCAGAAGGCGTGATTAATGATGGGTTATTAAAAACTTATGATGAGATGAAAAAACGCTTGGAAGTTTGTATGGAAGAATGGGAAGAGGAGAATGGGCATTTGGAAGAATTGAAAGCTAGAAATTAATAATAACGAATAAGATGGCAAAGTTTAAACAAGAGTGTATTTTCGGAATCCGGGCCGTGATGGAGGCTATACAGGATGAGAAGGAAATTGACAAGGTTATGTTCCGTCAGGGAATAAAGGGGGATTTGTTCCAACAATTATTTTCGCTGGTGCGTGAACGTCAGATTCAGTTCCAGTATGTACCCGAAGAGGTGTTTAAACCATTTGCCGGGAAAAATCATCAAGGAGTTTTAGCAGAGATTTCTCCAATTCCTTACCAAGACATAAATACGGTCGTGGATACTGTGGTGGCGGAAGGGAAAATGCCATTAATACTTATCTTGGATCGGATTACTGATGTCCGAAATCTGGGTGGAATTGCCCGTACGGCAGAGTGTGCTGGGGTGAGCGCCATTTTAATTCCGAATAAGAATTCTGCAAAAATATCTTCTGATGCGATTAAAACATCTGCCGGGGCTTTGTACCATTTGCCTGTTTGTCGGGAGAAGAATCTCAAAAAGACGATAAAAGAATTGAAACGAAGAGGGTTAACTTTATTTGCTGCCACGGAGAAAGCGGATAAATTTTATACCGAAGTGGATATGAAAGAGGGATGTATGATTATTATGGGAGCGGAAGATACCGGTATTGATGAAGAGTTGTTAGTGTTGGCTGATCAACAAATTAAAATTCCCCAGTATGGGAAAATAGAATCTCTGAATGTTTCTGCTGCTGCCGCAATCTTGGTGTATGAGGCGGTGAGACAAAGAAGGTAGAAATTTTACTTGGTACAAACGAAATAAAGTAGACATTTGTCTGCTTTATTTCGTTTATTTATTTGATTAAAGTCTTCGATCATACCAAGAATCTCGTTTGGTTAATTTCAAATCCCTCAATAAAGAGGATCGGACGTGAATTTCAAAGTTGTAAGACTGGTGCTGTCCGAACGGCATACAGTTGAATGTCATTTCCCAACAATGCAAGTCTCTCGTGACACTAAAGCTGGTTGAAGTTACTTCTTTGTTTTTAATATCATATCCCGATTGAAAGTTTATCTTCCATTTTGGGGTTAACGAGAGGTCTCCCGAGAAGTTAACAATCTGACTAATCGTTGGACTTCTATAAGGACTGGGCCTTGAATAGGTAAAATTGTAACTGATACTTATATTCCAAGGAACATCGAAATCCATGTAATCATCGTAAAACCCTCCTACTAGGTCATTCTTTTTTTCTTTATTTTGTCCGTTATCTGCGGAAAAACTAAAATTGGTAGAGATTGTTGCGTTGGTTAAACGTCCTAGTTTTCCGTGATATTTATTATATCTTACATTATTTGTATCTATTGCGTAAGGGTCAATGGTACCACTGAAATTCAAATCTACTTTGTTATTCAATATTTTGGTACGTGCGCTTATGGAGATATTTGAAAAGTTCATACTGTCGGCGAAAGGATTATAAGATGTTGAAAGTCTGAAACTTTCCAAAAGTTTTACTTTTTTGAATTCTTCGTCTCCGGTTGTATCCTTGTCATTTCGGACTTTCATTTCGACATTGTTATCCAAACTGAAACTAATACTCCCGGATTGTTTGCCGCCGGTAGTGTTCGGACGATAGGTTAAACCTTCGTGAATGTCATATTCAACCTCTTTCTCTCCATCGAAGTAGCTCTTTTTGTAGTTACCTAAGGGTTTGATAGCGGGGGTATAGGATGCCGATATGGAAGGACGTATCATGTGCCGGATGGCAACGACTTTACATCCCGGTTTGAACATGAACATACCATATATGGTTGGGGTATACCCGATTGATCCACTGGCTGAATAATCGTGCGAGTAATTCAACCCGGGGACATCCCGTGTGATAAATTGCCCACCGTTAGCACTCGTGTCCGGGATCCATATTTTTTCAATGGTTTTGAGGTTCAAGTAACCGTTGTAATTTAAAGAAGGAGTGAAGGTCACGTCCTTGGCAATCTTAAATTGTAAACTGATCGGAATATTGTGTTTAAATCCATTACTCCAGTCTCTTTCAAAAGAAGATTTGAACAACTTGTCTTCTTTGGTTTGGATACTATTTCTTAATTCAGCAGAATAAGATACACCAATATTATCATACCATTTCATTTCACCGCTTTTCCCTTTTTTACGGAAAGGATAGATTTGTGTCATTCGGAGACTCAAATTCGGTAATGTTATAGCAATAGAGGAATCCCGGCTATTCTGGCTATGATTGAATGAACCACTCAAACTGAACGGGCTTTCCGGCCATTTTTTACTCCACGAAATACTGGATTGCTTTCTTTGGTTGGCAATTCCGTCCACTGTGTTGGCATTATAGTAGTTGTTATTAGCGGATGACATATCCACGGAAGCTGAGAATGAACTGTACGGGTTTGCTTTCCCATCTTGCGTGTGGGTCCAGCGTACAGACCAGTCAGATGATTCCTGATAATCAGGCAACCCCTTTTCACTGACATAGTTTTTACTGATCGTGAAGTTCAGATTTCCGTTAAATTTGTACCTTTTACGGTATTGGGTTGCGTATTGTAACCCCCAAGAACCGTTGGTGTAAATGTCCCCGGTGATGTTCATATCAATATAGTCATTGATATAAATATAGTATCCCCCCCCCCTCAAGTTAAATCCTCTCATTCGTTCCTCTCCGTAAGTGGGCATGATAATTCCCGACGTGGCTTTTTTCGTGATCGGAAAAAAGCCGAAAGGGATAAAGATCGGTAAAGGAATTCCTTCCAATTCCAAATTGGTGAAACCGACGAATATCTTTTTGTCTTTGATCATTTTTGCCTTGCTCATGTTTAGCCCAAAGTGAGGATGGTCGTGTTCGTCGCAGGTTGTGTACATACCGTGTTTCACGCAATAGACGGAGTCACTCATTTTTTTGGTCGTTTTCCCTTGAATATAACCTTCTCCTTCCTGGGTGATAATCTCGGTTACGTACCCCTTTTTCGTGTCAAAATTATAATGTAATTCAGTACTTTCAAATTCCTGACCACCATCTTTAAATTTGGGTGTCCCTTTTAATTTGCCGACAGAATCGGGTACTCCGGTTGCCATGGCTAATTTTTTATCCATGTCCAGCTCGATGTAATCGGCTCTTAACTCTGTCGTGAGGTATTTCACGAAACCATTTCCGTATAGATATACTTTTTTCTCTTGTATTGAAAATCTGACAGAATCGTCTGCGTTATAATCGATCAGGTCGTCGAATAGAGGTTTGGATTGTGTGGAATCCTTACGAATAGTGTCTATCGGGATTCCTGCAGAATCGTAAACGATACGAATGCTATCACCGGGTTGTCCCGTTGTGTCAATGGCCGTGATAAAGAGATTTTGTCCGAAAATAATCTCGGACGCCAAGCCATTCGATGAGAGTATTATGGGCAGGGCGATCATTGTTAAAATGATACATTTCTTAATAAAAAGCCCTGTATATAATCTAACTTGCAATTTTATAATTATTTTTGTGACTAATTATTGCATCACGCATATTGCATTTTTGCTTTGCAAATGTAAGAAATAATGGTTGTTAATGCTCATGATTCTTTTTAAAAAGTTTTAAATACATGATAAATCAGTGCAGGTTCATATGTTTCTTGTTGGTAATCTTTTTATTAGAAGGTTCAAATTCTTTGATTGCACAAGAGGCTTTGGGTAAAATTAATTGTATTTGTATTGATGCCGGACATGGAGGAAAAGATCCGGGGGCCATCAGTGGAAAGCTGAGAGAAAAAGATATAACGTTGGCAATCGCTTTGAAATTGGGGAAAATGGTGAAGAGTGCCTATCCTGATTTGAAGGTTGTGTACACGAGATCAAAAGATGTCGCCGTGGATTTGAGAGAACGGGGACGGATTGCGAATAAGGCCAAAGCGCAATTATTTATATCCATTCATGTGAACAAGTTTTCTAAATCAAGCGTAAGAGGCGTGGAAACATACGTGCTGGGGTTGCATAAGTCGGAGGCCAGTTTTCAGGTTGCCATGAAAGAGAACGAGGCTATTCATTACGAAGAGGATTATTCTGTGAAATATGATGGTTTTGATCCGAAAAAGGCAGAGTCATATATCATGTTTAATTTTTTGAAGAATAGCCATTTGAAGAATAGTATGGAGTTTGCCGCACCTATACAAAAGGAGTTAATTGCTAGAACTCGTATGCCGGATCGGGAAGTAAGGCAAGCGGGATTTATCGTGTTGATGGACGTGGGGATGCCGGCTGTTCTGATCGAGACCGGTTTTATTTCGAATCCGAATGATCAAAAGATTTTAACGTCTGAATCGGGACAAACGAATATTGCCCGGGCTATATTTACGGCTTTTCAGGCCTATAAGAATAACGTGGAACGTAACAGTGTCGTGTTGACCGGTGGGCAGGATGAACAAAAAGTGATACAAAAGCAGACTCCGCAGGTGCAAAAGCAAAACCAGAAAACTTCCACGGTAGAAAAGAAAGAAGTAGAGAAGAGTGTAACGGTTTCTGGTAAGAATGATTTGTTTTATGCTATACAAGTTGCCTCTTCCAAGACACAAATAAAAGATCTTCGATATCTGAAATTGAAAGATAAGGTGGAGGAGCTAAAGGGAACAGACCGTTACCGGTATTACGTGAAGAAAACTTCGAGTTACGAGAAAGCGTTAGAGTTTCAACAAGAAGTTCGGAAAACGGTAAGGGATTGCTTTATTATTGCTGTCTATAAAGGAAAACAAATTACCGTAGTAGAGGCAAGAAAGTTAGAACAGAAAAAATAAATGAAGGAATAAAATAATACTCATGAAAATAAGAAGAGAAGCGAAATTAGCCTTGACCGCATTGGCTGCGGTTTTTATCTTGATTTGGGGAATAAATTTCTTGAAAGGTTCGTCCTTGTTTGAATCCAAAAGTACATTTTATGGCGTGTATGATAGTGTAGAAGGGTTGAAAGTGTCTAGTGGCGTTATTTACCGGGGATATCAGGTTGGACAAGTAATTTCGATTCAGTTTACGGGAGAACGGTTCGATCGGGTACTCGTGAAGTTCTCGGTGGATAAAGGGTTGGAGCTGCCATCAAACACGTTGGCCATGATTCAGAGTGCTGATTTAATGGGGTCAAAAGTTGTTGCTTTAGTACCGGGAGATTCCCACGTGTTTGCGGTAAGTGGGGATACCTTGCGGTCCCAGGTGGAGCGTGGGCTTATGGAACAGGTGAGCCAGCAAATGTTGCCATTGAAACAGAAAGCCGAGCGTTTGCTGGGATCATTGGATTCCGTGCTGTTAATAGTTCAAGGGTTGTTTAATGAGGAAACAAAAAAGAATTTAAGTAATAGTTTCGGAAGTATTGATCGAACGTTACGTAATTTGGAGGGAGCCTCGGGAAATTTGGATACCTTAATACAAGGGGAGTCTGCGAGAATCAGTTCTATCTTGCAGGATGTAAATAGCATCACGGGTAATTTGAGAAATAATAACGAAGAGATTTCTAATATTTTGGGTAATGTATCTGCGATAAGCGATTCTTTACGACAAGCAAGTTTACACCAGACGTTGATGAGCTTGGATTATATTTTGGCTACAACCGATTCAATAATGAATAAAATAAATAGAGGAGAGGGAACGATAGGTGCTCTTTTAAATGATAATGATCTCTATTATAATTTGAATCAAGTGAGTGAAAATTTGAATCGTTTATTAGTTGAGTTTAGGTATAATCCGAAACGCTTTATAAATCTTTCTCTGATTGATTTTTCTTCAGGGAAAAATGCTCTTGAAGAATATGGCGTGGTGATTTTCGAGTCTTTAGAACGATTGGATATTAATTCTGAGTTGTATATGCAAAATCCTGGATTGAAGGAGGTTAAGTATAAGGATAAATATCTTTACATCATTGATAGCTACAAAAAATTGAAACCTGCCCAAAGGAAATTAGACGATGTTATAAAGCGTTATAATGATGCTTATATTGTTAAAATTGACTTTATTTGAAAATTAGAATTGTTCTAAATAATACTTTTAGGAGACTGGATTTTGTTAACATAAAAATCAGATTTTAAGAATCAAAAAAAATAGCGTATTTCATTTTTTTCCCTTAGGTGCTAAAGCTTTATCCCTATGATAGGTCAATTAGAATATTGCGTTTATGTTAAGAATTTGTTGTAAAAAAGACGATTGGTAATTGAATTATTTTTGGATTAAAGTATTGGTTATCATTGATGTATCTCTAAAATATTGATATCTAAAACGTAAGCAAGAATCGATAAAAAACAAGTGAAAGCATCATTTTTTTTCCAAGATTTTTTTTCGAATTTAGCATTCCATTTCCTAGAAATAAGATAGGGATATAAACTAATAGATAAATGAAAAGGGATTGTAAAAGTGTTTGGTCGGAATGTCTAGACTTGATCAAGGAGCAGGTGTTACCAAGAACGTTTAAAACTTGGTTTGCACCGATTCGTGCATTGAGTTTCAAAGATGATGTGTTGACAATTCAAGTGCCGAGTCAATATGTTTATGAATGTTTGGAAGAGCATTTTGTGGATATATTGAGAAAGGCTGTTCGTACCGCTATTGGTCCGAATGCAAAACTTGAATATTCGGTTGTAGTAGAAGAGAGCCATCCTCGTGACCCTCTTTCTGTAACGATGCCTTCCAATAACATGAAAAAGGTGGAACCAAACACGGTATACGTGAATGGTAAACCGGATCGTGTTGCCCCTAAAAATCCTTTTGAGCGTAATAATAATCGTTTGCAGATAGACCCTCAATTGAATCCTGCCTACACGTTGGACAGTTATATCGAGGGAAGTTGTAATCGTTTGGCAAAGTCTGCTGCCGTGGCTATTGCACAAAATCCGGGAGGTACGGCTTTTAATCCCTTGCTAATATATGGTGGGTCCGGATTGGGGAAAACTCATTTGGCTCAAGCTATCGGTATGGAGGTAAAACAAAATTATCCCAACAAGGTCGTGTTGTACGTGACCACGAATGTTTTCCAGACTCAATTTACGGAGGCCGTACGCAAAAATGAGATAAATGATTTCTTACATTTCTATCAGTTAATTGACGTGTTGATTTTGGATGATATTCATGAGTTGGCCGGTAAGACTGCCACGCAAAATACATTCTTCCATATATTTAATCACTTGCATCAATCGGGAAAACAATTGATTTTGACATCTGATCGTTCACCGGCTGAATTGAGTGGTTTGGAAGAACGTTTACTTTCCCGTTTCCGTTGGGGATTGTCTGCCGAAATAAAAGCTCCTGATTTTGAAACTCGTATGGAAATTGCTCGTTTTAAGGCGCATAAAGATGGTATTGACTTCTCGGATGAGGTATTGGAATATATCTGTAAATATGTAAGTAATAACGTGCGGGAATTGGAAGGAGCAATGATTTCTTTACTGGCTCAGGCTACATTTAACCATAAAGATCTGACAGTTGATGTGGTGAAGGATATTTTGGGTAAAATGGTGAAGAATCAGAAAGTTGAGTTGACCGTGGAACATATTCAGCAGGTTATTTGTAATCATTTTAACATGGCTCCCGAAATGTTACAGGAGAAGACGAGAAAGCGGGAAGTTGTTCAGGCTCGTCAGTTGGCCATGTATTTCAGCAAGACTTACACGAATGCATCGTTGGCATACATCGGTAAACAAATTGGTAAGAAGGACCACACAACCGTGTTGTATGCTTGTAAGGCTGTTACCGATCTGATGGAGACCGATCGTGCTTTTAAGGCTCAAGTGGAGGAACTCCAAAAGAAACTTTATTGCCGTAACTAATTATCACGTTCCTTTATGGAGGAGGATAAATATAGAACCGTAAATGCGATTGCCGAAGGCCTGTACAAGGAAAAAGGCAGTCGCTTTATTTCTTTTATTTATCCCGTGAAATCCGAAGAAGAGATTAAAGATATTGTTACCGGGCTTAAGACGAAGTTTTATGATGCCCGACACCATTGTTATGCTTATTGCCTAGGGGCAAACCGGGAGCGTTTCCGGGCGAATGATGACGGGGAACCTTCTTCTACGGCGGGTAAACCTATCCTCGGACAGATTATTTCCAATGACTTGTCCAACGTGCTTATCGTGGTGATCCGGTATTTCGGGGGAATTAAGTTAGGGGTATCCGGTTTGATTCAAGCCTATAAAGAAGCTGCTGCCGATGCGATCAATCATGCAGAGATCGTGGAGCGAACGGTAGATGAAGTTATTCACGTGCGTTTTACTTATGTCATGATGAATGACGTGATGAAAGTATTGAAAGAAGAAGAACCGGACATTTTATCCCGAAATTTTGAGATGGAATGTGAGATGACTTTGTCTATCAGACAGAAAGATATGCCTCGTCTTAGAGAACGTTTGTTGAAGATCGAGTCTTTAAGTATCGAAGAATAGCTAGCAAGCCATTCTTTGTTCCGAATTTCGTATATTTTTTTTCGTAAAAATCCTTTTATCTTTTGGGAATTCGGATAGAATTACTATCTTTGCACCGCAATTGAGTAACACAATTGAAAGATTCAGTAGCTCAGCCGGTAGAGCACAACACTTTTAATGTTGGGGTCCTGGGTTCGAGTCCCAGCTGGATCACTAAAGGCGATTACGGGAGTAGTTGCCTTTTTGTTATTTTGTGATAAATTATGAAGTCTGTTTTCGTAAAATGCATTTATCCCTATATTATATGATAAAACAATGTATTCTTATCTCGATTATTAGCATTTTATTACTTTCATGCACTTGTGCTCCATCTTCTGAACTGGAGAGAGCATTATTATTGAGTAAAAATAATAGAAAAGAACTGGAAAAAGTATTAGATCATTATTCTTGTTCGAAAACAGATTCGCTAAAATACAAAGCGGCTGTCTTTTTAATAGAGAATATGCCTAAACAATATTCTTATTCAGGATCATTTATAGAGAAATTTAAGATCGAACTAAATAAACATATGGAATTATCTTTTTTGTCTAGGAAAGTTATTGAAATTTTACCTTTTAGATATATTGATATAACAAGTTTGCTACAATATGAACACGATATAGAGATTGTTAAGAGTGATTTTTTGATTTATTATATTGATTATGCATTTAAACTTCTTGGAGAAAATCCTTGGTTGAATCAAATTTCTTTTGAGGATTTTTGTGATTATATTTTGCCTTATAGAATAAGTCATGAAGCTTTAGATCAGGGATGGAAAGATTCTTTGAGACAACCTCTTGAGGGATCTTTAAAAGAGATAATTGTTTTTCATGATGATAAAAAATATTCTTCTTTTCACTGGAGTCGTAATTTAGGACTAATGTTTGATTTGCATTATGCATCTAAAGACTTTAATATAGCTAATATTCATTTTGAGAGGTTTGAGTGTCAGAATTCTAGTCTTGCTAAACTATTTTTCTATCGAGCAATAGGAGTCCCTGCTGCACTTGAATATATTCCGGCTTGGGCTAATTCCAATGGACATCATTATTGGGTAACAATTATTGATCCTCGATTACGTGATGTTAAATTCGAAGAAATTGTTGAGCGGAAAGCTCCTAAAATATATCGTCGAACTTATTCATATAATGAAATTCCAATATCTACTAAAAAAGAATATATTCCTGATATATTCAGAGAACCATTCTATAGGGATGTCACAACAAATTATATGAATACTAGTGATGTTAATATAGAGATAGATAATTTGCTACAAATAAAAAATGATTATGGATATTTGGCCGTATTCAATGATTTGATCTTACGTCCAGTTTGTTGGGGAAAAATTGAAAATAAAAAAATATGTTTTAAAAATATGGGAAGAGATATAGTCTATTTTCCTATCTATTATCAGAATAATGAGATTCATAATATGGATTATCCGTTTATACTTTACGCAAATGGTACAACACGCAAAATTATTCCTGATTTAACCCAGAAACAAAGAATCTATTTGAAGAGAAAATATCCTATTAATTCGGAAAAAACAGTTTATGGAAAAAAGTTGATTGGTGGGTATTTTGAATGTTCTAATGATGTCAGTTTTAAAAACGCCACAATAGTGCACCATGTTGTAGAAAATCCTAATTTAATGTGTACTAAAGTTCCAGTATGTGTACACGGAAAATTTAGGTTCTGGAGATTCCGAAACGATCGAAGTGCAGATATTGCTGAAATTTCATTTTTTGCTAAGCAACAAGAGATTAAAGGGAAAGTACTGACAAATGATACACTAATGTATAATCTTTGCGATAATAATCCATTAACATATAGTTCTGTTCGTAATGTAGTTGTATTCGACATGGGACAACCTGTTTCTGTTACTGAAATTAGATATTTACCACGTAATGATGCCAATGGAATATATCCTAACAATGAATATGAACTTTTTTATTATGGTATTAAAGGGTGGGAATCTTTAGGTGTTAAAGTTGCCAATGATGATTATATAGTATTTGATTCTGTTCCACTTAACTCTCTTTTATGGTTACATAATAGGACAACAGGGAGAGAAGAACGGATTTTTACATATGAAGATGGACAACAAAGATTTTGGTAAAGATGGTTCAGATTTTTTTTAACATATCTGTTTGGATTGTCATTACAAATGACTCCTTTTACAAGTAAAATATTTAATTAATATCCAAATTAGAATATTTATCATGGTTATATTTAGTGCAAATAGGAAGTTGTCATTTATGTATTTGTAACTGTATTTTAGATAAAATAATTACAATGAATAAATTTTTGAAAAATTGTTTAGTGATGAAATATAGTTATGTGGGTGGCAAAATTATCAAATGCATATTATAAATATTTTATTATTGAATGGATTATATATATACCTTGTTTGTTATATATGTTTTTTCCTGGAACATTATATTATGTCCCGTTTATTCCTAATCAAATTGAACATATATCAATTTCATTGGGCCTTATTCTTGTAATGTTAATTGTAATATTAATTCGAAATTTTAGTTTGAAAAGAGAACGAATTAAACTAAACCAAGTTGACTTTTGGCTAGCTTGTTGGTTCTTTTATCAATTAGTTTCTTTATATTTTACAAATTCAAAAATCTCTTTTGAAGTAGTCAATCAACAAGTGTTTTTGGGGTTGTTGTATGTTTTTATTAGGAATATAAACATAAATAAACATAAATATATTTTATTTTTATTATTGTTTGTAGTGATCTTACAGATTTTATATAGTTATAATGTACAGTTTTATTATTTTATTCCAGGTAAAAAAATAAGTCAAATTCATGGAACATTTTTTAATGTGAACTTATGGGGATTCTACTTGTCTGTAACTTTAATTAGTCTTTTAGGGGGAAGGAATTGCTTCAAAACAACATGGCTGAAATGTATTATATACATTTATATTTGTTTACTTATTCCATTTATAATTTTATCAAATTCTAGAAGTGCATGGTTTTCTTGTTTCATAGGTGTTCTTTATGTTTTGTTCTCCGAGTATGGAATTCCTAAATTTACAAATCACCAAAAATGGTTGGTTTATATCAGTACAAGTATCTTCTTTTTTTTTCTTTTTTCTTTTCTGTATTATTATAAAATTGACTCCACAAGAGGACGATTATTCATTTGGAAAGTATCTTTTAATATGATTATCAATAATCCTGCATATTCCGGTGGATACCCGTTCAGCATTTCCGGTGATATCCGTTCAGTCCCCAGTTAGTATTCAGTGTTGTTGGCAAAGTTAATACTTCTTTCTTAGGCTCTCTCCTTTAAGGTCAAATTTTATTGCCTTATGCACGATTCTGTCCAGACAGGCTTCCGCAATGAGCTCGCTTTGGAACACATCATACCAGTCTGCAACGGGAAGCTGGCTGGCCAGGATGAGTGCTTTCCGGTTGTACCGGTCATCTATGATCTGTTCAAAGTCATGTTGTACCTGTCCGTCCAGCTTGACCATCCCAAAATCATCTATGATCAGAAGATCATGTGCGTTAAGCTTTCGGAAGAAATTTGTCTCCCGTCCTTCCAGATGTACAAGCTTCAGGTTCTCGATGAGCATGTTCATCGTGAAGTACAGTACCTTCCGGCC